>Ga0208566_1002191_pt1 | contig 10651 bp, 9 predicted proteins | sample PL_2010_150m_FD_184159 | JGI IMG/M metagenome (GOLD analysis project Ga0208566, IMG submission 184159) | Freshwater microbial communities from Powell Lake, British Columbia, Canada to study Microbial Dark Matter (Phase II) - PL_2010_150m... | ecosystem: Environmental > Aquatic > Freshwater > Lake...
AATCTTAACAGCCTGAGTGGAGAACTTCCGATGAAAGTGGTGGAGGCGATCAATCGGGCTTGGGAAAAAGCTCGTCAGGATTGCCCCCCGTACTCCAGGGTGTAAAGTAATTTCGTGTTTTCCGTGCGATTCCAACCCTTAGGAGGAGACCATGAAAGAACAACGGATGCCCGTTTCCGCCCTCGAGACCCCGGCAGTCATCGTCTATATGGATGTTCTGGAATCGAATATCGCACAGATGTCGCGGCTCGCCCGGGAGGCGGGGGTCAGGCTGCGCCCCCATACGAAGATTCACGAATGCCCGGAGATCGCGAAGCTGCAGATTGCCGCCGGCGCCCGCGGCATCGAGGTCGGAGCGATCGAGCGGGCCCTCTGCATGGCTGAGGCGGGGATCGACGACATCCTCATCGCCCACCCGTTCTACGGCGATCACAAACTGGCCGTCCTGCGGCGGCTCCTCGATAAACCGGGTCTGAAGATCACCGTGATGGTGGACATGATCGAGCAGGCGGAAGGGATCTCCCGGATGGGGGAGGCCCTCGGCAGGTCGATTCCCACGCTGCTGAAGGTCAACACGGGAGGAGACCGGTTCGGCGTTCGTCCGGGCGAACCGGCGTTGCTTATCGCAAAGCAGCTCTGCCGTCTGAAGGGAATTGCCTTCGGTGGCATCTATGTGCACGAGTCGGGCGGGAAACCGACCCCGGAGGGGATGGAGCATCTGGCGCTCGAGTCCGCCACGATGGCCGCGGAAACGGCGCGGTTGCTGACAAGGGAGGGAATCCCCGTGGCGCATGTCTCCGTCGGGGCCTCGCCGACGCTCCGGGCCACGTGCGCGCTGCTGAAGGGGAAGCAGTTCCCCGAGATTACGGAGATCCATCCGGGGCACTGCGCAATCGGCGACATGTGGCATGTCCGTGCGCAGGTCCATTCGCATGAGGCGTGCGCGGCCGCGATCCTGTGCACCGTGATGAGCGCCGCCGATCCGGGGCATGTCGTGATCGACGCGGGCTACAAGACATTCGGGGCCGATTCGCTCATCCAGTATCGAGACATGCCCGGATTCTTCTGGCAGGGGAAACCGAGCTTCGGTTCGGTGCAGGGCCGAGAGGATCTCTGGCCGGGACGGATCTCCGCGGAGACGGCGTGCGTGCAATACATGGAACCGGATACCGCTCCCGAAAAACGGCTTGGAATCGGGGATCGGCTGGAAATCGTCCCCAACAACGCGACGCTTGCGATCAGCATGCAGCAGAAGATCTACGGCGTCCGGGACGGGATGGTCGAGAGGGTCTTCGCGGTGGCCGGAAGGCCGCAGCCAAATTTACTCAATGGGTGAGTAAAATTACTCAATCATAACCCATGACGGCATCATACCAGCCTCGTCCCGCCGTGACAGCGGTGAACGAAGGATTTTCCCGGGCCGACCCGGAAGCTGGCCCAAAGTCTCCGCTTGAAATTAGAATCATGTGGATATTTGTTACCGTAAGGCAGAGAGCTTGCGCAGTAGTCAAATGGTTCTATCTCCAGCTCCCCATCGTGCCATCTTTCCGGAAGAGCTTGGCATTGGCAAACACAATACCGCTAATTATCAGAACCATCCCGACGATCTGGATGATAAAGATCGACTCACCCAGTACCAGAAATGAGAGGAAAACCACCATAACCAATTCAAAGGTGGAAAAAATGGATACGTAGCCGCTCCCTACTTCACGGATGGCGCGGAAATTAAAGGCATAGGCAAAGGCGGTCGGGATGAGGCCCAGGAATAGTCCGATAAGGAACTGATTTAGCTGCAGTTCAAGGATCTTTACGGGGCTATGGAAAAAGCTGAAGGTCACCCCGGTAAATAACGCCATGTAGAAAGTCATGATCAGGGGTTTTTCTCCCCGTAAAAAGAGCTGCGCCACGATCAGATAGCCGCTATAGGTAATCATGGCCGCCGCCGCATACAATATCCCAATTCCATTCAACTCGTGGATAAAGGCATCATAGAAGACCAGGGAACAACCGAGGACAATCAATCCCACTGAGACGATAAGAGCCCGGCTCATCTGCATGTGAAAATAGAGATTGGCATAGATGGTCACCACGACCGGGTAGAAATAGATGATAAGCGATGTGGTCGAAGCAGGAATATACCGCAACGCCCTTAAGTAAAAAATGCCTGACACCCCATGGAAAAATACCCCCAAGATAGCTGTCTTAACCAGGGTTGCTCCGTTGACCCTAAGCGAATGTCGGTCAGTAGCCAAAATATAGGCGAACAGCATTACGCTGCCGAAGAACCAACGGTTCTGGAGCAGTCCCATCTCATCCATCCCGGCCCGGTACCCCAGTTTGTACAGGATAGGCAGAAGGCTGATGGAAATGGCAGCGACGAATGAGAAGACCAGGCCTTTAATGAGTTTTTCTCTCGTTACCTCCATTTTCGTCACATCCATTAAGATTAGGGTTTTATGCGCTGGGCCTTGAGTTTGATTTCGCGGACGACAGCGCTCATCATCTACAAAAGATGACCATCAATTTCTGATCAGACAATCTGGTTTCCATAGGCAATCGTTCTCACATTCATCTTTTGTAACTCGCCGGAACGGGATTGAACCTCAGGACGGCAAGATCTCAAACCCCATCCCGCGGAATTCCCCACGCACCTCGTCCTGGATCCGGAGATAGTCGCTGTTGATGATCTTTTTGGTCTTCAGGTCGTAGACCTGCGCATACCGGAACCCGGCCTCCGGGCTCTTGATCATGCCTTCATATTTCTTGTAGAACTCCTGTGCCGGCGGCTCGGCATCCTTACGGGTGTATTTCGCTGAGGCGAGACCGATTTCGGCGTGGAACTGGTGATCCCAGGGCAGCAGGGAATCGGGCTCCACCGACTTGGCCGGATGTCCGGAAAAGATGTTGCCTCCGGCCGGCACAACGGCGAGCATGCAGACGGCCATTTCATAGTGATACATCCTGCTTCCGGCGCCCCCTCCCAAATATGGCTTTTCTCAGTTCATTAAGGGATCAAGGCCGTTTGACTTCTTCCTTAGAAGTGGAAGTTGTCACTTTAAAAAACTCCGCCATCGGCTTGGCCGGCATCAGAACCGTGGCCAGTGCAGCCACCACCAGGACAAGCGCCGCATAGTCCTGCCAATGGGGTGTCTCACCCAACAACAGCATTCCGCTGAACACGCCGACCACCGGGGTCATCATGACCGAGAGGCTGGAGACGCCGACCGGCGCAATGAGCGCGATCTTCGTCCAGGCCCAGTAGCAGAAAATAAATACCACGAACGCATTGTAGAATAGCCCGAGCATCGGCCACAGAGACAGAGTGAACGGATTGAAAGTTCCGCTCTCAAAGGCAATCGCAAACAGGATGATGGGAGGGGCGCTGATCAGCAACTGCCATGCGGTGAAGGACGAAACGGGTAGGGAGACGGGCCAGCGCTTCATCATGATGGTGCCTATGGCCCAACTGACTGCGGCGCCGATCATGAGTATCGCGCCGAGCGGCGAGCGCCCCACGGCCTGAATCTCCTCCCCGAGAAGAAGCAGCAAACCGGCGCCCCCCAGTACACAGCCGAGTGCCCGGCGCTTCGTAAAGGGTTCCTTCAGAAGCCAGGTCGCGATGATTACGCTCCACACCGGCATGGTATAGCCGAGGATGGCCGCCCGACCCGACGCCATCAGTTGGACGCCATAGACGGCGAATATGTTCCAGGCCATTGTGTTGACAAGCGCAATGGCGACCGTCCGCGGCCACTGCCCCTTCGGAATCCGTATCGGCAGGCCGCTTATGCGGGCAATGGTGAAAAGCCCGACTGCTCCGCAGAACAGGCAGAGGGCCCGGAAGTGCATCGGGGCCATCTCGAACAGGACGGCCTTCATGATCGGCCAATTGATCCCCCACCCCAGCGTGAGGCCTACAAGCAGCCAAACGAGGTGCGGTGGGAATGTCTGCAATGGTGTGTCTTTGTTCATTCGCTTCGGCATCACACAGATCCTCGAGTTCAACAGCGTTGCATTCCATGTCAGCGGACGGACGCAATCACGGTTCGGCTGATGATCTCATCCTTCATGGCCGGCGCCAGGTCGTTGAAATAGGCGGAATATCCGGAAACGCGAACCAGGAGATGGGGATACTTGTGAGGGTCGTTCCTCGCTTCCACCAGGATCCGGGGATCGAAGGCATTCACCTGGACCTGCATTCCTCCCCGTTCGAAGTAGGTCTTCAGCAAAGCGTCAAGGAGAGAGGCCCCCTTTTCACCCTTCAAGAGGGTCTGGTCAAACTGGAGATTAAAGTTGACCCCATTGGCGATCCGGGTAAAATCGATGCTGTTGACCGAGTTTAGGAGGGCCGTCGGGCCTTTTCGATCCATGCCGTTAACCGGGGCAATCCCGGAGGCGAAGGCTTCTCCCCGTTGGCGTCCGTGGGGCAGGGCGCCGGTGATTTTCCCGAAATACTGATGGGCCGTGACCGAGTAGAGGCCGGTCACATACCGGCCTCCCCTGGCGTTCGTATATCCGCCGAGCGCGCTGTCGAATGCGGCGATGACGTATCGGGTCCATCCGTCCGCCTCCGGTTCGTCGTTGCCGAATTTTTCCAGGCCTCTGAAGTACAGCAGCCATTTCTCATCGGGGATGTCCTTCTTCAGGAGTTCCAGCAGGGCGGGCAGGGTCATTCTCCGCTCCCGGAAAACCGCCCGGTCGATGGCATAGAGGGCGTCGCCCGTGTCGGCGGGCCCCACACACTGAATGCCTGAGAAATTGTAGGCGGCGCCGCCGCCAGTGGAACATCGGCCCGACTTGAGGCAGCCCTCAAGCAGCGCGCTGCTCAGGGGCGTGGGATGCTCTTTGTGATTTGCCTTCTCCACCAGGTGCAGATCACCGATCAATCGCTCGACAAAGAAATTCAGTTGCCCTTCGAAGGCCTCCCGGACATCCTCCATGGATTTCATCTGGGTTGCCGGCTTGGTCTTCCGGCCGCTCCGGAAAAAGGAACCGAAGCGCCGCCCCTCATTGAGGGCCAGCTCCAGCATCATCGGGAGGTTGAAGAGGGCCGCATCGGTGGAAGAGAAGCTCTTTCCCTGGCAAACGGGTTCCACGCATCCGACGGCGGTGTAGTTTCTCGCATCGGCCGTCTTATAACCATGCTTGCAGAGGGCCTCGATGATCACCTCGTCGTTGTAGAGGGCCGGCGATCCGCTGCCGGAGGCCAATGACCGGCTGATTTTATGCCGGTACGCCTCCGAGGAGGATCTGTGCACCCGGGCGTGAAAATTCGGCTGGCGCATCCGGAGTTCATCCATGATTTCGAGGAGAAGATCACTGAGCTCATTGGCGGCATCGTTGCCGCTTTCGTCCACCCCTCCCACGGTGACCACCTGCCCGTTGAACATGCCCCCGTGGAACCTCATCATCGGCTTTGAGAAGACCGGGATGATTTCCGCCATCTTGATCGAAAAGGCGGCGAGAAGTTCCTTCGCCTGCCGCGAAGAGAAGGAGGGATCCTTCAGGCTGGTCCGGTAATAGGGGTAGAGATACTGGTCGATCCGGCCCGGACAGATGCCGTTGTCCAGGCTTTCCAGGTTGATGGCGATCTGGGCGAAGAAGAGGGATTGAAGGGCCTCGTGAAAGTTCCTGGCGCCCAGGCGGGGCACCCTCTGACACACCTCCGCGATGGTTTCCAATTCGGCCTTTCGCGTCGGCTCTTTTTCTTCCGAGGCCATTTCCCGGGCCAGACCGGCATACCGTTCGCCGAAGCGTGCCAGGCCGGCGGCGATGGTCTTCACCCCTTCATAGAAACACCAGGTTTCCGACCCCTGGGGAGCGTCCTTCTGGTATGCCTCGGCCTCGGCCGCGATCCCCTCCGTTCCGACGGCGATCAGTTTCTGATAATCCGGGGCAATGTGGGCCACCCCGCCCAGTTCATTGATGAGATAGAATTTTGCGGTCAACTGGTCGGCGATGAGGGCCAGCTTCTTTACAAATCCCGTGTCCAGTTTCATCGCGAGAAATCGCGGCAGCCAGAAGGGGACGATGGAGAGCAATTGCCGCAACTCGCTGTTCGACATTTCCAGCGGGTTGGTCTTCCTTTTGGCGAACGTGTGCGCCTCGGCAATGACCGGGACGCCGTGGAGCTCCGGGTAGATGCCGCCTCCTACCCGCTTGGACGAATAATTGCCCACGATCAGTTCATCGGGATAGATCCGGATCGATTTGTTTTTCAAGACCTCCGTCAAGGCCTCCGCGATCCGGATATAGGGCGACTTCTTCCGATTCTCTTTGTCTTTGAAGTACCGCGTCCAGATCATGGCCCGCTCGGTGCAAACCGAGGGTTTCGCACCCTGAACGGCTTCCTTCAATGCGTTGATCCGTCTCGAACATTGAGTGATTTCAGTCGTAGGCGACAACATGGATTTCCTCCCTGGCAAAGCGCTCGACCACCGGCTTCAGGTCCGGCCCGTGGGGGATGTCCGGATCGGGGCCGGGCCTGACGATCCCGATCCGGCCCAGCTTCGCTTCCCCCATCCTGTGGTAGGGCAGGCAATGAATCGTGTCGATGGCGCACTCATGAAGAAACGCCGCGGTGGCGGCGATATTTTTCTCATCGTCGTTGATGCCCGGGACGACCGGCATTCGGGGCTGCATGTGCGGGAACACGGCGGCCAGCCTCCGGAAGTTGTCCAGAATCAGTCCGTTTCCCCGGGTCGTATAGGATTCGTGACGCGCCGAATCCATCTGCTTCAGATCAAAGTAGATCAGGTCCAGGAAGGGGGCGATCCTTTCCATATCTGCCCAGGGGAAATGGCCGCAGGTCTCCAGGGTGACATGGATGCCGTCGGCCTTGAGGGAGGGCAGGAAACCCGCTAAGAAATCGGCCTGCAGCATCGGTTCACCGCCTGAAAGGGTAACCCCTCCCCCGGAGGAGATAAAAAAGTCCCGATCCCTCCGCACCTCCGCGAGCAGGTCTGCCGCCCCCCATGTTTTTCCGATCATTCGGAGGGCCCTGGTCAGGCAGGAAGGCACGCAGTTTCCGCAACCGTCGCAAAGCGCGTGATCGATCCTTCGATCGGGGTCGGCGAGAATGGCCGTTTTCGGGCAGACCTCGCGGCATGCATAGCACCGGACGCAGCAGTGAGCGAAAAAGGCGACCTCCTGCCTTGTCTGATGGGATTCCGGGTTGTGGCACCAGGCGCACCGGAGGGCACAGCCCTTGAAGAAGAGGGCCGTTCTGATTCCCGGGCCATCGTGGAGGCAGAAACGCTGGATATCAAAGACCAGGGCCTTTTTCTCGCCGGATTTCCCGGCCTCTTGGGTCAAAGCGTCGCTCATGGTCGGTCATCCTGCGTACTTGGCCGGGAAAACATCCAGCGAATAGGAAGCGTTAACCCAGCCAATGGTCTCCGACGTAAGAAAAAGCAATCGGCGCCACAGCGCATTGCCTCGGATTCAAGCGAGGTCAGTATGCCCCTCAATCTGGATTCTGTCAACAAAAGGCAGATGTGCAAGTTGAATTGAAGGAGACCCATGGAAACTTCAGGTCGCCTTCTTTCTGGCCCCTCCGGAGAAGGCCCTGCGAGATACGATCTACCTGCGCAAGGCGATGCCTCGTTCGGGACGAGCTGGCGCTTGCTCTTTTGGACAGACAGAGGCTGGATCGGCTGGCGATGGATTTTCCCGGGCCGACCCGGAAGCTGGCCCAAGGTATCCGCTTGAACTGCGGCCATTCCCGGGGTAAAGTCAGTCCCGGTTTTTCCGACCGATCCCGGCCCGGTTGTCCAAAGGGCAAAACTTTTTCGTCGTCGTGAATAATGCAATGATATCAATAGCTTTATATATGCCGGAGCTCCGGCATACCCTCCGGGAAACAGGAGTCTTCCATGACCGAATCTACGACCTCCCAAGGTTTTCGGTGGGACATAACCGTTTTCATTGGATTCATCCAGTGTCGTTTATCATTTCCCCAAGGGGCGGCGGAATCCATCGGAATCGGGTGGCGCTTTCAATCTGAATCCAGTGGCGGATTGCGTCGGAATAGGCAGAGGGCAAAATCGAAACGAATATCGTCATATTTATCTGAAAAGAAAGATGAATCCGGTTCTTGCGTACTTTTGGATTCGGAAAGGGGTTATCCTGACAGCATATGACACCCGCTTTCGCCTTATCAATAACGTCTATCATCTTGAAAGGTTATTGATAGTTTATTGAAGTCGTTCAGGGAGATCGATGAATTTTTGTAGTGGCTTTCAACCCGAACTGATTAAACAAAAAGACATGTGCTGGTTATTGTGTCCACCTACAACTACTCAGCACCGATGGATGAAGATAACCGAAGATTAACGATCGAAAGAGTGTTAAGTTCGGTATCTATGGCGATGATGCTGCGAAGCACGTCCATTGGATGCCAGTCCAGTGTTGGACTGCCATTCACTTTTCAAACAAAGTCAATGCTTCCTTTGCGAATTTTTCAGCGAACTTCCGCAAGCCCCCAACTGGAATAACAGTTGCAAATCGGTTTTCTTTGTCCTGAAATATGAGTTTTTCGATTCTGCTTCTTCCGGGATCAAATGAAGTCGCTTGGTAAATAATCCCGATGCCTTTCTCAATGCCCTTTGTACCATCCTGAAAGCGAGAATGTGCCATACTATTCCTCATTCTGTAGACGAACAGTCGCAGATTTGCATTCGTAGTTGGTTCAATAGATGTTTTTTGATCGAAGTCACAGATTCTTTCAATGACCACTTCGTTTAAGCCCCATTCTTTACCAAGGTCTTTGATAGCATTAGTATCCCCTTTGCAGACCTCAACTGAACTGGGCGCATTGTCACGATTTGCGTACTCATAAGGAACAACTATTAAGCCATTTAGGCAGTTAACCAAAAGAGTAACTTCAAGTTCTTCAACCTCTTTTGTTTTTTCATGCTGCTTTTTCAAGTAATCATCATACTGTAGAAGAACCTTCAATGTTCTTTCCGTGAAATCACGCTGGACCATTTTCCATTCCATATTTGATATCCCTTAATGCGGTGTGACGATCATCCATCTTGTTACATGGAAGGTAGTGGTCATTTTGACCCCTCTTGTAAGAATTTCTTAAAATATTTTCCAACTTCGATAACATCAGACCTGTCATAAGCTGATTTAAGCAATACTCGTCTTGAAAACACCATCCCATCATCATATCCATCTAACCACTCCAAAAATTTGGGATGAGTATTGATAGCTTCCCATTTAGGCACTATTTTTTCAAGCTCTTGGTAAAATAGAAGTCCCGGTGAGCCTGGTGCCTCTATTGATGCCGCTGGAAGGGGTGTGGGCGCTTCGGTAACAAAATTGTTTTGCAGGTATTGATAGTTAGATTCCCTTTGGGTTTCCCAAGTATAAGCAAATAATATAAAATAAACAACTAAGCCAACCGAAGCAGCACCCCAAGCCAATAAAACTTTCTTACTTCTTGTCGTTTCTTTGCTATTGATAGATTTAATGATCATCGAGCCGATAAAAGAACCTATAGCCATGCACACCATGGTAAAAACAAAAACTTTTATAAATGCATCCTCGGGAGTGGAAAACCCCATAAGAGATGCTATGTTTTTTCCAATCGCTGTCCCAAAACCACCCAACCAAATACTTAGTGGTATTCGTGAAATGCCTTTTGATTTTTCCATCATTTTGGTATCGGTATGGGACTTGCTGGCAGTTATGTCCTCCTTCGATTTTTCTATGGGAGGTGCGGCGGTTGTACCTTGCTGAGGCGACGATACTGGGTGTGATTCTATTTTCTGTGCTTCGTAATGTTGATTATAGCCCTGCCCACGCAACTTTTCCTTATTCTTTAGTTGCTCATCTGGGTTGTCGATTGTAAGTTTCGTGTCAAGCCGTTCTCCACAATAGCGGCATTTGATGGCTTCGCTTTGGATCTCTTCAGCACAGTAAGGGCATTTCTTCATAATCTGTTCATTACCTCATTTATATTTATACCATGATGGATCTTCAAACAGAAAACTCCCAGATGATTGTTGAAAAACTTTTTCGACGGTTTTAAAGTAAGAAACCGGAGCACTACAGACAATAGTAACCGATCGCATATTCCCCATGACCATAAACATTGTGGTTCTCATTTGAAATGTGCCGACCGTAGTACGGTTCGAATATCTAAAGGCGATCCTGATTGCCTTCCTGTTTGACAAGTATGTCACACCGTAATTTTCCAATACGGCATCACGAAACATTTTTCTTTTTAGCCCGTCAAAAGCTTCTTGGGCTGTCTGCTGTAGATATTGGTCAGAGTACTGATCCCAAGAAATGTCTTGGGGTAGTTCCCGCACTTGAATGACAATTGAAGCGTCTTTGTTACCTTCGGCAACAACAATCGTATTCGGTGTTTGACCACCACGAGTGGACCAGCCATCAGGAAAAACGATACTGAAAGCATGTTCCGTATTGCGGTAGACGTTCAGTTTTTTTTGAGCATGTATTTGGCTTTCGGGAACAAGGACAATAAGGGCAGCGAGAATAATGATAACTTTAGAGCCAATTGCAAAACTAAAAATTCGCTGGCAGTTGACACTGCTCAAGCTACCGCCATAACGTCAAACCTGGGGCAGAATTGATACCTATGGTCAATATGACGCCAAAACCCTCAAAATATCCATTT
>Ga0208566_1002192_pt1 | contig 10648 bp, 9 predicted proteins | sample PL_2010_150m_FD_184159 | JGI IMG/M metagenome (GOLD analysis project Ga0208566, IMG submission 184159) | Freshwater microbial communities from Powell Lake, British Columbia, Canada to study Microbial Dark Matter (Phase II) - PL_2010_150m... | ecosystem: Environmental > Aquatic > Freshwater > Lake...
GCCTCTTCCATTCACATCCTTTTCCGGATTCCCCGGAGGACCGAAAAAACCGCGACCGTACCATCAACGTGGTGGAACAGGATAAGTTCGGTTTTGTGGCCCGCTTTATTTCTTCCCTCTTTCCGGAAGGGTCGCGGAGAAAATTCGGAAAAGAGATCAAAATGCTGGTGAAGCGCGGTAGGGAGATTCCGAAAGAAGGGATCATTGCAGCCCTGGAAGGCATGAAGATCCGCAGAAACCAGTCTGCACTGCTGAAATCGATCAGTGTTCCGGTCCTGTTTATCCTCGGACTGAAAGATCCCAAAGCCCCCCTTGACCGGTTATGGAAGATGGTTTCCCTGCCACAGCGATCGGAATGCCTGATCATGCGGAATGTCGGTCATATGGGCTACATCGAAGCCCCGGAAGAGACATTGAGGATGATCAAGGGATTTGCGAGAAAGGTGTTTAAGAAGTTATAAAGTTTGTAAAGTTCATAAAGTTATAAAGTCTTTGCCTTTCCTACTGATTTGTATTGGAATCCTACCTTCTCTCTACTCACTTTTCACCATTCACCTCTCACCATTTCGCTATTTCGCTATTTGATAGAAATGCATCTCCGTAAGATATTTCCATACCTTTTCGGGAAGAAATTGACGCAGGTTCATTCCCTCTTTTATGCCCTGGCGGATAAAACTCGATGAGATTTCGATCAGCGGGGCCTGGGTGAAATGTATGTGGGGGTGACCGTCAAACGGACTGGGCTCAGTTTTCTGACGGGGATAGATGTAATGATGATAGCGGGTCAGAAGCTCTTCGTAATTTTTCCATTTTGAAAACGACGGAAGATTATCGCTGCCACAGATCAGTACAAATTCTTTCTCCGGGTATTTCTCTGCCAGGTAGGTCAGCGTATCAATGGTATAGGAAGGTTGAGGAAGGTGAAATTCAATGTTGGATGCCCTGAACCTGGGGTCATCTTCCACCGCAATATTTGCCATAGCCAGCCGGTGATGATCGGCCAGCAGGGAAGTCTTTTCTTTCAGGGGATTGTGGGGCGAGACGATGAACCATACCTGACCTATATCGGTAAACTCAACCATGTAATTTGCAATCATCAGGTGTCCCTGGTGAATGGGGTTGAAAGATCCGAAAAAGAGGCCCGTTTTATTTTTAAGCACCATCGGAAAATTATACGATTAGTTGGTTCCTTTTTGTATACCTGAATCCAGGAATTCTGCTACCAGTTCCGTTACTTTGCTGCTCGAAGAGGGAAATTCATCATTGACAATAATCCTGTCGAATGTACCGGCATAGGTCAGTTCCTTGTCAACTTTGTTCAGTCGGGTCTGAATGTTCTTTTCGTTCTCTGTTCCCCTGTGCCGGAGACGGTTTTCCAGTTCCTCCCGCGAAGGCGGTTGGATAAAAATCGCCAGGGCAGTATCCCCAAAATACTTCTTCAGGTTGATCCCCCCGAAAACATCAACATCAAAGATCGGAGTTTTCCCTTCCGACCAGATCCGGTCCATTTCAGATTTCAGGGTGCCATAATAACTGCCTGGGTATACCTCCTGCCACTCGATAAATTCATCCTTGGAAATCTTGTCCCGGAACTGACCTGTCGTAATGAAATAATAATCTTTCCCTTCCGCTTCTTTCCCACGCTTTGGCCGGCTGCAAGCAGAAATGGAGAATTCCAGTCCCGGAAATTCAGACAACAGGTGTCTCACAATAGTGGTCTTTCCGGCACCGGAAGGAGCAGATATTATCACAGCTTTATTACCCATAGGTTATTACCTCTGAAAGTGATTAAAAAGTCATCTTATCCGGCGGAGTTACAAACTCCGCCGAGCGTATTATCCTGAATTTTAATACAAAACGCTGAGCGGAATTTGCAATTCCGCTCCACTTCCGTCCATTCAATCACCCCGTCGGTTTATAAAATATTCAGCAATTGTTCCTTGATTTTTTCCAGTTCGTCTTTCATCTGTACAACGATCTTCTGGATTCCGGCATCATTGGCTTTGGAACCGATCGTGTTGATCTCCCGTCCCATCTCCTGGCTGACGAACCCTAGTTTCTTTCCCTGGGAATTGGCATCGTTCAGGGTCTGGATAAAGTAATCGCAATGCTTTTTCAGCCTCACTTTTTCTTCTGTGATATCCAGTCGTTCGATATAATAGATCAGTTCATGCTCAAACCGGTTTTCGTCGGGCTTGGTTTGCAGCAGATCAGATTTGGTGATGTTCTGGAATCCCGTCCGGATCCGCTCACGGATATCGTTGAGGCGGTTGTTCTCAAAGGGTTCGATCGAATTGAGCAAATCAAGGATCAGTTGAACACGTGCCCTCATATCGGCTTCAAGGATACTGCCTTCGGCTGAGCGGAATTCTTCGACCGACTGCAGGGCACTTTCAATCCCTTCCGCAATAAGAACCCAGTCTGTTTCCTCGAATTCTGCCTTTTCGCTTTGCAAAATATCCGGGATCTTCATGATAACAGGCAGTAATTCATCACTGTTTTCTTCCTTCAATTCCGATAAAAGCGATTTCAGCTCCTGGTAATATTGAAGGAAAAGCGGCTTATTGATGGAATATCCAGCAGTATCAACCGACCTTTCCGCTGATACATAAAGTTCGACTTTCCCTCTTTCCAGCCGCTGCGAAAGCAGGGTCCTGATTTCCATTTCTTTTTCCCGGAAAGCCCCAGGCAGCTTGACCGACAGGTCAAGCCCCTTGCTGTTCAACGATTTGATCTCGATGACCAGTTTTTTCCCTGGAAGTTCTGCTACAGCTTTTCCATAGCCTGTCATGGAAATAATCATACATCCTTTTTTGCAAACTTACACAAAAAAATTATAATTTTACCTCATGGAATTCCTGGTACTCGACGATCCCTTGAAGTTTTACAATGTCATGCTCAGCGACATTGCCCGGGCACGGAATTTCGTTTACCTGGAAACCTATAAATTTGCCAACGACCACATGGGCGTAAAATTCCGTGATGCGCTCACACGCAAGGCGCACGAAGGCGTCCAGGTAAAACTGATGATCGATTCCTGGGGCAGGGGGCCGGTTTCAGATTCGTTTTTCGAAGAATTGATAAAATACGGGGGGGAGGTTAAGTTCTTTGAAAAAATCAGGCTGAACACCGATATCTTCACCCGCGGCCACCGTCGCGATCACCGTAAAATAATCGTCATCGACGATGAGATCAGTTATATCGGTTCGATGAACATTACCGGCTACAACCTGAACTGGAGGGAACTCGCATTGAGGATCAAGGGAGAATTAAGCTTATTGTTCAGGAAAGTCTTCCTTCAGAATTATGAATCCATCAACCCTTATCTTATCCCAAACAAACTTGCATTCACCCGTACCGTGAAAATGGGCGATTGGGAAATCGTGCGTGATGTTCCTTCCATCCCGGTGCAGCGAATGAAAAAGAAATATGTTCAGTTGCTCCGCAATGCACAATCTTCCGTTATCATTGAAACACCCTATTTCCTGCCGGGATTTTTATTGAGAAAAGCCTTGGTGGATGCCGCGAAACGGGGTGTCGATGTCAACGTGATCATGCCCAAACATTCGGATGTCAGGATGATCGATATCCTGCGGAACCGGTATCTCGGCATGCTTTCCAAGAACAATGTGAAGATGATGTTTTTTATCCCCCATAACCTGCACGCCAAGCTGATGGTTATAGATAACAGGGTTTTCTCAATCACTTCCGCAAATTTCGATTACCGGAGTTTCCGTTACCAGTATGAGATCGCTTTGATCGGGAAAGAACCTGAAGTGCTGCGGCAGCTTCAGGAACACCTGAAGGAAACGCTGAATAATTCGGAAGCCTTCGATTATGAAACATGGACAGACCGGCCTTTGATTGAAAAGATATTCGAAGCGATCCTCATTCCCTTCCGGCACCTGCTTTAATCTGCAAGGAAGAAGTTTTCTTTACCCGGCTTACCAGGAAAACACCTCCGAAAATCAGTAAGGCCGCGATGATCTTCGGAACCGTGATGGCTTCCACTCCCAGTGAAACCGACATGACCGATGCAATGACCGGTTGCAGGTAGGTATAAAAACTCGCTATGCTCGCTTCCACCGTTTTCAAGGCATAATTGATCAGCAGGTAGGCGATAAAAGTGTTGAAAACAACAATATATCCAACGCCCAGCCATGTAATAACCGATATGGTCTGCAGGTGAAACTCCGTGATTCCTTTTACACAGAAAGGCAGGATGAAGACAAATCCGAAAAAGGAGACCCATTTTAAAATCGTCATCGTGTGATACTTTGCCACCATGGGTTTGATAAGCACGAGGTACATGGCATAACACAGCATATTGAGCATCACCAGGATGTTGCCTGCAAATGAGTTTGTACTCATGTTCACCATTTTCCCGTAAAGGATCAGGATCAAAGCCCCTCCGGCCCCGAGCGCGATCCCAATGACTTTGACAAAGGTCACTTTTTCGTGGATGAGAATGCTTGCAAAAACCAGGACAAACACGGGATTCAACACATGTATGATAGATGCATCCACGGGTGTTGTCAGGTTCAGACCTACATAAAACAAGGCATGGTTGGCGGCGAATCCCAACAGCCCACACAAAGCAAGCATCAAAAGATCTTTCCGTGCAACTTTTTCCCGGATAAACCATCGTTGGAAGATCCAGAAAAGAAGAACGGCTCCCAGGGATCGGAGAAATAACAATTGCAATGGTTGAAATGGAACAGGCATCAGGCTTTTCCCGATCATGTAATGTATCCCGAAAATGAGCGAGATAAGGAGCAGCGCCAGGTGGGCCTTGATGTTTCGGTTCATGATTGAAAGTTGGGACGATAAAAGTAAAAAAAAAGAGGCATCCCGGAAGCCTCTTTTTTACCTTAGCAGAAGGTTATGAAATCTTAATTTCTTTTTTGATATCTACTCGTGCATCCTCTTTTTTGGGAAGCATAACTTTCAGGATGCCACTTTCATAGTCGGCATTGATCTTGTCGAGATCAACGGTGCGGGGAAGTGTAAACGACCGGCTGAAGGAACTGTAGTGGAATTCTTTCCGGGTGTAATTCTTTTTTTCCTCTTCCTCCTCATCCCTGACCTCTGAAGAAATCGTCAGGACGTTATTTTCCAGGTGGATTTTAAAGTCATCTTTTTTTAACCCGGGAGCGGCAAGGTCCAGCTCAAAGGAATCAGGGTGTTCAAGGATGTTGGCTAAAGGATCCATCCCCCTGCGGTTGAAGAAATCAACATAATCGTTGTCAAAAAAATTCTGAAAAACATCTGCTATTGCGTTCGGTCTGTGAAATCTGATGATACTCATAATTCAATCCTCCATACATTAAATTAAACATTTGAATTGTGATCACAACACATCAATTTTTATACCACCGGATTTTTCACTTTCAAGCCAGACAAAATGACGCAATACAATTAATTTTTAACGACAATATGTCGTTCGTTCTTTTTATATAGTTGAATTTCAATTCGCCAGTTATTATAATGTCACCCCTGCGGGGTTTTAATTTGAGTCTTGAACTCACCAGCTCGCCAATTCACCAGTTCGCCAACTCATCAGCTGATACTCCTTTCTACCTCAAACAAAAGCTCCCTATACTTTGGCAACGACCATATTTCATCATCGACCAGGAGTTCCAGTTTATTGGTATGATAGCGAATCTTTTCGAAATAGGGGAAAACCTTTTCACAGTAAGCAAAGGCTTTGTTTTCGGCGTCATTCATCTTATTGGCCGATCTTCTTGCTTCAAGCATTTCACTCAAAAGCGATTTTACTTGAGCGATATGTTCGGAGATTTCCGTAATGGTTTCGATCTGGTTCCCTGAAACTTTCGAAAAGGTATGGCGGTCGAGGACTTCATTCAGTCTTTGTACACATTCACAAAGTGTGTTCAGGTATTTGATGGCTCCCGGGATGATATGGTTGGTTGCCAGGTCGGCAAGCACCCGTGATTCGATCTGCAGTTTCTTTGTATAATCTTCCAGGTGGATCTCATGCCGTGCTTTCAGCTCACGGCCGGTCAGCACTTTATTCTCTTCAAAAAGTTTGATGGTCTTTCTCGAAACCAGTGCCTTGATCGCCTTGGGTGTAGTGGCATGGTTGGACAGTTTTCTCCGGGAAGCTTCTTCGATCCATTCCTTGCTGTAATTATTTCCTTCGAAAAGGATGTTCCGGGATTCCAGGATGTATTTCCGGAGGACATTGAAAATCGCGTCATCCTTGCTGACCTTGCTTTTGATATGTTGATCTACCTCTTTTTTGAATTTCTGCAGTTGAGCAGCAAGGATAAGGTTGAGTACGATCATGGCCGGTGCACAGGTCTGGGAACTTCCGACTGCGCGGAATTCAAATTTATTACCGGTAAAGGCAAAGGGAGAGGTGCGGTTACGGTCGGTTTCATCGACCAGGATTTCCGGGATCCGCGGGAGGTTTTTAAACAGGTTGGTTTTTCCTTTCTGCGCTGCAAGGGTGATCTTTTTATCGTTTTTTTCGATCATATTGATCATCGCCGAAAGATGGGCGCCGAGAAAAACGGAAATGATCGCCGGCGGGGCTTCGTTGGCGCCAAGCCGGTGATCGTTGCCCGGCGTTGCAATGATGGAACGGATCAGGTCTGCATGGTCATGTACCGCCTTCATAATGTTGACAAGAAAGGTAAGGAATCGCTGGTTTTTTTCCGGGGTCTTACCTGGCGAAAGCAGGTTCTCTTTGGTGTTTGTCGCCAGCGACCAGTTGTTATGCTTGCCGGACCCGTTCACGCCGCTATACGGTTTCTCGTGAAAGAGAACGGTAAAATCATGCCGGTTGGCAATCGTTTCCATCAGGTGCATGATGAGCTGGTTATGATCCACTGAAAGATTAGCTTCCTCGAAAACCGGCGCACATTCATACTGGTTGGGGGCAACTTCATTATGCCTCGTTTTTATTGGGATCCCCAGACGGTGGGCTTCAATTTCCAGCTCCTGCATGAAGGCGATCACACGCTGGGGAATGGCGCCCAGGTAATGATCTTCCAGCTGCTGGTCTTTGGCGGAAGCATTCCCGAAAAGCGTACGGCCGGTCAGGACCAGATCGGGACGGGCAGCGTAAAGTGCACTGTCGACCAGGAAATATTCCTGCTCCCAACCCAGGGTCGCATTGACCTTTGTTACATTGGTGTCAAAGTAACGGCATACATCCACGGCAGCCTTATCAATGGCAGCCAGTGACTTCAGCAGTGGGGTCTTATAATCCAGCGCTTCGCCGGTATAGGAAACAAACAAGGTAGGAATGCACAGGGTTTTATCGATAATAAAAGCGGGGGATGTAGGGTCCCAGGCAGTATATCCGCGAGCCTCGAAGGTTGAACGCATGCCTCCGCTCGGGAAACTTGATGCATCTGGCTCATGCTGCGAAAGCTGGCTCCCGCTAAAATTTTCTATGGCTTTTCCCCCTTCGACCGGATCCAGGAAAGAATCGTGCTTCTCCGCCGTCAGACCGGTAAGTGGAAAAAACCAGTGAGTGTAATTGGTTGCTCCCTTGGCCAGTGCCCAGGCTTTCATCCCGGCTGCAACCTGGTCGGCGGTTTTCCGGTCGATTTTTTCTCCTTTTTCGATGGAATTGATCACCTGTCGAAACGCCTCAGCCGTGAGGTACTCCTTCATGGCAGAATGGTTGAACGTCAATTCCCCGAAATATTCCGAGGCTTTTCCTTCCGGGAATGTTACGGGCTTGCGCTTACGCTGGATAGAAATCTCCAACGCTTTGAAACGAATATTTTCCATCTTCAGTGATTAAAATAAAACAACAAAAAATGCATACCGGATTTATCCGCAATGCTGGTAAGTATTGACAAGCTTCAGGACCTCTTTTTCATCGTCCTGGATGCTTGCACGAAGCTGTTCATCATTATAACTCCTCAGTTTTTTGATGATGCCGTCGAGGATCTGGTGAGGGAAGACATTGAATTTTTCATAAACCGACCGTTGCTTTTCAAGGCAGTCGGCCGAGTGCCAGCAGGAATCGGGCAGTTGCTTCAGATGCGTGGTACGGTTTTTATGTTTTTCTTCGAAGATATTTACGTCTACATAGGATTCTTTTGCAATGCTCAATGCGTTGTTCATGGTCAGGCCATGCCTTGCTGCTACGGTCAGTCCGGCAAGTAGCAGGTAAATGTCGGCCGATCCATCCGGGCAGCGGAATTCAATCGTTTGCCGGCGTTTAAAATCCTGTTCACAATCTTTTTCATTGGGATTGCAATCGGAGATCATGCTGCTCTTTGAACTCCAGCCCAGGGGAACCCTCACCAGGACTGACCGGTTCCGGTCGCCCCAGCAGATGTTGGTGGGCGCTTCCTGGTGGGGAACCAGCCTGAAATAACTCGTTGGGATGGTATTCCCGAATGCAGTCAGCGATTGCGCAAGATCAACATAACCGGCGATGGCTTTTTTTGCCGTATTGGAAAGACCGCCATTTTCCACCATCGCATTTTTGTTGTCCTTCATCAGTTTTGTATGGATGTGAAGGCCGCTGCCGGCTTTCCCGGTCGTGATCTTGGGTGCGAAGGTGGCCGTTACGCCATATTTGTATGCCAGGCAACGTAACACCCATTTTGCGATGAGGAGCTGATCGGCGGCTTCTTCCAATTTTACCGGGATGAATTCGATTTCGCTTTGCTCAAAGCTAAAGCCCCCTTCCGAAAAATTGCCAACTTCCGAATGTCCGTACTTGATGTTTCCTCCGCATTTGGCGATGGCCCGCATGGCTTCCATACGAAGGTTTCCCCATTTTGTGAAAGGAGGTGATTCATGATAACCGCGCTGGTCCATTGCTTCATAAGCGGAATCCTTGTCGCTGATGATGTAATATTCAAGTTCTCCCATCACTTCAAAGTGCATCCCGGTTTGCTCCTGCAAAACCTGGTGCGATTTCCTGAGGATGTATTCGGGTGAATTGGCAAAGGGCAGGCCGTCCTTGTCATAATACGAACAAAGAACATCCAGTGTCGGAACCTCCGCAAAAGGGTTGACAAAAGCAGTGCGGTACCGCGGTATTACATACAGGTCGCTGGAACCGGCTTCCACGTAATGCGGAAAGAGGCTGGACCCGTCAATCCGTTCTCCTGCACTGAGCAAATTGTCGAGGTGCCGCTTGCTGTTGATAATGAAGTTCAGCGTTTTTAACCTTCCGTCGGCTCCGGCATACCGGAAATTGATCATTTCAATTCCATTGGATTCAATAAAACGAAGGAGGTCGTTCCTGGTGAAATCCTGGCTTGGCTTTTCGAGAAATCGGATGAGAGGGTTCGGGTTCAGCGCTAAAGTATCTTTCATAAATGTTCGTTACTTGTCAGTGGAGCATCGGCAAAATTAATAAATTTTCCTAATTTTGACCCTTTACTTTCATTCATAACGAGCGCAAAAAATGCTTACCGGAACGCATGAAATAGTTGTCTTTACCGGCTTTCTCCTATTCATCATCCTGATGCTCAGCCTGGATCTCGGGATTATTAATAAAAAAAGCCATGCACTTACTTTCCGGGAAGCATTGTTGTGGACCACCTTTTGGGTCGGACTGGCCATCGTGTTTTACCTGCTGATCCGGTTCTTTGGGAACGAAATGCACGGGATTCGCAACAAAGCGGATATCCAGTTGCTGATCGATCATTACCATCATCCCATCAACATTATCAATTCCGATCTTCCCAAAGCCATTGAGGATTACAACCGCAACCTTTCACTCGAATACCTCACCGGCTACCTGATCGAGTATTCGCTTTCGGTGGATAACATCTTTGTGATCATCATGATCTTTCTTTCCTTTAATATTGAGCATCGATATTACCACCGTGTATTATTCTGGGGGATCCTTGGCGCCATCGTCATGCGGTTCCTCTTCATCTTCGTGGCCAGCGCCTTGATCGAAAGGTTTGAATGGATACTGACGGTGTTTGGCGTCATCCTGGTTTACCTCGGAGTCAAGCTGGGATGGGAATTCTTTTCAGGTAAAACAGCGGAGAAGATCGATACGCATCATCATCCTGTGGTGAAATTCATTTCCAGGTTTTTTTCCGTTACCCGTGAAAAGTCCGGCCAACGCTTCTGGATCCGGGAAAAAGGAAAAATTTTTATTACCCCCCTGCTTATCGTGCTGATCATCATTGAATTCTCCGATGTGATTTTCGCTGTGGATTCCGTTCCGGCAGTGTTTTCCGTGACCCGGGATCCTCTGATCGTTTTCTTTTCAAACATTTCTGCCGTCCTCGGACTGCGTGCGCTTTTCTTCCTGGTCATGAATGTCATGAACCGGTTCCGCTTCCTGAAGCTCGGACTTGCAAGTCTGTTATCATTTATCGGGGTGAAAATGGTATTTCAGCTTAACATCTCAACAAACCACTCGCTCAGTATTATCATCGGGATCCTGTCGCTATTCGTTTTGCTTTCGATGATCTTTCCAGATAAAAAAGAAGATCCTGTTTCCTGATTCAATATTAATTTACCTCATCCCCCGGCCCCTTCTCCTGAAGGAGAAGGGGAGCAGTGGAAACGAATTGGGGGTGACTAAAAAGGGTTTACTTGGTTTATTGTTTTTTGTTTTTACTATGGACAACTATTTTATCATGGTTGACCACATTTTTTTATATTTTCTTGGACGTCTTGCTAAAAA
>Ga0208566_1002197_pt1 | contig 10635 bp, 6 predicted proteins | sample PL_2010_150m_FD_184159 | JGI IMG/M metagenome (GOLD analysis project Ga0208566, IMG submission 184159) | Freshwater microbial communities from Powell Lake, British Columbia, Canada to study Microbial Dark Matter (Phase II) - PL_2010_150m... | ecosystem: Environmental > Aquatic > Freshwater > Lake...
TCCAGCGGAAAGCCGGTGGCGGGTGCATTGGTGCGTCTGCAGGGCGCGGCAACCTCGACCCTGAGCGGCGAGGATGGCCGCTTCCATTTGGCAGTGCCCGCCGAATCGCCGGCGCGCTACCTGACCGCCTGGAAGGACGGCTACTACATCGGCGGCGTGGGATTGGCGTCGGACGGCATGCCGTTCCACATCGCGCTGAAGCCGCTGCCACCGGGAGACAATCCGGACTACCGGTGGCTATCGGCGCGCGCCGCTGCCGCAACAGCGAACGAAACCGGCAAGCCCTGCGAGACCTGCCACCTGAGAGAAGTTTTTCCGCTGGTCGCCGAATGGGAATCGAGCGCCCACGCGCGCGCCGCGACGAACCCCTTCTTTCTCGCCTTCTTCAACGGCGGGCAGCGCGATCTTCCGCTGCTGCCCCAACTTGGCTACAAGCTCGACTTCCCGCGTTCCAGCGGCAACTGCGCCAACTGCCACCTGCCTGCCCTGGCATTGCGGCGTCCTTACGACGCCGATCCCGGCCAGGCCACGGGAGTCGAGCGCGATGGAGTGTTCTGCGACCTTTGCCACAAGGTACGGCAGGTGAAGGTCGATACCGTGGGTGGACGGGCAGGAGTGTTGGCGATGAGTTTCGCCCGCCCGCCAAGCGGCGAGCAGCTTTTCCTCGGCCCTTTCGACGACGCCTTCCCGGGACCGGACACCTTTCATCCGCTTTACCAGGACAGCCGGTTTTGCGCCGCCTGCCACCACGGGGTCCTCTGGGGTGTGCTGGCCTATGGCGAGTTTGCCGAGTGGCAAGCCAGCAGCTATGCGAAAGAAGGCATCCAATGTCAGGGCTGCCATATGAAACCCGATGGCCGGACCCGGCAGGTGGCCCCGGCTTCGGAAGGGGCGATCCGGCGCCGTCCGGAGCAGATCGCCTCGCACGCTTTCCCGGGTCGGGACAACCTGCGGTTCATGCAATCGGCATTGCAGCTCGACGCCGATGCCCTCATCGCCAGCGCAGGCGATCTGTTGCGCGTGAAGGTCAGGCTGCGCAATATCGGCGCCGGACATCACGTGCCCAGCGGAAATCCGATGCGCAATCTGGTGCTGCTGATCGAGGCCCGGAATGGGTCGGGCCAGCCGCTTGAAATGATTGCGGGCAACCGGCTGCCGGTGTGGGCCGGCGTAGGTCGCGTCGAGTTCGGAAATCTTGCCGGGCTTCCCGGCAAGGGCTACGCCAAGATACTCAGTACGCCGGTCGCCTATCCGGCCGACACCCATCTCGACGAAGGACGCCCGCCACTCTATCCGGCGCCGCACTGGCGGCGTATCCGCATCGAATCGGACAACCGCCTGCCGGCCGGAGGCGAGGATGCCGGCGAGTACCTCTTCCGCCTGAGCCCCGGCAGCAAGCAGGCGGAAGTGCGGGTTCGCCTGCTGCACCGTCGCACCTTCCGTTCCTGGCTCGATCCGCTGGTGTTGCCTGAACCCGATCTGCTGCTGGCCGAGCAGGCATTTTCACTTCGGTGAAAATCGGCGCAAACTGACGCAAGCCGAGGAGGAGACCATGAATAATTGCATGAGTAGCTCCAAATTCACGCCACTGCTGCTGGTCTTTTGCGCGCTGGCCCTCATGTCCGCGGCGCGAGCCGCCGACTGGGTATCCACCGGAGGTCCGATCGGCGGGCTGGGCTATGACGTGCGCATCCATCCGCAGCAGAAATCCCGGATGTACGTCACCGACAACTTCGCCGGGGTGGTCCGCAGCGACGACGGCGGCGCAAACTGGCGCGCCGTCAATCAAGGCATTTCGGTTCGCGGCGGACCCACCAGCGACTGGCTGCCGATCTTCAGCCTGACCATGGATCCCAACAACCCGAGCATCCTGTGGGCCGGCACCAACGCCGAAGGCAGCAAGTACGGCGTGTTCAAGAGTACCGACGGCGGCGACAACTGGACCTTGAAAGCCACCGGCATCAGCTCTCCCACGCCACAAGGTCTGGTCTTTCGCGGCTTCACCATCCAGCCGGGCAACTCCAATGTGGTTTACGCCATGGCTGAAGTTCCTTCGGCAATCCAGGGACTGGAATTCAACCGGGTCCAGGGCCTGGTCTACAAGACCGTGGACGGCGGTGAGTCGTGGTCGCGGATCTGGCTGGGCGACAATCTCGCGCGCTATCTGATCGTCGACCCGGAGAACAATCTCACCTTGTATCTATCCACCGGCATCTTCGACCGCGAGGCCTATAACTCGGACTGCGCCAACGGCAACTACGCGGGCGTCGGCGTATTGAAAAGCAGCGACGGCGGCGTTACCTGGACCGCCATCAACAGCGGTCTCAGCAACCTCTATGTGGGTGCCCTGCGCATGCATCCCGCCAAATCCCAGGTGCTGTTCGCGGCGGTCGGCAACAATTCGTGTTCCGGCGGCTATGTCGGGAATCAGCAGGGCGGACTGTTCCGTACCTTGAATGGTGGAAGCAACTGGAGCAAGGTGATCAGCGGCGATATCCTGACCACCGTCAACTTCGCCCCTGCCAACCCGGACGTCGTCTATGCCGGCAGCGCGGCCGCCTTTTACCGATCCGCCGACGGCGGCGCGACCTGGAGCCGCTACGCCAAGACCGGCGCCAACCAGTGGGGGCCGGAGGGAGTGCGGCCCGGCGTGCCGATCGACGTGGTGGTCGATCCGGCCGATGTCAATCTGCTCTATGCCAACAACTATGGCGGCGGCGTGTTCCGTTCCAGCGACGGTGCGCAAAGCTGGGCCATCTGGAGCAAGGGCTATTCCGGCGCCTGGGTGCACGCCGTGCATGTTCCCCCGGCCAGTTCCTCGACGGTGCTCGCCATCGGCCGCAGCGGTCCCTTCCGCAGCGTCAACTACGGCGGCGACTGGACCGGTATCACCACCGGACAGGCGACCGATCTGGCGGAGTGGAACACCCTCATCAGCCACCCGCGCGACGCGCGCGTGATCCTCATGTCCGACGAACACCAGGGCACGATCCTGCGCTCCAGCGACGGCGGGGCCTCCTTCAAGAGGGTGTTTACGCATCCCCAGGCCAATGCCGCCAACATCACCACGCGGCAGGGCATCAAGGCCTTTGCCGCTGCGCCGTCTGCTCCGGATACCATCTACGCCGGGATGGCGCGGGAGCGCGGCGGCCTGGAGCGCGGGGAGACGCCGGCCGGGCGCGTCATGCTCAAGTCCGCCGACGGCGGCGCCAGCTTCGTCAGCGCGGGCGCCGGTCTGGACGGCAGCAACGTGCGCAAGCTCGTTGTCCATCCACTCGATCCGAACACACTGTGGGCGGCAAGCTCGTCAGGCCTATACAGGAGCAGCGATGCTGCGGCAACCTGGACCCTGCTTGGCCTGGGGTCCAAGAACATCGTCGCGCTGGCGGTGGACAGCGCGAACAATGTCCTCGTCGCCAGCGAGAAGGAGGCGGGCATCTGGTTCAGCGAGAATGGCGGCGCCAGCTGGTCCGGCCCGGCGACCGTCGGTTTCAGCAATCCCAATCCCTATGTGATGGCCCTGGTGTTCGCCGACACCGGCACCCTTTACGCGGCCGATCAGTATTCCGGCGTATATAGTTCGACCGACCATGGCCGCACCTGGACGCCGTTCCCGGACGCCCCGATGACCGGCTTGACGGTGCGCACACCCTTGGATGTGACATACGCCAACGGCATGCTCTACGTCGCCACCCAGGGAGGCGGCGTGTTCCGCTATGGCAACCTGCCGTCGGCGTCGGCGCCGTATTCCATCACCGGCGCGGCCTCGGGGACACTGCGCGCACGGGCCCTGGCGGTGACTTTGCAGCCGACGCTGGCGGAACTTGGCGCCAGTCGCCAGATCTTCATCGTCGGCGTTCTCGGAACACAAGTCGTTGTCCTCTCCTCGACCGGCTGGCAGGCCTGGAGCGGCGGGAGCCTGCCGGCATACCTGAGCGGGCCGATTTCAACCCAGATCATCCGCATCTTCGACGGCAGCATCGACCTCTCGGCAGCGATCGGTGCGAAGGTCTATGTCGGCTACGGCACGGACGATGCGGAAATGGTCACGAACGGCCGTTTCGCCCTGGTGCATACCGTCCAATGACCGCGACGGCAAGCACTACTCCGTTCGGCTGTGGCTCTCCGGCAGGGTGAAGTAGGAGGCGGTGGCGCCGCGGTGCTCTCGCGCGCGCTCGAGTTCCTGCCGGGCCACGGTGCGCAGATGCACCTCGTCGGGTCCGTCGAGGAAGTGCATGGCGCGGCCCCAGGTCCAGAAGTAAGCCAGCGGCGTGTCGGGCGACAGACCCATGGCGCCGAACACCTGCATGGCGCGGTCGACGACGCGCGTCTGCAAGCGCGCCGCCACCACCTTGATGGCCGACACATCCACGCGCCCCGCCTTATTGCCGAGCTTGTCCAATGTCCAAGCGGCGCGCAGCACCAGCAGGCGAGCCTGGTCGATTTCCAGGCGCGATTCGGCGATCCAGTCCTGGACATTGGAAAAATCGGCCAGGTACTTGCCGAAAGTGTGCCGCTCCAGGGTGCGCTCGCACATCAGCGCCAGCGCCAGTTCGCACTGGCCGATGGTGCGCATGCAGTGGTGGATGCGGCCCGGGCCGAGGCGCGCCTGGGCCATGGCGAAGCCCTGACCTTCCGTGCCGAGGAGGTTGGCCGCCGGCACCCGCACCTCGCGGAACAGCAACTCGCAATGACCTTCCGGCGAATGGTGCTGCATGATAGCGATATTGCGCACCACGCCGACACCGGGCGTGTCCAGCGGCACCAGCAGCATGCTGTGGTTGTGGTGTTTGTCGCGAGGGGCACTCTCCGCACTCTCGGCATTGCGACAGAGCACGATCAACAGCCGGCAATCCGGATGGGCGGCGCCGGTGATGAACCACTTGCGGCCATTGATCACATACTGATCGCCGTCGCGCCGGGCGACGGTCTGGAGGTTGGTGGGATCGGACGAGGCGACGTCCGGCTCGGACATGGCGAAAGCCGAACGGATCCCGCCCTCCAGCAACGGACGCAGCCACAGTCGGTTCTGCTCGGGCGTGGCGAAAAGATGCAGCAGCTCCATGTTGCCGGTATCTGGCGCGCTGCAATTGAACACCTCGGAAGCCCACGGCAGGCGGCCCATGATCTCGGCCAGCGGCGCATATTCGAGGTTGCTCAGGCGGGTGCCCGGCTCGTCATCGCGCAGGTCCGGCAGGAACAGATTCCACAGGCCTTCCGATTTCGCCAGCGCCTTCATGTCGGCAAGAAACGGCGGCGGATACACGCCGGCCGCCACCGAACGATGCCAGCCCGCGTTGTATGGCAGCACGTAGCGGTCGATGAAATCGCTCAAGCGGCGACGCAGTTCTTCAACCTTAGTGGAATAGTCGAAATCCATTGAATATCTCCAGAGAGAAACCAAGTTTCGCTATGCGAATCCTGGTTTCATTTATTCTACCGACATGATATCGTCTTGCCGATAAACTTGCTGCTAATGAGATCTGGAGAATCCATGAAAGCGCTTCTATGCACCGCCTTCGGGCCGCTCGAACAACTCAGCGTGCAGGAGGTCGCCTCGCCCAAGCCGGGGCCGAAGCAGGTTCTCATCGACATCAAGGCCGCGGCCCTGAACTTCCCCGATGCGCTGATGGTGCAGGGCCTGTATCAGGTCAAGCCGCCGCTGCCGTTTTCTCCCGGCTCGGAATTCGCCGGCGTCATCACCGCAGTCGGCGCCGAAGTGAAACGCTACCAGCCCGGTGACCGGGTGATCGCAGGCGGCCTGGGCGGATTTGCCGAAGAAGGGGTGTCCGACGTGGATCGCGTCATGCTCCTGCCGCCGGGGATGGATTTCGAAACCGGGGCCTCCTTCGTCCTCACCTACTGCACCTCGCTGCACGGCCTGCGCGACTGCGGCCGCCTCCAGGCCGGTGAAACCCTGCTAGTGCTGGGCGCCGCCGGCGGCGTCGGCGTGGCGGCCATCGAAATCGGCAAGGCCATGGGCGCGCGCGTCATCGCCGCGGCATCGAGCGACGCCAAACTGGCGCTGTGCAAACAGCTCGGCGCCGACGAAACGATCAACTACGCCTCGGAAAACCTGCGCGACCGCATCAATGAGTTGACCGGCAAGCGCGGCGTCGATGTCGTCTATGACCCGGTCGGCGGTCCCTACACCGAGCCCGCCGTGCGCGGCCTGGCCTGGGGCGGACGGCTGCTGGTGATCGGCTTTGCCGCCGGGGAAATTCCGAAAATCGCCATCAACCACCTGCTCCTCAAGGAGCGTTCGCTGGTCGGCGTGTATTGGGGGGATTCGGTCCGGCACAATCCCCAGCAGCACTTCAACAACGTCAAGCAACTGTTCGAATGGTTCGCCGCAGGCAAGGTCAAGCCGGTGATCAGCGAACGCGTGCCGCTGTCCGGCGCCACTGCCGCCATGGCGCGCCTGGCCAGCCGCCAGGTGATGGGCAAAGTGGTGGTACTGCCTGAGGCCTAGGAGACGCGCGTGAAATTACACGGCGAACAGCTAATACGCGCGCCCCGGCTCCGGGTGTGGGACGCGCTCAATGACCCGCAGATTCTTGCGAAGTGCATTCCCGGTTGCGAGGAAGTGAACAAGCTCAGCGACTCCGAATTTGACGTGCGCATCATGGCCAGGATCGGTCCGGTGCGTGCCCGATTTTCCGGCCGCATGGCGATGTCGGACAGCGTCGCTCCGGCTTCCTGTACGCTGGCTTTCGAGGGCAGCGGTGGAGCCGCCGGGACGGCCAATGGCCAGTCAAAGGTAACACTGGAAAGCGAAGGTGAGTCGACTCGTCTGCAATACTCCGTCAATGCGGCATTGGGCGGGAAGCTGGGACAGGTAGGCGGTCGCCTGGTGGAAGCTTCAGCCAAGAAATTGGCCGACGATTTCTTTCGTGCCTTCAGCGAACAACTGGCACCGCAAGACATCACGGCCACATCACGCGAAGCCGATGCTACCGTTGCGCCTCCAGCGACTGCACCAGTGGTTGCTGGAACGACCTCGTCCGGTTTTGGCGCTGGTTGGGAAGGCGAGTTGCAGCGGTTTTTCTGGTTGGCATTGGGTTGCGGCATCGGCTTCATGGTGGCCCGCCTGCTCAATTGACGCATAGAGGAGGTAGCGATGAAGGCACCGCAATTCGATTATGTCCGGGTAAGCACCGTCGCCGATGCGGTGGCGCAGTTGCGCCGGCATGGCGACGATGCACGGCTGCTGGCCGGCGGCCAATCCCTGCTGGCGACGCTCAACATGCGTTTGTCGCAACCGACGATGTTGGTCGACATCACCAGGATCAAGGCTCTTCACGGTATCGCCGTACACGATGGCTACCTGCGCATCGGTGCCCTGGTGCGTCATGTGGAGATCGAGCGTTCCGCAACGGTAGCACAGCACCTGCCCTTGCTGACGCAGGCCGCACCGTATATCGCCCACGCAGCGATCCGCAACCGCGGAACGCTCGGTGGTTCGCTTGCTCTTGCCGATCCTGCCGCCGAGTGGCCGGCCTGCACGCTCGCCACTGACGGCGAGCTGATCCTTAGCGATGGCAGCAAAGAACGGCGGGTGATGGCCGGTGATTTCTTTATCGACCTATATCAGACAGATCTGCACCCGGACGAGTTGGTCACGGCTGTCGAGTTTCCGCTGCCGGGTCCGCAGCGGCGCTTTGTCTTCACCGAACTGGCGCGACGCCACGGCGACTATGCAATCGCCGGAATTGCCATCGCTGCTGACGTTGTCGGCGATGTGCTGGGCGACCTGCGTATCGTATTCCTCGGCGTGGGCAATACGCCGATGCGCGCACTGGGCGCCGAGATGGCGCTGAACCAAACGCGCGGCGAGGCGGCGGCGCTGAAGGAAGCGGTCGGCAGTCTCAAGGAGGACATTGCCCCCGGTAATGATCTCTATACATCGGCCGAGGCCAAGCTGCATCTGGCCGGCGTATTGCTCCAGCGCGCCGTGAGCTCCATCTTGCAGCAGGGAGAACAGTCATGAGCGACAAGGTGGACAAGGTACTCACCCGCATTTCCGTCAACGGCGTCGTTCACGAACGCTGGATCGAACCGCGCCAGCATCTCGTCGACTACCTGCGCGACGAAATCGGTCTCAAAGGCACGCGTACCGGTTGCGAGCAAGGTGTGTGCGGCGCATGTGCCGTGCGCATCGATGGCGAGACCGTACGCGGTTGCCTGACGCTGGCGGTACAGGCCGACGGAGCGGTAGTCGAAACCATAGAAGGCGTTTCCGATTCCGGCGCAATCGGCGACTTGCAGCACGCATTCCTCGAGCACAATGCCTTGCAATGCGGCTTTTGTACCGCCGGCATGCTGCTGACCGCCGACGATCTGCTGAAGGCCGTACCGGGCGCCAATCGCGAGCAGATTCGAGCCCATATGTCGGGCAACTACTGTCGCTGTTCCGGCTATCACGCGATCGTCGATGCCGTCGAGACCACGCGCGAGACCCGCCGCCTCGCCATCCGTAGCGGAGAGAGAAATGAATGATCTGGTCCAGCCCCTGGTCATTGCCGATGCAGCGGCGAGTCTGCGCCATATTGGCCAGCGCCTCGCGCGCCCGACTGCCAAGCGACTGACTGAAGGTCGCGGTGTCTATATGGATGATATCGAGCTTCCGCGCATGGCACACGCGGTGTATCTGCGCAGCCCGCACGCCCACGCCAGAATCGTCAGCGTCGATGCCGAAGCGGCGCGCGGCATGCCGGGCGTGATTGCCATCATCGATGGTGCTCAAATGGCGCAGGTGTGCGCACCCTTTGTCGGCACGCTATTGCACCTGGTCGGCATGCGCTCACCGCCCCAGTACGCAATAGCCGTCAAGCGTGCGTGTTGGCAGGGAGAGGCGGTTCTGGCCGTTGTCGCCGAATCGCGTGCGCAGGCTGAAGATGCGATTGAGGCAATTAGCGTGGTGTGGGAACAACTGCCCGTCGTGGCCGACATGGAAACCGCACTTGCGCCCGAAACGCCGGTGATCCACCCTGAGTACGACAGCAACCTGTGCTTTCACCGCGAGATCGATACGGGCGGCGTTGACACCGCCTTCGCATCCGCCGATGTGGTGGTCGAGGAAACCTATTTCTTCGGTCGCCACACCGGCGTAACGGTGGAACCGCGCTCGGTGCTGGCCGACTTCAATCCGGCCGAGCGACGACTCACCGTCCATCACTCGACCCAGGCGCCGCATATGATGGCCGACCTCTATTCGCGCCAGTTTGGTCTGCCGGAAGCCGATATCCGGGTGATCTGCCGGGATGTCGGCGGCTCCTTCGGCATCAAGGTGCATGCCTACCCGGACGATTTTGCCACCGTGGGCCTGTCGATACTGCTCAAACGACCGGTGAAATATGTCGCCGACCGGCTTGAATCCTTCGTCACCGACATCCATGCCCGCGAGCACCGCGTCAAGGCCCGCCTGGCTCTGGCCAAGGACGGCAGCATCCTGGCTTTCGACATTGACGATCTTACTGGCATCGGGCCTTACTCGATGTTCCCGCGCACCAGCGCGGTGGAGGGCAATCAGGTGATCAATCTCACCGGAGGTCCATACAAGCATGCGCAATACCGGGCCAAGCTGGACGTGGCGTTCCAGAACAAGGTGCCGACCTGTCAATATCGGGCCGTCGGCCACCCGATCGCCTGCGCGGTCACCGAGGGCATCGTCGATCTGGCTGCATCCCGTATGGGCATCGACCCGCTGGAACTGCGCCGTCGCAATGTGATGGAAGACAACAATTATCCGCGCAAGGGTGCCTCGGGCATATTGCTGGAAAGCCTGTCGCATCAGCAGTGCCTGGCCAAACTCGAAACCATGATGGATTACCCGGCGCTGCGCAGCGAGCAGGCCGAACTGCGCAAGAGGGGTATCTATCGGGGCATCGGCTTTGCGGTGCTGATCGAGCTGACCAATCCGAGCGCGGCGTTCTATGGCATCGGCGGTGCGCGCATCTCCGCCCAGGAAGGCGCCACCGTACGCCTCGATGCAACTGGTGTGGTGCACTGCGCGGTCGGCGTTGGCGAACAAGGCCAGGGCAATGAGGCCATCTTTGCCCAAATCGCCGCCGATGAAGTCGGGGTTCCGCTCGCCGCGGTACGCATCCTCACCGGCGACACGGCGGCAACGCCTTACGGTGGCGGAACCTGGGCGTCGCGCGGAGCCGGAATTGGCGGCGAGGCGGTATTGCTGGCCAGCCGGCAACTGCGTGCGAACATCCTGGAATTCGCCGCAGTGCACCTCAAGCGCCAAACCAATGAGTTACTCATCGCCGATGGCAAGGTTTGGGATCGCGCAACCCAATTGCCGTTGATCGACTTCCCGGAACTGGGGCGTATCGCCTGTTTCCGTCCCGATCTTCTGCCACGTGACTTCCAGCCGGAACTCGTCGTGACGCGCCACTATTCGCAGCGCGATTTCCCTTTCATATTCACCAATGGCGCGCAGGCCTCCTATGTCGAGGTGGATACAGAGACGGGCTTTGTAAAACTACTCAAGCACTGGGCCGTCGAGGATTGCGGCCGTGTGATCAACCCGCTGCTGGTCGATGAACAGATACGCGGCGGGGTCGTGCAGGGCATCGGCGGCGCGATGCTCGAGGAATGCCTCTATGACGCCAACGGCTTGCTGCG
>Ga0208566_1002199_pt1 | contig 10632 bp, 8 predicted proteins | sample PL_2010_150m_FD_184159 | JGI IMG/M metagenome (GOLD analysis project Ga0208566, IMG submission 184159) | Freshwater microbial communities from Powell Lake, British Columbia, Canada to study Microbial Dark Matter (Phase II) - PL_2010_150m... | ecosystem: Environmental > Aquatic > Freshwater > Lake...
AGGGTCGATTGCCCATTCTGCTCGGTGGCGACCATTCCCTGAGTATCGGCTCCATCAGTGCCGTTGCGCGCCACTGCCGCGAGACTTCCCGGAAACTGCGCGTCATCTGGTTCGACGCCCACGCTGATTTCAATACCGCGGAACTCACGCCCAGCGGAAATTTGCACGGCATGCCGGTGGCGTGTCTGCTCGGCTTTGGTCCCGCTGAGCTGATCGCCATCGGCGGCGTAACGCCGATCCTGAACGCCGACTGGATCCGGGAAATCGGATTGCGCAGTGTTGACGCGGGGGAAAGGCAATTCATTCACCAGCAAGGCATTGAAGTCTTCGATATGCGATCGATTGACGAGCTGGGCATGCGGGCGGTCATGGAGCTCGCGCTCGAAGGCGTCGACGCCGAAACGCATATCCACGTCAGTCTCGATGTGGACTTTCTCGATCCGGAGATTGCTCCAGGAGTCGGAACACCGGTGCGTGGTGGTCCCAACTACCGGGAGGCTCAGCTTTGCATGGAACTTGTCGCCGATTGCGGGCGGCTGGGTTCGCTCGACATCATGGAGCTCAACCCGGCCCTTGATATATGCAACAAGACCGCGATCCTGGCGGTCGATCTGGTGGAGAGTTTGTTCGGCAAGAGCACCTTGACGCGCAGGGCTGCCGGCTAGGCGTCGAGTTTCCGAAGTCAGTCGGCAGGAGTCCGATTGTCAATCCTGGTTTGAAGTAGACTGGCGGCACCGGTTTACGGAGCCAAGGAGAGAAATATGTCCGCGAACGCGCCGATATACGCCGAACTGTGCACTCACTGGTTGCGCATCTACCGGCTCAACCACCTGCTCAGCGTCGCGGGTGTCGATCGCAATACATTGATGCCCCCGGCCGGCAACGAAGCCCGCGCCAATGCCATGGCGGAACTGGAGGGGATTATCCACGGTCTGAGCACCGAGCCGGAACTCGAGGCACGGCTGGCGAGTGCCGAGCAGGAGCCGCTGGATGATATTGCGCACGCCAATCTCCGGGAGATGCAGCGGCACTGGCGCGATGCGAATGCCCTGACCAGCGCACTGGTCGAACGCAAGAGTCTGGCCGGTGCGCGTTGCGAAAGCGCGTGGCGGCTGCAGCGGCCTGCGAATGACTGGATCGGCTTCCTCGGCAACTTCCGCGAGGTCGTGGCGGTCGCCCGCGAGGAGGCCCACATGCTGGCGGAGAAGACCGGCCTGACACCCTATGACGCGTTGATGGATCGCTTCGAACCCGGCATGCGCTGCGAAGTGGTCGATCGCCTGTTCGGCGACCTCAAGACCTGGTTACCTGCGCTGATCCGGACGGTGGTAGCGCGACAGGCGCAGCGACCTGTCGTCGTTCCGCAGGGGCCGTTCTCGAATTCGTCCCAGCGCGCGCTGGGGCAGGAATTGATGAGCCTGCTCGGCTTCGACTTCAACGCCGGGCGCCTCGACGAAAGCACCCACCCCTTCTGCGGCGGCGTTCCGGAGGACGTGCGCATCACCACCCGCTATCACGGCGACAAGCCATTGCAGTGCGTGATGGGTGTCATTCACGAGACCGGCCACGCCCGTTATGAGCAAAACCTTCCGCGTCAGTGGCTCGGCCAACCGATTGCCAGTGCGCGTTCGATGGGGCTGCATGAGAGCCAGAGTTTGTCATTCGAGATGCAACTGGCCCGCTCCCCGGCGTTCGGCGAAAGCTTGTCGGCGCTGCTGCAAAGGCACTACGGAGCGCAGCCAGCGTTTGCGCCGGAAAATCTGGGCCCTTTGTTGCGCCAGGTCAGGTCCGATCTGATCCGCGTCGACGCCGACGAATTGACCTATCCGCTGCACGTAACGCTGCGCTATGAAATCGAGCGCCTGTTGATCGAAGGTCATATCGAAGCCGAGGACATTCCGAGGCTATGGGACGAGCGCATGCGCGACTGGTTGGGAAAGGACACGCGCGGCGACTATCGTAACGGATGTTTGCAGGATATCCACTGGAGTGAGGGCCTCTTCGGCTACTTCCCCTGCTATACCCTCGGCGCGATGTATGCCGCGCAGTGGTTCGCGGCGATCCGCAGACAACACCCGGATTTCGATGTCCTGATCGCACAAGGAAATTTGGCGGTCCTGTTTGACTGGCTGCGACAACATATCTGGTCCCAGGGCAGTCGTTGGGAGACCGCCGAGCTGTGTGTTCGCGCCAGTGGCGAAGAGCTCAATCCGGCGCATTTTCGTGCCTATCTGGAAGCCCGCTACGCGAGCTAAGACCTGAATACGCGTTTGCGCCCTGGATCGGATCCCGGAAATGCGGCGTCCGAATTCGTGAACACGTCGTCGCCGTGGATTCCGGACTTTCGCCAAACGAGCTGACGCCGATAATCTGCGTCAGACCAGAAGATCAGTCGTGATTGTCCCCAACGATTTGCTGTATACGCAGCATCAGCTCCGGCGTCAGCTGCGCGGCGATATCGAGCGCCTTCATGTTCTCGTGCACCTGGTCGATGCGCGAGGCGCCGGTGATTACTGACGATACGTTGGGATCCTTCAGGCACCAGGCGATCGCCAGTTGAGCGGCGCTGCAAGCGAGCGACTGCGCCACCTCGGCCAGCTGGATGACGATGTCGTTGCGCTTTCGATCCAGCAACTGTTCCTGCATCCAGGTCATGCTCTCCAGACTGGCGCGGCTGTCAGCCGGAACGCCCTGCGCATATTTGCCGCTGAGCAGTCCCGAAGCCAGGGGGCTCCAGGTGGTCAGTCCGAGGCCGATGTCGGCGTAGAGGCGGGCGTACTCCTCCTCGACGCGCTTGCGGTGAAAAAGGTTGTATTGCGGCTGTTCCACCACCGGCTTGTGCAGGTGGTGCTGTTCCGCGATCCGGTACGCCGCCAGGATATCCGCCGCGCTCCATTCCGAGGTGCCCCAGTACAGCGCCTTGCCGCGCGCGATCATGTCGTGCATGGCATACACCGTCTCCTCCAGAGGCGTGTGCGGATCCGGTCGATGGCAATACACAAGATCGACGTAGTCGAGACCGAAGCGCCGCAGCGAGCCGTCGATGGCCTGCATCAGATATTTGCGGTTGAGGGTGTTCTTTTCATTTACTCCATCGCCGAACCTGGCTCGCAGCCCCCAGAAGAACTTTGTCGACACGACATAAGTCAGACGGTCCCAGGCGAGCTTCTTCAGCGCGGCCCCCATGAGTTCCTCGGAGCGGCCCAGCGCATACACTTCGGCATTGTCGAAGAAATTCACGCCGTAATCGCGCGCGGCGCTCATCATCTCGACTGCCGCTTTCTCATCGACCTGGTTGCCATAGGTGACCCAGGACCCAAACGACAGCGCCGATACTTTCAGTCCGGCGTGGCCCAGTCTTCGATACTCCATTTCAGTTTTGCCTTTCGTCAGTGAAGTCTGGAGAAATTGCGGAAGCAATCGCAGATGCGGTGCGCTGACAAACTTGTCTGCGATCTTCAGGACGAAGGAGCGTCGGCGCCGGGAGGAGCCTCCAGGCGGATCACTTCAGTCGATTCGGAAAACAGTTTCGTCACCAGATCGGCGCGCCGCGTCAATACGGCGCGCTGGTTGATATAGCCTTTATCGGTGATCTCGTTGGCATCGATCGTCGGCGGTTCCTCCATGAACAGCGCGCGAGCGGCGAAGCTGGAACTGCCGCCGCCGCCGTCGCGCCATGAGCACAGCCCGGCGTGGAGCCTGGAGCGGATACGCGGGTCCCTGAGCACCTGCGCCAGCGGCACGGCATTCCCGCCGTCGGCCGGCAGTTCCGGGCACAAGGCCCGGCAAGCCGGAACGTTGGGGAAAATCAGCAGCCCGATTTCCTCACGGTCATGTCCGGCAATGACCAGATCCTGCGCCAGCGGCGCCAGCGCTGCAATGCCCTGGACGCGCAGACTCCCTACATGCACCCAGGTGCCCGATTGCAGCTTGAAATCCTCGGCGATGCGTCCGTCGAATTCGATGCCTTTGGCCGGATCGTCCGGATCGGCGAAGCGTCCGGCATCGCCGATCATGTAAAAACCTTGCGCGTCGAAAGCCGCCTCGGTCAGGTCGGGACGCTTCCAGTAGCCCGGGGTTACGTTCGGGCCGCGCACGCGCAATTCCAGTTTGCTGGCATTCGGTACCAGCTTGACCTCCGCCCCGGGTGCCGGCAAGCCGATGACACCGGCCCGCTCGATGGGGAAATGCACAGTCGTCACCATCGGCGCGGTTTCCGTGGAACCCCAGGCCGAGACCATCACCACACGCTCGCCGCGTTCCTGAATCGACAGCCGTTCCAGGCGCTCCCATAAATTCTGCGGCAGCGCCGCGGCGGCGTAAAAAATCATCTGCAGTCTGGAGAAAAAATTCCTGCGCAATTCTGCGTCCTGTTCCAGGAATGGGATAAGCATGTCGAAGCCGCGCGGTACGTTGAAATAGATGGTCGGCGCGATTTCCCTGAGGTTGGCAACGGTCTTCTCGACCAGCCCGGGTGCCGGCTTGCCATCATCGATGTAGAGCGTTCCACCGCTTTTCAGGACCATGTTGAAATTGTGATTGGCGCCAAAGGTATGGTTCCAGGGCAGCCAGTCGACGATCACCGGCGGCGTGTCGGCCAGGAACGGCCACACCTGGGCAATCGCCTGCTGGTTCGAGCACAGCATGCGCTGGGTGTTGATGACGCCTTTCGGTTCGCCGGTCGAACCGGAGGTGAACAGGAACTTGGCGATGGTGTCCGGGCCAACGGCGGCAAAGGCGCGATCGATCGCCGCGTCTTCCGATTCCCCGGGCAGATCGGCAAACAGCTTGCAGGCCAGGTCCGGCGGAGGGTTGCAGCCGACGACAATCTCAACGCCGGCGATTTCCGGGAGCGTCGTCAGGGCCTTCAGCGCCGGCTCGAAACGTGCGCCGTCGGCGGCGTAGATGAGTCCCGGCTGCAACAACCGGATGATCGCCTTCAACTTGGCGTGGTCCCTGGACATCAGCGAATAAGCCGGCGAGACCGGCGCCACCGGCACGCCGACATGCAGCGCGCCCAGGGTCAACAACGCGTGGTCGATGCCGTTGTCGGAAAGTATCACCACCGGCCGCTGCGCTGACAGGTCCCTGCGCAACAAGGCGCTGCCGATCGCGCGTGCGCTGTCGAGGGTCTCGGCATAGGTGATGCGCCTCCAGCCGTCCGCCATGCGCTCGGCGAGAAACACCTGTCGTGGCGTCCTGCGCGCCCAGTCGACCAGCCATTCGCCGATGCAACGGTCATACGCAGCGAGCGGCTGCGAGGACCTCAGCAGCAGAGAACCGTCCGCCTGACGTTCGGTCTCGAGCGCCGGGTCGGCGAATTTCAGGGCAGCGAACGCAGGTTTGGCGCTCATTTGAGCCGCGCCCGTCGAACCGTCGTGCGCTGCGCTCATGGAACTACTTGACGAGCTTCCAGTCGCCGTTCTCGATCTGAGCCATGACCACGGCGCGGGCGTCGAGCCCGTTGTGATCCTGGGCGCTCATCGAAAACACGCCATGGCTGGCCGGTAGCTCCTTGACCGCCTCCAGGGCATCGCGCAGGGCAATGCGAAACTCCGGTGTGCCGGGCTTGGCCTTCTTCATGGCCTCCGGCACCGCCCGTGTCAGAAGCAGATAAGCGTCCCAGGCATGGGCGCCGAAAGTCGAGCGGCTGTTGGCGCCGTGCGCGCCTTCATACCGCTTGATGTATTCCAGCGCCGGTTTTTTCGACGGGTGGCTATCCGCCAGTTGTTCCGCCAGCAGCATCGGGCCGACCGGGAACACCGTACCCTCGACGGCCTTGCCGCCGACGCGCAGGAAATCCCGATTGGCGATACCGTGAGTCTGGTAGTAACGCCCCTTGTAGCCGCGCTCGACCAGCGTTGCCTGCGGCAGCACCGCCGGCGTGCCGGAACCGGCGATCAACACGGCGTCCGGATTGGCGGCGAGTATCTTCAGCGCCTGACCGGTGACCGAAGTATCGTTGCGCTGGTAACTCTCGCTCGCGGTCAGCTTGATGCCCTTGGGTTCTGCGGCTGCCTGGAAGGCCTTCAGCCAGAGCTGGCCGTACGGATCGGCGTAGCCGATAAAACCGACGGTCTTCACACCATGCGCCGCCATGTGGTTGACGATGGCGCCGGCCATCACGCCGAAGCCTTGCGGCGTGACGAATATCCAGGGGCGTTTGTCCTCGGACGGACCGACCGGCGCCATGGCGATTTGCGGCGTCTTGGTCTCCGCGGCAACTTCCAGGATAGCCATCGAGGTCGGCGTGGCGGTGGCCGCGATCAGCACATCAACCTTGTCCTCGGAGGTCAGCTTGCGCGCATTCTTGACCGCCGTCGTGGTATCCGTGGCATCGTCGAGCACAATGTAATGAACCTTCTCGCCGGCAATCGTCGGCGGCAGCAGGGCAAAGGTATTCTTCTCCGGAATGCCCAGCGAAGCCGCCGGGCCGGTGGCGGATACGCTGACCCCGACGGTGACGTCGGCCAGGGCAGGCGCGGCCAAGGCGCCGAGGGTGAGACCGGTGAGTGCGGCAATGACGGTTTTCATGGTGACTCCTCCTTGTAGTGATGTTCGGCATCTTAGCGCGAAATCGTCGCGATTTCACCCACGAGAATAACCGCATGGAACTGGGGCGCTCAATCCGCAAGGCGAGCGATTCTGCCTGCGCCGTGATTTATTCCTCCGGCACCCAACCCCGCGTTGGTGCAAGTCAACGCGGCAGCATATGACGCAATCGCTGGACGTCGAGTTACACTATGCATTGCGAACAACTTCCTGTCGTGTCTGGAAATGTGTGGCCGATTCGCCCTGAAAGCATTGCCGTCGGAACTCATCACCCGATTCGGACTGGATGAGTGGGTTGATTTCACTCCGCGCTACAACATTGCGCCCTCGCTGACTGTGCCGGTCGTCCGTCAGGATGGCGCAGGCCGACGCAGCACGGTCATGGCCCGCTGGGGTTTGCTGCCGTCATGGGCCAAGGATGGCCAGGGCATGCCGCGACCGATCAACGCCAAGTCCGAAACCGCTGCCTTGAAGCCTATGTTCCGGCATGCTTTCCGGAAGTCCCGTGTCCTGGTGCCTGCCGACGGTTTTTATGAATGGAAGACGCTTGCCGGAAAGAAGCAGCCGTACCTGATCCGGATGCGTGATGGCTTGTCCTTTGGCATGGCGGGTTTGCTCGAGCGCTGGCAAGGTCCGGACGGAGAAGCGCTGAGTTTTGCCGTTCTGACGACCCGACCGAATCAATTGATGGCGCAGATCCACGACCGCATGCCGGTGATCGTCAAGCCCGAGGACTACGCGCGCTGGCTCGACCCCGAGTTGTCAGATGTCGAGGAGTTGCAAGGTTTGCTGGGACCCTATCCGGAGCGCTTGATGGAAGCTTATCCGGTGAGTCGCCGGGTGAACTATCCGAAAAACGACGACACGGATTTGATGGCTCCTGCGACCGAAGGCTAGTCCGTTTCGATGCGCTGGCCGGACGCGGCGTCGAACCAGTGAGCTTGATCGGCGGCGAACCTGAGCCCGAGTTTTCCGTCCATATTGGCGCCGGCAGCAAGTCGCGCCACCATGAGCTGGGCGCCGATCTTTCCATGGATCAGCGTGTCGGCGCCCAGTGGCTCGACCAGCGTGACGTTCATGAACAAGGAAGCATCGCCATCCGCGCACGGTTGCAGATGCTCGGGTCGCAGGCCGACAAACACTTCCCGGCCACGCACACCGGCCGGGCTATCCGGCAGCTTGACACTGCTGTCGCCATCCACCTGGAGCAAGGCGCCGTCGTCGCTCATCCGACCGCGCACCAGGTTCATCGGCGGCGAACCGATGAAGCCGGCGACGAAGGTCGTCGCCGGCCTGGCATAAACCTCCAGCGGCGCCCCGATCTGCTCGGCGCGTCCGCTATTCATCACCAGCATGCGTTGCGCCAAGGTCATGGCCTCGACCTGGTCATGGGTGACGTAGAGACTGGTGGTCCCCAGGCGCTTGTGCAATGCCTGCAGTTCCGCGCGCATCAGCACCCGCAGCTTGGCGTCGAGGTTCGACAACGGCTCGTCGAAAAGGAACACCGCCGGTTCCCGTACGATGGCGCGGCCCATGGCGACGCGCTGGCGCTGGCCGCCCGACAGGTCGCGCGGCCGGCGATCAAGGTACGGGCCGAGCTCTAGGATCTCTGCCGCGCGCTGCACGCTCGCCTCTATTTCAGCGGGCGGCATGCGGCGTATCTTCAGCCCGTAGGCCATGTTCTCCCGCACCGACATGTGCGGGTAGAGCGCGTAGTTCTGGAACACCATGGCGATGTTGCGGTCCTTGGGCTCAAGGTCGTTAACGACCCGCTCGCCGATCGCAATCTCGCCGGCGCTGATCGTCTCCAGGCCCGCCACCATGCGCAGCAGTGTCGACTTGCCACAGCCCGAAGGACCGACCATCACGACGAATTCGCCGTCCCCGATGTCGATGTCGATGCCCTGGATCACCTTGACGGCGCCGAAGGACTTGTGAACATTGCGGATCGATACGCTGGACATTATTGCTTTCTCATTTTTCGGTTTCCACGAGTCCCTTGACGAACCACTTCTGCATCAGCACCACGACCAGCGCCGGCGGCAGCATCGCCAGCATCGCCGTCGCCATCACCAGCTGCCACTCGTTGGCAGAATCGCCGCCGACGATCATGCGCTTGATGCCGATTACCACGGTGTACATGGATTCCTCGCTGGTAATGAGCAGCGGCCACAGATACTGGTTCCAGCCGTAAATGAACTGGATCACGAAGAGTGCCGCCATGGTGGTCTTGGACAGCGGGATCACCACGTCCCAGAAGAAGCGCATCGGCCCTGCGCCGTCAATGCGTGCTGCCTCGGCCAGCTCGTCCGGGATGGTCATGAAGAACTGGCGGAACAGGAAGGTGGCGGTCGCCGAGGCGATCAACGGCAGCGTCAGACCGGCATAGGTATTCAGCAGGCCGAGGTCGGCCATCACCTTGAAGGTCGGGATGATGCGCACCTCGACCGGCAACATCAGGGTGACGAAGATCATCCAGAAGAAGAAATTGCGCAGAGGGAAGCGGAAATAGACGATGGCGAACGACGAGAGTATGGAGATGGTGATCTTGCCCAGCGGCACTACCAGGGCCATCACCGTACTGTTGAAGAGCATGTCCAGGACCGCCGCCTTCGAGCCCTTGGTCGATCCGGCGAGCAGCACCTGCGAGTAGTTTTCGATGAAATGACTGCCCGGCAGCAGCGGCATCGGCACCGACATGATTTCCTCGAGCGACAGGGTGGACGCCACGAACGCCACATAGAGCGGGAAGGCGATCAGCAACGCGCCAATGATCAGGATGGCGTGCGTGGCGAAGTCGAGCAGCGGCCTTTTCTCTACCATGGGATGCCCCAGGGCGTGCTCACAACTAAACGGCGTGATGCGTTGTTGCCAAATGCGGATGGCCGCGCGAAGCGAGTCGAAGTCAATGGCCATCCCCCTTGACGAGACGAGGGACAAAGCGGACGCCGCATTTGGCAGCAACCCGGAGGGAATGCCCCAAGGGCACTTCCTTCGGGGCGCATGGCATATGGCTCCCATTGCGGCGTTGCTCGCTCCTTATTGGGAGCAACCCAACCGCGTCGCTCGTGCCTTGCCCTGGGAGCCATCTGCCTCGTTCGCACACGTCGTTTAGTTGTGAACATGCCCTAGTACTGCACCTTGCGCTCGATGAACTTGAACTGCGCGGCGGTCAGTGCGATGACGATGATCATCAGGATCACCGATTGCGCCGACGAGCCGCCGATGTCGGCCGACTTCACTCCGTCGTGGTAAACCTTGTAGACGAGTATCTGGGTGGCTTGCGCCGGCCCGCCCTGGGTGGTCGAATCGATCACCCCGAAGGTGTCGAAGAACGCATAGACGATATTGACCACCAGCAGGAAGAAGGCGGTCGGCGACAGCAGCGGCAGCACGATGGTCCAGAAGCGCCGTGCCGGTCCCGCCCCGTCGATCGCCGCCGCCTCGATGAGGGATTTCGGGATAGCCTGCAGTCCGGCCAGAAAGAACAGGAAGTTGTAGCTGATCTGCTTCCACACCGACGCGATGATGATCAGCAGCATCGCCTGGTCGCCGTTGATGATCCAGTTCCAGTCGACGCCGAAGCCCTTCAGCACATAGGTAACGATGCCGATGGACGGTGCAAACATGAACGCCCACAGTACACCGGCGACGGCCGCCGCCACCGCGTAGGGCCAGATCAGGACCGTCTTGTAGGCGAGCGCGCCGCGCACAGCGCGGTCGGCCATGGTGGCGAGGAGCAGCGAAATCGCGATGCCGAGGCCGGCCACCGCGACGCTGAAGACTGCCGTGGTCTTGAAGGACTGCAGGTAGTGCGGATCGGCGAACAGCGACGTGAAGTTGTCGAACCAGACGAATTGGCTGTGCAGGCCAAAGGCGTCCTGCAACTGGAAGGAAAACCACAGCGCCTGTCCCGCCGGCCAGAAGAAGAACACCACCGTAATGGCGAGCTGCGGCGCCAGCAGCACATAGGGCAGCCACGCCGAGCGGAAAATTACGCGCTTTTCCATGCTCGGCGCCTTAGTGTTACCGAATCTACTTGTTCGCCGCCTGGAACTTGCGCAGGACCTCGTTGCCCCG
>Ga0208566_1002200_pt1 | contig 10612 bp, 6 predicted proteins | sample PL_2010_150m_FD_184159 | JGI IMG/M metagenome (GOLD analysis project Ga0208566, IMG submission 184159) | Freshwater microbial communities from Powell Lake, British Columbia, Canada to study Microbial Dark Matter (Phase II) - PL_2010_150m... | ecosystem: Environmental > Aquatic > Freshwater > Lake...
TATGTTCCCGGATCCACGCCAACCGTGAATGCACTGTCATACGTTGGCGATTATGATGGGGGATTCTCCTGCGTCAGCATCACGGAGAAAAAGATTATCTGGAAATACAGCAATGATAAGGTACAGTTGCCTTTTGTTGCTTCGGCTGCCGTTTCCGGTGACCGGGTAGTGACCGGAAGCCGCGATAAGCAGGTATATTGTTTCGGTAAAACCGACGGAAAACTGATCTGGAAATACAACACGGGCGAAAAGGTGGATGCATCACCCCTGATTTGTCAGGATAAAATCCTGATCGCCAATATGCGCGGCGACCTCATCATCCTTAAACTTTCAGATGGGAAACCTGTTTCAATTTATGAGCTCGGCACACCGGTTTTCAGCAATCCTGCCGTGGCAGGAGGACAAATTTTTACGGGAGCCGGTGACGGAACGCTTTATTGCCTGGGAAAATGAAAATAATGTTGTCGGTTATCGGTTGTCTGTTGTCGGTTTGACTTCACTCCGGATAACTGATAACTGCCAACTGACAACTGATAACATTAAATCGCAAATCGTATGCGGATTATTCACATCATTCCGGGATCAGGAGGCAGTTTTTACTGCGGTAACTGCCTGCGCGACAGTAAATATGTAGTGGCATTACGAAAAATGGGTCATGAGGTGATCAAAGTTCCGATGTACCTGCCGCTTTTTGCCGATGAGCATGATCTCAATGATATTCCTGTATTTTACGGAGCCATCAGCATATACCTCAAACAGTTGTATCCGTTTTTCGAGAAGGCCCCCAAGTGGTTCGATAAGATCCTCAATTCAAAACCGATGCTGAAGATGGCCGCCGGAATGGCCGGTTCAACGCGGGCTAAGGGTTTGAGCGAGATGACCATTTCGATGCTCAAGGGCGAGCATGGTCATCAGCATGAAGAACTCGACCGGATGATTGATTGGATCAGGCATCATTACGCTGCTGATGTGGTACATCTCTCCAATGCCTTGCTATCCGGATTAGCCCCGCGCATCAAGGAAAAGCTGGGAGTGAAGGTATTCTGCTCGCTCCAGGATGAGGATGTCTGGATCGACGTTATGAAGCCTGAATTCCGCGAAGAAGCCTGGAATCTTATGCATGCGAATGCCAGTTCCATTGATCGGTTCATCTCGGTAAGTCACTACTTTTCAACCTTTATGAAAGAGCGGATAGACATACCGGATGAAAAGGTCAAAACGATCTACCTTGGAATTGATCCTGCTGATTATGAACATGTTCCAATATCTGAAAAACCCAGAAATATTGGATTTATATCGAGGATGTATGAAGAAAACGGGTTGGATATCCTGGTCGAAGCTTTCATCAGCCTGAAGGACAGGCAAGGATTTCAGGATGTTAACCTGATCCTTACGGGTGGGTCGACTGGTGACGACAAGCACTATATCAATAAGTTAAGGAAAAGGATCGACGAGTGCGGGTTGCATGATCAGGTTGAATTTCTGGAAGATTTCGAAGAAAAGGGTCGGAAAGAGTTTTTCAGGAAAGTTTCAGTGGTATCCGTTCCGGTACGGATTGGCGAAGCATTTGGTTTATACCTGCTGGAATCCATGGCCTCAGGTGTGCCCGTGGTTCAGCCTGCATTGGGAGCTTTTCCGGAGATCATCCGGAAATCGGGTGGAGGAATTGTATATGAGCCTAATCAACCTGAAATATTGACCGAATCTCTCGCCAAACTATTATCGGATCCGCAACAACTTGCCGGATTGAGCCAATCGGGCTATGAAGGCGTTCACCGGTATTTCGATATTTTTACCCATGCCAGGGAATTGATCACTGCTTATGAAACGAAATGAGCATGAATGATAAAGAAGTCTTACTCCGTCTGGATAATATCCGGAAAGAATACGGGGTTCCCGGTACGGCTAATCGACGCACTGTCCTGTCGAAGCTCTCTCTTATTGTTAACCGGGGTGAAAGCATCGCAGTTATTGGTCCATCCGGCTCCGGTAAAACGACGTTGTTAAACCTGATCGCTGCTTTAGACAAGCCTGATGCGGGTTTGGTTGAGTTTAACGGCCGTGATCTGGCCAAATTAACTGCAAATGAATTGGATACGTACCGGAACCGTTCCATTGGACAGATTTTTCAGCTGCATCATTTATTGCCGCAGTGCACCTTGCTTGAAAATATCTTGATTCCCACTCTGGCCAGGCCGGATAAAACAAAACGGTTGTTTTACCGGGAGCGGGCCGAAGGTTTGGTTAAGCGCATGGGCCTGTGGGAGATGCGAAACCAGTATCCGGGACAACTTTCCGGTGGGGAATGTCAGCGTACCGCTATAGCCCGTGCACTGATCATTGATCCTGATCTTCTATTAGCCGATGAGCCCACCGGCGCTCTTGATGAAGCCAATGCTGCGAATTTGATTGAGTTATTAACTGAAATCAACAAACTTGATGGGAAGACCATCATTTTGGTGACGCACTCGGCTGAACTGGCAGGGAGGATGGGGAGGGTGCTGGAGTTGAAGGACGGAAAAATTTAAAAAATGCCAGTATTAATTGCCATGGCATTTATGCCGTGGATAAGATGGATAACGAAGCAATTTTTGGGTTTAAGCCCAATGTCTTCTATATCAATCACTTATCCACTAGCTAAAGCTAGTGGCAATTGATAATTGAATACTGGTATATGAACTAATCGGCACATTGGCACATTGGCAATTTCTTTAATTAACATATTAGCATATTAACCAATTAGCATATTTATATTGAATTTTAATCGCCTGATATTTAGTAGTTTGTGGCATTATCGCCGGCGCAGCCTCACGGTGGCGCTGGGAATGGCGATCGGTATGGCGGTGATCACCGGGGCTTTGGTGACCGGCGATTCGGTGCGGAGCGGACTGCAGAACCTGGTTGGGATCCGATTGGGCAATGTTGACCTGTCGGTCACCGCGGGCGACCGGTACATCACGGATTCGCTGGCTGTACGGATGTCGGCCGAACTGGGGATTCCGGCTACCACGGTGCTGTTGTTGGAGGGCTCGGCGACGGCCGGCGGCGGGACGAAACGATTACCCAAGGTACAAGTGTTCGGCGTGGAGCAGGCATTCCGCGGAGTGCTCGGCCCGGGCACCTTCGATCCGCCGGTGAACGAAAACGAAGCCGTCATCAGCGATAACCTGGCCTCACGGCTCGATGTAAAGGAGGGCGAAGAAATCCTTATCAGAATTAACAAACCCGGATTGGTGCCGATCGATGCGCCTTTCGTTTCCAATGAGGAGAATATCATCACGACCCGCATTACCGTAAAAACTATTGCCGGAAAAGACCTCCACGGCCGCTTCCACCTGCAGAACACACAGTCGGCCCCATTCAATGTCTTTATCAGTAAAAAACAGTTACACAAACTAGCCGGTCTGGAAGGCTTATCAAACCTGATCCTGATGGCAGGTGATGGAAAAGTGAGCGCGTCCCGGGTGGAAAAGGCGCTGGCTGCCAACCGCACTCTCCTCGATGCCGGACTACATCTTGAAAAACATCCAACCACGGGAGAATGGATCCTGCAGACCCCTCGGGTATTCTTCGATCTGCCCACCCTTTCGTCCATCGAATCCCTTCCATCAGATAAAACTCTCTGGTTCACCTATTTCGTGAACGAGTTCCGGACGGGCAACCGCACAACCCCCTATTCATTTGTTTCAACCCTGCCCGGCAACCAGGTAGAACCCGGTGAGGTCCTGATCAACCGGTGGCTGGCCGACGACCTCGGGTCCCGGCCGGGCGATTCGGTCACGCTGAGCTATTTCATGGTGGGCCCGCTCCGAAACCTTACCGTTGAACAGGCCCGGTTCCGTATCACCGGGATTATTCCTATAGACGACCCGCGTTGCGACCGTACCTTGATGACCGAGATCCCGGGACTGTCGGATGCCGGCAACTGCCGCGATTGGGAAACCAGCATCCCGATCGACCTGGCGAAGATCCGCGACAAGGACGAAAAGTACTGGAATCGATATAAGGGAACGCCCAAGGCTTTCATCAACCCCCAACAAGCTGCTGAAATGTGGCAAAACCGTTTCGGAAAATACACGCAGGTACGGTTTGCCCCCGGAACCAATCCTTCTGATATTGTGAGCGGTATCCTGTTCCGTCTCCGCCCCTCCGATACGGGAATAATTGTTCGTGAACCTGCCCGGGAGGGACTGGTTGCTGCCTCGTCAGGTGTGGATTTCAGCGGCCTCTTCCTCGGCCTGAGTTTCTTCCTGATCGCAGGAGGCATTATCCTCACCATTCTCCTCATCCGGCTCGGACTCGAAGGCCGGCTCACCCAGGTCGGCACCCTGCGGGCCATGGGCTGGCCCGAACGGAGAATCCGGCGGATGTTAATTTGGGAGAATAGCCTCGTCGCGGTTACCGGGGCACTCATCGGACTGGCTCTGGCTTTTCTCTATACCATCCTGATATTCAAAGCCCTGAATGGGGTCTGGAACGATATTGTCCTCACCGATACCTTACGACCTGTTTTCAAACCAGAAACGCTGGCTGCCGGTATGGCGATCAGCATCCTGGTTTCCTTCGGATCAGCCTGGCTGGCCCTCACACGCTTCTTCCGTCGCAAACCGGTGGAACTGCTGCGATTGAATAAACCTGCAGATTCCCGTACCAATAAGCGTCTGTTGACTCTTATCTCTGCTGCCACCTGCCTCTGGGCGTTGGTAATGGTGGTTTTCGGGCTCATCCGTATACAATCGGTAAGCCCCACCTTCTTTTTCACTGCCGGCATCCTCATGCTGCTGAGCCTGATCCTCCTCGCGATACGGCTGGTACGCTTTCACAACCATGCCGGCAGCCGCAGCTTCAGTCTGGGCTCGCTGAGCCGGAGCAATCTCTGGCGCAACAGCAACCGCAGCCTTTCGGTGATCCTGCTGTTTGCCATCGGGATTTTTATGGTGGTGGCGATTGGGGCAAACCGGAAAACACCCGAGGAGAAGAAGGGCACAAGGCACAAGGCTCAAGAACAAACTGGGAACGGCGGATTTCAGTTTTATATGGAAACAACAGTCCCGGTTCCTGATAATCTGAATAATCAGTCTGTGCGGGCAAAATACGGGCTGGAGACGCCATCGGAATTTGTTCAGATGAAAAAGCTGGAGGGTGATGATGCAAGCTGCCTGAACCTGAACCGGGTGAGTAACCCGCCGTTGCTGGGCGTTCCCGCGGGAGCGTTTGATGGCCGGTTCCGGTTTGTGTCGCTGAAAAACAAGGAATATCAGGCTGATCCCTGGAAGATCCTTGAGCATGAGCTGCCCGGCGGAGCCATTCCGGCCGTGGCGGACCAGACGGTGATCCAGTGGGGGCTCGGACTGAAGATCGGGGATACGCTGAAATACAAATCAGAAACAGGGGAAACCGTTAAACTCGTTCTTGTGGGCGGACTGGCCAATTCGGTTTTTCAAGGGAATATCCTGATACCGGAATACCAGTTCATCCGGCATTGGCCATCAGTGAGCGGCACAAATATATTACTGGTCTCCACGGAACAGGCAGATTTTGAATCGATTCAGTCCGAGATACTGCGCGTTTTCCGCGATTACGGGACCGATCTGAAACCTGCAGCGGTAAAACTGGCCGAATTCAACTCGGTGGAGAATACCTATCTGTCTATTTTCCTTGTGATGGGAGCGCTGGCGATGCTACTTGGCACCATCGGCCTGGCCATCATCCTGGCCCGCAACCTGCAGGAGCGCCGCGCCGAAATTGCGCTCCTCCGTGCCACCGGTTTCAATAAGCAAAGGATCCTTTGGCTGGTGGTCCGCGAATATTCTACCCTGCTTTTCTTCGGAACACTTGCCGGTGGCTTTTCGTCACTGGTATCCCTCCTTCCAGGCCTGCTCAACCCGGCAGGCGAAGTATCACCGCTTTTCCTGATTTCCATCCTGCTTATTCTCCTGGCTAACGGCTTGTTATGGATCGTGGTCCTGGGTTGGAATTCGGTCAGGAAGCCGGGGCTTGTTGAGAGTTTGAGAACGGAGTGACTTTTATTCAGCGTTATTCCAATAAATTGGAGACTTCCGATTTAAGAATTGGCAAGTGTTTAACTATGGTACCCAAATAATTTCATCATCGATTTTATCATATCCGTGAATGACCCGGTTTCTCATACTAATGATTTGTTTCTTGCTGGTAATGTGGATTGATGAATCAATACTATCAATCCTATTAATGGCTTCACCAATGATTTCCAACTCCCGTTCAACAGCTCTTTTCAACATTTAATTCCGGAGATACCCCTTAAAATCAAGGTTTGGACCCAGAAAGCTTTCGATGGACTCGATAGATTGCTTAATATCAAACAAATATTTACGGATCTCATTACTCATAAAGTAATGACTTGGTTTGATTTAGGGAAGCAATAAAATAGGGATTGGAAAGTGATTTGTCGGTAATGATCCTTTTCATTTGTACTTTTTTACGAATGTATCATTTCTGATCAAAACGACCAACAAATTGTTTCGGCATCAGAAAAGAAGAATGGGAGTGTCGGAAAATATTTCTCTGCCTGAAATTTCATAGCTTTGGGTAAAACAAAAAAAGATGAAAAAACTGCTTCTCTTGCTGGCCTCCATGTTATGTGCCGGAACCTTGTCGGTTTTAGGGCAGGCCGATGTAGTTAAAATCAATAAATGGCTGATTGCCGGTTCTTTCACAGCTGCCCAAACCACAGATCTTTTGGGCTACCCGTTTATCAATGAGCCGTCTGCAGCCCCGGCGGAGGGTGAAAAAGCGGGTGATGTCCGGTGGAAAAAGGTTAACACCCCGTTTATGGATTTCACCAAACAGGGTTTTGCCAAAACCGAGAAATGTGCAGCTTATGCCTTCACCTATGTTTATGCTCATTCGGACAGGCTGGCTGTCATCCGGTTTGGTTCGGATGATGGGGCCATTATCTGGCTCAATGGAATCCGGGTATTGGAACAGCGGGTTAAACGGTCGCTGGTGGAAAATCAGGATACCGTATTCCTCCAGCTCGGAAAAGGCTGGAACCGCCTGCTGATCAAGGTTGACCAGGGTGGCGGCGGTTGGGAGATGATCTGTTATCTCGCCGCCACGGATATCACGGTCAGCCAGGATCGTCCTGAACCGGAAAACCTGGCCAAGAGCCCCGAAGCGGCAATTACACATATCGGGTTATCAAAAATCAGTAAAGACAAGGCAACCCTTTCGGTCTCAGTATTTAACTATGGCTCAACCCCACTGAGCGATATCCGCTGTGAGCTAGCCGAAGCCATTGTCACCCCGGCGAAGGCCGGGGCCCCGTCACGCTACCAGGCACTAATCAATAGTCTGCCTGCTGGAACCCTTATGACGGCTACCCTTGATGTGCCCCTCCTCAAGCTGTGCGAGTTACTGAGCAAACCCGGAGCCCGCGTGAGGATCATTAGCAAAGTGGGAGTTAACGAAGTTGCCGTTGAACCGCAAACTTCCACGGAACTGTTGATGAAAGTGGCTTCAATGCCGGGATTCGCCGATCCTGAATTGCAAAAATCAGCTTCAGCAGTCGCCTCCGCCATCAGCATGTATGGTATAACAACTGACTTCTCTGGCCAGGCAAGATCGGGGCTGGAACGGATCGCAACCAACCGGTTATCTGAGGTGACACCCATTCTCACCGGGATCGAAAGAAGCATTGTTGCCAATGTCCCGGACCTGAGGGGCGACAGCATTTACGTCACCGGTCATGCCCACATGGACATGAACTGGCTATGGCCGTATAATGAAAGCGTGAAAATGTTTCACGACAATTTCCGTCAGGTGATTGCTTTTATGGAGCGATTCCCCGATTACCGGATGCTGCAGAGCCAGGCTACGATTTATCAGCATATCGAGCAGATTGACTCTCCCCTCTTTGAGAAAGTGAAAAAATATGTTGCTGAAGGGCGCTTTGAACTGGCCGGAGGAATGTGGACCGAGGGCGATTGCAACCTGACCGGCGGAGAAGCGCTATGCCGTTCCTTTTTGCTGGGACAGAAATACTTTCTCGACCGATTCGGCAAAATGGCCCTCGTGGGCTGGCTGCCGGATAATTTCGGTCATATCTCGCAATTTCCCCAGTTATTGAAGCTGGCCGGGTTGGATTATTATTATTTCCACCGGTGTGTACCGTTTATCGGACCATTCTGGTGGACAGGCCCCGATTCCTCAAAGGTGCTTTGTTTTACCAATTACACCTATAACGGGGAAATCACCCCAGGATTGAAAAACGAAGTTTCGAGGATCTCTCCGGTCACTCATAAGATGCTGCATCCAACGGGAATTGGCGACCATGGCGGGGGGCCCACCCTGAAAAATATCGAAATGGTCCATCAGCTGGATGCCACGCCCAGGTTCCCGTCGATCAAGTTTGCCAGCGCGGAATCATTCTTTGAGGCCACTGAAAAAATGCCTGTTACGTTGCCGGTTCATCGTGGGGAGATGCAGTTTATTTTCGAAGGTTGCTACACATCGGTTGCAGAGATCAAGGAAAACACGCGCAAAAGCGAACAATCGATGTACGCGGCCGAGTTACTGTCGAGCCTTCGCTGGCTCAGCGGTGATCCCTATCCGGCAGGCGACCTGAAGAGCCTCTGGGAAACAGTGGCATTCAATCAATTCCATGATATCCTGCCCGGATCAGCCATTTATGAAACATACCAGGATGCGGTTGCGGATCATAAAATGGTTCAGAAAAAAGCATTATCGATTTTCGAATCTGATTTTCGCAGACTGGCCGATGAAATTGCCTTTAAAACAGGAGCCGGACAGCCGGTCGTTGCACTAAATCTGCAACCCCGCAGCGGTAGAGTTCTTGTGCAAGCCGAGATCTATTCCCATGAAAAACCGGCCACAGCCAACCTCTCCTCCTGGGGTGATTATTATGAATATGCTCACGTTAAACCTGCTACCGGAAACAGAGTGGCAACCATGATGGTCCGCGACGGGTTTGGCAGAAGCTATCCGGCCCAGATCATCGGCGGTAAAGAGTTCCCTCCGGGTTTCAGGACCACGGTTGAATTCGTGGTCGACAGCATGCCGGCCGGGGGTTACAAGTCTTTTTACGCGGATGCCTCGGTTCCGGGATCATCCGTTGAAGAGATCCCTGAAAAGGATGGAGTATTCGGGACTGACTATTTTATGATCCGGATGGACCTGAAAACCGGGGATATTATCGGATTAAAAGATAAACGAACCGGTAAGGAGTATGTCTCCGCCAACGGTCGGTTGAACCGGCTGCGCATCTGGATGGAAGCCCCTAACGGAATGAACGCCTGGACGATCGGTGAAACAAAGGAAATTTTAGATATTACTGATATTGTAAGTGTTGCAATAACAGAAAGGGGACCGGTACGGGCAACCGTGGAAGTGGTAAAAAAATGGGGACGGTCGAAATTTATCCAGCGGACCTACATTTATAAAAGTTATCCGCGCATCGATTTTGATCTGGAGGTACATTGGTTCGAAACGGGCGACGGGGTAAATCCGGCTCCGTTTCTGAAAGCCACTTTCGATCTGGCCATGGACAATCCATCATTTTACAGCCAGGTACCGTTCGACGTGATCAGCCGCGCTATTAATGGCCAGGAGGTGCCTGCGCAGCAATGGGTGGATGTTTCTGACGGCAGGGATGGAATGGCTTTGCTGAACCGCACCAAATTCGGTCATTCATACGACAAGGGGCAACTCCGCCTGTCGCTGCTCCGGGCAACCTATTCCCCTGATCTATATCCGAACATGGGCATTAATCATATCCAATATTCGCTGTTTCCACATACGGGAGATTGGAAAAACGGGGTATGGGCCGAAGGAGAGAATTTCAATGTTCCTGTGTATGCCGCAGAGCCGCCGTCGCTGGCACTGGCAAAGACCCATTCAACCCGGCCGGAGAATGGTTCCCTGCTTGCGGTTTCACCGGCTGAAGTGGTAATGAGTGGCATCAAACAGGCTGAGGACGGAAAGAACCTGATCATCCGCCTGGCCGAAGTGACCGGTAAGGAAACAATGGCTGAGATTACTCTTCCGGTGAAGGTTAGTAGTGCCACACGGGTCAATATTATCGAGTTACCATTGAAATCAGCCGAAAAACCGGTGGTTGACGGGCAAAGGATTCGGGTAAGGCTCAGGCCGCATGAGATTGTGACGCTGGCGGTGGGGATGAAACCGTGAAACGTGACGCGTGACGCGTGACGCGAGAGAAGTGACAGGTGACAATTTAGAGATTCGAAGACCAGTGTCAGATCCACGGCGCAACCACGGTTGTGGCGCGACGCTTTGCGGGGGTTGGCCACAAAATTGGTATCCGGAATACCTCGAAAAAACGCAAAGAGGCTGCATAAGGCCGGTAAGCATCATAAATTAGGGGTTGCGATCGTGCGAATCATTCTTATTTCCCGTAAATGCTTCCTCATTTTTATCAATGCAGGCAACAGCTTGAATGACAGCATTTTTATTTTCAATTGTAAAAGGTTCATCAGCAACATAATTTCTCATACGGCATCCAAACAATGATATCGTGCATTTATCGTTTCCCGTCACTTTCATAAAATCATAAGAAACCCCAAGGGTTGTTAACGCACCATTGTGACCCGAG
>Ga0208566_1002201_pt1 | contig 10609 bp, 6 predicted proteins | sample PL_2010_150m_FD_184159 | JGI IMG/M metagenome (GOLD analysis project Ga0208566, IMG submission 184159) | Freshwater microbial communities from Powell Lake, British Columbia, Canada to study Microbial Dark Matter (Phase II) - PL_2010_150m... | ecosystem: Environmental > Aquatic > Freshwater > Lake...
CAGTCATACCGTTTGCCTGTAAGCGATACAGATATACACCGGTGGAAAGTGATGTACCGTCAAACGGAACATTGAAAGACCCTGAGAGTAATTGATTGTTTAAAAGAATAGCTACTCGCTGTCCAATCAAATTGAAGACTTCCAGAGAAACGATTGTTCTTTCTTTCAATTCAATTGTAATATTTGTTGTTGGATTGAACGGATTCGGAAAATTCTGGTGGAGTGTTATAGTGTTCGGAATCATTGTATATTCATTTGCAACAGAAGTTACAAGATCATTTGAATAAATTGTCAATCCATCTGTTTTCTCTACCACATAGATGTATTTACCGTAGACTGTAAGACCTCTTGATTGTGGAACACCATCGTAATAACCAACTTCCACAGGAACAGCAGGATTGGAAATGTTAATTGTACGTACGCCGGTACCTTCGGACGCAACGTAACAGTAATTCCCTGCAACTGTTGCAACATATCCGTATCCACCGGTCTTAATCTTTGAAACAAGTGTTGGTGTATTAAGATTATTAATATTGAAAATTTTTAAACTGTCACCATCAGGTATGTATGCATAATTACCAGCAATCGAAAATCCTTCGTTACCGATTGTGAATGTAGGTGTGCTGCCTTTAGCGATAGGATTTTCCGGACTAGTAACATCGTAGAAACGAATTGAACTGTAAAAACTCGTACCAACAACATTCCCTGCAACCGCAACGTTTTCAACATCAATACCTTTTACAGCCGCAACCCGTATTGGATTTGCAGGATCGGCTACATTCCATACAACAAGACCGCTGTCTCGTGTAGCTACGTATGCATAATTCCCATTAATTGCAATTCCTCGTGAACGTGAGGTTTGCATTGTCTTCAGAAGTACAGGGCTTGCTGCATTACTCACATCTACAACATGAACACCTGCATCTCTTCCAACTACATATGCATAATTTCCCTTAACAGCAACACCTCTCGCTTCACCGCTTAATGCTAGTGTAGAGAGAAGCGTGGGGGAAGATGGAGTGCTAACATCTAATATCCGTAAGCCTGCAGTTCCATAAGCAACATATACTTTCCCGTTGGAGTAAAATGGAGAATATGCAATACCTGTAGGAGCGGCAAACGCCTCAAGGAAAGAAGATGTCACAGGTGTTGCTGGATTTGCAACATTGATCGCGCTAATTCCAGGTGCAGGAAGTCTGTTAGAAACAAAGATGTGTCCAGTAGGAACTCCATTAATTGAAACCGCCCCATAGGATACAAAAGCTGCGCGTCCAGTAGTTCTGATCTTAGAGGTAAACACCGGTGATGCCGGATTGCTAACATTATAAATAACCATTCCCGTATCTCCAACGGCTACATATGCGTAATTTCCGTCAAAGATAATTCCCGCAGTACGATGTCCTGAAGGGATTGCCATAACATTAACAGGGTTAACAGGGTTGGTAACATTCACGACCGCCAGTCCAGCATCATAGTTACAAACATATGCATATCCAGATCTTACATTCATGTATTGATGATAGCCTCCGTAAGCAGCAATTCTTCCTACATACACTGGAGTTGCAGGAGTTGTTATATCCACAATATGACTTCTTGTTCCTGCCGCAACGTAAGCATATTGTCCGGATATAACCACACTTTCACAATACGCTAGACTATCAATCGAAGCAACAAACGTAGGACTTACAGGAGTTGCAATATTGTAAACTTTAAAACCCGCACTACCTGCTGCAACATAAGCGTAAGTTCCGCTTGTAGCTATCCCTTCACATGTTGTTCCAGATGTTACTTCAACAGTGGAAACCAGAGATGGAGCCGTGGGGTTTTGAACATTTACGAGCCACATTTTATTGCCGCCACTGGCGACCAAGTATTGATTTCCGTTGATAGCCGTACGGACAAGAGCTTCAACAACATCAGACAGAATAACACTTCCAATTTTTACAGGTGCGGCAGGGTTTGAAAAACTTGCAATCTGTATTTTATTGCCAAGCCCATAGTACACAACCGATCCTGCTGCAAAAACACCTTTCGATTCCCCTTCACCTCTCCCGTAATTTCCGAGCAGAGACATATTTTTTATATCTTGTGCAATCAATCCTTTACTGAACAATGTTAACGCAACAAGAATAAAGAAAAATAGTTTAAGAATTTTCATTTATACCTCCACTGTGTTAATGACAATTAATATACAATTACTTAGTTCAATACCTCGGACGGTTTATAATCAAGGATAAAATTTTCTATTTCCATCCGGTATGGTGCAGAATTTTGCGCTCCCATTCTAGTCACAGAAATTGATGCGGATGCACTCGCCATTTTTGCCGCCATTTCTATAGACATACCTTCCGATAAAAATGCGGCAAGTGACCCGCTGAACACATCTCCAGCACCGGTAGAATCAACGGAACAAACTTTATACGCAGGGATGTGTTTCATTGCATTAGGTAATCCAGCAAAGATTCCTTTCGACCCAAGTGTGATCAATACGTTTTTGATACCGTAATCAAAAAATTTCTTTACGATGGATCTCATGCTTTCTTCATCTGTCACTTTTATTCCGGTTATCATTTCTGCTTCAACTTTATTTGGTGTGATGATGTCGACCTCCTGCAAGAGACTTTGTTCTAACTGTTGTGCAGGGGCAGGATTTAAAATAACGATCGTCTTCTTTTCATGAGATTTTTTTATCGCTTCTCTAATTGTATCAATCGGGGATTCTAATTGAACCAGGAGAACACTTGCTGATGAAATTTCTTCATGTGCTGTTTCAATATCTGTAATACTTAATTGAGCATTCGCCCCGGAAGCAACCACAATGCTATTCTCTCCACGCTCATCAACAACAATGAAGGCAACACCGGTCGGAAAATCAGTATCATGAAAAATGTACCGCGTATTGATACGTTCTTCTTTTAACAGTTTTATTCCTTCTTTGCCAAGTGTATCACTGCCAACTCTTGCAATAAAACTTACATCAGCACCGGCACGCACGGCGGCTACAGCTTGATTGGCTCCTTTTCCTCCGCCACCCTCTGAAAAAAAACCACCAATAATAGTTTCACCTGGACGAGGAATTCTTTTTGTTTTGATCGTTAGATCCGTATTGTAACTCCCTATCACAACAACTTTATTATTCATAATCAATGTTTACCAAATTCTGAGATAGCTATTTTATTGAAGCTTGAAAAATTTTCCAAATGTCTATAATATAAAAATATTCTTTTATCAAAATGAAAATCCTAGAGAAAACATGTGCACTTGCGTCAACTCGCCGAAGTCGACATAAGCGTAGTTGATCGTGCTGATTATACCACCAACCGTATAAGTAATTCCTGCACCAAATGTAAATTTCTGTACATCGTAGTTGAACTTATATCCGCCGCGGACAAAAAACATTCCATCAAAAGAATAACTTACACCAAGATGAAATTTTTCACTCCCATCATTTGGGTGATCACCCTCCAATACTACAGTCAAAAGATGAGGACTTCTATCACCATCTAAAAAATCCATAGCTATGCCAGCTCGGAAATCCAGCGGCATTCTTACATTGTCAGATTCTGTTTGGAATTCTTCACTCCATCTACCGAAACGCGAATCCGGTCCGAAATTTCTGGCAGTAATTGCGATTCGTAAACTTTTGAATCCCGTATAGTACATGGTCCCGAAATCCAATGACCAATTTCTCATTGAGTGCTCTGCGATTTGTTGCTGCATCCATCGAATGTTTCCGCCGACAGAAAGTTTATCAGTGATTTTTCTTGCAAACGAAATTCCAGCTACAAAATCGTTTGCCGTAAACATTTGTCCGGTGATGAGAGGAGTTGTACCACCAGTTCCAACAGGAGAATTTATCGTTTCAGGAATATCTCCATAATCGAGCATTGCAATGCTCGCTCCTACAACACCAATTTGACCGAGGTTGAATGCTACTGCTATTGATTGATGGTTAATATCAGCAATCCATTTCAGAACATTTACCTGAACATCAATGTTCTTCACATCGGAAAGTGCAGCCGGATTGCCGAACACTGCGCTGGCATCTCCATTGGAAAGTGCCGTATACGCTCCACCTAATGCTGCCTGTCTCGCATCCCCGTTGATTTTCAAGAATTGCCATCCTGATTGTCCAGCACGTCCAATATCTCTTGGCGAAATTCCAGATTGTGCTTGAACAAAAGCAATCCATAAAAAGAAGTGCGCGAACACTAATTGAAATATTTTTTTTACCGAATACATATTAGATTGTTCTCCGTTACTTCACTATTGCTAATTTGCCAATGTACGATTCACCTTCATGTCCAGGGACAAGTGATTCGACACGGTATATGTAGATCCCAGGTGCAACTCCAAGGGTCCATTTATTCAATTGATAATCCAATCGTTTTATGCTTCCCCATGCTTCTGAACCGCTGCCATCATTATGATCGATCTCTTGAATAATGTCCCCTGTTAGTGTGTAGATTTTTATCTTGCAAATTGCCGGTATACCTATGAATTCCAAACGGTAACGTTCCCCTGTTCCTGTTAAATTGCTGTGCTGACGGAACGGATTCGGAACGACATACACATTCCTAGGAAACTGTAGATTGGGTGCACGTAATGGATATATTGGAAATCGCGTGTTATTTACTTTACCGCTTTCGTTACCGTTTATGTCATAACTTGTCACGCAATAATAATTGCCTACACCAAACGGCACATCTCTATCTATATACCGAATCATATTGTTCACCAAAACAACGGAATCCTTTTTAATACCCGCTACAAGAGTCCATGGACCTATAGTGAAATAGGTAGACCTATATACTCTGTATCCTGCAACATCATTTATTCCGGTTTTGGGATCTTTATATGAAGAAGAAATCGGTGGCCAATAAATATTTATTTGTCCCGGTTCGGTTGTAATAGTGAGACTGTTTTCCCCGTTTGTAGGCGTTGGCGGAGGAAAGACAACAGGTAAATAATTATTTGCAAATAATTTTCGGGCAGCACGGACATGGGCAAGCATAGAATCTAGCGATGCTGTCGCCATCAAGTCGATGTTGTCAACACCGCCTTCTACAATTTTAGCACGATCCATTTCTCCCATCACTTCAGCGTACACAATCTTCACAGAGGCAAATGGAGTGAGAGATAGTGGACCGATACTCACCAAATATTCAGGACGTCGTTCATATTTATTTCCTCCTTCACCTCCACGTGCGCGCGCTTCATCCCATGATAGTCGCGGTTGTTGGTGGGTCATTACTTCTTTAACCCGTGCATGAGAAGATGAACCCTGAATAAATATTTGGTCTACCGTGCTCGCTCCTTCAGTTAGACCCTGCCCAGTATGCTCAAGTATATTCTGAAATACCTTAGCGCCTGCTGAGTCCAATACTGCAACTGTAAAATATCCCGGCGCATCAAGTTCATGATCGCGAATTCCTTGCTGGTAGATGTCGCGTGCATCTCCTATGTCTCCTCGTAATGGACCAACACCAAAATTATAGACGATTGGAACTTCATTCTGCCAGTTGAATCTTTGATGATCGTAAAAATAAAATAACTTCTCCGTCGGATTCCATCCGTATTTTTCATCTCCTCTACTGCCTGAGCGCTGCGTAATGCGTAGTCCGTATCGCACCCCAAAATACATGGAATCAACCGATGATAATTCGTTATTTGTGATTGTTACCTCATGAATGATGAAGTCGCTCAACCCCGGATAACTCCATACCATACTACGCTGCGCAATATCCACATTCAGACCATTTACATGATGAGCACCCGTAACTATCTCTTCTCCGGCAATCCCGATATTTTCAAGATTATAATTTTTTGTCATTGTTGCTTCTTCGATCGGGAAGAGATCCTGTCCTGACGGGAAAAATCTTGAATTAATGGTATATGATGATGCAATATTCTGCCGTACACCATAGATCGCATACCCCACAGCCTCAGCGTAGTTCAGCGCATCATTAACATTTGTTGCTTTAGAATAGCCGGGATAATCGATTGTATGAAATCCGTTCTCTGTTTCGGTCGGGTCTCCGTACTGAAGAGAATTCCAAACAGTTGCCCATAGTTTTCCTCTTTTCAGAGTTTGTTTTCCCCAAGTCACCTGTGCATTCACTGCTTCTGAAAATACCAACGTAAGAATTATCGCAGCGATAAATTGTTTCATGTTTATTTTTTGATAATTCACCATTCACCTTTATTAAAATTTGAACGAAAGTTGAAAATAGATTTTTTGTGGTGGAACTTCATATGAATACCATTCCCAAATGTTCGGCTCAGAAAAATCGGCAGTCTTTGGAAGTCTTTCACTATTAGGCAAATTGGGATTTTCCAAATAAAACCTCAGTCTGTCTCCGTCCAGCAATCGCAGAAATTTAGAGTTAAATAAATTTTTGATATCAACACTGAATTCGGTTTGCAGTCCCATGATATCAAAACTCTTAGATACTTTGAGATCGATCTGATAATAATTAAACCATCTCATGTTATTCGGTTCTGTTGAAAGATCTCCGGGTGGGTGGTAAGTATATTGATCACCCAATCTCCACCAGAAATTCAAATAAATGCTCATGTCGCTCAAAGGTTTAAATCCGGCAATTTCCGGTCCTTCATCTTTGTTGAACATGAAACTAGCCCATCCCTTGATACGCTGAGAATTACTCCAAGCCCCCCTTCCTTGTCGCAATCCTTTTGGTATGTCCACACTCTGTGAACCAGGTTCATATAATCTACTGAAGCCTACTTCACCGTCGAACGACCAATATATTTCATGACTCAATCCAAAATTGAATACATCGCTGAATCGCGAATCGAGTTTTGTTTCGATACCGCGTACATCGGAATATCCCGAATTGCTTACCATTAATGCTTTGTTTGCACTATGTGTCGCCGCATACACTCCCGTGATAACATCCGCTTCACCCGACGCATCTTTATAATAACCAGTCATATCAAGTTTCAAGACATCGGCAATATTGTAATCAACACCAAGCTCATACTGTATCGTTCGCTCATATCCTAATTCCGGATTACCATAGTATCCCTGCCATTCATCCATATATGTAGTTTGTTTTGCATAAGGATTCAGAATGCTGTCCCAAGAAGTAGTATTGTAATTCACGAATGGGAAGCCGAACATTTTCGTCCATGACGGTCGTTGATAGAAATGTCCGTATACAAAATGGAGAACAACATTCTCGCTGATAGGATGTGAAATACCAATTCTAGGAGCGATTGCAATCTTTAATTTTGTTCGTTCTCGTTCGGGTGTTCCAGGAATTCCCAAGGGAGCTCCCAGATCATGTCCGGGTGTTGCAATTTCGTAAGCAAGCGGGTCAAACATATTTTTCGGTGCACTTCTGTTTTGATTAAAGAAATCTCCGCGTATGCCGATGTTCACGACCAATCCGGGAAATTCTATCTTGTCCTGCACATACAAATTTCCTTCGTAGGGATTTCCATCAAAAATATTCATTGAATTATTTCTGCCGCTTTTTGATTCTGCAGCAAAATTCTCATAATAAAAATCGTATGTCTTAAATGTAAATCCGGTTTTTATATTATGCACTTTAGTAATTTGATTCGTGTAATCACCTTTGATCTGATACGATTCTGACCTATTCTTTGTCCATGTATGGTAGTATGACTGGAGGGTATAGCGAGGAACCATTGAAATAACATCAGGTAACCAGACAGAATCCGGAATACGACCTTCTCTGTCCGAACGATCCAAGTTGTCTTTAAGATAACTTAACGTCACCTCATAAAAAGATTGATCGTTCAATACATGAGTCACTTTCCCATATAATTGTGACCACCTTCTCAGTTCAGGCCATTGTCTAAAGGCTGCCCCGAAAAGATTGAATTTTGCTCTTGCATATTGTTCATCGATTCTCATAGGAGCCAACCATGCAGCTTCCTGTCCCATTTCTGATGTGTTAAGATTTGATGAAGTATAATCTGCACTTTCATATCCACCGATAAATCCTCCGATACGAAATTTTAATTCGGGAGAGAACTTGTAATTAACATACCCTTGAATATTAAATTCTGGATTATAATGGATCGCTTGTGGAAATATTCCTACTCCTTGTTTGAATCTTCCTGAGGCAAGGAAACTTAAATTTTCTGTTATTCTACCATACAGCGTTCCTTCATATTCATATTCAGGACGCTCGGCATACTTTCCCAGCACGTCGTTCGGTGTTGTTTGTTTTCGCCAGGCTCCAAGCAGTGAATCTGGTTTCATATGATAGAATCTGCTGTTGACATCCTTCGACTGGAGAGTCCAATAATCTAATCCAGTGCTAAGGTAATCGTTATTTTCTTGGCTGTACATATTCCTGCCGAAATGATAAACACCAGCGGGACGCATTCGTGTTATTACAGTACCGTGAATTCCTTCAGGTGCTTCCTTGGAAACAATGTTAACAACAGCAGAACGTCCTTCTCCATACTCAGCATTATAACCGCCTGTCAATACGGCAATCTGTTCAATGGTAGAGGTATTAAAACCTGAATAATTATCTGAAACCAATCCGCTGTTGACGGAAAGATTGTCTATCATATAAACAGCCTGTACTATGGAACTACCGCGAACAAATCCTTTTGTTGCTCCACGTTGCCATGCTAATCTTGAATTATCACTAAAAATTCCTGCTTGCGTTTCAAGTACATCCTTGATTGTTCGAAGTCCAGAAATATCCAAGACCTTACTCGTTACTATTTGTTCGCTTGCTGTGAGATCTTTATCAACCACCGGGCGATCAGCAATAACAAGAACAGTCTTTTGTTCAATTAGTAATTGATCAAGCACAAAATTTTGTATTGTTGTTCTGTCAATAATAATGGAGACATTGCTCTTATTGATCTTTTCATATCCGATCATCGATACTGACAATGTGTATGTACCAGGAGGAACATTTAAGATGAAGTATTCACCATTTAGATCAGTTGAGGCCCCTATCTTTAACTCTTTAACGATAATGTTTACACCAACGAGCGGTTCGCCATTTGCTTTATCAGTTACTCTTCCTGAAATCTTTCCGGCGTTTCCAGCCAAACAAATGCTTGAAAACATTACAGTTATTACAATACCAGCTAGGATCTTTTGTGTTAGGTGTATTAATGAAGTTTTCATGCAATATCCATTTGATGAAACTACTCTGTTGTATTTTCAGTTTTTATAATATGCTTGATGTTCATTAGCATTGAGATGCGTGTAACAGAACTACGTATGTTTAATTTAGGTTCTAACAATACTTTTCTTCGTTCATCGTTAGGATTTTTCATCCGGCGATACAACAATGCAACTGCCATTTCAGCCATTTTTGTCACTGGTTGTTCAACTGCCGAAAGGGCTGGAGATAGATAGGAGGCAAAGATTGGATCATCAAAAGTAACAAGAGAAAGATCGCGGGGAATAGTAATATTATTTTCTCTGCATGCTTCAAGTGCACCAAGAACAATCAAATCTCCGGCAGTAAAAATTGCTGTTGGCGGATTTGAAAGTTTGAGCAACAATTTTGTTTCCAAATAACCGTTAAGCGATCGAAAGTCGTCACCTACAATCAAACGTTCATCAATTGAGATTCCAGCATCAAGAAGAGCACTTTTGTACCCTTGCAAGCGTGTTTCATTTGCATACGTTCCAGGTAGACCTTGAATGAAAGCTATGCGGCTGTGTCCTTCTTTGATAAGATAATTCACTGCTAGCAACGATCCTTTCACATTATCAACGCTTACGGAATCAACATCAAATGCATCGAAACAACGATCAATCATTACAAAAGGAATTTCTGAATTGCGAATTTTTTGTAAATGGGAAAAATCTTGACCAACAGACGCAATGATCAATCCATCAACACGTTTTCCCAATAAACTTGTTATTGCTGAACGCTCAATAACAATATTTTCATCAGAGTCGTACACAATAAAATTGTATCCATGTTTTCTTAGCTCTGTTGCAATATTCTTTATCATAGCAGAAAAAAATGGATTTGATATATCAGGAACTATGACACCAATTTCATGTGTTTTTTGAAGTCGCAATCCACGAGCCAACGTATTTATTCTATACCCGAGATCTTTTGCAGTCTGTTTTATCTTCAGTTGGGTCTCTTCACTTATTTTGCTTTTATTTGATTTATCGTGAAGCACTCGTGAGACTGTGGAAATAGAGAATCCAGTTTTTTCAGCAATATCTTTTAAGGTAGTTATCATAGTTTGTTTAATAAAAGTTTTTGTATATCATAAGTATTACAAATTATGCAATCGATTGTGTTTTGTTTTATTGTTGATATTTCTAATAATTTGATATTACATGCAATCGTTTGCATAAAAATGAATAATTATTCCCTTTTTGTCAAGGATGAAAAACTAATTCGTGTGGTGTATATAGTGAACATGTAATGTTAAAAGTCAAATTATTTTGTGTCCATTTTCAAAGTCTAAACAGTCAAAAAGTTATCCTTTTATACAAGAAACTATAACTTTACTCTCAAAAAATTATGTATTAAAGCTAATTGTGTCCAAATTTTTTCCAATTTTTATCTTGGTTGAAATTTAAACACAATCTCATCTAGGAATCATCTCCATCTGGAAT
>Ga0208566_1002202_pt1 | contig 10608 bp, 14 predicted proteins | sample PL_2010_150m_FD_184159 | JGI IMG/M metagenome (GOLD analysis project Ga0208566, IMG submission 184159) | Freshwater microbial communities from Powell Lake, British Columbia, Canada to study Microbial Dark Matter (Phase II) - PL_2010_150m... | ecosystem: Environmental > Aquatic > Freshwater >...
GTAAAAAGGTGAAACAAAATGTCCCAAAATACAAAGATAACTCTGGCGATAGCGGGAGTGTCGGTGCTTATGGTGGCAACAACTCTGCTCACGCTCATGCAGGCAAATTAAAGCTGTGGATAACAGGCTCGGCTATTGGGAAAGTTTTTATTCTATTTTTCATATTGATTATCGCGGATTATTTTCTCACAATTTATGCGATAAGGCAGCATTTCAGCGAGTTCAATCCGCTGACGGTTTCCATCTACAAAAATTTCCAGAATCCGGAAATGATTTTTCTCTTCTTCAAAGCCGCCGTGATAGCGCTGAACGGGCTGCTGGTTTATCTTATGATTTATCTTGGAAGGAACGTAAGGCTGTTCAAAAAGATTGCGCTCGCCTACGCGCTGCTCGCCGCATTTTTCGCTTTCGCTGTCGTGATTTATGATGTCGGAATAATAACCGGGGCGCTCGCGCTTCCTGAATTTGCGAACAGTTTTATTTTCGGGTTCTTCAAGTTCTTTGGGATGATTTGAATGAAAGACAAAATAAAAATTGTTTTGGCTGCTTTCGTATTGCTGGAAGTTCTTGACGCTGCGCTGACTTTTATCGGGATTTCCCAGCGCGGACTATTTTTCGAGAAAAACCTTTTTGCCAGAAATTTTATCGCGAGTTTCGGCTTTCTTCCGATTGCCGCGATAAAAATCGTTGTCTCAACGGCTTTCGCGCTTCTGATAAATTATTTTTACGGCAGGCTTGAGAAATACGGGAAAATGCTGTTTTATCTTTCCGTTCTGCTGGCGCTGATAGCGTTTTACGGCGCAGGCTCAAGCGTTTATGTCTTGCTTTTCTACCCGTGATAGCTCGTGTCCGTTTCAGGCTTCTTGTAGGTTTTCCAGCCCTCCGAGAGCTTTTCGCAGAATTTCGCTATGTCAGGCTTCAATTTTTCCCACTGCTCCTTCGTGGAAACAATCCAGTCCGCGTGCTGTTTTTCGCTGTAATCGATGGAGATTTTGTTGCAGGCCCAGAGAACGGATTTTATTTTCTTGTAGACCTCGAACAGGCCGTCCCTTTCCTGGGGCGTCAGCATCTTCCTCTCATAAAAGCTTTCAAGGTTTTCGCCAACCGATAGGAGTGATTCCATGTCCTCGCAGACGCTCTCGAACTTCTCGAACATGCTGCGCTTTATCTGCTCGAGAATCGGCGCTTCCTCCGGCTTGAAAAAGAAGTTTTTCTCAACCCAGCTCCAGCTCGGAAGCTTCTTGTATTTTTTCATCAGCTTCACGTATTCTTTCGGCTCCATAAATAAAATAATCAAAAGGCAAACTAATAAGCTTTTGCGAACCAGCTCTTTCCATGTTCACTGGTAAAATTTACGGCAAGTGGATGGCGGCAACGCAGAGGGAAAAGCTGGAAAAAATATTGGAAGAAGTTGGAATAAAAAACATTGAAGGAAAAAATATTCTTGATGTCGGAAGCGGTCCGGGATTTCTGTCTGCGATTTTGCGGAAAAGCCAGAAAAGCGGTTCTGTTGTTTCTTCCGATATTGATATTGTTAATTTGAAAATGCACGAAAACCTCCGGTTTTCGGCATGCCGAAAATCTTGCAGATTTTCGTGCAAGGCAAGCGGATTGAAAGTCCTCGCTTCCGGGGATTTCCTGCCTTTCGGGAAAGTTTTTGACGTCGTTTTCTGCATTGATGCAATTCATTTGCTAGATAAAAAGAGAATCGGGGCGGAGTTCGCAAAAGTTTTGAAGGACAGCGGGATTCTGGTCGTTTCCGCGTTCTGCAACAAATATACTTCCGATGGGAAGATGAAGGAGCTGGAGGAAGCGCTGCGCGGATTTGAAATAAAAAAGCGGTTTCTTGCGAAAACGGAAAACGAATGGGACGCGGTCGTTGTCGCAAGCTTAAATAATATGAAAGACAATAAGTATTATGCCAACTCTCCAAGCAATCAAAAATTATTTTTGTCCGAAACATGAGACAGAAGAATGGATGAAGATGAGAATTGATGATGTCGCAACCGAAGGAAAAAGAATTCTTAAAGCGCAGATTGAGGCTGACTGCGGCGTTCCAATTGAATATGCTTTGCAAAAGGGGTTTGATGTAACGGTTATAAGCGGCGAACCTTCTTCAGCGGAAGAGAAGAAAAGTCTTGTTGAACTCTTGGAATTATACCCCACTAATTTTAATTTTTATACTCTGCCTACGCGACCAGAAGGGCATTATACGATAATTGACAAACACTTATTTGTGGAAGTTCCGCATAGGGAAAATGCAATAAATAAAAAAGGCTTTGGGGATTACAGAAGCACATGAATGGATTCTAAAAAACTTTAATAAGAGTTTTGAGGACTCGCTAAAAGATGCAAGAGAAATTACAAGGGAAGATTTAATTTGTACATAATTTTGCAGGTTGATGTTGTATGCCAAGACAGAAAAAAACCAGAGAGTTTAGCACTGAGGCAAAGATAGGAAAGATACTGATTCTCGTAGGAATAATAACTCAAGCCATCGGGATAGCCGCCGTCCTTGCAATCAGTTCTGGCATGATGGGTTATTGGGGCATGATGAGCTGGGGCGGAATGATGGGTTCTGTTTTTGGCGGCATGTTCTATGCGCTCGGGCTTGTCCAGATAATCGGCTTGATAGTCGGAATTTACGCATACAAGTCTGCCGAGAAAGGGGACTTTCATAACGCGGGAATTCTTGCTGTCGTGGCAAGCGTGATTCCTCCTTTGCAGTTGATATCCCTAGTCGGCGGAATTCTGTGTCTGGCAAGCAGGGAAGCGAAGAAGTAGAAAATTTAAGTTAAACCGTAAGTTTATTATATTTTTCTATTAACTCATTAACAGGAGCATCAAAATTTTCAAGTTGTATTGATTTTGAATAGTAATCATTAAACTCATTAGATATTTTTCTTGCCCTAAAAACAGAATTTTTTACTGTTGTGCACTCTTTTGTTGCGCTGTCTAATTCAAATGTATCTGTTGCTTTCCCGAGGGGTATCTTTATCTCCTTTCTAAAAATATTAAGTTTGTAACTCCTTTTCCCTGAAGCAACAGATTTTGTTACATTAGGCGGTATTGTTGGATTAAACCCGATTTTAATTCCCTTTTGAATGAGTTCTGCATATGCTTGTCTGGCTTCAGGGTTCATATGAATTAAATCATATACAACTTTACCAAAAACAAATCTTGAGCCTTCGGGAAGATTATCCTTGAATGAAGAAAGTAGTTTTGGGTCTGTAAACTCTGCCGCAGCTTCATAAACGCTTAATGGTAAGGTTCTCGTCATAATTATCTTGGTAATTATTGACTAAAAAACTATTTAACCTTATACTTCAACAATCCTGCAACTCCGCCCAATCCCAGAAGTTTCTCGCCGGACTGGTGTTCGCTGCTGACAATCAATATTTTCGCTTTCTGTTTTTCCGCCCGCTCCAACAAATCCTCAATTTCGCGCACCTTTTTGTCGGATACAAGCAAAGTTTCTATCGCGCCAGCCTCCAGCGCCTTTTGCGTTTCTTTCAAACCGTAAACAGCCAAGCCGTCTTTTCCGATTTCTGAAAGCAGTTTCTCAACCGCTTCCGTCTCTTCCGAGATCCTTGACTGCTTCAAAAGTTTTTCCAGAATTCCCGATTTCAGAAGCTCCTGCAATCCCGCTTCCCCGGTTTGCGAAATTGGATGGATAGATATTTTCTCCGCGAGTTTCCTGTATTTCTGCCTGACAAAATCGGAAAGCTCCTCCTTTGCGAAAGCGGGACCTGCGACAACAAAATGCACGAAATCTTCAGATTTCGGCATGCCGGAAAGCTCCGCTTTCCGTGCATATTTCAGTTCTTCCTTGCCTTTGAGATACTCGTAAATCGCGGAATAATATTGCGGCTTTGTCGAGATTCCAGATTTCTTTCCGAGCGAGCAGGCGAAATGCACAAGATGCTTCGCGCGCTCCTGAACAAGCCATATGTCGGCTTCCGTCTCGTCCAGAACGCAGACGAGAACCTTCTCCGCCTTTTTCTCGGCTTTTTTTATCTTGTCTATTTCCCAGCTTCTCCACGATTTTTCCACGGTGATAAAATCGTTCGGCGCGATTTCTATGCTGTGATAGCCGTGTTCCAAGTCCTCGGGACCTTTGACAATTTTCCCGCCGACGCGCAAACATTTTTCATCCTGGAATTCCGTCTTCTCAACGGAAATTGTCAGGACTATCGATTCTTTTTTTCCTTTCACCGTCTCGTCGCCGCGGCGGATTTCCCTGCTCCTTATCGTGCGCGCGGTCAGGAGCGCGCCGTTTGTGATAATGCTCGAGAGCAGGTAAACGTCTTCCATGTTTTCCGGCGTTATCTTGCCGATTCCGTGCTTCATGTCGAACGAGGATTTCATATTGCTTTCTTGTTTTTGAAGCTTAAAATAATCGGCTTTTTATTCTTGCTTTGTTAAGAAATATCGGTTGATATGTCCGATTTTCTTCCAGTGCTGACGGTTGGAATAATATTGCTCGCCATAATGTTCCTGTTCTTCGGGGGTTTTCAATTCGGTCCGGCAGCCCCGAGGGCGCACGGAATAGGCTTTGAAGAGGAAGCGCCTTTGCCCCCTCCCGTTTCCGGAACAGTCGGATTTCCGCAGGAAGCAATAAGGACAATAACCGTGGCAAACGATTTTTCGGTAAGCTTTGAAAGCGGCGGCAAGTCCGTTGCAGCGCTCAGAAATTCTTCAGTGGAGAACGGGGTTTTCGGAAAGATTGACAGGGAAGTCTCGTTTGATGCCCAGAATCAGCAGGACATATTGTCCGCAAGAATTAAAATGAACATAACAGGCACAAACCTGTACGGATTTCTGGTTGCGAGCCTGAACGGCGCGGATATTTTCAACAACTATTCCCTCATCGGAAGGCTGGACATTCCGATAAACGCAAGCGCGCTCAAGCCGACAAATAATAATCTGAAGATAGAATCAACAGGCAGCGGCTGGAAAATATGGGCGCCTGCTGTCTATTATTTCGATGCCGATGTCCTGATAAATTATTACAGCCTGAAGGCGAAAAGCTTTGAATTTGTCGCGGACGGCGGCATAAAATCAATCACAAGCGCGAGGTTTGTTGCCGTAGTCTCGAAAAAGGAAGGCTCCGGGAATCTTATAGCGAGGATTAACGGGAAGGAAATCTACAGGGGGAACAACTCAAGGCTCGCTGTCGCTGATTTTTCCGCTTCGGACGTTTCTTTGGGCGCGGCAAACACTTTGGAGCTGATGACAGAAAAAGGCGCGAAATACGATATCACTTCCGCCGAAATATTGCTTTATTATCAGCCGATATACGAGACGCAATCATTGTATTATAATCTCACGAGCGACCAGTATTCAAGTTTTGCAAACGCTACCCTCGGTTTTGGAATCCAGAAAATAAGCGGAGAAGTTGTGAGCATACTGGTGAAGACGACGGACGGCGCCGGCGGCGTGCACAGCATAATACCGCAGGGAATCCTGCGCGAGGGAAACTCGTACAACATCACGCTGACAAGGAACGAGCTTTACGCGGGCTCGAACAAAATCGAGTTCGTGACAAGCGGAACAGGCTATGTCAATATAGAGAACGCGACGATTATGTGAAGTGTTATCTAAAAATAACACCCGTTACAGAAAAATAACAGCACATGATTATAAGAAAATTCTAAATTCAAGCAAAATAAATACTTAAATACTTAATTAACTATTTAACTAATTATGAATTCAAAAATACTTAAGAGCATAAGCTCGGAGTCAAAATGGAAAATTATAGAATCTTTGGCAAAAAAGGAAATGAGCGCAACAGAGTTGGCGAAACATTTCAGGACATCGCTTTCAAATATTTCCCAGCAGATTTCAGAGCTTGAATCCTTAAACATGATTAAAAAAGCAGGCATAAAGAAAGGCGCAAGGAGGCCATTTGTAAAATATTCTCTCGACAAGGGTTTTATTTTCTTTGCAGAGGCAGTTCCAAAAGAAGCAAGAAAAATATTTCTTGATGTTGATGAAAACGTAAAAATCCATCTGCGAATTTGGTCAATACCCCAAAAAGAGTTCCATTATTTTGTTGAAAGCTTTTGGTGGAAATTGCAGGATTATCTGGATAATATTGTTTCTTTCGCAATATTCGGCTCGGTGGCAAAAGGCAATGCAAGGGAGGATAGCGATATAGATGTCTTGCTTATCGCTAAAAAGAATGCAAAAGAGCTTGATAAAAGATTTTCCGCAAAAATTGTCGGCTTGAAAGAAAAGGGAAAAATGACAATGTCGCAGGTTTTTTCTCCTGCGGATTTTGAGGAAGCGCTAAAGGAAAGCAAATTCGCAGAGCAGATTATCAGCTCAATGATTGTAATTTACGACAAAAACGATTTTCTTTACAACTTGCGTGAGAAATATGGATGAAATCAGGGAAAGGCAAAGCAAGGAATATTTGGAGGAGGCAGAGTTGACGTTGATAGCAGCCGAGGCGGTTTTCAAAGAAGCAAAGGAGACAAAAAAGGATTTGTGGGCACAGGTCGTGAAAGCGTGCTATGATTCGATGGAGCAGGCTGTTTCCGCGGCGCTCGCGAAAAGAGGGCTGTTGATACCGAAGGAGCATCCTGCAAAGGTTACAGCGTTTGCAAACTCCTATCTGTTGAGGGATTCCGATGTTGTTGGCACTCTTGCAAAATGGCTCGGAATGCGGAGCAAGGCTCAGTATGTTGATGTCCGCGCAGGAAAGATTTATGTTCCGCACGAGATTTTTGACGAGTGGGACGCGGAAGAAGCGATAAAAGACGCGAAATCCGTTTTGGACTTCATGAGGAAGATGCTGGCAAAATGAAAATCGCGGTTTTTATATGCACGAAAATCTTTCAGATTTTCGGCATTACCATTTGATTATCTGGATTGATTTTACAGCAATTCGTTGAATTCTTCAACAGAAATTTCAGCGTCCTTTAGAATCTTTCTTAGCAAACCCTTTCCGACAGTCTGATGTAGGGGAACCGTCAGAATCTTTTTTGATTTGTCTCTCTTGTGGCAGAGCCTGACATGGCTTCCTTTTTGCCTGACGGTTTCATATCCCGCCTTTTCAAAACATCTTATCAATTCCTTTCCAGAAATCGCAGGAAGCTTCATACTTCAACCGCCACAGTGTGAAAGCCGAAATCCTGAATTTTTTGCATCTGCGATAAAACCTGCTCCCTTTCAGCTTCTATGCAGAGTTCTATAACTTCCTGTATGTTCTTTAAAGCTTCATCCAAAGTCTTTCCCTGAGTATAACAGCCCTGAAGTATGGGACATTCCGCAACATAAATCTCATCCTCATCCTTTTCTACAAACACTGGAAACTGAAATTTCCCGCTGCCTGACATCTAAATCACCTACAACTATTTGTTTTCCGAATTATTTAAAGCCGCATTCCGCGCGATTTTATATATCTGCCCTAACATCTTTATTCTGCTGACAAAGTTTAACAATTGTATGATGTTGGCGCCCGAAGCGCTTTTTTATGATTAAGCCGGCAGCGGCAAAAGAGGAAGATGAAAAATGGGAATAAAAAACAGACTGAATAATCTTAGAGATACTTCTAAAAAATATGTAAATGATTGGGCAGATGAAAGAAGGCAACGAAGAAGAGAAGCGCAGCAATCAAAAAAAGAAGAGGAAACTCCAAAGGAAGAAGTAAATCCAAATAGTTTAAAATGTACCAAATGTAATTTTATAGGAACGAAAAAAGAAGTATGGAAACACTATGAGACTGTTCATCTCGGTTCATATGTTCCTGAGTACGACGATACGAAAGCTCCAGAAGAAAAATCTACTCCGTTTCTCAAAAGAATGCGCGGCGCGGCCTTAAAAGATGTTTACGCCTGGATACCGGCGATAATAGGCATTATTATTTTTGTGTGGTTGGGAACTTCCACGGGAAACAACTTGATTCTTTCAGGCGGCGTGCTCTTTTCATTAAGCCTGGCATTTTCAAAAGGGGAATATTTTGGCGCATTCAAAGCCATAATAAAGTTTGTCGGCATAATGCTTTTGTCCTGGGGCTTTCTTTCGATATACCCGTTTGCGGGATTGATAGCCTTGTTCTTTGGCTACATCTCGATGCCCGTCAAAGTCCGCGTGAAAGAGGAGGAGCAAACTTACAACAACGCGGTCGGCTTCTCAAGAATGATTTTGGGAATAATGCTTGCGATATTTATTTTAAACGTTCTTGGCGGAGACAATTCGCTGAAAATACCGATGTTCCTGATAGCTCTTGGTTTCTTTTTTGCAATACCTGAAGCAAGCGAAGAGATACCAAAAGGCGCAGGCGTTCAAATAATTAATTATCTTGGGAAAAAGGGAGATTCCTTTGCAGCCATTTCCGGACTGCTGATTCTTCTCGGTGTTGTGTTAGGCGCCTTACAGCTGACATGGTGGTCCGCAACTTGGATTATTTTTGTTTCCGTCGGCTTGGTGGGCGCATTCACGGCTTTCCGTTCCCATGCTGCCGAAAGGGGTACAATGGGCGCGCCTATTGTGGCGCTGCTGCTTATCACGCTGTCAACATCGTATCCGGCTTTGCTGGGAGAATCCATATTCGGCGCGTGGTGGCCTTCCGTTGAAAGCTCGATAACTTCGATAACGGCGCCCCTCGGCGACGCTTGGACGCAGGCATCAAGCGGAATGGGCAGCGCCTTCTCCATGGTTACAAACCCCTCGGCTTATTACGAGCAGCAAATGGCGCAGCAGCAGGCTTCCGCGAATATTAAATCCGGAGGGACCACGAAAAGCATAGAAGTCAGCGGGGATTTCCTGATAAACAGCGTCCCAGAGCAGGCTTTGCTCGCTTCCGCAACGCTCGAGAACAAGGGTGAATTCAAGGCAACGAACATAAATGTTATCCTGAAACAATTGCAAACGAAAAGCAAAGACAGGGGAGTATTGTCGCCGAAGCCTGATGTTGCTTACAAGTTCGTAACCTGCTCCGGCGTAACTCCTTCAAAAACAAATAGCGATGGGGACACCTGCACTTGGAAAGAGCCGAGCTATAACGGGGATATGAAGCTTATGACTTTTACATACGGGGTGGATTATACTGAAAGCGGCGTTAAAAAAAGCGGTTGGGGGGATATTGGAAAATGCGACTGCGCGGTTGGCAGCGATAAGAGCGGCTGCATATCAACCACTGATGATATTAACGGATGCAAATATTGTTATGGTGACGCCGCAAAGACAACGAAATGCGCAGCCAGCGGCGGCATAATTGAATATCCTTATGCTGGCAAAACAATTAGCGTGGGGTTCGGCTATTCATTCGACTACATTGTAAATGTTTCCCTCGGCTTGCAGCTGATGCAGTCTGAAACGCTGAATGACTTGCTGCTCAAAAAGCAGATAAGGCTGCAGGATGTGGAGGCGCAATATTCGGGCGGTCCCGTGCGCGCATCAATCTGGACAATGAAGCAGCCCGTGCGCGCAAACGAGGACACGCTTGCCGTTATAACAATCCTCAATCAGGGCACTGGAACCGTGAAGAGCGGCGCCGAATATGTCTTGACAATTCCTTTCGTCAGCGGAATGAGCGCAAGCGGTCTTACTATAACGGAAGTGAGCAGCAGCGGTCTGAATTGCGGCGTTATAAAAATAATTATGGATGGAACAACGCCTGAAAAATACAGCAGCTTATTCCAAAAAGATGGCAAAAGCGTTTCTGTTTTAGGAAGAATTAATAAAGGAGATTCTTATGAACTGCGCTGCAAACTGGAAAATAATTTAGCCAAGCAGAAGGACGCGAAATACGGTTTCATCTTTAATTACAACATACCAAAAACCGTGGACAGCAAAACCGTGCTGTTCGTCGGAAACGTAAACTACCAATACCAGAACTCATACTCAAAGGAGACGCAGATAGCCTGGGCTCCGCCGCAGTAAATCGCAAACTCGCGAAACGCAAAAATCGTATCTGATGATTTTATTGGCTGGTAAAAATATTTTTGCAGCGAAAATAACATTCAGAAAAAAATTCAGAGCGGACAAAAATGCGCAAAGAGGCTGTTTAAATAAAAGGAAACTGAATAAAAACATGCAATAATCAAGGTGATTTCATGGAATGGCGCGAGGCGATAAAGGAATACGAGTTCAGGAAATATCCGAATGTGAAAAAGGCGGGAATAGTGAAGGTAAAATTTTTGGAAGAAGGCAGGATTGTGGAGAAGGAGATAACGCGTTTCAGCGTGGATTCCGTCATTTTCACGGTCGAGCACGAAGGGGAGAAGAAAGAATTGTGGTTTTCAGTCAGCACTCCCATACTGCGCGAGCTTGCGAAGATGGATTTGATTGAAAAAGAGATAACATTCAAATTCACGGGCGAAGGGCAGGAAATGAGATGCGAGATATTGGAAGGGTTGCAAACGCCGAAAGAGGAAGGATACAAGAAGGGGAGCGAAATATAGAGGTTGTTGCATGAAAACAGACGGCAGAACAGGCTGTTGGGTTGATGCAAAAAGCGAGGCAAAAAGCAACAAAACCATAATATTCAGGATAATATACCTCGGCTTTGGCGGAGGCGGCTTTGAAAGAAAGGTTGAGAGAAAGATAGAGATGAAGGAAACGCAAACCCTTGACGACTTGTGCGAGGCAATCATTCTT
>Ga0208566_1002203_pt1 | contig 10607 bp, 9 predicted proteins | sample PL_2010_150m_FD_184159 | JGI IMG/M metagenome (GOLD analysis project Ga0208566, IMG submission 184159) | Freshwater microbial communities from Powell Lake, British Columbia, Canada to study Microbial Dark Matter (Phase II) - PL_2010_150m... | ecosystem: Environmental > Aquatic > Freshwater > Lake...
CAATTTATGGGGTATGGATCATATTCTGAACGGCAGTTATACCACCTCGCCCGATCATGCCGACAGCGTTGAGCAATACGGCGTCAGTTACAGCTTGCCGGTCTATCGGCTTAAAGGCTGGCTCAGCAGCTATTATGCATATTCCAATGTCAATAACGGAACTGTCGGCGATTTCTCGGTAACCGGTTCAGGCGAAATGTACGGCATCCATTACCAACAACTGCTACCCAAAATCGGCCGATATGAACACTGGCTGGATGCGGGACTGGATAATCGCTATTTCACCAACGATATTCTGTTTCGAAATATTCCGGTCGGCGCCAACATCCGCAGTGCGCCTGTCAGCGTCCTTTACAAAGGCGAATATCCGTGGAAATCCGCCTATATCGGCTACCATGTTCAATGGGTAGGCAATACCGATTTTGGCGACCACAACAGCCAGCCGGATTACAGCGCATCGCGCTCCAGTGCCAATCAGGACTGGAATTTACTGCGGTACGGCTCGACCTTATCGGTTAATCTCAATCAATGGCTGGTACAGACCGTATTTACCGCCCAATATAGCGGGAATTCGCTGATTGCAGGCGAGCAGCTTGGCGTAGGCGGCAGTTATGATGTCAGAGGTTATCAGGAGCGGGAAACCAGTGCCGATAGCGGCGAAATCGTCAAATTTGAAATCACTACGCCATCCTGGCAAAAAATAAATTTATTCGCTTTTTACGACTACGGCCACGGTTACCTGCACAATGCCTTACCGGGAGGCCTTAGTGACTGGAATCTCAGCAGCACCGGCGTAGGCGCCAACTGGCAGTGGCGGGATCATATCCTGGCTAAAATCGCGGTAGCCAATGCGCTTAATAACGCAGTAACGACACAAGCCGGCGATGCGCGTATCCATGCCAGTATCGTTTTGCGGTATTAAACGGCCAGGTAGGGTTGTGTACCCTGCCTGGCGTTTGATGCATTACTGTTCGTTTAAATAAAGATCAAGCACTGTTTTCGTACGGATATTATTTTGCCGCATACGCATAACCAGGTTCATAAAAAGTTCGCGCAACACAAAATAGCCTTTGTCCGGGTACTTTTCCATAAAACCCAACATACTGGAGCCGTCTACTTTAGCGACTTCGCACGCGGTCAAGGCAATCACCTCGGCGCTGCGCGGCTCACCGTCGAACATCGATAGTTCCCCAAAGAAATCATCTTTAGACAGGCGCGCCAAACCCGGCACCAGTTTACCGGCCTCATCGCCGAGATGAGTGCTCACCTGTACCTGCCCGTCTAAAATGAAGTAGACATCCTGGCTGACTTCGTTTTCTTTTAAAATGACGTCATTAGGTTGGTATTTTATTTTGCTGTACGGCACAGATTGAATAAAGTCTGGGTCATCAAGTAAGTGTATTAAATTTATCATGGCGTTGCTGACTCGTACTGGAGAGGGAGAATGTAAGATTGTTGGCATGCACCATCGCGATCCACAACCGGAAAAATTATAACTCATGTACGCTGGATTACCTTGGCAAAAAAAACATCCCATAATTCGCTGAATTATGCTACAAGAATATCGCATAACAATCTGAGCATACGCCATTGCAGACAGATGCCATTCCCTGAAGTACAAACCATTATTCGTCATGAAAAATCAAAACATCAACTATCAGCTCGAAAAACTGATAAACATCGGTATCGCCCTATCATCTGAAATGAATGTCGATTTGTTGCTGGAAATGATAGTGCAAGGCGCCAAGCAAATCACCCATGCTGATGGCGGCACCTTATACCGCATTTATGACAATGCGATAAAAATGGAAATCGTTCATTCCGACAGCCTGGATATCAAATTAGGCGGAAGTTCAGGTAAGCAGGTCAATATGCCTGATATTCCATTGTATCTTACAGACGGCACCCCCAATTTAAAAAACGTGGTCAGTTGTTCATTTCACTGCAACAGAACCATCAATATCATTGATGCCTACAATGATCAGGACTTTGACTTCTCGGGCACAAAAGTATTCGATCTCCAGAATAATTACCGTTCGAAGTCTTTTCTTGCCGTTCCGATGAAAAATCATGAAGGCGACATCATCGGCATTCTGCAGCTCATCAATTCAATAGACAACGCCAATAACTGCATAACCGAATTTGATACCATATCCCAGCATATTACCGAGGCGCTGGCCTCCCAGGCCGCTATAGTCCTCACCAAGCAACGTTTAATTGCCGATTTGGAGAACATGTTTGAATCATTGATTCAACTCATTGCAACAGCCATTGACGATAAATCCCCGCATACCGGCGGACATTGCCGTAGAGTCCCGGAATTAACGATGATGCTGGCCGAAGCCGCGCATAATACCCGGCAAGGCTATCTGAAGGATTTCTTTATGACCGATGCCGACCGCTATGAACTCAAAATTGCCGGCTGGCTGCACGATTGCGGAAAAATAACCACGCCTGAATTCGTCATCGATAAGGCCACCAAACTGCAAACTATTTTTGACCGCATTGCGCTGATTGAAACACGTTTTGAAGTCTTAAAGCGCGATCACGAAATTGCAATGCTCAAACAAAACATGCTCGCTTTAGAAAAGGGGGAAAAACCTGATGCCGGCATTGAGCAACGCTATTTGGAAGCCATAGCCCAAATCAATGATGATCTGGCCTTTATCAGGCGGGCAAATACAGGCGGTGAATTCATGTCATCCGAAGACCAGAATCGAATAAGCGCATTAAATCAAAAAACATGGTGTCTGAGCGGTGAAATACTGCCGCTGCTGTCTGACAATGAAATTTATAACTTGAATGTTGCCAGAGGCACATTGACGACAGAAGAAAGAGACATCATTAATCACCATATTGTCGCGACCATTGCCATGCTGGAAAAAATCACCTTTCCCAAGCACCTAAAAAATGTGCCTGAATACGCAGGTGGCCATCACGAAAAAATGGACGGCACAGGTTATCCCAAAGGCTTATATCGTGATGATATGTCCATCCAGGCCAGAACGATGGCAATAGCCGATATTTTCGAGGCCTTAACGGCAAAGGACAGACCTTATAAACTAGGCAAAAAACTTTCTGAAGCATTGGCCATCTTAAAAAAGATGAAGGAGAATGATCATATTGATCCGGACCTGTATGATGCGTTTATCGATCACAAAGTCTACAAACGCTATGCTGAGCAATTTTTAGATAACTACCAAAACGATGTTGACTGAAAGCGCCTGTTTTTCCATAAATTACCAATACAGTGCACGATAAGGTTTGACATTATCAAGCATTCTCTATATTATTCTCTCAGCTTGAAATTGTTTTACCGTTATGCTTATCTTTACGAAGTTTTTTCTGTAATTGCTCGTCCTGTTATCATAAGTAACTCTTAAATTTCCCAGCGCCATCAGCCTCAATCAAAAGGCTTCACACTCATTTTTTATTAGGATTACACATGACTACCGGTACAGTTAAATGGTTTAACTCAGAAAAAGGCTTCGGTTTTATTCAGCAAGAAAACGGCCCCGATGTTTTTGTTCACTTTCGTAACATCAACAGTTCAGGCTTCAAGTCTTTGGATGAAGGCCAAAAAGTACAATTTACTGTCACACAAGGCCAAAAAGGCCCACAGGCAGAAGAAGTAACCATCATTTAATGCACTATCAGGCTGTAACCCGCTCTCTTCGAGTTACAGCCTGCTTTAGCTTCACTATCCTCTACAAATGACCGCTCATGCTTGTCATTATCAATTCACCACTTAAGCTATTCCCTGCCGACTTTCTTTAAGACTGAATCTTTACGTCTATCGGTATCTTTTATGGTATCGACCGTTTATATGCAATCTACCCGAACACTCAGTCAAGTCGTTATCAGGTAGAGATCAAAAGTGCTGTTATCAACAAGCCACCCCTTCACAAGCGTTTAAATACCGCCTCAGCCCTCTCCAGGGTTTTATCAATATCGTCATCACTGTGCGCAGCCGAAACAAACCCCGCTTCAAACGCTGAAGGCGCTAAATAGATACCCTCTTCCAGCATTGCATGGAAAAAACGTTTGAATAACAGTTGGTCACATTGCATGACTTGGGCAAAGGTAGTGATTTTGCGCTCTGCACTGAAAAACAGGCCAAACATGCCGCCAACACTATTCGTCGTCATCGCAATGCCCGCCTTCTCGGCACGCGCAGCCATGCCGGCCATCAGTTTTTCGGTTTTTGCCGTCAACGTTTCGTAAAAATCCGGTTTGGCGATTAAATCCAGCGTTTTTAAGCCTGCCGCCATCGCAACCGGATTGCCGGATAATGTTCCCGCCTGATAAACCGGGCCTAACGGTGCAAGATATTCCATGATTTTACGCTGACCGCCAAAAGCGCCGACCGGCATGCCGCCGCCGATAATTTTACCCAGCGTCGTTAAATCGGGCTGTATGTTATAAAAACCTTGCGCGCCTTGCAGGCCGACTCTGAATCCGGTCATCACTTCATCAAAAATCAGCACGCTCTGGTAATCATCACAAACTTGGCGTAGCGTTTCGAGAAAACCCGGTACAGGCGGGATACAATTCATATTGCCGGCGACAGGCTCAACGATAATACAGGCGATCCGTTCACCCAGGCTCTCAAATAATGTCCGCACCGAGGCACTATCGTTATACGTCAGCGTAATCGTATGCTCCGCCACTGACGCCGGTACGCCGGGCGAGCTGGGTACGCCGAACGTCAATGCGCCGGAACCCGCCTTGACCAATAAGGAATCGGAATGGCCGTGGTAACAACCTTCGAACTTAACGATTTTATCGCGCCCGGTATAGCCTCTGGCCAAGCGAATGGCGCTCATCGTTGCTTCCGTACCGGAACTGACCATCCTGACCCTATCAATCGACGGCAGCAGAGCGCATACCCGTTCGGCCATCAGCGTTTCAATCTCGGTCGGTGCGCCGAAGCTTAATCCTTTTTCGGCAGCCTGCTTGACGGCGGCAATCACCTCCGCATGCGCATGCCCTAAAATCATCGGCCCCCAAGAGCCGACATAATCGATATACGCCTTACCTGAGCTATCGTAAATATAAGCCCCTGACGCGTGATCAATAAAAACCGGCGTACCGCCCACACCGCTAAAAGAACGTACCGGAGAATTTACGCCGCCGGGGATTACTTGTTTTGCATTGGAAAATAATACGCTTGCTTCAGTCATTGTCGGGTGTTGTCAAGGTTAAAATCGGAACGCTAAAGAATAAGATAACTTTACCATGATTGAAAGAGCCCAATGCGTTAAAATGCAAAGGCTCACTAAACTGATGGAAGAATTATGAAATCCAAAGATAGACGGCGGGGGCTGGTGCTGGTTAATACCGGCGAAGGTAAAGGCAAATCGTCCAGCGCCGTAGGTATGATATTCCGTGCAGCCGGCTGGGGCATGAAAGTATGCGTCATCCAATATATCAAAGGCCAATGGCAAACCGGCGAACAAAAAGCCGCGATGCGTTTTGACAATATTGAATGGCATGCCTTGGGTGACGGATTTACCTGGGACACCAAAAACCCCGAGCAAGATATTAAAACCAGCCGGGAAATATGGGAGTTCAGCAAACAGAAAATACTTTCTGAAGCATTCGATGTCATTGTACTGGATGAAATAAATTATTGCTGCGGCTACAACTGGATTTCCGGCGAGGAAATCGCTGAATTCATTCGCGAGAAAAAAGCGCCGTGGCTGCATTTAATCCTGACAGGGCGCAATGCCGCGCCGGAAGTCATCGCCATTGCCGATACGGTAACCGAAATGAACAAAATCAAACACGCGTATGAACAAGGCATTAAAGCTGAGCAAGGCATTGAATTTTAAACCAATAAAAATATAGCCACAGAAGATTGATACTGTTAAAAAATTATTAATACGGCTGTATATCACAATTAAGAGGAGAGAGAAATGTCTGAAACAATGAAAATTATACTGGCTGTTGTTGCTGTTTTTGCTGCCGGTTTTATTATGGTAGGCACCAATAAGCAACAAACAACCGAACAATTGGAAGCAGCGTCGACCATCAGAAACTATGTCGCAATACAAACCATGGCGAATGACAAATGCCCGGTGGCAATCAAAAAAGCAACGGGAGAACAAGTCTTTTTCCCATCCGAAACCCAGAGCGACAAAGAAAGCTATGTCACGCTGAAATGGGTGGGTGAAAACAGCAAAACCGGTGGATTCAAGTCGGCATCGTGTACCTTACGGGCGTCTTTAGGCGGTATTTCCGAACTCGTTATTGATGATAAAGTTGTCATCAAGAAATAACAGCCCAGTTATTCTTCGGCGTCTGGCAGTAATCTTGCATTTTTGCAGCGCGGCTGCCAGGCGCTTTTGAAATCACCGCCGGCAGTTTTTCATCCCGAAAAATTAAGGTTGCCGCACCATCCACCCTGACAGCAGGCTGCAAGCTGTGCGGTGCGGGACGGCTCATCATCCGCAAGTTTTTCGAATCATTGACAACCACTTGATGAAAGCTTGATGAAAAAAAGCACCCATTCCAATACATCCCTATTCAACGGATTTTCCGAGCCTGACCGCCGCCAAATAGACCAGGCACTGGCCATTGTGGCGCAAATACCGGACGATGCCCATTATTACCGACCTAAAGGTGTTGAGGTGGCGGCGATTTTGATGGATTTTAACGTTGACCTGAGCACAATACTTGCTGCGATATTGAGCGATCCACGTTTAGTACAGCTCAAGCCGCAGCCGGACATCAAGAGACTCTTCGGTACAACCGTCGCCGCTCTCGTTAAAGATGTCAACTGGCTGAACACCATTACCGTTTATTCGCTGGAAATGGCTGACCAACCGAATCAAACAGAAATACTGCGCCGCATGCTGTTGTCGATGACACAGGATGTACGCGCCGTATTAATCAAGCTTGCCTTCCGCATCAAACGCCTGCGCGGGCTGCCTCGGGAATCCTACGAAATCAGGCGCTTTATTGCCCAGGAAACACTGGATATTTATGCCCCGATTGCCAACCGCATGGGCATACACCAGTTGAAATGGGAGCTGGAAGACATGGCTTTTCGTTATCTAAAGCCGCAATCCTACCGCCACATCGCCAAATCACTGAATAACAATCGGGAAGCACGGGAAAACTGTGTCCACCGCTTTATTGAATTACTGCAAGAAACACTCGCCAGAGCCGACATAGCCGCTGAAATTTCCGGTCGTCCCAAACATATTTACAGCATCTGGAAAAAAATGCAGCGTAAGCAACTGGACATAGACGAACTTTATGACCTACTGGCCGTGCGCGTTATTGTCGACAACCTGAGCAATTGCTACGCCACGCTGGGCATCGTCCACAGCCATTGGCAAACCATTCCCAAAGAATTTGACGACTACATCGCCAACCCCAAGGAAAACGGCTATCAATCGCTGCACACCGTCATTCTGGACCCGGACGGCAACCGCATTGAAGTACAGATTCGCACCCGCGCAATGCACGATTTTGCCGAACTGGGCGTTGCTGCGCACTGGTCGTACAAGGAAGGCGGTAAACATGATGCCGCGATAGAAAAAAGCATCAGTTCACTGCGCAAATTACTGGAAAACAAAGACGATGATGAAACACTGAGCGAACACTTCCGTAACGAATTATTTCATGACCGCGTCTATGTCTTAACGCCTAAGGGTAAGTTGATCGATCTGGTTAAAAACTCCACACCGCTGGATTTTGCCTACGCCATCCACAGTGAAATAGGCCACCGTTGCCGCGGCGCAAAAGTAAACGGCCGCATCGTGCCGCTTACCTATACGTTAAAATCCGGCGAGCAGGTAGACATATTAACGGCAAAAGAAGGTGGGCCCAATCGTAACTGGATAGATCCTAATCTGGGTTATTTAAAATCTTCTGCGGCCATCAGCAAGGTTAAAAGCTGGTTTAAAAATCAGCAGCAAACCCAGAATATCGCGACAGGCAAGGCCATACTGGACAAAGAAAGCCAGCGGCTGGGAATAAAAACGCCCAGCTTAACGGAACTGGCCAAGCATTTTAGACAGGCGGACACGGACAAATTGCTCGAAGCCATAGGCCGTAACGACATTAACACGCGCCAGCTTGCGGCTTTTTTCAAAATCCCCGAACTGGAGGAAGCCGTTGCGGCAAAAAACCGGCCTGCAAAACACATCAACAAATCAATCGTTTCCGTCGACGGCGTGGATAATGTTCTTACCAGCTTTGCCAGTTGCTGCACGCCGGTACAGGGCGATGAGATTATCGGCTACATTTCCCTTAAAAAAGGCATTACCGTGCATCGCAAAAACTGCGAGAACATCCGGCATCTGAGCCCTGAAAAACAGGCGCGACTGATATCCGTATCATGGGGCGAGAAAAAAGCCAGCTATTTTGTGCCGATTGTTATCCAGGCTTTTAGCGCACAAAACGTGTTAAGCGATGTCTTGCAAATTCTGGCGCAAGCAAAAATTCATATTGCCAATGCCTCACTGGATACGCACCCTGATTTTTCAGCCGTGCTTAACCTGACTATCCAAATTGAAAATACCGATCAGTTAAGCCAGATTTTAAATAAAATAGGCTGTTTACCCAATATTGTTGATGTCAAGCGCAAGACTTGACGGTACAGGGCAAACAAGTAGCCCGAACATGGTGTTCGATTGCCTTGCGCCTGAATTTTAAAAAATATCAGATGAACCTCTTGCAAAACTCACGATAACCCGGAACCAAACATCTGCGCTTGGCGCTGGTAATCGACCTGAAAAATAGATTTTCGAAAAGTTCGAACGGTATTCCCTTGAATTTAGGTAATAGCCGGCTTGTGCACACAAACGCTACCGTTCAACCGAGTCAGGAATATTCGTCTACGTCACTTAAGAATAGAGTAATAAATAGCTTCCCGAAGTTAGCCTATCATTCCCACGCTCGCTCTAGCGCTCATCGTTATACACAACTTGTGCAGTGTTCCCTCTTGTCTAATGGTTATTTGGACAAGGGGATAAAAGCCATGACAAGCTGGGCAGAAGAAGAAGTAAAAACGGCCGCGCTGGGTGACCAGCGTTTGAATAAGCGATGGGTTAACGTATTGGATCACTTAGGTCAGCATCCACAAATCAGTATACCCGCCGCGTGTGGAGGCTGGGCAGAAACCTTGGGGGCATACCGTTTTTTCGATAACGACAAAGCCACGTTCGAAGGCATTTTGACGCCGCATCGTGCCGCCACGCTGGAACGCATGGCGGCCTGTCCGGTGGTGTTGCTGGTGCAAGACACCACCGAGGATGACGAATGCGTGTGTCTAGGGCCCAAAGGGTTGGGGACGCTCAAAGACACTGAAAAGCACGCGCGTCGGTTACATCCAACCGTGGCTTTTACCCCTGAGCGGATTTGCCTGGGTGTGGTCAAGGCGACGTATTGGTCACGAGACAAGCCGTCTGTGCGCGAAGCAAGGCGGGGCAAAGGCATTGATGAAAAGGAAAGTGCGCGTTGGCTAGAAAGCTATCAGGATAGCTGCGCCCTGCAAGGACATCTGCCAAACACCTTGATCGTCAATCTTGCCGACCGCGAAGGCGATATTTATGAGTGGTTTGCCGAATATGCCGATTACGTCCCGGAAACACGCGCCCATTGGCTGGTGCGTGCCGCCCAGAACCGGCGCCTACAAGAAGACGAACAAACTACGCCGCGCCGGAAGCTCTGGGAAACCCTGGAGCAAGCGCCGATCCTAGGGTACTTGGACGTGGAAATACCCCCCCGTCCCAACCGTGTCGGGCGTCAAGCCAACGTAACCGTGCGTGCCGCAACCGTAAACTTGGCCGCTCCAAAACGCAAGGCCTACCACCTACCGGGCATCACCGTCGGCGAGATGGTTTGTTTGATAGCCAGTCTGGGTGGGTGGTTATCTCGGTCGTAAGCACGATGGATATCCAGGCCCCAAGACGATGTGGATCGGTTTGCAGCGCTTGAGGGTTTTCGTCATTGCACTGGAAGCGCGCGAGGCTCTTGCCGCAATGGACACATCCTAATCGCTGTGCAGACCGGATCGCTGTAGCTGGAAAGTTTCGTCATGATTTTAAAAATTTTAGAGGCTCTTATTATGAGATGTGTATAACGATGAGCGCGGAGCGTGGGAATGCCGCCCTATAGACGCTCCAGCGTCCCGCAACGTTGCCTCCTCTCGTTTTTTGCGGGCTTCTGCAATTGAGATATAGGGATATTCGCCAATGGATAACGTCTTTTGCTTGCCGGTAAACCGATAAGAAAAACGCCAAAACTTACCGCCTTGTTGTGTTGTCGGCAAGAACAGTCCGCCGCCGTCGCTCAGCTTTTGCGGCTTATCGGTCGGTTTGATTTTGCGTATTTGAATGTCTGCCGGCATGGCGCAATCCTCAATGGCTAGAGCGGTTTTGTTGATATCGGCTCTTTCTTGGTAGTCGATACCAACAATGTTGATGGTATTTAATGATACTAAAGGCATTACTTGAGGCAATAAAAAACCCGTCAAGCCTTGCAGCCTGCGGGTTCTAACACCGTATGATACGGCTTGAGTCTGTGATTTGGTGCCTCGGGCCGGAGTCGAACCGGCACGGTGTTACCACCGAGGGATTTTAAGTCCCTTTTTA
>Ga0208566_1002204_pt1 | contig 10606 bp, 9 predicted proteins | sample PL_2010_150m_FD_184159 | JGI IMG/M metagenome (GOLD analysis project Ga0208566, IMG submission 184159) | Freshwater microbial communities from Powell Lake, British Columbia, Canada to study Microbial Dark Matter (Phase II) - PL_2010_150m... | ecosystem: Environmental > Aquatic > Freshwater > Lake...
ATTCCGGTCTTGGGTGTGTGCTTAGGCCATCAAGCCATTGGTCATGTGTATGGCGCAAAAGTAGTGAGCGCACCAGAGTTGGTGCACGGCAAGACATCAGAAGTGCATCACACTGGTGAAGGGATATTTGCTGGTTCACCATCACCGATCACTGCAACCCGTTATCACTCGCTGATTATTGAACGAGAATCACTCCCAGCCGAACTCGTCGTAACGGCTCAAACCAGCGACGGAATGATTATGGGAGTGCAGCATCGCACACTGGATGTTGAGGGTGTGCAGTTTCATCCCGAAAGTATTTTGACAACACTTGGACACGACTTGCTCAAGGTATTTGTGGAGAAGGCAAATTACACAAACAAATAGTTGCAATTACGGAGTAGTTGATTTTCCGATGACGAGTGTGATTTTGGTTCCGGGAGCAACAGCTGATTGCGCTTCACGGCTTTGTGAAATAACTCGACCATCGTTCACATCACCGACATCCACGTTTCGATATCCAATTTCGGTAATCAGACCAGCCGCGTTGATTGCAGTTTGTGCTTCGCCCTCGGTTTTACCTGTTACGTCGGGGACGACAACGGTGGGCGAACCGCTTGAAACGATCAGCGCAATTGGCGAGCCAGCGGGAAGAGGAGTTCCAATTGCCGGGTCGGTGCGAATAGCGCGGCCCTTTTCGACGTCAGTACTTGGTTCAACGGTGATGGTCACAACAAAGTTATAGGGCGAACTTTTGAGCAACTGCTCGGCTGCCGATGAAACCTGACCCTCAATATTTGGAATGTTGCTGCCACCCGTACCACCAGACACAACAACGGAGACCGGAGAACCAGAACGAACCTGTTCGTTTGCAAGCGGGTCCTGAGAAATAATTTGATTCAACGGCACAAGTGGATCATTGCGAACTTCAAGAATCATCAACTGCAAACCAAGTGGAGCAAGTAACTGTGTGGCACTCTCAACAGAAAGACCCTGAATAGGGGGCACGGTTTGCAGTTGTTTTGCGGGGTTATAGGTGATGGTGACGACGTCGCCCTGATGGCCAGTTGCGGTGGCGGGAGGGTCTTGGCTGTACACAATGTCATCGTCAACCGCATCGTTGATGACGGCATTGGGTATAGGTGTGAGGCCCATGTCTAATAGCAGTTGACTTGCTTCTGCTTGAGTGAGGTTGATGACATTGGGGATGGTCAGCGATGTTGTTGATCCGCGGTCAATTGTTCTGTAGATAAATACGCCAGCAGCCAACAAAATAATGGCTGTAAATACTGCACCAAATACATACGATGCTGCCCTTCGAGGAGCAATGTCGTCATACAAGTCTTCATATTCAATATTTGGTGAAGTGTTGCGCGCAGGGTTCTCCTGCGCGAGCGTTTTCTCAATGATCGGTATTGCCATGGTGTCGGCTGATTGAGATTGAGTTTTTCGGCCGCGAACATCGGTGAGTGCCACCACTTCTTCACCAGCACTAAACCTTCGAAGGTCATCGCGCAACGCACCAGCATTTGTGTATCGACGATCTGCCGACTTCGCCATGCATTTGGCAATAATTGCCTCAATTTCTCGTGGAGCATCTATGGCAAATTCGCTGATTGCAGGCGGTACTCCATGCACTTGTTGGTACGCAATGCCAACAGCATTGTCACCAATAAACGGCGCGCGTCCTGCAACCATTTCGTACATCACCACACCGAGAGAATAAATATCGCTGCGAGGATCTGGTTGGGAACCCTGCGCTTGTTCGGGAGAAAGATACGTGGCGGTTCCCATCACCGAACCGGTTTGTGTCAAGCCGTCTTCAATTGCAGATCCAAGAGCGCGAGCAATACCAAAGTCGGCCACTTTTACTTGCCCGGTTGAACCGATCAAAATATTTCCCGGCTTGATGTCGCGATGGACCACGCCGTTTTCGTGCGCAAAACCCAATGCACTCGCAACATCAACAGCAACATCACACGCCTGCCTGGCCGTGAGGCGCAACTTTTCCTTCAGGATGCTCGCAAGAGTGCGGCCCTGCACAAACTCCATCGCGATGAAGTACGTATTGTTGACCTTTCCCCAGTCGTACACAGCAACAATGTTTGGGTGCGTGAGCCCCGCAGCAGACTGCGCTTCACGACGAAAACGCTCAACAAAATTGGGGTCATTTGCGTATTCGGGAAAAAGAACCTTTAAGGCAACAGGTCGATCAAGCAAAATATCGTGGGCCAAAAATACTTCGGCCATTCCACCGCGCCCGACACTGCGCTCAACGCGGTATCGATCATTGACTATCGGCATATCACTCACCATGTCTATTAACCATTCGCTTTCACCACTGCGCTAAAAGTCTTCATATACGAACGTGCTTCCTCGAGTGTTTCAAACTGCTGCACTCTGTCAATTTCACGCTGAAATGCCGACTGCATCGAGAGGCGCCGAGTGGTTGAAACCTCAACAATCGTTGGGCCAATCCACAACAGCCCATCCGGCTGGCCTTTGTAAATCGCAATTGTTGCTGACGACGATGTATTGGTAAACGCCACGAAATAGCCACTGCGCTGATGGCGAACCGCAACAAATCCTCCGATGCTGAGTGCCACAACCAGAGCGATTGCAAGAATTCGTCGTCGTATCGACGGTGATTTTTTAGAAGGAGTGATGAGATCTACTGGTGGTGCAATTTGTTCTGAAGACACAGCCTTGACGTCGAGGATGATGACGGTGATGTTGTCTCTGCCGCCGTGTCGTTTTGCAGATGACACCAATCGTTCTGCTGCGTCTTGCGGAGCAATGTGCTCGCGCATCGTATCCGCAATCTCGTCAAGTGGCACTTCGTCTACAAGGCCATCACTACAGAGCATAAAACGATCGCCGTCAAATAGTGGAAGAGTCCATGTATCAACCGAAACATTGGGGTCGATGCCAAGTGCGCGGGTCACGATGTTGCGACGCGGGTGCGTTCGTGCTTCATCGACTGTCAACAACCCTTCGGTGACGAGTTCTTGTACGTATGAGTGATCAACACTCAGTTGTCGAAATTCGCCAGAGCGCAAGAGGTACGTTCGCGAATCACCCACATTGGCGACAACTATTTGTGAAAGCATCTCGTTCTCGGTAGTCGAAGCGAGCATGACAGCAGCGGTGAGTGTGGTGCCCATTCCGCGTTGATTGGTGGTTGAAGTGGCTGCAGAGAAAATGGTGCTGTTGATATCTCGTATTATCTGGGCAAACACCTCGGCCGACGCCACGCCATCGAGAGCCGCACCACGCAAGTGCTCGATGGCCATTGCGCTTGCAACTTCGCCCGCATTGTGCCCACCCATTCCGTCGGCAACCGCAAACAGACCCTGTTGAGCAATGTGAGCATCCTCATTTTGACCGCGAATATTTCCTGTGTCGGTGGCCGCACCGACATCGATCGTTATCACATCACCCAGCGGCAACTAAGCCTGCTCAAAACGCATCTGCAGCGATCCGAGTGCGATCGTTTGACCGCCAACGAGGGCAGTCGGTTCCGTGATCAGCACGCCGGCCACACGCGTGCCATTTGTGCTTCCAAGATCCTCAATTGTCCAACCGTCGCTGTCTGCTCGAAATCGCGCATGGACACGACTGATGTTGTTGTCGTGAATGACAATCGTGCATGAAGCTTGACGACCAATGGTCACAAGGTCTCCTTCAAGTGTGTGACTCAAACCATCGGCCAACACCACTGAGTACTTGTGTGCAGGGGGTGTGCTGTGTTGGGCAGGACGTTCAGACACAATCTGCTCGGTAGCCATTGGTTCGGTAGCAACTGGTTCGGCAATGGTGACAGAGCATGATCCAAGGCGCATCGCCACGTCTTCCTCGAGCACAACTTCGGCTTCACCAGAAAGCGAGTAACCCTCAAATCGAGCATGATTTGTAATCGCTTGGCGCAACTCGCTTAATAACGGCTTCATTGCGTCACCCAGCGCAGCGAGATCTGATTTGTGAAGTCCTACAACGTAGCGGTGGGCAACTTGGCCACTCGTGGATTCAGCCCGATCGTCCATTGCTGCAACTATTTGTCGACCGATCTCGATTGGTCGTATTCCATCGCGGCGCGTGCGTGTTAACACTCCACCATTCTACGCCTGTATGGGCAGGCAAATGATCTATGCGGGTTGGCGAGAATAGTCTTCTCTACCGAAATAGCGCTTCCACCGTTTTTCAAGCATCACCATTTCGTGCGGGGCAACCGTTGGGTCTCGAGTGAGCGATTCAAAGTGGTACATCCGAGCCAGCGGTGTCCACACAATGTGGTATCCGGCCTCGAGAATTTTATTTCCAAAATCCAAATCATTAAAACACGCCGGAAAGTCAATTGAAAATCCGCCAAGTTCTTCATAGATCGGGCGGTGAATTGCAGCGCACGCAGCAGTCACTCCACTGACGCGCCGCGTGACTCCAAACATTCCAAATTTGCCAGTCTGATTTGATGACAAGCCGCTACCAATGTTGTGTGGTGAAGGAATATTTGTGTGTCCTGCGCTCTGAATGCGTGAGTCTTCGAGCAGCAGCATTGGTCCAACCATTGCTACACCAGGAAACTGGAGCATTGAGACCAAGGTTTCAATCCAATCTGGGTCAATGACTTGTGTGTCGTCGTTGAGCAAGATGACAATATCTCCGGTTGAATTCTGCACTCCGATATTGCATTTGTCTGAAAAGTTAAACGGCGAGTCGTAGTGCACCACAGAAATGCGTGGGTCATCTGGCAACGAAACGGGGTGCAACGACTTGCCTTCCTTGACGTCGAGCACCACAATAATTTCATAATTTTGGTATGTTGACTTTTCAAGAATGCTTGCTACGGCATTATCAACCAAACATGTGTGCACACCCCAAATTCGCTGGCCATCACCTCGCGTTGGAATAATGATGGAAACCTTCGGTGGTGGAGAACTCAATGTTGGTCGCACCTGAATAAACCCGCCGTCCGACACAAAAACAGTGGCGTCTATGTTGACGCGCTGCAGATGGTCTCGCACTGCACGCTCTGCTGAAACCAATGCATATGGCTTGGCATCTAGTTGGTTTGCAGCAGACCCGGGCACTGCTCGCCAGTGATACAACACTTCTGGAATATGGGCAATGGTTCGCGCCCGTTCGGTGATCCGCAAGATGAGGTCGTAGTCCTGTGAGCCCTCGTAGCCTGTGCGAAAACCACCAACTTGATCGATGAGGGTGGAACGGATGACCGAAAAATGACTGCAATAGTTTTGGCCCAATAACCGAATTGGATCAAATGCAGGTTTGCGAAACAGATCAAATGGCCGACCTTTGTCATCAAGCTTGTTTTCATCGCTATAGACGTAGTCAATCGTTTCGTCTTTGTCCAATGTGGCAGACACAAGGTTGAGCGAATTTGGGTGCAATGTGTCGTCGTGGTCGAGAAGTGCAATGAACTCACCAGTGGCAATATCAAGAGCATCCTGTGATGCTGCAACGATGCCACCATTTGTTTGGCGAAACGCAATTCGGATGCGCTTGTCTTTGCCCGACACTCGTTCCATGATCTGACGAATTTTTGGATTGGGCGATGCGTCATCGACCAGACACCACTCCCAGTCTGTGCAAGTTTGGCTCAGCATTGACTCAATGCATGCCTCAAAAGCCTCGAGGGGTGGGTTGTAGACAGGTGTGATGACGCTAAACAGTGGCACGATTGTGTTAGCCGACTTTGAGAACGCGACGCAAAATTCGAGCCGGGAGCATGATTAAGCGACCCATCTTCCATGTTGGAGTGGCGTAAATGTCTCGATTTTTTTTCCGCGCTTGGCGCACTTGTCGGTCGGCCAACTGTTGATGAATGACAAAGTTGGCTTGAGCCTCGCCGAGCTCGGCTGCGCAACCGCGGGCATAGTCGCGTGCTTGCCAAACTCGCATCTCAGAGTCTGCCAACTCGCGCTTAAGTTGTACTATTTCTAATTCCAATTGCGCTGCATCCGTGAGGCTGTGTTGGTGTTGCAGCAACCCAATTTCTGCGAGCAGACGTTCTCGCGATGCATCGCGCAAGTCGGAGGGGTCTGCAACCCGCGAACCACTGTCACTCATGCAAACGATCTTACTGCAGGCTTGAATGCCCAGATGGGCGGCGAAAGAGCGGTGCATTAAATGGCGTTCATTGCTAGCGTCATACCGTCTCTCGGGCGAGTGGCGAAATGGCAGACGCGCTGGCTTCAGGTGCCAGTGTTCGAAAGGACGTGGGGGTTCAAGTCCCCCCTCGCTCACAAGGAAAGCAGTGCAACGGTTGAACAGCCCCCACTACTGCTATTTTCATAGGGGTTCGTTCAAGACAAGGATTCTCGTGCATCAACTCAGCCAGCTTCGCCGTTCAAAGAACTTGCTCTGGAACCTGACACTGCGCGAATTGCGTGCCAAGTATCGACGCTCATTATTGGGGTGGGCATGGTCAATGCTCAATCCACTATCCAGCATGGTGATTTATTGGTTTGTCTTTGGCGTTGTGTTTGGAGCCAAAGCTCTGAAAGGAGACCCATCAGGGCTAGACAATTACGCGCTGTATTTGCTTTCGGGTCTTTTGCCATGGGGGTTCTTCTCTCTTGTCACCAACCTTGGCATCGGGTCGCTTATTGGCAACGCTGGCCTTGTGCGCAAAGTTTTCTTCGCATGGGAAACACTGGTCTTTGCTCAGGTGATTTTTTCCTTTGTTCAGTTCTGCATCGAAATGTCACTCTTGTGTGTTGCACTGATAGTGGTCGGAAGTCCGATTCTGCCCTGGATTCCTGTTGCATTTTTGATGATGTTGCTGCTGGCCGTTTATGCATCCGGTTTTGCACTTGCAGTGTCGGTTGGCGCTGTGTTCTTTAGGGATTTGCGATATCTCTGGACGATTCTCATTCAGGTGATGTTTTTTGCAACACCAATCATCTATCAGCCATCCGAATTAGACGGAAAGCTTCATCCATATTTGGAATTCATTTTTCACTGGAACCCGATGGCCGTATTTATTTTGTCTTTTCGTCATCTGCTTTATGATGGGCGAGCGCCAGAGTTGGGCAACGTCATTTATTTGGCCTGTGTCGCGGTCATTTCATTCGTTGTCGGTTGGGCAATTTTCATCAAACTCTCTCGGCGGTTAGCCGAAGAGGTGTAGTTCGCTACTTAGCGTGGCGCTCGATGTTCCACGATGAAGGAACAGCAACAAGGCCTTCTTCAAATAAGTCGTTTTGGTGCACGTCAAATCTCACCCAATTTTGACAGTGGTCATACTCGGTAGTGCCCGTTGCATCGGTGCACGCAACAGAAATGTAATAGGTGCCCTCAAGTAGTGGCAGGTTTGGAATGTCGATCGTTGCAGTGACCGATTCTGGAATATTGCCAAGCGACGAATTGGCGCGTTGAGATGTGGTTGACCACATAATCGTGCCATCGAGTTTGCTGATATAGATCTTGATGACTGGCGCTCGAAGTGGCATTTGCGCAGTAATGCGTGTGGTTACTCGCATTGCAGCATTGGTTTCGACACGTTCGATGGTTTGACCGGACATGTCAGCGAGCAACACACTGTCAATGCGTGCTTCTTCGGTGCCCCAGCGCTCGCGAAGGTCGGCGTCTTTGGCGGTGTGTTGCGCATAGCTTTCACCCGTGTATGCAGCAATGACTTCGGCAGCCGGACCACGCATCTTTAAGTGCCCTTTTTCGAGCCACACCACCTCTTTGCAGAGTTGTTGCACTGCACCTAAACCATGACTGACTACAACGATGGTGCGACCTTCGCGCCGAAACTGCTCGATCTTTTCGCTGCTCTTGCGTTGAAATGTTTGGTCGCCCACAGTCAGCACCTCGTCGATGAGCAAGATTTCTGGCTCGACGTGTGCTGCAACAGAAAACCCAAGGCGAATGACCATGCCGGACGAATAGTTTTTGACGGCGGTGTCAATAAAGCGTTCGAGTCCTGCAAACTCGACGATGCTGTCAAACTGTCGTTCGGCGTCCTTTTTCGACAGTCCCAAGATCGCTGCGTTGAGGTAGACGTTTTCGCGACCTGATAACTCTGGGTGAAAGCCCGCACCAAGTTCGAGTAGGGCCGCAATGTTGCCATTGATTGACACCTTGCCTTTGTCGGGGCGGTAGATGCCGGTAAGACACTTGAGCATTGTGCTTTTGCCAGAGCCGTTTGAACCGATGATGCCAAGAGTTGATCCGTGCTCCACTTCAAACGAAACATCGTCAAGTGCCCAGAATTCTTCGTACTTTGCACGTCGTCCGCGCAAGATGGCGGCCTTGATGTAGCGATTGCGTTCGTGATACAGCCGAAAGTTTTTGGAAACCGAATCGACGACAATTGCTGGTTGAGACATGCGGTAACGAGCCTAGTGCTGACTGCGTAGTTGCATGAGATGTGCTCGCAGTGATGCCGACAACACTTTTTTGTCCCAGTTGATTATCAGCGAGTCGGCATGCTCTAAATAATATGACTGCTCATCTGTTGGATGACTTGAGTCTTGGTACCACGGCATATGACGGGCGGTGTAGGGAGGTGCCGATCGAAGAGCGTGATTGTTTTGGTGATGCTCACCCGGTCGATACATCGCAAATGTTGTATCAATCTCGGCAATGAAGAATCCGGACGGATGTACATTTTTCCAAAACTGAGACTCCCACAGAATGACGTCGTCGCGGTGGGCGTACTGCTCAGGTAAGTCATCCAGACGCAAACCGAAACCAACTTTGTCAATAGTTGGGTACTGGTTGAGAGTGTCGAAAAACAATTCCAACACGTCTGGTGGACACTCTTGACAAGGCACAACATCTGGATCAGTGACGATGAAGTGTGTGTCAAGACCAAGTTCGGTTACGAGCCCACTCAGCCACGGTGCGCGGTGTCCAAGATTGAGACCATTGAGACGCACATGGTGTGGTGTTGAACGCAGAAAATCGACCATTGGTGGATATGTACTGTCGTTGTCGCACAACCAGATGTTTTCTTGCCCAATTTTTTCGAGCCACGTAATCAAGTCACGCAATGGCTCTAGCCGATCGCGCACATTAATAATGACTGGGATTTGCCGAGTCACTGAGGTGGTGCGTCCTTGAGGATTAGACCAAAGATTCTCTTTAAGCGTTTAGCAAGTCGATATTCGGGTGAAGCATCTACTTGTGCCATTCGCTCGCGCAATCGGTCGCGCTGGCCCGTCATCTGTACATGCACTTCCTCAAGGTGCTCGTGCTCACCCACTAGGGCATCGAGTCTGGCCTGCACATCGTTGCGCTGTTGGGTTGCAGTTTCAATGCCTGCGCGCAATCGACCGATCTCATCGTCGTTTTTGATGCCATCCAATTCGCGTTTAGTCTTGACTAGCTCGGCGATCTTGGTCTCTACGTACTGGCTGAGGTGCTCTGATTTGGTGCGTAGAGCAAACGATTCCGCCAAAAGCTCCTTGATGAGCTGGTCCCGATCGACTCCATCGCGTTCGTCATGATCATCAGTCATCAACTACAGCATACTTTCAACCGTTCGGTGGCAAGTGAGGCTTGTGTAGATTTGTAGTTAATGCATATCGAAAGCAGCCGCATCAGCACGCTATTGCGATGGTGCGAATATGGGTACGTAGTGGTGCTGTTGTTTGCACTCACGCAGGGTCCGGTGCTGAGCATCTGGTTTGCAAGTTCATTGGCGGCCACAGATGGAGCAGCATCTGCGCAATTGCTGACATTTATTGCGGTCCAGATTCCAGCATTGATCCTGCTCGGATATCGACGGGTGCCGAGGTCATCAGTATTTGGGCCAGTAGGTTTGCTCGGATTGTTTTGTGGCTGGATGTGGCTGTCAACCGTATGGGCAACTTTTGGGCAACATACCATTGTCGAGGCCACGACACTCTGTGTCACGTTTCTCACTGGCGTGTATCTCGCACGAAGTTTTTCGTTACTCGAGCAACTTATTCTTGTTGTGGTTGCAATGCAGCCGGGCTTATTGTGGTCGCGCTATGCAATAGCAAACAATTGGAGCAACTCGGTTGACCAAAATGGCAATTGGGTTGGCATTTATTTCAATCGCAATTCACTTGCACCTGTTGCAATGGTGAGTTGTCTAGCGGCTAGTGCTCTCTTGTGGATCGTGGTCATGCGTCGCGGAAAAGTGTGGCCTATTGCATTGATGGCCGTGTTGATCGACGCCATTCTGTTTGGTGCGGTGATGTTGTTTCATTCACGGTCCAATACATCGGTCGGTGGCGCAGTTGTGTTTGCTGCAGTGTGGGCATTTTGGACAGTTGTGCGTTCACTTTTTCGGAGAAAGCGCATCACTGGTAAATCGTTGCAACGCTTTGTGTATCCAGCATTTGTCTTTGGAGCAACTGTTTTGACGTGGGCAACCGTGCGACTACAAAGCGTGGTCTTGAGTTTTTTTGGTGAGACGATTGACTTCAACGGGCGATCGGCAATCTGGCACTACAGCTGGACAGGATTCCTTGAACGACCCTTGATCGGCTGGGGTTGGTTATCGGCATGGCGCACTCCACTATTTCTGCACCGAGATTTATGGTGGTCATTTACAAACACTGGATGGTCGCACAGCGGATTTATGGACATTTTGTTAGGTGGTGGAGTTGTTGGCACTGTGTTGTTT
>Ga0208566_1002206_pt1 | contig 10592 bp, 8 predicted proteins | sample PL_2010_150m_FD_184159 | JGI IMG/M metagenome (GOLD analysis project Ga0208566, IMG submission 184159) | Freshwater microbial communities from Powell Lake, British Columbia, Canada to study Microbial Dark Matter (Phase II) - PL_2010_150m... | ecosystem: Environmental > Aquatic > Freshwater > Lake...
GGATGCGCCGCATCGCGCGCAGCGAGGTGCACAGCAGGAAGGCCCGGCCACCGGCTGCGACGATGGCCGGATAGGCCGCCTCCATCACCGCGTCGGGGTAATCGATGCTGTTCGGATCCGGCATTCTTTGGGGCACATACAGCAGGGCGTTGCTGGCATAGTCGAAGGGACTACCCCAGAAGCCGCAATCCGTGCTCGCGTCAGTCAGCCCCATCTCGCCACGATAATGGGAAAAATCGCTGCCGACGGCGAGTGTCGCCGAGGTAAATACCCAGCCGCGCGGATGACCTTCCAACTGTCTCTTGAAGATCTCAGCGACATCCAGCGGCGTCAGGTTAAGCGCCAAAGCCTGGCTGAATACCTCCAGCCAGCGCACTTGGGTTGCGTCCTCGAGCGTCCGCCAGCGCTTCAGGCGTGCGGCGATATCCTGGGTGCGCTGCAGGCAGTTTGCCAATCCCTCCGAGCGCTCGGCCTGGCTTCCGAGATGTTTTTCGAAGCCGGACAATTCGTCCGCGAGAAGCTGCAAGGCCCGCTGGAAGCCCTCGTCTTGCTCCAGTTGGGCCGCGGCGAGACGGGCATTGTCGCCGCTGATGGCCAGTCGCACATCCCGCGCAGCCTTCTCGATGGCACGCGTGGCGTCCTGCAGCGGAAGGAAATCCTTGGCGGCATCCACGGCCTCGAGGCGCGTGTCATGCGCCAGATCGACGATTTGTCCGGTACTGAGGCTTTCACCGAAGAACAGCCCGGCAATTTCCGGCAGCTGGTGGGCCTCATCAAAGATGACCGTGTTGCAGGCCGGCAACAGCTCACCGAGCCCGTCGTCGCGCAGGATCACATCGGCAAAGAACAAATGGTGATTCACCACCACGATGTCGGCGGCCAGCGCTTCGCGTCTGGCCGCCAGGACAAAGCAGTCCTTGTGCTGCGGGCAATCCTGGCCGAGACAGTTTTCGCGCGTCGAGGTGGCCACCGCCCACGCCCCGGAGTCCTCGGGCACCGCGCCCAGTTGGCCTTTGTCGCCGCTCCTGCTGGTCTTGGCGAAGCGCGCGATGGTGCGGATGTGGCCGGCTTCCTCGCGCGACTGAAAACGGCCGTCGGCGACAGCCCGTGCCAGGTGGTAATGGCAGACGTAGTTGGCGCGCCCCTTGAGCAGCGCAATGCTGGCCGGGACTTTTAGCGCCTCGCGCACCGCCGGCAGATCGCGCTGGAACAGCTGGTCCTGGAGAGTCTTGGTGCCGGTGGAGATGATCACCTTGCCGCCGGACAGAAGCGCCGGCACCAGGTAAGCAAAGGTCTTGCCTGTGCCGGTTCCGGCCTCGGCAACCTGGACCTGGTTTTCCCGGATCGCCGTGGCGATGCGCCTGGCCATTTCGATCTGCTGCGGACGCAGGCGATAACCGGGAATGGCGCGAGCCAGCGGGCCATCAGCAGCAAAGACGGATTCGAGATCGATGGCGGTCACTCAGGGGGAACGCCGCCATGTGGCAGTGTTATGGGATTTGGCAGATTCATCGAGATTCGGACATGATAGCAGTGGCGGCTTCACGCCGAGGTCGCCGCCAGCAGGGCTTCGAGGACCAGCGGCGAGATGGACATCGCCAGATGGTCGACGGCAGGCAGCGGGCGATTCTCGGCGCCCGCCAGCATGGCACCGGCCGGCCTCACCAAATTGTCGCCGGTCGAGTAATAGGCGATGCATGGCACCAGGAGAGGCGACAGTTCCAACTCCCTTAACCACGCACTGCCGGGTTCCATCTGCCTTGAATTGCGACCAAGCCCGTAGCGAGCCAGGACACTGCCGCGATGCGGAGTACCGAGGGTCACCAGCCCGGCCACCCGCACCTCCCCATAGCGGCGCAAATAGGCACGACTCGCCAATCCGCCCATGCTATGGCCGACCAGCATCACCTTTTCCGCGCCCGTTTCGCGGCACAGGGCTTCGACGCGCCGCGCGACTTGCTCGGCATATCCATCGATGTTTCCAAACAGCGGTTCCAGGGTGAGGGTCGCGACACTGCGGCCGCGTGCTTCGAGACGCGGCTTGAGCCACCACCAGAAACCCCGGTTGCAGCAATAACCGTGAATCAGCAACAGCGGAACTTGGTCCGCCGCGGGCTTGGAGGGCGCATCACGCCTCGGGATCATCCATTCGAACGGCTGGACGCCCGTCAGCGCGACAAAGGCGCCGACTTCGCGCAAGCCTTCGAGCAATCCTCGCCTGATGCCAAGTCGCTGTTCGCCTGGCACTCGGCTCCGGTGGGCGAATGCCAGGACATAGCTCTTGAGTATCACCCCGGCCCGCCACGCCAGCGCCAGAAATATCATCAACAGGATTGCCCCGCCGGGACTCCAACCGGAGAATTTGACCAATAGGACTCCCCCAGCCAGATAGGCGAACAACTCGAACAACAAAAGCAGTCTAAGCAAACGCGCCAGCATGATGATCGATGGCTTTCCGGACAAACGGGAGATGCAGTCTAATCGATGCCGTCCGCTGCGGCATTCGCTGCAAGTGCGCCCTGCCGGCCGGTCACGGAACCGGCCGGAGAGATTGAGCCGGCTGCGCGACTTTTGCGCTGCGCTGAGGTAGACTGTGGCCCGAGTTCCCCACCCCGCAGTACTCCATGGCATTCATCGACCGTATCCTGACGTCATGCGCATCCTGCTGAGCAACGACGACGGATACTTTGCCCCGGGAATCGAGGCACTTGCCCGCGCCTTGGCCGAGATCGCCGAAATCACCGTGGTCGCCCCGGAACGCGAACGCAGCGGCGCCAGCAACTCCCTGACCCTCGATCGTCCTTTATCCCTGCGGCGCGCCGCCAACGGCTTCAATTTCGTCAATGGCACACCCTCCGACTGCGTGCATCTGGCCGTGACGGGCATGCTCGACCACCTGCCCGACATGGTGGTTTCCGGCATCAACCTGGGCGCCAACATGGGCGACGACACCATCTACTCGGGCACCGTCGCTGCCGCCACCGAAGGACATTTGCTCGGCGTACCGGCCCTGGCGGTATCACTGGCGAGCCGGATCGGGGCCCATTTCGACACCGCGGCCCGGGTGGCGCGGCAGATCGTCGAGCGTTTCCAGCGCGGCGACTCGGCTGATTTCGGTCCCGAACCGTTGCTGCTCAACCTGAATGTGCCCGACGTCCCTTACGCGCAACTCAAGGGTTTGCGTGTAGCGCGATTGGGCAAACGCCACAAGGCGGAGCCGGTCGTCAGACAATTGACGCCGCGCAACGAGACTGTGTATTGGGTCGGTGCCGCCGGCGCGGCGCAGGATGCCGGTGAGGGCACGGATTTTCATGCCGTGGCGCAGGGATATGCGGCGCTCACGCCCTTGCAGATCGACCTGACACACACGGCACGCATCGCCTCGGTGCAGCGCTGGTTCGGAACATGAGCGCCTCGATGCTGCGCGGCATCGGCATGACTTCCCTGCGGACGCGCGAGCGCATGATCGAGCGTCTGCGCGAGCAGGGCATCCGCGATGAGCGGGTGCTGGCGGCGATGGGCTCGGTTCCGCGCCACATCTTCGTCGAGGAGGCCATGGCGTCCCGCGCCTACGAGGATACCGCTCTCCCCCTCGGCTTCCAGCAGACCATCTCGCAACCCTATGTCGTCGCTCGCATGATCGAGTTGCTGCTCGATCCGCGCGGACGCGCGCTCGGCAAGACGCTTGAAATCGGCGCCGGCTGCGGCTACCAGGCGGCAGTACTGGCCATGCTGACGCGGGACCTGTATGCCGTGGAACGGATCGAGCCGCTGCTGGCCCGGGCACGCAAGAACCTGGCTCAACTACGCCTGACCCATGTTCGCCTGAAACATGCCGATGGCAATCTGGGGCTGGCGGAAGCGGCGCCATTTGATACCATTATCGTTGCGGCGGCAGCGACGCGCGTACCCCAGCCATTGATCAAACAACTAGCGCCCGGCGGACGCCTGATCCTGCCTCTGGGCGGCGCAAGCGGCCGCGAGCAATACCTCAGTCTGTTCGAACGAAATGCGGAAGGCCCGGGCCACTCCGAGCAGCGCTTCGACGCAGTAAGATTTGTGCCATTGGTAGCGGGGGTCGAATGATCATCGGATTGCGTTCAGGAAGCATGCAGGTCGCCGCAGCCATGTTGTTGCTGGCGGTGCTGTCATCGATAGGCGGTTGCGCCAGCCAGGCGCCCGCGCCGGTGATCGAACGCGGCCCGCCCGTGGCGGTTCCCGCCACCCCCGTCGCAGCGGCGGACACCCGCGCCCCGTCGACCGACCCCAGAGCGGGACTGTCCCCGGGCGCCGGCACCTACACCGTCAAGAAAGGCGATACGCTTTACAGCATCGCCCTCGAAAATGGCCAGTCCTATCGGGACCTCGCCGCCTGGAATGGCCTCGAGGACCCGAACAGGATACAGGTCGGCCAACAATTGCGCGTCAAGCCGCCCGGACCCGATGCTGTCGCACCCGTCGCTGTCAGCAGGCCGGTCGCCCAGCCAGCGCCGATTGAAACCCGCCCGCTCGGTGGGGGTTCCACTGCCAACACGGAAAACCTCAAACGTGAACCGCGGGGCGGAAAACTTCCTTATTCCGAGGAAGCTTTGGCACGTCTGCAAAAACCGGATCCAACATCCTCGGCGGAAGCGAAGGCCGAAGCCCGGCCGACCGCAGTCGACAAGCCGGCCCCCCTGGCTGCCAACGAGGATAGCGTGGAATGGGCCTGGCCGGCGAATGGCAAGCTCATGGCGAGCTTCGTCGAAGGCGGCAACAAGGGCCTCGACATCGCCGGTAACCTGGGTGAACCGGTGCTGGCCGCAGCGTCCGGCAAGGTGATCCTGGTCAGCAGCGCCCTGCGCGGTTATGGCAATTTTGTAATCGTCAAACATACCACCGCCTATCTCTCCGTCTATGCCCACAACAGCCGGATCCTGGTCAAGGAAGAACAGCAAGTGACCAAGGGCCAGAAGATTGCCGAAATCGGCAGCAGCGACAGCGATCAACCGAAGCTGCACTTCGAGATTCGCCATCAGGGCAAACCGGTTGATCCGCTGAAATTCCTGCCGCCGCGCTGAACTTGGCAGCCGGTCCAAGTCATGGAGGCAGTGGCTGCCCGGCGCGAAGCTCACTGGCCAGATCGAGTACCGCCATCGCGTAGAAACTGCTGCGGTTGTAGCGCGTCAGAACGTAGAAATTGCGATAGCCGAGGCGATACTCGACCGGCTGCTGCGGCGTGACGAGATCGATCAGCGCTGCCGGCAAGTCCGGCGCGTCGCCGCTGATCACTCCGAAATCGGCCAGTTCGCCGGGGGTGCGGCGCGGCACGATGCCCTCTCCGATCAACGCAACAAACCTTTCGCCTTCGATACCGGCCGCCACGGCCACCGGCCCGTCCCTCTCCCAGCCATGCTCCTGGAGGAAGTTTGCCACGCTGGCGATGGCATCGGCCGGACTGGTTGCCAAATCGATGCGGCCATCGCCGTCGCCATCGACCGCAAAACGCCGCACGCTGCTGGGCAGGAATTGCGGCAAGCCCAGTGCGCCGGCGTACGAGCCCTTGAAGGAAAGCGGATCGCGGCGCATCTCGCGCGCCAGCAGCAGGAGTTGCTCCAGTTCGCGGCGGAACAGGGCGGCGCGGGACGGTGCACTGTGAGCATCGCCACGCGCATTTGCCTGCGGATAATCAAAGGCGAGGGTCGCCAGTGCGGCGAGTGTTCCGAAGTTGCCGGTGTGGCGGCCGTAGATGGTTTCAATGCCGATGATTGCCAGGACGAATTCCTCCGGCACGCCGGTCTGTTCGCGCGCTGCCTCCAAAGCCGCCCGATGTTGCCGCCAGAACTTCTGTCCCAAGGCAATCCGCTTGGGCTCGACAAAGCGCGCTCGATACGCTTGCCACGATCGCACTGCGGGATCACTGGGCGGAAGGATCGCCTGAATCACCGCCGGGAGCGGCTTGACGCGGGAAAAGGCCTGCGTCAGGGTCTTGGTCCGGAAACCATGCTTCTCGTGCATCTCGGCAATGAAGAGCCTAACCTCCGGACGCTCGGCGAAGCTGCCCGCCGGCAGCACCGGGCCAGCGTTGGCGGTGGCGACCACCAACATTAATACCTTCAACCCTGTCTTCATGTCCTCGCAGCAACCGCGGGCACTTGTCCCTCGAGACGTTGGATGCGCGCGATTCCCGCGCCCATTTCCTTGAGTAATCGCACCGCATCCGGCGCGTTGGTTGCGCCATAACGCAAGCGCGCATAGATACTGGCAATTCGGGCCGCTTCTACGGCCACGGCCCGTCTTTCGCCGGGCAAGCTCGCGGCAATCCGGCCGGCATAGTCGGAGGGCCCTTCCCACGGTTTGCGCGCCAGTCCATGGCGAGCCAATAATTTGGAAAGGCGATTCCACGCGGCCAGCGCCGGGACGGTGCGTTGTCGCTGATACAGCGCCCAGGCGGTGAACCCCAGCAGCAAAGCGCCGCAAATCAAAGTCAGCACCACCGTCATCTGCTGCCAGTCGGGAGACCGCATCCCCAGGCTGGCGAGCAAGTCACGTTGGCGCTGGGGATTGTAGCCAAGCACCCACTGGTTCCAGACATTCGCCAGCGCATCCCAGCGATAACGCATTTGCATCAACCATACGAACCCTGGCAGAGCCATCAGCGGGCGCGCTTCTCCCGCCGGCAGCGCCTGCGCCATGTTGAATTCGATGCGGGACGGAGCGATCACGGCAGTGGGGTCGACACGGACCCAGCCGCGCCCCCGCAGCCACACCTCCGCCCAGGCGTGGGCATCCGACTGGCGGACGATCAGCGTGCCATCCACCGGATTGACTTCGCCGCCCTGATAGCCGGTCACGACACGCGCCGGGATCCCGGCGGCGCGCATCATGAAGACGAAGCCCGCCGAGAAATGCTCACAGAAACCGCGCCGGCTGTCGAAGAGAAACTCGTCGACGGAGTGCTCGCCCAGCAGCGGCGGCGACAGCGTATAGAGGAAGAACTGGCGGCGGTAGAAGTCGACCATGTTTCTCATGATGGCGCCGTCATCCGCGCCGAATTCTTCGCGCCAACGCGCAGCCAAAGCGCGGGCGCGCGGATTGGAGAATGGTGGCAGTTGCATTGCCTCGCGCAGGATGGCGGGCGACTCGTCGACCCCGGCGACGATAGCCGGATAGGATCGCATTTCATAGCGCATCCGCGCTCGAACCTGCGTTTTCGACAGGATCTGGTAATCGGTCGCGATGACACCGTCAGGCGGAATCGTCACGGGGAACTCCAGGGCGAAAAGCCAGGGCTTGTAGTGCGGCTCCAGGGTCACGACGTAGTCGATGGCTTCCCCGCTGGATTGATAAGGCAGCCGGTTGCTGACGAAGACTCGTCCCATGCGCCAGGTGCGACCGTCGAATTGACTCAGGACCGGTCCGCGCCAGTAGAGGGTGGTTTGCGGCGGCGCCTTGTTCTCGTAGGCGCCGGAAAATTTGGCCCGAAAGGCGATCGCCTCCGACTGGCTCAACTGGCTGAGCGATCCCGGCGACATGCTGTCCGACAAGCCGGTGAGTCCGCTGAAGGCGTCGATCGGCAGGCCCCACAGCGGACCCTGGACACGCGGAAACAGAACGAACAGCAGCAGCATGAAGGGAATGGCCTGCACCAGCATCAATCCGGCCAGGCGCACGGTGCGTACCGGGGGGTGCCGCCAGTGATTGAGAAGTATCAGCGCCGCGGTAGTGAGGGTCACCCCCGCCATGGTCAGGGCGGCATTGAGAATGCTCTGTGCATAGAAGAACTGGGTCAGACTCAGGAAGAAGCCCAGCAACACCACCGCAAAGCCATCCCGCAGGGTGTGCATTTCCAGCAGTTTCAGGGCGAACAGCAACACCAGCAAGGCGACACCGGGATCGCGGCCGAACAGGTTGTGAAAATGCAGCGCGATTCCGCTGGCACCCGCGATCCCCGTAAACGCCAGCAGCCAGCGGGACGGCAGGGGCAGATGGCGCCACAGCAGAATGCCGCGCCAGAGCAAGGTCAGAGCGGTCAGGGCGCTCAACCATTGCGGCAGATGCGGCACCAGCGGCGCAAGCACCAGCAGCGCCGAGGCGAACAGCCACAGTGACTGCTTGGCATGCAGCGGCGGCGCAACCACCTTACTCTTGGGCATACAGTGCCAGTCGCTTGAGGCAGGCGTGAAAATGGCTATCGTCCCCGGCAGGCGCCAATTCGCTCCCCGGCAAGCTCAGCCCCCAGGCCAGACCGGCGTCATGCGCATCGCAAATCCAGCGCGTCAGCATTGAGAGGCGGGTCTCGACGTCCAGGCTGGCCGGCAGCATGTCCCAGTCGAACCACAAGGTATGTGCCGCAGCGCCGGTGAACAGCTTGGTCAACAGCGGCCCGCCGTCCTGGCGCGCGGCCGCTTTCCACGCGACGTGGCGCGGCGGATCGGCCGGCTGGTGGCGGCGCAGGCCGGCGAAGTCCTCCATGCCGGCGACAATCCGCGCAGCACCCCCATCCTCTCCGGGCATCGCCGGCACCGGAGGCGCGGTCTCGGCGGGGGCCGGATAGACCAGGCAACGCTGCTCCGGCGCCGCATAGCTCCAGGCGCGGATCAGGCCCAGCGGGTAATTGGTTTCAAGGGTGACGCGCGGCAACGGCAACCAGCCGCGTTGAACCGCCGGCATGGTAAGCCGCGCTTCCAGGCTGGACTGCTCCGCTATCTCGACCTCGATCGAGGTCTGGCCCGGCAGGCGCAGGCGGATCGCCGGCCGGACTTCATCGCGCTGGTTGGTCAGCACGATGCCGAAGCTGGCAAGCTCGCCGGCAAATACCGGCTCGCAGCGGCCCGGCGCAATGCGCAGTTGAACCAGATTGCGGAAGGTATGGAGGATCGCCGTGATGCCCAACCCGGTCAGCAGGAACACCAGCGCGTAGCCCAGGCTCAGGTTGTAGTTGATGGCCCCGACCAGCATCACCAGCAGCGAGACCGCATAGGTCAAGCCCTGGCGCGTCGGCAGCACGTACACGCGGCGCTGGGTCAGCGTGATGGGAGAGGCTTCGGGAGCGCGTCCGCGCAACGCCCAACGGAAAAAACGTTCCTGCAGGGTAGCTGCGAGGCTCAAGGCAAGGGCACTGCCTCGATCAAGCGAGCGGCGATCTGGGCGGCATTCAGGCGCTGTAGCGTTTCACCCGCCGGACGCAGGCGATGCGGCGCCACCGCCGGCAATACCGCCTGGATGTCCTCGGGCAGGGCATGGTCGCGACCTTCCAGCAACGCCCAGGCGCGCGCCGCAGCCAGCAGCGCCAACGCAGCGCGGGGCGAGAGGCCGACCTGGTAGTCGGGTGACTGGCGGGTATGCGCCACCAGTGCCTGGGTATAGTCGATCAAGGCATCGGCGACGTGGATTTTCGCCACGGACTGCTGCAAGCTGGCAATCTCCCCGACTGCCAGACAGGGAACCAGGCCCGCGATCATCGCCCGCCGGTCCGCGCCGCTCAGCAGTTCGCGCTCCGCCGCGCGATCCGGATAGCCGAGTTCGATACGCATCAGGAAACGGTCGAGCTGAGACTCCGGCAAGGGAAAGGTGCCGATCTGATGGGAGGGATTTTGTGTCGCTATGACGAAGAAAGGTGCGGGCAGCGGCCGCGTCGCTCCCTCGGTGGTGACCTGGCGTTCTTCCATGGCCTCCAGCAGGGCGCTCTGGGCCTTCGGCGTGGCGCGGTTGACTTCATCGGCGAGAATCAGCTGGGCGAAGATCGGTCCCGGATGAAAGGTGAAGCCCCCGCTGCCGCGGTCGAATACCGAGACACCGATGATGTCGGCCGGCAGCATGTCGCTGGTGAACTGGATACGCTGGAATTGCAAGCCCAGCAGTTGCGCCAACAAGTGCGCCAGAGTGGTCTTGCCGACGCCTGGCAGGTCCTCGATCAGCAGATGGCCTCGGGCCAGCATGCAGGCCAGCGACAAACGTATCTGATGTTGCTTGCCCAGGATGACACCGCCGGCCTGGCGGATGACTTCGGCGAGGGGGGACGGACTGGTCGGTGAACGCATGGTTTGGGGGTTCAAGAGCCTGTTGGTCAATGAGATCGAGCGAAGAATAATGTATGATCCGTGTGAATTGTAAACCCATTGACGAAGCAACACCGCATGAAGACCGCCTTCATCACCCACCGCGATTGCTGGCAACACGACATGGGTGCCCACCACCCGGAATGCCCCGATCGTCTCGGCGCGATCAATGACCGGTTGATCTCCGCCGGCCTCGACCTCCACCTCGAGTTCCACGATGCACCGCTGGCCAACATGGAGCAGTTGTTGCGGGTGCATCCGCGCAGGCACGTCGAAATGATCGAACAAGCCGCGCCACAACGCGGCATCGTCCATGTGGACCCGGACACGGCGATGAGTCCGGGCACCTGGAACGCCGCGCTGCGTGCCGCCGGCGCCGGCGTGCTGGCCACCGATCTGGTGATGCGGGGCGAGGTAAGCACGGCGTTCTGCGGGGTGCGCCCGCCGGGCCATCACGCCGAACAAGACAGGGCGATGGGCTTCTGCTTCTTCAACAACATCGCCATCGCCGCCATGCATGGCATAGCGGCATGGGGACTGGAACGCGTCGCC
>Ga0208566_1002208_pt1 | contig 10589 bp, 9 predicted proteins | sample PL_2010_150m_FD_184159 | JGI IMG/M metagenome (GOLD analysis project Ga0208566, IMG submission 184159) | Freshwater microbial communities from Powell Lake, British Columbia, Canada to study Microbial Dark Matter (Phase II) - PL_2010_150m... | ecosystem: Environmental > Aquatic > Freshwater > Lake...
TTTACATCCAAGGTAGTTTTTTGTAGATAGGGATCAAAGCTGTTAAACTGCATTTAATCTTAAGGAATATACCATGCTTAACTCACAAAAATTAAATGAAATATCTAATAAAATCAGGGAGATGGTCAGTGACTCGCCATTAGCCGAAGCTGAACACAACCTTAATGCACTATTAAAGAGCGTGCTCACCAAAATGGAGCTAGTTTCACGTGAGGAGTTTGATGTGCAAGCTGAAGTGCTACGCAACACAAGGCAAAAGCTAGAGCTATTAGAGGCTAAGCTTGCACAACTAGAGCAACAAGCTGAAAACAAAGCTTGAATTTAGTGCACGCTCATTGTTGAAATGATTCATTCTGAACGCTACGATGTATAAGCATGTAGTGTTTAAGCCAATGCTATAATTTGGTCTTGCAATGAATTTAGATTAAAGCTGGCACATGTCACAAACAAACTATTCCGCAACTGAAAAAGTTCTCCGCGATTTATTAGCTCAACGCATCTTAATTTTAGATGGCGCCATGGGCACAATGATTCAGCAATACAAGCTAAGTGAGGCCGATTATCGCGGCACACGCTTTGCTGACTTTGCCGCGCCCGCGGGGCAGCGTGAGTTATTTGTCAAAGGCAATAACGAGCTACTGACGTTGACACAGCCGCAGGTCATACAAGAGATTCATGAAAAATATCTAGCCGCTGGTGCAGATATTATAGAAACCAACACGTTTGGTGCCACCACCGTCGCGCAAGATGATTACCACATGGGTCAGTTGGCCTATGAAATGAATGTAGAAGCTGCCAAGCTAGCCAAAGCCGCCTGCTTGAAATACAGCACCCCAGATAAACCGCGCTTTGTCGCCGGCGCTTTAGGCCCTACGCCCAAAACCGCTTCGATATCACCTGATGTTAATGATCCCGCAGCACGTAATGTCAATTTTGATCAGCTAGTCGCCGCCTATTTAGAGCAAGCCCGTGGCCTAGTCGCCGGCGGCGCCGACATACTGATGGTAGAAACCATTTTTGACACCTTAAATTGCAAGGCTGCTTTATTTGCGATTGATACCTTTTTTGCCGAAAGCGGACTGCGTTTACCCATCATGCTTTCTGGCACAGTGACGGATGCTTCTGGCCGTATTTTATCTGGCCAAACGGTTACCGCCTTTTGGCATTCTGTGCGACATGCAAAACCGCTTACTATCGGCTTAAACTGCGCATTGGGTGCCACTTTAATGCGGCCATATGTGGAAGAGTTATCAAAAATTGCTGACACTTTCGTCTGTATCTATCCTAATGCTGGCTTGCCTAACCCTATGTCGGATACGGGGTTTGATGAAACGCCAGATATCACCTCGAGCTTGGTCAAAGAATTTGCTGAAAGCGGTTTTTTAAATATCGCTGGTGGCTGTTGCGGTACCACCCCCGCGCATATTAATGCCATCTACAATCAAATTAAAGAGATACCCCCAAGAGTAGTCCCCACCTTACCACGCACTCTTAAGCTATCTGGCTTAGAGCCTTTTGTGATTAACGATGACTCATTGTTTGTCAATGTGGGCGAGCGCACCAACGTTACAGGCTCCAAAGCCTTTGCGCGTTTGATTATTAATGAGCAATATGATGAAGCCCTAACGGTCGCACGCCAGCAAGTCGAAAACGGTGCGCAAGTGATTGATATCAACATGGATGAAGGCATGTTGGATGCGCTTAAAGCCATGACCCACTTCCTCAATTTAATCGCCTCCGAGCCCGATATTGCCCGAGTGCCAATTATGATCGACTCTAGTAAATGGAGCGTAATTGAGGCTGGATTAAAGTGCGTACAAGGCAAGTCGATTGTCAATTCGATCTCAATGAAAGAAGGCGAAACCGAGTTTCTACGTCAAGCTACGCTATGTAAACGTTATGGCGCTGCCGCCATCGTCATGGCCTTTGATGAAAAAGGCCAAGCAGATACCTTTGAACGTAAAACAGAGATTTGTAAGCGTGCCTACAACTTACTGGTAGAGCGGTTAGATTTTCCGCCAGAAGACATCATCTTTGACCCCAACATCTTTGCTATCGCGACCGGTATTGAAGAGCACAATAATTACGCTGTGGACTTTCTTAATGCCACACGCTGGATTAAAGAAAATCTACCTTACGCCAAAATTTCTGGTGGCGTGTCCAATGTCAGCTTCAGCTTTAGGGGCAATGACCCTGCACGTGAGGCAATTCATACGGTATTTCTCTATCATGCCATTAAAGCCGGCATGACCATGGGCATCGTCAATGCTGGCATGATGGGTGTTTACGATGATTTACCTGCAGAACTTAAAGAGCGCGTAGAAGACGTAGTCCTCAATCGTCGTGAAGACGCCACCGAGCGCATGATTGAAATTGCCGGCACCTTGGTCGCTGGCGGTAAAAAAATTGCTGCTACTCTAGAGTGGCGTGGCACAGCAGCAGAAACTACCCCTGTAGAAAAACGTCTCAGCCATGCGATGGTGCATGGCATTACAGAGTTTATTGTCGAAGACACCGAAGATGCGCGGCAAAAAGTGGCTGATAGTGGAGGCCGCCCTATCCATGTCATTGAAGGGCCGTTGATGGACGGCATGAACGTGGTGGGCGACCTGTTCGGTCAAGGGAAAATGTTTTTACCGCAAGTAGTGAAATCAGCGCGAGTGATGAAACAAGCCGTAGCGCATTTGATTCCGTTTATTGAGGCCGAAAAAGCCGCAGATGAAAAACGCACCGGCATTGTGGCGAAACCTAAAGGTAAAATGGTTATCGCTACAGTCAAAGGGGACGTGCATGATATTGGCAAGAACATCGTTTCTGTGGTGCTGCAATGCAATAACTTTGAAGTCGTGAATATGGGCGTAATGGTGCCTGCATCAGAAATTTTGGCCATGGCCAAGGCGGAGAAAGCCGACATTATTGGGCTCTCCGGCTTGATTACGCCATCATTAGAAGAAATGACGCATATTGCTAGAGAAATGCAACGTGACCCCTACTTTAAAGGTCTGAAGACCCCGCTGTTAATCGGTGGCGCCACCACTTCACGTGCGCATACGGCGGTGAAAATTGCGCCATTTTATGATGGGCCGGTGATTTATGTCGCTGACGCATCGCGTTCGGTTGCGGTCATGCAATCATTATTAACGCCGGAGCAGCGTGATAGTTATATCGCAGAAGTGGCAACTGATTATGAGTTGGCGCGCACCCAGCACGCCAATAAAAAAGGCATCCCGCTACTGACCTTAGCCCAAGCCCGTGCCAACAAAGCTAAGCTTGTGTTCGATGGCGCATTGGCACCAGTCAAGCCTAAGTTTATTGGACGCCGTGAACTTAAAAACGTAGATCTAAGCATTATTGCTCAGTACATTGACTGGACGCCATTCTTCCAGACTTGGGATTTAGCGGGTTTTTACCCAGCGATACTCAGTGATTCCGTAGTGGGCGTTACCGCCACCAAGCTCCATAATGAAGCGCTTGCCATGCTTAAGAAGATCATTGAGGGACGTTGGTTGAGTGCTAATGGTGTAGTGGCTCTTCTACCTGCCAATACCGTGGGTGATGATGATATTGAAATTTATAGTGATGAAACGCGAAACCAGATTGCCTTTACTTACTATGGCATGCGACAACAAACGGTAAAACCAGTGATTGAAGGCGTGGCACGCCCGAATCAATGTTTAGCCGATTTTATCGCACCAAAAGGCACGCCAGACTATATAGGCTTATTTGCTGTGACTGCTGGATTGGGCATAGAAAAACACGTGCAGAAATTTGAAGCGGCACATGACGACTATAGCAGCATCATGTTGAAAGCCTTGGCTGACAGACTAGCTGAAGCTTTTGCCGAGTATTTACATGAGCGTGTACGTCTTGATTTCTGGGGTTATGCCGCCAATGAGAGCTTAAGCAAAACTGCGCTGATTAAAGAGCAATATCAAGGCATTCGTCCAGCGCCAGGCTACCCAGCTTGCCCCGACCATACAGTAAAACCTGATATGTTTAAGGTGCTGCAAGCCGAATCCATCGGTATGCAATTAACTGAGTCGTTCGCCATGACTCCGGGGGCTGCAGTGTCTGGCTTTTATTTCGCCCATGCTGACGCCAAATATTTCAGCGTGGATAAAATAGGCGAAGACCAATTGTTGGACATGGCAGATCGCCGAGGCGTGGATAAGGAATATCTACAAAGATGGTTAGCACCTAATTTGTCGTAATTGTCATGGTAGGTGAGCGCCCACATACATAACACCGTAACAACTAAAAACATCGGATAGAACAACACTATGCACATTCACATTTTAGGTATCTGCGGCACATTTATGGGTGGCATCGCAGTGCTAGCTAAACAAGCAGGGCATAAAGTCACTGGCTGTGACACCAATGTTTACCCTCCAATGAGCACGCAACTTGAAGCGCAAGGCGTGGAATTGATTGAGGGTTTTGATCCGGCGCAAATCGCACTTAATCCAGACATTTACGTCATCGGCAATGTGGTGTCGCGCGGTAATCCCTTGATGGAAGAGATTCTTAACCTTGGCCTACCTTATATCTCTGGCCCGCAATGGCTGGCAGAAAACGTGCTGCAAGGCCGCTGGGTATTGGCAGTGGCGGGTACTCATGGCAAAACAACCACCAGCTCTATGCTGGCATGGATACTGGAATATGCAGGTTTAGCACCTGGCTTTTTAATCGGCGGCGTACCGCAAAACTTTGGGGTATCTGCTCGCCTACCAGGCACGCCACAGCAAGACCAACACAGCCAGTCACCTTTCTTTGTGATTGAAGCTGATGAGTATGACACCGCATTTTTTGATAAACGCTCCAAGTTCGTACACTACCATCCACGTACTGCCGTACTTAATAACTTAGAGTTTGACCACGCCGATATTTTTGAAGATTTAGCTGCGATTGAAAAACAGTTTCATCATTTAGTAAGAACTGTACCGCAACAAGGTCTAGTAGTCGCCAACGGCAAAGAAGTCAGTCTACAGCGCGTGATTGATAAGGGATGCTGGACCCCGGTAGAAAAATTTGGCAGCGACACGGACTGGCAGGCACTTAATGCACAAGGGGGCGGCAGTTTTGATGTGGCCTACCAAGGAAAAATTCAAGGCCATGTGGCCTGGGATTTGTTGGGCGAACATAACCGCATGAACGCATTAGCGAGCATCGCCGCAGCACGCCATGCCGGCGTCACGGCAGAGGTCAGCATTGCTGCACTCACTGAATTTAAAAATGTTAAACGACGTATGGAAATTGTGGGCGAAATCAACGGCATTACCCTCTACGATGACTTTGCCCATCACCCAACTGCAATCACGACTACTTTAGCCGGCTTACGTGGCAAAGTAGGTAAAGCACGCATATTAGCCGTGCTGGAACCACGTTCTAATACCATGAAGCTAGGTGTCATGAAAAGTGCATTACCTGCCAGTTTGGAAGAAGCTGATTTGGTATTTTGTTATGGCGCCAATTTAGGCTGGGATGCTTCAGAAGCGTTAGCCCCAATCCAATCCAAGGCCAATGTCTACGATGATATGACTCAAATGGTAGAGGCTATTAGAAGTGAAGCTGAAGCTGGCGACCAAATTTTGGTGATGAGTAATGGTGGTTTTGGCGGCGTACATCAAAAATTATTTAGTGCCTTACAACTAAAATTTCAGGCTAAGTAACGCAATTTAATCGTCATGGTAGCCCAAGCAATCGCCTCACTCACGTCAAAACCAGCGCCATTAAATGACACGCACATTTTTCGCATCGCCATTTGGCTGTCGATCTTGGTCCATGTTGCGCTCCTCAGCATTACGTTTAAATCCAATATCCAAAAAAAATTCGGTGATCATTTCCCTGTTTTAGAAGTTCTGCTAGTCAATGCGAAAACTCCTAGCACACCTGATCATGCAGAGAATTTTGCGCAAACGAATTTAGATCGCGGAGGCAACACTGAGCAAGATCGAAAAATGAAATCAGCATTGCCCTCTCTGACATCGCAACCCACAGAGTTGACCCCCACGCCAACCCCACGTGCGAAAGCCAGCGCCTCGGCAGCACAAAAATCAGCGGATATCACAAAGCCGCAAATTCGTGTGGCAGATCTAGAAAAAACAGCGCAAGCATTGATGACGCAAATCCGCTCCACACACAAAATAGAGTCTAACCCGGCACAAAAATCCATAGCTCGGGAAGCTAACGCAGGTCAACAAGAAAATCCCAATAAGACATTGAATCTGCAAGACATCAACGCCAGTGCCATGGAAATTGAGCACCTAGAGGCAATCATTTCTAAACAACAAGATGACTACCAGAAACGTCCCAAACGTAAATTTATTGGCGCCAGAGCTAAAGAGTATCGCTATGCGCTTTATGTCGATGCTTGGCGACAAAAAGTAGAACAAATTGGGAATCTTAATTACCCGGCCGCCGCTAGAGATCAGCAGCTTTATGGTCAACTGCAAATGACGGTATCAATACGCGCCGACGGTAGCATAGAAAACATAGAGCTTAACCGCAGCTCCGGTCATAAAGTACTCGATGCGGCTGCTAAGCACATTGTAGAAATGGGTGCACCTTACGCTCGGTTTCCAGAGGACATTAGCAAAGAAATTGATGTGCTAAGTATTACGCGTACTTGGACCTTTACCAAAGAAGATAACCTGTCGAGTGAGTAAATGACGCCCCCTCTTTTCATCTACCTTGAATGATTAAAAAAATGAGTAACCACTTTCAGCACCATATATTTTTCTGCCTAAACGAACGTGAAGATGGCAGTGCCTGTTGTAGCGATAAGGGCGCAGCAGCAGCTTTTGATTACATGAAAGCGCGGGTTAAAAAGCTGGGCCTAAACGGCAAAGATAAGGTGCGAATCAACCGTGCAGGATGCTTTGACCGCTGCGGTGAAGGACCGCTACTGGTGATTTACCCGCAGGCAATTTGGTACACTTTTGTTGATAATGAGGACATTGAGGAAATCATACAAAGTCACTTACTTAATCAGCAAGTGGTGACAAGACTAACGGTTTAATTAGCAGGCTGCGCGCACGCGATATGTGTGGCAATTTTTTCACTTAGCGCTTTCAGCTCATCAGCACTTACTTGTCTAGGCTGACCATCGCGCATAGGCTTACCCCAATGCGGATTAGGAAAGTGGCGATCTGCTTCAAATCGTGGCACGACATGCCAATGAAGATGTGGCGTTTTATTGCCTAGACTCGCTAAGTTGATTTTATCTGGATTAAAGATTTCCCTCACTACCAGCTCGACTACAAAGACCACTTGCATCATGCGCGCCCGATCTACTGGAGGCAGATCAGTCATTTCTTTAATATGTGCGAGCAACTCCACACGACAATAGGCAGGATAGTCAGCATCATGCAGTAACACAACACGGCAAAAGTCATCTTGCCATAGCAGCGTGTCATTGGTATCTGCGCAAAGAACACAATTCACTAAGAAGCCGCCAACATGCGCTCTAACGTGAGCTTGGCTAGCTTGGCTTCATGTGCCGGCACTTTAATTTGATTGACCACATTCCCAGCCACTAGATTCTCTAACACCCAAGCCAAATGCTGTGGGTCTATACGCGCCATGGTCGAACACTCACAGACAACATGACTCATAAACTGCACTAACTTACCCTGCGCCTGCATGTCATTAGCTAAGCGATTGACCAAATTCAGCTCTGTACCCACCAGCCACTTCGTATTAGCTGGCGCCTCACTCACGGTTTTTAAAATATATTCAGTAGAGCCTACATAATCGGAATTGAGGCACACTTCAAACGGTGCTTCTGGGTGAGAAATCACAAAGCCATCAGGATGCTGCGCTCTAAACTGGGTGATATTCTGCAAACGGAACATTTGATGCACCGCGCAATGGCCCTTCCAAAGCAGGATTTTGGCATTGTGAATTTGCTCAAGACTTAAACCACCCATAGGTAAGTCAGGATCCCAAATAGGCATTTGCTCTAAGGGGATTCCCATTTTATGTCCGCTCCAGCGCCCTAAGTTTTGATCGGGAAAGAACAACACCTTTTCACGCCGTTCAAAACCCCATTCAATAATCTTGGTTGCATTGGTTGAAGTGCAAACAATACCGCCATGCTCACCGCAGAATGCTTTAAGGTCAGCTGCAGAATTGATGTAAGTAATCGGTGTAATTTTTTCATCAAAATTCAGTACTTTATTGAGCTCGCGATAGCTACGCTCAACTTTGGCAAGATTGGCCATATCCGCCATAGAACAGCCCGCAGCTAGATCTGGCAGAATGGCGATTTGTTCAGGGCGACTTAAAATATCAGCCACCTCAGCCATAAAATGTACGCCTAAAAACACGATATATTCTGCGTCTAAATTTTCGGTGTAGCGCGAAAGTTTGAGAGAATCACCCGTGTAATCCGCGTGCCTATAGACCGTCTCGTTTTGATAGTGGTGCCCAAGAATCACTAAGCGCTTACCAAGCTTTTCTTTAGCGGCGATAATGCGGCGTTGACAGTCTGCTTCATCGACCGCCTGTAAGCGTTCAAATTTAATTGGGATAGTTTTAGTATTGGTATTCATATTGATTTAATCGCTTTTGCGGAGATTCTATTGGCAGCAAGGCTGTATTTTACAATGTATGCCCATGTCGTTCACCCAGTTTGCGCAAGGCCTCAACATTAGTCCATGAAAAAACGCGTTTTGCTGCCTCGCGCCAATCCACCCATTCATATTGAACATGCTCAGCTGGGGCTAATGTAATGGGCAACGTATGGGGTAACGTAAGACCAAACAGATGTTCGGTATTGTGCGTAATATTTGCAGCGTAACGATGGCGCCAATGTGGATAAATTTCATACTCATTACTCACTTGCCAATCCTGCAAATCATAGCGCCCAGCATCTAAGCCAGTTTCTTCCCACACTTCACGTATCGCAGTTTTAAGTGGGGTTTCATCCGACTCCAAACTGCCCGTGACCGATTGCCAAAACCCAGCTCTGTCGGCACGCTCCATAATCAGCACCTGCAAATCTGTGGTATGAATCAAGACTAAAGCTGAAATGGGCGTTTTGAACATGTTGATAGTATTAAGTTGGCTTGACGGTATTTTTTGCATTGACCAAATTTTTGGGTAGCTGAAACACTACGCTTTCTATCACGCCTTGCAACTCATGCACCTTAGTGACACCTAGTTGCTGCAACCGATCAATCACTTCTTGTACTAACACTTCCGGAGCTGAAGCGCCGGCTGAAACACCAATTTTCTTCTTACCTAGCAACCATTCTGCTTTAAGAAAGCTGGCATTGTCTATCATATAGGACTCAATGCCTTGGTTTTCAGCAACCTCACGCAGGCGATTAGAATTTGAACTATTGGGTGAACCCACCACAATCACTAAATCACAATCTTTTGCCATAATCTTCATCGCATCTTGGCGATTTTGGGTGGCATAACAAATATCATCACTTTTGGGTGCTTGGATCTTTGGAAACTTGGCCTGCAACGCTTGAATCACTAAACTAGCATCGTCCATAGACAGGGTGGTCTGCGTGACGAAAGCCAGTTTGTTCGCATCGGTCACTGTTAAACCCAACACATCAGCTGGGGTTTCCACTAAATACATACCGATCTTCTCTGCACCATCCTCAGCTTGTCCCATAGTGCCCTCCACCTCGGGATGGCCTTTATGCCCTATCATCACAATTTCTAGGCCAGCGGCGCGCATTTTTGCCACCTCAATATGCACCTTAGTCACTAATGGACAGGTGGCATCAAAGGCAATTAGGCCACGAGCATCCGCTTCAGCGCGTATCGCTTTTGATACGCCATGCGCACTAAAAATAACGGTGCTACCTGTTGGAATTTCATCAAGATCTTCAATAAAAACCGCGCCTTTAGCGCGCAATTCATCTACCACAAATTTATTGTGCACCACTTCATGACGCACATAAATTGGTGCACCAAATTTTTCCAAGGCTTGTTCAACAATAATGATGGCACGATCAACCCCAGCACAAAATCCACGCGGGTTGGCCAATAAAACTTCGGGTGACGGTTGATCTAACATACAGACTTTTTATTCATATAATTTCACTCAAGGTATAATGCACATATTAACCTAAATCAGGATGTGCTTAAATTTCAAGCACGCTTAAAACATGAAAAATATAACAGCCCCTAGCGCTGTCGCTAAAAATACCGCAACCCTATTGATCACTTGCCCAGATCGTAAGGGCATCGTCGCCGCTATTGCTGATTTTTTGTTTCAGCATAATGCCAATATATTGCATGCGGATCAGCATCAAGACGCTGAGAACAACTTATTTCTAATGCGCGTTGAATGGGATTTAGCCGGATTTTCATTCGATCCATCCGAATTTTCGCAACATTTCGCAGAAGTTAGCAACCATTTCAATATGGAGTGGCAGCTTAAACTTTCACAAAAGCCATTACGTGTCGCGATTATGGTGTCGCAATATGACCACTGTCTTGCTGATTTGTTGCACCGCCATAAAAATGGTGAGCTCGTTTGTGATATCCCACTCATTATCAGCAATCACCGCGACACCGAAGCGCTAGCTAAATTTTACGGGGTTGATTTTCAATATATTCCTGTC
>Ga0208566_1002209_pt1 | contig 10583 bp, 7 predicted proteins | sample PL_2010_150m_FD_184159 | JGI IMG/M metagenome (GOLD analysis project Ga0208566, IMG submission 184159) | Freshwater microbial communities from Powell Lake, British Columbia, Canada to study Microbial Dark Matter (Phase II) - PL_2010_150m... | ecosystem: Environmental > Aquatic > Freshwater > Lake...
GTACATTATCCTTTAAATAAATATTATAGAAACCTCCTGTTTCTTTCATGCAGAAAGTTAAGTTCTTAGAACTATCTCCTCCGTTGGGAAACATACATGGAACTTTCGCGTTAGTAATTTTTGAAAGAGCATCAAAACTCTCTCCTTCTGAAATCATCTGGAAAGTTGTAGAACATGAAACCAGAATAAAGGATAATCCTATTCCGATCAGAGTATAGATGAATTTTTTCATAAAACAGGTTTTAGGAGATAACTAAATATATAAAATATTTTTAAAATTGAAAAATGCTTTTCGCATATTTATTAGCTTTTATGATAAATCTTTTTTTGTTTTCTTTTTTTCAACGTCCTTCCTTTTCCCGCCCGTTTTTTCTCCTTCCTCTTTCTTCTCTGCAGGTTTCTTTTTCTTTGCTGCCGGCTTAACTACGGGTACCTCTTCAGCAGTTTCTTCTTTCTTTTCTTCGGATTTCTCCTCTTCCTTTTCCGTAAAATCCAGGAGTTGATGTTCCAGCAAAAGGTTGTACCAGTTGATGATCTTGCGAATATCTGAGATATACACCCTTTCAGAATCATAATCCGGAACAACTTCCAGGAAAAACGCCTGGAGGAGCTTATTGTCGGATTTCGGATCAAGGGCCGGTTTCCCTTCCAGTTTATCGTATAAAGCCTTCAGAATTTCTTTCAGCGGTTTATCTTCGGTTGCAGTGAACACGGCAATCTCTTCCAGTGAGCTGATCTTCTCATGAGCGAAAGCAGGAAACCGTTTTTTATCCAGGAGGGATTCAACCAGTACCGCATTCTTCAGCTGCGAAACAACCTGAAATAACCCACTTTTCCCTGAGATCGATAAAATCTTACTTAAATCCATAAAAACATCATTTATTTGACAAATTTAATAAATCGTTGGATATAACTGAAGTCAATAGGGTAAAATTAATGAAGTTACAGCTTTCCTGATGGCTATTCGTTATTCGCTGTTCGCTATTCGCTCTTCCTTATTCGGTTTTTACTCTTCACCCTTCACTCTTCACTACTCACCACTCACTATTTTATAATTCCTATATTCTCCAATCAACATACCAGTCTTCTTCTCCAACCAATATAGTATCCGGGATACAGGTGGAAACTTCTTTTGTGTCGGATCGAAATCGAATTTCCAGTTCTTCCCGCTGATCCGTTTTTGCATGGTTAAGGGATGCGTTCCCAGGAAAAGGGCAAGGGAGTCGATTTCTGAATAATCAAAGGAATCCAGTTCGGCCTTGTTCTTCTCCATCCATTCCTCATCATGCCAGAGAGTATGGAAGTACTGCAGTTTGGACCGGATTAATTCGGGTGGTTTCACCCATCCGTAGTGACACATGGTTGCTCCCGTCGGTTTGACATGAAGTTTTTGTCCTTCTTTCCGGAAACCCTGGGCATCTTTGTATGACCTGATTTTCTTGTCATTCCGGATGATCCTCACTTCTTTCCGGTACCACTTTCGTGAATCTGCAATGAAATCAAACGAACCATAAAAATGAAGATAATTCACCACAAATCCTTCCACTTCCATGTTAGTTTCCCATTTTCCCATTGCATCCCGGAGTTTCCCGTAGCCGTCTTCATGCAATACCTCATCGGCCTGGATATAAATGGTCCAGGTGCTGTCGCGGGAAATGGCATCAAATGCTTTGTTGGTCTCAACGGCAAGAACTTCCCCTCCCTTGCGCAGGGAATCATCCCAAACGGTATCGATAATCCTGATCTTTGGCGAACCAATCGATGCGATCAATGCCCGGGTACCGTCTTCTGAATTTCCTACAGCAACAATGACTTCGTCGCATAACGGCAGGATGGAAGTAATCGATTCCACGACCGGGTAATCGTATTTTATTGCATTACGGACAATCGTAAAACCGCTGACTTTCATCCTGTTTTCTAAAAAGGGATTATTCCCGTATAATTAGCCGGTGTAATCTTCTTCAGTTCGTTTTTCACCTTTGCCGAAACCGCCAGGCAGTCAATAAATTTATGCAATTTCTGCCGGTTGATCTTTGCATTTCCCCGGGTCAGATCCTTTAAAGCTTCGAAGGGATCCGGATAATTTTCCCTCCGGAGGATGGTCTGGATGGCTTCAGAGATCACGGCCCAGTTGTCGTTAAGATCATCTTTCATTTTCTTTTCATTGAGGATCAGCTTATCGATTCCTTTCAGAAGCGACCGGAATGCAATCATGGAATGTGCCAGCGGAACCCCTGTGTTACGGATCACAGTGGAGTCGGTAAGATCGCGCTGCAACCGGGAAACCGGAAGTTTTGCAGAGAGGTGTTCAAACAGGGCATTAGCAAGGCCAAGGTTCCCTTCAGCATTTTCAAAATCGATGGGGTTGACTTTGTGCGGCATGGCGGATGATCCGACTTCATTTTTCTTCACTTTCTGGTGGAAATAATCCATCGAGATATAAGTCCATGCATCCCGTGAAAAGTCGATGAGGATGGTGTTGATCCTTTTCAGGTTATCGAAGAAAGCGGCAAGATTGTCATAATGTTCGATCTGGGTTGTGGTGGTTGACCTTTCCAGTCCTAATGAATCCTGTACAAACCGGTCTGCAAATTTTATCCAGTCGATGGATGGGTAAGCAACATGATGGGCGTTGAAATTTCCGGTTGCCCCGCCGAATTTCGCGGAAGAGGGGATCGTTTGCAACAGGCTGACCTGCTTTTCCAGCCTTTCGGCAAAAACATAAAATTCTTTCCCGATTGTGGTGGGGGATGCCGGTTGGCCATGGGTACGGGCCAGCATCGGGACCTTCTTCCATTCCTTGCTTTTGCGCTTGAGGGTTTCGAGAATCTCATCCAGCAAAGGCTTATAAACTTTCAGGAAGGCTTCCTTCAGGGCCAACGGGAATGCGGTATTGTTGATGTCCTGGGAAGTCAGACCGAAATGGATAAATTCCTTGTACTCATCAATCTTCAGTTCAACAAACCGCTCTTTCAGGAAATATTCGATGGCTTTTACATCATGGTTTGTTACCTTCTCGATCTCCTTGACCCGGATGGCATCTTTTGGTTCAAACTGCGTATAAACCGACCGGATTTCAGGAAAAAAATTTTTATTGAATCCACGAAGCTGAGGGATTGGAATGTTGCATAGGGCAATAAAATATTCGGCTTCCACCCTCAGGCGGTAGCGGATGATGGCCGATTCCGAAAAATAGGTGGCCAGGGGTTCCGTCACTTTACGGTACCGGCCATCAATGGGAGAAATTGCGCTCAGGGATCGGTCCATAGGATGTTTGATTTGGAATTGTTTATTTTTTTTAAGAATGATGTCAAGAGAGATGGTTATTGTCACCTGGCTCCTGCTGATTTCAGACAATAAAAGTAATCAAAGTTAATGAAATTGATTCATTCAGCAGTTTTCTAAGTGTCCTAAAAAAATTAACCACATAGCACATAGGACACATAAGGAATGAACTTGTAAATTACAGTGTAAAAGAATAAGAAAATCGTATTTTTGTATGTTCATTTTAACATTTAACCCCCCCGACCATGAAAAAAATTTTTACCACGCTCTTCGCAATTCTTGGTGGTTTCCTCATCACAAGCGGCCAGACGCTCGTGACAACCCAACCCACCAATAAAAATGTTGTGCTTGAAGATTATACCGGCATCCATTGCCAGTATTGCCCGGACGGAGATGTCATCTCACAGTCGATCCTGGATAATAATCCTGGCAGGACTGCAGTGATTTCGATCCACCAGGGCCCTTATGCCACTCCCAATTCAGGTGAACCGGATTACCGCACTCCTTTCGGCGATGCCCTTGCAGGACAAACTGGCCTTACAGGTTATCCCTCAGGAACGGTGAACCGACATGTATTTATTGGGTCTGTTACTGCGCTGGGCAGGGGTGATTGGACCAATGCCTCCAACACGATTATGGGAGAGGTTTCTCCTGTTAATGTGGGTGTGACCTCTGATTTTGATTCTATCAGTCGTTTGCTGACCGTACATGTGGAACTTTATTATACCGGCAATAGCGCCACCTCAACCAACTACATCAATGTTGCCCTGATCCAGGATCATGTCTTTGGTCCGCAGACCGGTGGAGGTGCCGGCAACAACTACGAACACATGCACATGCTTCGTTTTCTGGTTACCGGCCAATGGGGAGACGCCGTGACTACCACCACAACCGGATCGCTCGTGGAAAGGACTTATACCTACACCATCCCGGCTGCTTACAACAGCGTACCTTGCGTGGTTCCCAATTGCCAGGTTGTCGCTTTTGTTACGGAGAGCCACCAGGAAATTCAATCAGGCGATGTTGTAAATGCCATCGGCGGAACCAACCTATACATCGGTGATATCACCACCTCCGACAGCACGATGGTCCAGGGTTTTCCCGCATCAACTAATGTGTTTAATCTCCAGGCCAACAGTAACCTTTCAGGCAGTGAGCCTTTTATTATCAAGATTGTTGATAATGCTCCTTCCGATTGGAATGCACATATCCGGATTGACGGAACAAATTATCCTGACAGCGCCATTGTCAATCTTGTAAAGGGAACACCGAAAGATATCGAGTTGGATATCACTCCCGGAGATTCGTCCGGATTCTATTTCTATACGCTGGAATTAAAATCGGTAAATAACCCGGATGCACCCACCAAATACTTTACCGTTTATGTCCTTTCAAACGTGAATACCTTGCTGGTCAATGCGGCCGGTGACAACAATGCCAAAAGTCGCCAGGGAGTTTACATGAATGGACTGTTGGCTGCCGGAAGCACCAATAACGGTGTGATGGGTTCCGACCTGTTTGTAAGGGCATCGCATGCCGGCATTCTGCCTTTGGTTAAAGACATTTTCTACAATGTTGCATGGACCTTTCCTGCATTTACCGATCCTGAAGCATTGGCTGTGAAATCTTTTATCAACGCAGGTGGTGATTTTTTTGCTGCGGGACAGGATATCGGATGGGATATTATGAGCAGTTCCAGCGGGAGCCATGGCACACCCATAACTCAGGATCTTTATACCAATTACCTTGAAGCCGACTGGATCGCTGACGGAGACAACTCCAACAACAAATTGATCGCCAATACCAGCGATACCATATTCGGCATGGTTGCAACTTCCAATGTAGTGGACGTCAACGGGGGAAATATGTACCCTGATCAGATCGCTCCTTTATTTGATGCCACCGCGATCTTCTATTACAATGCTGCATTGTCCAAGATCAGCGCACTTAGAACCGTAAAGGGGAATTCAAAGATCGTCTATTTCGGGATTGGTTTGGAAATGGTACAAACGGTGGCTGTAGCCAATGATATCATCAACAGAGCCTGGCATTGGTTTATGGGATTTCAGGTCGGGATCAACGAGAATTCTCTAAAGAGTGGATCCCTTTACCAGAATGTTCCGAACCCTTGTAATTCAACGACTGAAATTCAGTTTACCTTGTCTTCTTCAGAGCAGGTTTCGCTGGATCTGTATGATGTTAACGGAAGATCGGTTCAGCATATCCTCAACGGGTTCACTCCGGCAGGAAACCACCAGGTAAACATCAATACATCTTCCCTCGATACTGGTGTTTATTATTATACTCTGCAGACTTCTTCAGGGAAACAGACACGGAAAATGATTGTTGTGAAGAATTAATCTTTCTTTGCGAAAATCATTTGTACGAATAATATATCATTTCTTTCTATTCTTCATATGCCCTCAGGCCGGGCGGCCTCGTCACCGCAACACAGCTGCGTCTGGCGCAATCTCACTTCGTTCGATGGCACCAGCCAAGGCTGCTTATGCGGCAACTGGTATATTTTTTTCTTTTCCGCCTTATGAAATTTGCGTAAAGAAAATCGAGGAATGAGCGTCAAAAACTGCGGAGTGTTTGAGGAGCGGAGCGACGAGTTTCCGCAGTTTAGCGAATGACGATGATTTTTAGCAAATTTCATGTAGCGGTGACTTTTCTTTGGTTCTTTCTTTTGGTGGTAGCAAAAGAAAGAACAAAGAAGGAGAATATCGTTATTTTACCTCTTTCCCAATCCAGGTTGCAATCTTTTCGAGCACCTCAGGCGACATGGTCTCTTCGATCTTGCTATATTCATCTACATTTCCTGTTTTTGCCTGCTGGAAAAGATGATTGACTCCCGGTATCTCTTCGAGGGTGTAACTTGAATTCCCACCGAAGATTAAAGCTTTCTCTATGGCTTCCAGGTTCTCCTTTGCAGGCACCTGTACATCCAGCGAACCATTTAATGCCAGCAGGGGGCAATGAATTTTCGAGAGGTAGTCGATGGGATCGAGAACAAGAAAATTCCGGAACCAGGGCGTGGTGCATTGTTGAATAAATAGACCGATCTGGTTTTCGTCCAGCTGGGACAGGCCTTTTTCGTTTGGATTTTTCTTTTTTGCGGAACGGAAAAGGGCTTTTACTTTTACCGTTGCTTTTTCATTATCGGAGTTCTTTTTGATCGCAGCATAGATCTTCATCCGTAAAAGATTGTCAGAGGCGAGTTCCTTATCATTTAAACCTGCTTTTCTATTGATGATTGCCGCCTGCATAAGGAGGATCCGTTCTCCGGTCAGGCCGGGACCTGCCAGGAGAACCAGGAAGGCAACATCTTTTCGTTCCGATGCGACGATCGGGGCAACCAGTCCGCCTTCGCTGTGGCCTGCAAGGCCAATCTTCGTGGTGTCAATTTCTTTTTGCGTTTTCAGAAATTCGATGGCCGCGGAGACGTCGGTTGCGAAATCAAGTATGGTTGCCGTGGAGAAAGTCCCGGTAGACTTACCAAATCCCCGGTCATCACAACGCAATACTGCAATCCCTTTCCGGGTGAGGTAATCGGCCAGGACCAGGAATGGCTTATGCCCCATCAATTCTTCATTCCGGTTCTGGGCTCCCGACCCGGTGATCAGGATCACTGCAGGAAAGGGACCGCCTTTCTCAGGTATTGTAAGGGTTCCCGAAAGTTCAATCTTCGCATTCTCATTTTTTACGATGACCTCTCTTTCAAGATAGGGATAAGGAGGTTTAGGTTCCTGGGGCCTTTTCACACTGTATTTTTCAAAGGAATGATGAAGATCCAAAGGTAAGGTCATCCCGCTTTGTTTCCAGTTTCCTTTCAGGGTGGAAAAATTCTCATCAAATGCTCCCAGATAAGTGCCCATGAGAATTTTTGATTTAACGATGAGGGAATCCCGGGTGATCGTCACTGTGCTGGTAGCTATCCCGTTTACTCCCTGGTCAGGACTGTCGATGGTAACAACAAAGTTGTTTTTTTCATCCACTGTGATGTTGAGGACCAGGGTCAGCTCTGCCGAGCCAACTTTCATAGGCCCCGACCAGGAACCTTTGATCTTTCCGATTAATTCCTGGTTTTGCGAAAAACCGTGAAAAGACAATATGATTAATATGAATAATGCAACGCATTTGGTAATGAATGTAATTGTTTTTTTCATCTTCTTCGGATAAAATAATATAACCCCTAGAATAATGTCACCCTGCGGGGTTTTTCTCTATTTCGCTACTTTTCACTCGCCAGTTCGCCACCTCGCCAACTCACCAGCTATCTTACAATTGTCTTCGCAAAACTACTCGAGTAGGCAGCAAAGAAGCCTACTCCCTGATTGCTGACGTTTCCCTGGACATTCGCCGGGGGGCCGGTAAAAAAGGGAATGCTGAACCCGGCCTGCTTAACCTGGTTGATGAAATCATAATATTCTTTTGTGATGGCCGATAATTCCACCATGATGGTGTCTCCGGGATAAAGCGTTTCCCATTTGTGTGCATTATTGATGTAGAACACGTCTGCACCATCAATATAATTTCCTGCAAAAAACTGGTTATCAGATACAGATACTTTGGTGATGGTATCCGACCAAAGCATGTTGTTACGATAAAGGTTGAGCATGTAATAATTTTTGGTGCCCGGAGGATCCTGTGCATAGATTTTTACCTGCCAGATCCCTTCTTTCCCGATATCCGTCCGGAAAACCGATTTGATGGAATCGAGTCTTGTGACACCGATCAGTTGAGAAGAAGCAGTATACTCGGTTGTGCCGGCGATTACTTCGGGTAAAGTAATGTGCAGCGTATAGTTTTTCCCTATGGTTCCTGCGAATTTTGGATCCGTATTATAAATGCCCGACTGGCCCGGAACTGTTTCTGTCAGCGGGAAAGTATTGGTTCCATCCGACAGCGAAACTATTGCATTAACCATTCTGGGTGATGGAGCATTGGAAAAATAATCCGAAGTCTTCGTCAGATTGATGGAATATACCATGGTATCGGATTTAATATGGCCGTCGACAACCAGCCGCGTATAGGTTGAATCCAGCTTCAGGTTGATTTTTTCCGTACAGGATGCCGCAAGGAAAGCAACGGCAAGGATGATTGAAATTCGCTTATTCATTGTTGAAATGGAAATTAAAGGTGATGGAGGGAATGATCCCGAACAAATATACTTTAGTAGCATTGGTCACATTCGGATTGATGTCATCCTGTGTGAACTCGATCGACCATGTATTATGACGGTTGTAGACATTATAAACGGATACATTCAGGTCCCAGGTGAATCTTTTACCAGGCTTTGGTTTTGAAAACAAGGTTGCAGAAATGTCAAGCCGGTGGTAGGCCTGGTAACGATAAGCATTGCGTTCGGAATAAATGGGAATGATTTTGCCTCCGACCTCCGCCCTACCGATTGGAAATGTCAGCGGGGTCCCCGTAGCATAAACCCAGTTGGCGGAAACCATAATGCGCCTGGATATCTTATAATTCAGGACGATGGCAACATTGTGCGGCTTGTCATAAGGGGCAGGGTAAATTTTCCCGTCGTTGATCAAATCGATTTTCCGGAAAACCCGGGAATAGGTATAACTGACCCATCCGTTCAGTTTCTTTTCATTCAGCCTCACCAGGAATTCGGCTCCGTATGACCAAGCTTTCCCGGTGCGCAATTGCCCTTCCAACGTATCGTTGAGCAAAAGAACCGCGTAATCTTTGAAGTCGATTACACGCTGCATCCATTTATAGTACAATTCAAACGAGGTCTCGATTGTATTCTTCCGGAAATTCCTGAAATATCCCATGGCAACCTGGTCACAAAGTTGGGGTTTTACATTTGGACTGGAAGGGAACCAGATATCCAGCGGCGTTCCCACTGTTGAATTCTGTGCCAGTTGCAGGTACTGGTTTGTTCGTGCATAACTTGCTTTAATGGAGGATTTTTCGTTGAACTCATAGAGAATTCCGAGCCGTGGTTCTATCCCAAAATAGGTATTGAAGAATTTTCCGGATTTATAAACTGTTGAACCTGTAGTGTTGAAGCTGCTGTTGTATTGATAAATCGTACCGGGACCGATATTCTGGAAAACCGACAAACGTACCCCGTACTTTATCGTGAGATTCTGTCCGAACCGCTGCTCATTGCCTGCATACAAGCCTGTTTCAAGTGCATAATTTTTCGGCACCTTTACCTGGTTGATGAAGGATCCTCCGGTACCTTTAGCCATCCCGGGATCGATCATATGATATGTGGCAGAAACACCGAATTTAATAGTGTTATTGGGATTTGCAAAATAGCTGATATCTCCCTTTACACCTATATCTTTCAGGCTGGCATTCCATTGAAATGCCGATGCATCGCCATTTCCTCCGTCAATGAGGTAACGGTAGTCGCTGTAATTTGCGGAAAAGTTGCCAAAGAGCTTTTGCGTAAAGAGATGGTTCCATCGGACGGTCCCTGTTCCATTGCCCCATTGCATTCCTGCGAAAGTGTTCTTGAAGACATCTCTTCCGAAATAACCGGAAAGAAAGATCTGGTCATTTTCCCCGGCTTTATAATTGATCTTGGCATTCAGGTCGTAGAAATAGAGTTTGTTTTTCTGCAAGGCGGTATTGGAAGAAAGTGGCAGATAAAGGTCTGCATAGGTTCTCCTTCCGGATACGATGAAGGAACACTTGTCTTTGAGAATCGGCCCCTCAATGGTAAGACGGCTCGAGATCAATCCAATGCCACCGTTTACTTCAAATTTCTTCGAATTCCCTTCATCCATATGGATATCCAGAACCGATGAGAGCCTTCCGCCATAAGCAGCAGGTATATCTCCCTTATAAAGTTTAACATCTTTTATCGCATCATTGTTGAATACAGAGAAAAATCCCAGCATGTGGGAGGCATTGTAAACCGTTGCCCCGTCGAGCAATATCAGGTTCTGGTCGGCTGCGCCTCCCCTGACACTGAACCCGCTGGATCCTTCGCTCACCGAATGAACGCCGGGAAGCATCTGGATGGCTTTTATGATATCCACTTCCCCGAAGAGCGCAGGAATGCTTTCGATGGTTTTGATATCCATTTTGAAAGTGCTCATCTCCGGCCTTGCCACATTATGATCATTCTTCTCACTCGTGATCTCAACCTCCTTCAGGGTTTCCTGGTAGACAGTCAGCTCTACTTTCCATGAAATGTCCTTATCCAATGTAATCGTCTTTTTTACAGGTCCATAACCGATGTAGGAAATGGTTACCGTATATTGCCCCGGGAGCAAGGAGATCGAGAAATTTCCATAAATATCGGAAACGGTGCC
>Ga0208566_1002210_pt1 | contig 10580 bp, 10 predicted proteins | sample PL_2010_150m_FD_184159 | JGI IMG/M metagenome (GOLD analysis project Ga0208566, IMG submission 184159) | Freshwater microbial communities from Powell Lake, British Columbia, Canada to study Microbial Dark Matter (Phase II) - PL_2010_150m... | ecosystem: Environmental > Aquatic > Freshwater >...
GTCCTATTTTGCTGAGCCACCTCTCGGTACGCAACAGCTAACGTTTGGCGCAGGGCGTCGGGTAGCTCATCAAGAATGTATTCTCCTCGGTCAGGCGCAACCATCTCCCAGACAAGAATGGCGTCATCCTGCGGCAGAAGTTCAAGAATGAGTGCTACGCGGTTAGGCGGCATCTGATCGAGGCGTGCCTTAAGTTCCGACAAATGCTGCTTGTGCACCATGTTCTCGACTAATTGATGGCGCGGCATGTCCTGTCGATGGAGCAGATTCTCGACCCGCCGCTGGCGCGCAAGAAGACTTTGAACGATGTTCAAATCGTGTCGTTCTTCTTCCGAGGATTTCGATGTGCCACCGGTTGAAATCATCGCTTCGTGGAATGGCTGGTTGAAGGCTGAATTCTAGAGGTTGTCTGAGTCAAGCTGAATATCGCAATCGTTTCCCAAAAAGGGGCGCTCGATTCGGCATAGCTTGGGATTGCTGAAGTCATTTTCGGGTCGAGGGGGATGAAGTCTACGCGATAGTCTTCCCTGGGCCGCAGGCGTAGCACCTTCTTCGCCTACATTCAGCGTCTCTTTTCTAGGCAATAACGAACGTTCGTAGAGAAATCACATCCGTTTGGAATTGGTCTGCTAATTGCCGAGAGTTCGCGGTGGCGAGCGTCCGCTGTATCGCTGCAAAATTCCGATCGCAGCTAGCCCACCGGCGGTTTCAGAGAAGCGGTTGGACGCGACATTCGACACCGTCGAGTTGCCCACCACCAAGACGAAGAACGCGAAGGTCACCGTATTTGATATTGGATGGTGGCCTCAGTCCAAGTACCGTGGCAGCAATTTCGTAATCGCCCCATTCAATTTGGTCGTAATGCATGGAACCGGCCCGAGCTCCCATCGGAGTTTCAATCCTTAGTGTGTTTGCATGATGCCGGTAATAAACGATGGTTTTTTGGTCAGCGCAAACATAGCGTTCCAAGCCTTCGTTTGGAGCCGGCATCCAGTGAGACCTGACGAACACAACGTAGGCGGTCACGCCACCCAATACTCCTGCGCCGATAAGCCATGCACGCACCCTTTTTGGCAGTCCCTTTGTCATTGTGTTTATAGCGTGTGCCGCGTTCTGGTAAATGAGGGTGCTGTTCATGACGTACTGGCAAGAGACTAGCCTACCCAACAAGGCCCTCCGGATTTGTCGGGGCCGAGCTCTGTTTCTATCACGGAAATTGGCATACAGCTTCCCCCGAAGGGGAGGCCGTATGCGGTAGTGCTTATGCGGAGGTGCTGATGATTTGGCCGATCTTTTGGCCGCTCAGATTGACGGTAGGCGTTGCTGGCCCTTGTGCGGCCTTGGCGCTACTGCCATCCGAATCACCATCATTGTCCCCGCCGGCCTTTGAGACTTGCGTCGTCTGCAGTGCTGATTGGACGATTTGGCTCTGAAGGCTACTACCAACTGAATTGATACTCATAAAGCGATCCTTTGGTAGTTATGAGCGCGGACAGTCACGCTCAACAGCATTAACGGCAGTTTAGGGTTCAACTAAAGTGAATTTAGCGGAAATGAACTGTCTAGCTCCGACTTCGGGAAACCGCGGCGGCGCCTGCCTGCCATCAAGCGCCCCCGGATTCTTCATTACTTCTTCTTCGCCGCCTTTTTGCCGGCCACAGATGCCTTGAATCCGGCGCCCGCAGTGAAGCGCGGCACGGTCGTCGCGGCAATCTTGAGTTCTTTGCCCGTCTGGGGATTGCGGCCGATGCGTGCTGCACGCTTGGACGACTTGAAAGTACCAAAGCCAACCAGAGTGACGCTGTCTCCCTTGGAGACGGCCTTGGTGATGGCGCCGATTGTTGCAGCCAACACCTTTTCAGCAGCGGCCTTGCTGATGTCAGCTTCCTTGGCAACGATTTCGATAAGTTCAGATTTGTTCATGGCAACTCCAGGTGCAGGTTAAGAAAGACGGCATCCTACCGCGGAATAATGGTGACGTGTGTCGGTACAGAGGAACCGGTTCTAGGCGACCAACTTTCGCTGCACTGGAGCCGATCGGCAGAGAAACTTGGATGGCGCGGAATGGATGACCGCTTACGGGTTCGCACTCTGGCTCAATGTCGGCTATGGAGGAAAACTCTGAACGGCAGGTTATGGCCGAGAACCGCGGTACACGAAAGGCCGGTTTGGAGCAGCGAAATATCAAAGGCCGCTTTCTGGCAACGAACTTGTCGCGGTCACCGACTCCTCGGTGCCCACAAGAGCCATTCGTCAGCTCAAAAATGGCGCCCTAAAGCAGCCGTCCAATACGGCGCATTGCGCGGCTCCACAGGCGGCATCTCACAACTCGTGACAGTATCTGCCGCTGTTCCGCCAGCGCCGACTTTACTGGCGGCCCCCAGAAGTACACTTACCGTTCACCCCAAGCTTCCGCCGCCAACGGCAATTCATTCAATTCCGCCCGCGCCTCCCGCCACGTCGGATAGTGCTGTTCCAGCAGTGACACGAAGCGCTCGCTATGTGTCGGCTCGATCAGATGCAGCATTTCATGCACGACAACGTATTCCAGCAAATCCTTGGGCTTCTTGACCAACTCGGTGTTCAGGCGAATGTTCCCGGCCCGGTGATTGCAGCCACCCCACTTGGTCTTCATGCGCTGGAGGAAGTAGCCGGAGACATTGACGCCGAGCTTTGCTTCCCATTTCTCGATCAGCGCAGGCACAACCTGATGCAGCTGGGCGCGGTGCCATTCTTCAATGACCTGCTCCCGCTTCGCCAGCGTGTTACCAGGTCGAACGGTGAGCGTGATGCGCCGATGATCCAGCTTCACGGCGGGCTTTGCATCCTTCTCGACTATGGACAGCAGATAGCGCCGACCCCAAAGGGAATGGCTCTCCCGCTCGACAAATTGGCGCGGCGTCTCGCGGGCTTGGGCTAACAGCTTCGCCTGCTGGTCACGAATCCATCCGAGTTTGGTAATTGCAAAGGCACGCGCCACTTCCATTCGGGTTCCGGTGGGTGCGACCAGCGTGACGTGGCCGGCCGGCGGATGCACCGAGAGGTGCACGTTCTTGACCGCCTTGCGCGTGACGGCGATTTCAATGTCGCCGAGCCGGATGTTCTCGGTCACAGATACCCCGGCTGATTCTTGATGATCTCGAACAGCGCCTGCGTCGCCTCGCGGTCGCGGTCGAGGAGGGGGAACAAAGCATTCAGCACTTGCGCCTCGCGCGCCTGGTCACCATACCAACCGGCAGGCGCACGCTCGCGCACGGCGAGGTCAATCCTCAAGGCCAGCGCCGCTTTGTCCTCATCGGCGGTCGGATAAAGAAAACTCGTCGCCGCAATCGTGCCCAGATTGTTGAACAGCACCGTCGCCTCGCGATTGCCATGCAATACCGCTGGAATGCCGTCCTCGGGCTGCTTGGCCGCCAAGCGCTTCACCAAGTCTTCCGCCTTGCGCAGAAACTCCTCATACGCCGCCGTATCCGTCCGGCTCTGCTTGATTAGATCGTCGAGCAACTTCGACATCTGCGCGTAGAACCTCGGGTCGGTAAGCTGGTCGCGGATGATGGTCTTGCGGACGTTGTTGATGATCCCCTCGGCAATGGAGTTCTTCGAGAGCTTGCCCTTCTCGTTGAGCTTCCTGGCGATGGCATCGTGGATACCGGTCTCGATGATGAGTTCAGTTAGCGACATCTCGCCCAGTTCACCCAGTTCTGCCGCCGGGTCGGCCTGGATGTAGGTGTTGATGAGGTGGCGCATGTCCGCCTCGAAGGGCTTGATGTCCAGCTCCTCGCCGGAGTGCTTCTTGATGGCCGAGCGAATCTCGGCGTAGAACTCGACCTCTTTTTGCAGGGCCGCCGCGTCGGGGTCGGAATACCCTGCCTCTGTCAGGTTCTGTGCAAGATCGGCGTAGGCCCGCGCGAAGATCGCCACCGCCTTGTAGAACGACACCCGCAGCGCTTCGGTTTCGGTCAATGCGTTCGCGTTGGCCGCATCGCCGCAGAAGTAATGCAGATACTGCTCCACCTCGCGGGGCAACGACACTGGCTCGCACAAGTAGCCGAGCACCTGGCGGGCGGTGTCGAGCTGCTTCTTGCCTTCTTCCAGCCAGTTCTTGAGGTGCACGTTGTTCTCGCCACCGTTGCCCTGGTCGATGTCCAGTTCGTCGGAGCTATACACCGCGATGGCCTGCTGCACGTCGCCGAAGAGCTTCTTGAAATCGACAATGTGACCGTAATCCTTGTCATCACCGTCCAGCCGGTTGGTGCGGCAGATGGCCTGAAACAGGTTGTGGTCGTGCAGTTCGTTGTCGAGATAAATGTAGGTGCAGCTCGGCGCATCGAAGCCGGTCAGCAGCTTGCTCACCACGATCAAGAGCTTCAGATTCGCCGGCTCATCAATGAAGCGACGCTTCATCTCGGTCTCGTACTTCTCGGTTGTCGGGAAGCCCTTTAGGACATGCTGCGTGTAGGTATCGAACTTGTAGCGCTCGTCGCTGTTGGCCGGCTCGCGGGAGATCGCGTTGTGGTTCGGCTCAAAGGACGTGATGATCCCGCAGCAGGGGCCGAAGGTCGTGTTCTGAAACAGCCGGAAGTAGTGGCAGGCATCGTAGATCGAGGCCGCCACCAAAATCGCCGTACCTCGGTCGTTGTTCAGGCGTGGCTTTAGGGCGAAGTCGCCGATGATGTCGGCGATGATCTCGCGCTTGCGTCCCGCCGCGCTCATCAACTCTTCCATCGTCGCCCAGCGCTTGCGCACCAAAGCCTTCTGGAAGTTGTTCAGGTTTTTGGTTTTCTGCTCGAACCATTCGTCGATCTTTTTCTGCGAAGTCAGTCGCTCCGGGACATCGCGTGCCTCGTACTTCAGATCGAGCACCACCTTGTCGGCCACCGCCTGATGGAACTTGTAGGTATGGATATAGGTGCCGAACACATCCCGTGTCATCAGTCTGTCGCGGCGCAATAGCGGCGTGCCGGTAAAGCCGATGAAAATCGCCCCCTCCAGCCAGCGCTTCATCTGCTTGTTCATGTCGCCGCCCTGGGTGCGGTGACACTCGTCCACGAACACATAGAAGCGTCCATGCACCGCGGGGGCCGAGCCTTTCAGGTCAGCCACGTCGAACTTGTGAATCAACGCGCACATCAGTCGCGTCGTGGTCGCTCCCAACTTCTCGACAAACTCTGCCCGCGAGGTGATGCGTGGCGAAGGCGAGTTCTCGCCGATCACCCCCGCATTGCGCATCACGCCAACAATTTGCTTGTCCAGCTCATCGCGGTCGGTAATGATCAGGATGCGTGCCTCGGCGTCATGCTCCAGCAGCCACTTGGCAATCAGCACCATCAGGATGCTCTTGCCGCTGCCCTGCGTGTGCCAGATCACGCCACCCTCACGCTTGGCGATGCGCTCTTGGGCCGCCTTCACCCCGGCGTATTGATGCGGCCGGGGGATCTTCTTCTGGCCAGCGTCGAAGATGATGAAGTTGCGTATCAGGTCGAGCAATCGAAGCTTGTTGCAAAGCTGCGCCAGCGGCCGGTCAAGCAGCGCCCCGGCGGCGGGCATCGCACCAGCCGCTTCGGGAGCCTCATCCTTCCACACCACGAAAAACTGCTCCGGCGTGCCGGTGGTGCCGTAGCGCAGCCCCTGCGAGTCGCTTCCCGCCAGCACAAGTTGCACCGTGCTGAAGAAACCCTTGTTGAAAATTTCCTCCTGGTTGGTGATGAGCTGCCGCACTCCATCGGCCAGTTCCACCGAACTGCGCTTGAGCTCGATCACCGCGATGGCGATGCCGTTGATATAGAGCACGATGTCCGGCCGCCGCTGATAGCCACCCTTGAGTGTCACCTCCTCGGCCAGTGCGAAGTCGTTCTTCTCGGGGTTGTCCCAGTCGATCAGATGCACCGTCTCATGCGCCTGCCCGGCGGCAATCTGCACCGGCACGCCGTAGCGTAGCAACTGGTAGGTACGCAGGTTGGCCTGGTAGAGCGTGATACCGGTTGCGTCGGCTGCCATCTCCAGCTTCTGCAAGGCGGCGGAGATTTGGGCAGTGGAATAGCCCCGCGCCGCGAGGTTGTTGCGCAGCGCTTCAACCTCGATGGGGCGATTGTTCTCGCGCTTGTTCCATTCGCCAAGGTAGCGGTAGCCCAGCCAGTCCGGCCGCACCTTGTCGGTGAACAGGTCGATGACGCGGTTCTGCGTCTTGCGTTCGGAGCGGGGTAGCTCAGACATGGGTTTCTCCGGCGATGCACCTGACGCTCATGCGGATAACGGGAACGATCGTTATCGTGCGGATGGTCATCGGTCGATTTTCAAAAAGCATCGGTCGATTGCCGGTTGATTCCGTGTCGGTCGATTTCATGATTGAGTCGGTCGATTGTCGGTCGATTTGGCCACGTAGCGCACGGCGCGCCCCTTGCCGACCAGTTCCAGAAGCCCAAGCTCGGTCAGTCCCTTCAGGTCACGACCGGCGGTGTCATTGGCCACGCCGAACTCCTTCGCGCACCAGCCGCGCGTCACCATCCCCTCGGCCATCACCCTGGCGAAGATGCGCTTCTGCCGGTCGTTGAGCTGTGCCTCGATAGCCGGAGTCACCGGGCCGGTGACATTACCGGGAGTCTTGATCCGGTCGAAGTTGCCCGCCGGTCCGAACAGCGTGACCACGAAGAACCCGTCCTGCTGCTCGATCTTCGGCTCGGTCAAACCGTGATCCAGCATGGCGTCCCGCATCCGGGCGAACCCCGTGCCGCGCTGCTCCATGAGCGACAGCGTGGCCAGCGTCTGGGAGATCAGCGGATTGCGCGAACAGGGCCGGTAGCCTCCCCGGCGCAGGCGCGCGGGCGTCAGCGGCTTCAGCGGATAACCGGGGCTGGCGATCTCGATGCGGTCGCTGAAGACGCGCACGAAAATCTTCCGGGCCGCATCCTCGTAGTTGCGGTGCGCCACCGCGTTGACCAACGCTTCGCGCAACGCCGCCGTCGGATACTCGTCCAGGCGCAGGTTGTTCAGGCCCACGACTCGGCGCGGGTGAAAGCTGTGCTCGTCGATGAACTTCAGCACCTGCTCCAGAGCCAGTGGCAGCGGCGCATTGATCCCCACCTGTCCTTTCGGGCGACCGGTGATGCGTGGCCCCTCGTAAGCATCGGCCAGGATCTCGCACTGCGGGAACCGGTTCGCCGGTTTGGGCGCAAACAGGACGAACGCGCCGGTCGTCGGGTGAAACCGATCCCTGGTTCCGGCGCTGACCGCGAGGCCGCGTGCGTGCAGCGCCTCGCCCCCGGAGCGGAAAAGCGGTTCCGAGGTGCTCGTGGCGATGCTGCCGTTGAAGCGGTCAAGCAGCCCCTGGTCCAGACCGGTCGCCAATGCATCGGTGAGAACTGCGCTTTCAAACGCTGACGCGGCTTCGACCTGTTGCTCACCCTCGGCGACCTCGTCCGGGGTGGCCTGAAGCGCGAACGCTTCCGCCAGCATGCGGTGCAGCGCCTCCAGCATCAGCGGACGCAAATCCTCGCGGTCGTGGAAGCGCTTGTAGGTGAATCCATCCTTCTTGATCTCGGCAATCAGCGCCTTTGCTTCCGGCGACCGCGCGCCATCCGTCGCTCCCTTGAGGAACACGACCGTGGGTAGTTTCAACTCCTGCGCGAGCCGGTATTCGTGGTGTGTCGCTGAAATCTCGCCGTCCGCGCCGCCATATTCGTTCGCGATCATGAGCACATACGCCTGACAGCCCTTCAGCGCCGCGAGGTAGGGTTTGCTGGCCGGCCGGGGTGGCGGCGGCTCCTTCTCGAACAGCACGGGCACGCCATGCTGAAGCAGGAAGGGATCGATGGAGATCAACCCAGCCACGGCGGCGCGCTCCAGTTCGAGTTCCTTCTGCACGCTGCTGATGAAGATGCGAACGGGTTTCATACGCGGAGAATATCGGCAATCACTTTGACTCGACTATCGAGCAACTGCATCGATCTCCTGAGTGGAAATAGCATCTGCATCATTAGCCTCTCATCGTCCTGAATCCCTCTTCCACCTTTGCGTTGCCTTCGATCAACCAAGCCCCAAACGCTGCGGCGTCCTGATAGCGCTCAAAGTGCATACACCCTCGGCCATTTCCGATACTGACGCCAGTCGGCATCACTGAAAGCAAGCAATTGACCTTCTGAAACCAATCGTCGCCCATGATCAGCGGCATCGAGAAGGTCTTTTTCTCTGAATCGAAGTCGAGAGCGCGGACCTCGACCATCATCAGGAAGGTCTGGCTTTCATCGCACGTAAGTTCAATTTTCATTTCGAGCAGATCGAAAAAGAAGAGTCGGCGCTCAATTGTCTCGACAGCGTGGAGACAATCTCCTCGCCATACCCGGCGCGCCGGCTGCCGAGGATTTCGCGATGGATGCGTTGCCCCACCTGCCAGTACAGCCCGCTCAGCTCGGCATTGACGGCACTGGCCGCGCGCAGCCGGGCATCGGCAATCAGTTGACGGACTTCGGCGATCAGGGCGGCGGCTTTCGGGCCATCCGTTGGAATCAACGCGCTCATACCAGTCGCGTCCTGCCGGTGAGCAGTTCCTGCATCATCGCCTGCTTGAGGTCGCGAGTCTTGTCGCGCCGTGCCATCAGCGCCGACAATTCGGCGTCCATGTCGGAGAGGGCGGCGGCGATGGCGGTTTGTTCGGGAACTGACGGGACAGGCAGAGTCAACTTCACAATGTTGGTCTTGCTGATGCCGGATACCTTGGTGCCTACCGCATAGAACATGAACTGCTGACGTATCGCCGCTGTCTGGAAGCAGTAGCGCAAATATTCGTGTGCCAATTCGGCTGCTCTTGCCTTGGCAACGATCGTGTGCAGCCCCGAGATAAATGGCAGGCCCGCCTTATTAACTACGACAACGTGCTTGCTCGTACCCTCGTCATCCTCCGATGCGTCGACGAAAACTACATCGCCATCAGCCAGGAGTGAATCGGGAGAGACACGCTTGAGCGGAATATCCAACTTCGGTATGTCTTGATGGTCCGCCTTTGTATCGATGGTAGTCTTTGAAGACCCGTGAATGTCGCCGTAATGCAGGTAGCAATGGCCTTCGGTGGAAAGCTGGTCGCGTGATGCCGAGTAGCCGCCGCTGAACTTGAACAAATCCCCCAACCGCTTCACCCCCCACTCCCCGCTGAAGCCAGGCAGGCGGGTTTGGCCGGTGAGGAGTTGCTGCATGGCAGCCTGCTTGAGGTCGCGCTTCTTGGCGATGAGCCGCTCCAACCCGCCCAGTAGCCTATCAACATCGCTCAACGCCGCCGCGATAGCGCGTTGTTCGGCGGATGGAGGCACGGGCATCGGCACATTCTTGAACTTTTCACGGGGTAGATGCGCGATGCTCGTCTGAGTTACATAATTCTTGAGCACACCTCGATCAGACCAGTGCCGCAGTAAGGCAGCCATGACTTGAGAGTTAAATCCACGCAGTGGCCGTAAACGATGAAGTGCCTTTTGGTAGTAGCACTCTGAAATGGGCGCTTCCCAAATTGCAGCCCGACCAACCTCGCCACCTTCGCAGACAAGAAGGTCACCCTCGCTAAGGAGGTATTTTTCAATATCGGCGGGTGACAGTGGGACTGACGGCAGGTCAGTGATGTCGATACGATTCCACTGGACAGCTCTATTTCCGAGGTAAGGTTTTGGAACGCCGGTGTTCTTGTCAGCGTCAAGCATCTTGCCGAGTTTGATCTCAAATTCGCAGCCGACGGTTGAAACATCCCACTCCACCGGAATCACCCCTACCTCTGTCTGTTTGTATCCAGCCCTCACTTCCATACCGCCCCCATCCGCTTGAGGTGTTCCTCCACGCGGGCGGCGAGCGTTGCCACCTCGTCTGTGAGCTGCGGCAGCGGCGTGGCGTAGCGTTCGGCCAGTTCGCGGATGCGCCCGGTGAGGGTTTGCGAGACGCGATCCAGTTCGCTCTGCACGGCGGCTTGCAGGCGGGCCATCCACTTGTCGTCCACCACCAGGGTCTTGATCTCGGCCTCGGTGAGTTTGGGGTAATTGGCGTCGATCTTCTTGTCGAGGTCTTCTTGCGCGGCCTTGCGTTTGGCCTTGGTCTCGGCCTGTTGTTCGAGCAAGTCCGCGTAAGCCTCCAGTGCGTTACGTTCGTCGACATCATCCGGGGTTTGGCCGACCTTCTTGAGCGCTGCTTTCAAACTCTTCGCAGTGATCTTGAGCGGTTCGCCTTCGTTGGCTTCATTGGCTTCCGCGAGCAGCCCGTCCTCGCCGCTGAGCTCCTCGCGCATTTCGTCGAGCTGCTGCTCCAGCGCAGCGAGCTGGTTGTCCAGCGCGGCGATCGCATCGCGTTCGGCTGAGAAGTATTTGGCGACCAGAATCGTCGCGGGCACCAGATCGGACTTGAAACGCCGCTTGCCTTTGAGGTGGTCGTGCGGCTCGGGCCAGACAAGCTTGTTGTTCTTGTCCTTGACCTGCACGATCTCGCGGGGCTGCGCGCCCTTGACCCAGCCGTCGGCGGCGATCAGGTAGGCGTCGTCCTGCATGGTCTCGGCCCAGTAGTCCATCAGGTGCTGGTAGATGTCGTAGGCGTCGAGCAGCGGCGCGGGTTTGAAG
>Ga0208566_1002211_pt1 | contig 10579 bp, 7 predicted proteins | sample PL_2010_150m_FD_184159 | JGI IMG/M metagenome (GOLD analysis project Ga0208566, IMG submission 184159) | Freshwater microbial communities from Powell Lake, British Columbia, Canada to study Microbial Dark Matter (Phase II) - PL_2010_150m... | ecosystem: Environmental > Aquatic > Freshwater > Lake...
GATCAGGACTGATCAGTTCTTTTGCTTTTTCCAGGACAGCGGTTTTTCTTTTTGGGGTGTCGACCGATTCCCGGATCCCGAAGAAGCGGGAAAAAAGGCGAAGAACGTTTCCATCCACAACCGGCGAAGGAATTTCGAAGGCGATGGAGGAGATGGCAGCTGCAGTATAATCACCGATCCCTTTCAGTTTCCGGATCTCTTCGTAGGTTTTGGGAAATATGCCCTGATGCAGGTTCATGATCTCTTTCGCAGCTGCATGCATGTTACGGGCACGGGAATAATATCCAAGTCCCTGCCAGAGTTTCAGCACCTCTTCTTCCTCCGCTGACGCCAAAGCACGGAGGACGGGGAATTTTTCAAGAAAGCGCAGGTAATAATCCCAACCATGTTCGATCCGGGTTTGCTGAAGTATAATTTCCGATACCCAGATCCGGTAAGGGTCTTTAGTTCTTCTCCAGGGAAGATCCCTTTTGTTCTTTTCGTACCATTTCGCTAGGATCTTTGTGAAATTCATTTTCCTTTATTTTTGAACAATCGAATATTGATCAACGAGCTGTGAAATCAGATCGAAATTCAAAAATCGTTAATCGAATGCTCGAGTATTCATTCTGAGCATAGATAAAAGAAAACCATATCCGGATTTCAGCCCGAATGTACATATAAATCAATTTCAATCGCCAAGATGATCAAGTAAATTCAGACAAACTCTTCCTAAAAAAATTTTGCCTTCGTAGTAAAATGTGAATTTATTTCCTTGTCAATCAAAAATATTCTATATTTGCTCCCCCGTTTTGACCAATAAAAACATCATTATTAATAGAATAACTAATTTAAATCAATATGACAAAAGCAGAAATTGTAGCAGACATCGCTAATAAGACAGGCATCGAAAAAGTAGCCGTTCAGGCAACTGTTGAAGCTTTTATGGAAACTTTGAAGAACTCCATGATTCACGGACAAAACGTTTATTTAAGAGGATTCGGAAGTTTTATCATCAAAAAAAGGGCAGAGAAAACAGGAAGGAACATTTCCAAGAACACTACTATCATCATCCCTGCTCACAACATCCCGGCATTCAAGCCTGCAAAAACCTTCGTTAACAAGGTGAAATCCTCTGTTAAAGCAAAGTAACTTTTTAAACATTACATCATGCCAAGCGGTAAAAAAAGAAAGAGACACAAGATGGCTACCCACAAGCGGAAAAAACGCTTGCGTAAGAACAGACATAAGAAAAAATAAACAGCTGACCTCTGCATCCTGCTGTTTGATGCGACATGATGCGGGGGTTATATTTTCTTTCCTCGCCCACTGCCTGCTACAATTCCTTAAGTCATTGACTTCACCGGTAACCCATCGGTGAGTAGGAATTTAAAAATATGAAGCGTGAATAAGGAATTAATCATCAATTCGACCTCCAATGAGGTTGAAATCGCACTTCTTGAGGAAAAGCTACTCGTTGAGTTAAATAAAGAGAAATCGAATAGCGAATTTGCCGTAGGCGACATTTACCTTGGAAGAGTCAAGAAGATCATGCCCGGGTTGAATGCTGCATTTGTGGATGTCGGGTATGGCAAAGATGCCTTTCTGCATTACCTTGACCTGGGTCCCCAGATCAACTCCCTGTTAAAGTACATCAAAGCCGGTTTTTCCAACACCCCCGGTCTTTCCATCGGCGAACACAAGATGGAAGAAGACATCCAGAAATCGGGGCGTATCAATAATGTGCTGAAACCCAACCAGCAGATCCTGGTACAAGTTGCAAAAGAACCTATTTCCACCAAGGGGCCGCGGGTAACTTCCGAGCTTTCATTTGCAGGAAGATATGTCGTGCTGATCCCTTTCTCCGATAAGATCTCGGTTTCACAGAAGATCAAGAGCGCCGAAGAACGGAACCGGCTCAAACGCCTCATCGCGAGTATTAAGCCCAAAAACTGTGGTGTGATCATCCGTACCGTTGCCGAAGGCAAACTAGTCGCCGACCTCGACAGCGACCTCCGGAACCTTTACAAAAAATGGGAGATTACATCCCAAAAGTTACCTACATCCAAGGCGCCTCAGAAGATCATCGGCGAAATTGACCGTACCTCTGCCATCCTGCGGGATGTCCTGAACGAAGATTTTAACAACATCATTGTCAACGACGCTGTTTTACACGAGGAAATCCGGAATTACATCCAGAAGATCTCCCCGGGGAAAGTCCATATCGTAAAGCTTCATTCAGGGAAGATACCCATCTTTGAACAGTATGGCGTCGACAAGCAGATCAAGGCTTCTTTCGGGAAAACGATCACCATAAAAAGTGGAACTTACCTGATCATTGAGCATACCGAAGCCCTGCATGTGATTGACATCAACAGCGGCCACAGGGTCAACTCTGAGCAAAACCAGGAAGCCAATGCGCTGGAAGTGAACTTGGAATCGGCTACAGAGGTGGCACGCCAGTTGCGGCTCCGCGACATGGGCGGGATCATCGTGATCGATTTCATCGACATGAACCAGGGGAACAACCGCCGCAAACTCTATGACCGGCTCAAGGAAGAGATGAAGAGAGACCGCGCTAAACACTCCATTCTTCCACCAAGCAAGTTCGGCCTGGTACAGATCACACGCCAACGGGTTCGCCCGGAAATGAATGTCCAGATCCTGGAAAAATGCCCCGCCTGCGACGGTACCGGCGAGATACGGCCCAGTATCCTGGTAACCGACGATATTGAGAACAACATCAGTTATCTCATCCGCGAACAGAATGAAAAACACCTTTTGCTGTGCTTACATCCTTACATCTACGCCTACTTTACAAAAGGATTTTTCAACATGAAATGGAAATGGTATTTCCGGTTCAAGCGAAGAATCAAGCTCCAACCCATGCCATCGTATCATTTTTTGGAATATCATTTTTTTAATAAGGCGGGTGATGAGATTAAAATGTAGCTGGTGAGTTGGCGAACTGGCGAGCTGGCGAGTGATTAAATGGCGAAATAGCGAAATGGCGAAATAGCGAAACAATTATCAATTAACCTAATACCCAATATCTAAAACCCAATACCCAGAAAATTCGTAAATCGTACTTTAATTATGACTATCGTTGTAAGTGGAATTCGGCCAACCGGTAACCTTCATCTCGGAAACTATTTCGGGGCACTGAAAAGTTTTATCCGGATGCAGGAAGAGAACCAGTGTTTTTTCTTCATTGCCGATTACCATTCCCTTACCACGCATCCTACGCCCGCCGACCTTCACGGCAATGTCAAGAATGTGTTTGTGGAATTTCTTGCCTGCGGACTCGATCCTGAAAAAGCAACTCTTTATATCCAGAGTGATCTTCCGGAAACGGCAGAACTCTACCTGCTCCTCAATATGAATGCCTATGTGGGCGAACTGGAACGCTGCACTTCCTTCAAGGAAAAAATCCGCCAGCAACCCCAGAATGTAAATGCCGGACTGCTCACCTATCCAACCCTGATGGCGGCCGATATCATTATTCACAGGGCGCATAAAGTACCCGTGGGTAAAGACCAGGAACAGCACCTGGAAATGACACGCACCTTTGCCAACCGGTTCAACCGGTTGTATCATGTCGACTATTTCCCCGAACCGGTTGCCTATACGTTTGAGGAAAACCTGGTCAAGATGCCGGGACTGGATGGCAGCCTCAAGATGTCTAAATCGGAAAACGAAAACAGCGCAATCTTCCTTGCCGATCCTCCCGGGGTGATCCGGAAAAAGGTGATGCGTGCCGTTACCGATGCCGGCCCCACCGAAATGAACCAGCCCAAACCCCAGGCCATCGAGAACTTGTTCAGCCTGATGAAAACACTTTCGGCTCCCGAAACCTTTGCTCACTTCAGCAATCTTTACGATACCTGTCAGATCCGTTATGGTGATATGAAGAAACAACTGGCCGAAGATGTGATCCTGTTCACCGAACCCTTCCGGGAGAAGATCAGGGAACTGCATGCCAACGATGCCTACCTGAAGAAGGTGGTTGCACTGGGCGCCGAAAAAGCCCATGCCAGCGCACAGAAAACCATCCGCGAAGTCAGGGAGATCATCGGCTTTAAGAGCTTTTAAACAAGAGATTTGCAAAAGGTTTTTCCGGTTACAGGTCATATCCCCCATTTCTCATGCCCGAAACTTCCCCCATCCAAGAAACCGCTATCCTGGTTGGCGTTGCCCATCATCAGCAGGATCTCTTTACTGTTGAGGAATACCTGGAAGAGCTCGCATTCCTGGTGGATACGGCCGGCGGCATACCAGTGAAAAAATTCATCCAGAAACTGGAATTTCCCGATCCGAGGACCTATGTAGGCAAAGGAAAACTGGAAGAGATCCGCGCCTACATCTCTCTCCATGAAGTGGATATTGCGGTTTTCGATGATGAACTTTCTCCCAGCCAGATCCGCAACATCGAACGGGAACTCAAATGCAGGATCCTCGACCGAAACAACCTGATCCTCGATATCTTTGCAAAGCGCGCCCGGACAGCCCATTCACGCACGCAGGTCGAATTGGCACAATGCGAGTACCTGCTTCCGCGCCTTACACGGATGTGGACGCACCTGGAGAAACAGCAGGGAGGCATCGGGCTCAGGGGCCCGGGAGAACAGGAGATCGAGACCGACCGGCGTATCCTGCGTTACCGGATCTCGTTGCTGAAGAAAAAACTGGAGGAGATAGACAAACAGAAAACAACCCAGCGCAAGAACCGCCGGGAACTAGTACGATTAGCGCTCGTCGGATACACCAATGTCGGGAAATCTACGGTGATGAACCTCCTCAGCAAATCGGATGTATTTGCGGAAAACAAGTTGTTTGCGACACTTGATACCACCGTACGCAAAGTGGTGATCCATGACCTGCCTTTTTTGTTGTCAGATACGGTCGGCTTCATCCGGAAACTGCCGCATACCCTGGTTGAATCCTTTAAATCCACTTTGGATGAAGTGCGTGAAGCCGATATACTGGTTCACATCGTGGATATTTCACATCCCGCCTTTGAAGAACAGATCGAGGTGGTGAATCAAACGCTGACGGATATAGGAGCCTCCGACAAACCCGTGATCATGCTGTTCAACAAGATCGATCAGTATTCCCATGTAACAAAGGACGAAGACGACCTTACTCCTGTTCAAAAAGAAAACCTCACCCTGCAAGACCTTAAAAACACCTGGATGGCGAAGAACCATTTGCCATCGATTTTCATCTCTGCCAGGGAAAAAACGAACATTGACGTGTTGAAAAAAATGATCTATCAGGAAGTATTAAAGATCCGGAAGCTGCGGTATCCTTCTTTATCCTGAATCAATAATTATTTATTACTACCTTTGCTTTATCAGCACTGAAATCATTCTTATTCCCGGATGAAAAAATACCAACTGTTTCTGTTATCAGCTCTTTCAGGATTGCTCATGGCAGCAGCCTGGCCGGAGAGAGGTTTCCCCGGGTTGTTGTTTGCAGGGTTCGTGCCACTGCTGATCGTTGAAGATTTTATCTACCGGCATCCCGGGAAATTTATCAAGTTCAGCCTGCTCTTTTATTCCTATCCTGCTTTCCTCATCTGGAACGGCTTAACCACCTGGTGGATCTACAACTCGACCGGTGCCGGGGCCCTCATCGCTATCGGGGTGAATGCCCTGTTCATGTCGATCATCTTCCAGCTTTTTCATTTTACCCGGAGGAAACTGAAGAATGATCTTTCCGCTTATGCAGCCCTGGTCTTTTACTGGATGGCTTTCGAATATCTCCACCTCAACTGGGATCTCAACTGGCCCTGGCTGAATATTGGCAACGGGTTTTCAGCGTATTACAGATGGGTGGAATGGTATGAGTTTACCGGTACTTTTGGGGGAACCATCTGGGTGCTGGTAGCGAATATTTTGCTATTCAAGGTTCTTTACAGAGGCTCATTAACACGGTTCCTTTTCCCACTTAATAAAAAGGATTTCATCCTGATTCCCGCGTTCCTGCTATGGATCATCGTACCGCTGATCATCTCCTGGTCGATCTATCATTCTTATAAAGAAAAATTAAACCCGGTAACGATCGTGGTAATTCAGCCCGACCTGGATCCCTACAAGGAACAATACACCATTCCCCCGGTTGAAGTCGTGGGAAGGATCATGCAGCTGGCAGAACCGCTCATCGACAGCACAACCAACTTCCTGGTTGCCCCCGAGTCGGCTATCCAGGAATTTATGTGGGAGAATGATATCGCCACGTTTAAGAGCATAATCCTGCTGAAGGATATCGTAAAAAAATACCCCAACCTGAACCTGCTCGTAGGAGGATCTACACGTCATGAATTTGGTCCCGGGGAAGTAGTCAGCAATACCGCACGAAAATTTTCCGATGCAGATATTTATTATGATGAATACAATACGGCCATGCTCCTGAATTCCAGAGACAGCATCCAGTTGTACCATAAATCGAAACTCACGCCTGGCGTAGAAATTCTTCCCACCTACAAACATTTCAGACTCCTTGAAAAACTGGCGATCAACATGGGAGGAACGGTTGGCAGCCTTGGTATGGATAAGATCCGGAGGGTGTATACTACGGTGAAAACGGCTAAAGTATCCCCAACGATCTGTTATGAGTCGATCTTCGGTGAGTTTTTCGCCGAATTTGTCAGGAACGGGGCAGAGGTGATGATGATCATCACAAACGATGGTTGGTGGGGAAATACTGCAGGGCACCGTCAGCATTTTACATTTGCATCCCTGCGGGCCATAGAAACACGGCGCAGTATTGCCCGTTCTGCCAATACCGGGATCTCAGCATTTATCGACCAACGCGGCGACCCACACCAGGTGACCAGATATTGGGAACCTGCAGCGATCAAGGGAATCGTCAATGCCAACGATCAGCTGACTTTTTATGTAAAACACGGTGATTACCTGGCAAGGATAGCATCTTATTGCGGGGGAATCCTTCTCCTGTTCAGTTTGGTTATGCATTTTATCCAGAAAAAAAGAAAATTTTACAGATAACCTTTTCAACAGGTTTTTTACATCTTACTCCAACATCCCATGAAGATTCCCAAATTACCCGTCATTCTCATCATGGCCGTTATCCTGTTCAGTTCGTGCAACAATGCCAACCGCAATAAAAATGCCGGGAATGAAGAGAAACAAAAGCAGTTGGAACCTATAAAAATTCCGCCTTTTAATGCAGATTCGGCTTATGGGTATGTGAAGACCCAGGTGGATTTTGGCCCGCGGGTATGCAATTCTGTTGCACATGAAAAATGTGCTGAATTCCTTATAAAGAAACTGAAACAATTCTGCCCCGACGTTATCGTTCAGAAAGGACAGGTGAAAGCCTTCAACGGCAGCATGCTGAATTTCAAAAATCTGATCGCCTCCTATAATCCCGGTACCAATAACCGTATTTTCCTTTGTTCCCACTGGGATTCCCGCCCCTTTGCCGATCATGATCCCGATGTGAAAAAACACACTACCCCGATCGACGGCGCAAATGACGGCGCCAGCGGAGTGGGTATCCTGCTTGAAATTGCCCGCCAGTTAAGTATTTCCAAACCTGCTATCGGCGTGGATATCATTTTTTTGGATGCTGAAGATTATGGACCTCCGGACGACCGGCAGCGGAAAGAGGATACGGGAGACTGGTGGGGACTTGGTTCACAGTTTTGGGCAAAAAACCCGCACAAGGCAAATTATTTTGCAAAATACGGGATCCTTCTCGATATGGTGGGAGCGCCAAATGCCACATTCCTGCAAGAGGAAGGGTCGATGAAGTATGCCCCGTCGGTCGTGAGGAATGTTTGGAATATTGCTCAAAAACTCGGGTATTCGGATTATTTTCCTTATGAAAAAGCAGGAGGGATCACCGATGATCATTATTACATAAATCAGATCCTGAACATCCCTACCATCGACCTTATTCATCTTGACCGGAACAGCAAAACCGGGTTTTATCGCACCTGGCACACTACAGGGGACAATCTGAATTCCATCGATAAAACAACGCTCGATGTAGTAGGAAAAACGCTGATGGCGGTTATCGCAGGTGAAAAATAACGCCCCACCCTCCGTCCCCCTCCCCCAAGAGTGAGGGGGTGTTTTTTATAATAATTCGTTCGCCAGGTTGGCCAGTTCAGATCGTTCTCCTTTTTCCAGCCGTATATGCGCATAAAGCGGATGTTTCTTGATCCTGTCGATCAGGGTGGAGAGTCCGTTACTCTGGGAATCAAGGTAAGGCGTATCGATCTGGAAAATATCGCCGGTAAAGATGATCTTGGTGTTTTCCCCGGCGCGGGTAATGATGGTCTTTACTTCATGCGGTGTGAGGTTCTGGGCCTCATCCACAATGAAACACACATTGGAGATGCTGCGGCCGCGGATATAGGCCAACGGAGTAATCACCAGCTTTTCATTTTCAACCGAATCGGCAATCACTTTGTATTCCTTGTCTTTCTCGGCATACTGGTTCTGGATAAATTTCAGGTTATCCCAGAGCGGTTCCATGTAGGGATTGAGTTTCGATTTGATATCTCCGGGAAGATATCCTATGTCTTTATTGCTCAGCGGAACGATCGGCCGTGCCAGATAAATCTGTTTGAAGTTCCGCTTCTGCTCCAGTGCGCCGGCCAGCGCCAGCAAGGTTTTCCCCGTTCCGGCTATTCCCTGCAGGGTGACCAGTTTCACATTCGGGTTCATGATGGCATGAAAGGCGAACACCTGTTCTGCATTCCGCGGAGTGATCTTGTAACACGAATGTTTTTCAATCTTTTCAATTCTTTCCGATTCCGGATTATAGAATGTGAGAGCAGATGTTTTCCCGTTTTTGAGGATAAAATAATGATTGGGGACGGGGTTGGTGATTCCGATATATTCAGGCGGAATGGAACCGTCGGTATAAATCATGTCGATCACGCTTTTTTCAATCCCTTCGATCAGCGTTTTTCCGGAATAAAGCGAATCCACATCCTTGATCTTGCCGGTTTCAAAATCTTCGGCCGGAATGTTGAGCGATTTTGCCTTCAGGCGAAGGTTAATGTCCTTGGTGACCAGGATGATCTTCTTTCCCGGGTTTTCGGCAATCATGATGAGGGCAGCATTCAGGATGCGGTGATCCGGCTTATTCTCGCCAAATACCTTGACGGCATCCAGCTCGCTTTGCTCGTTCATCACCACTTTGAATTTGCCTGCCTTGGGATGGTTCAGCGGGATCCAATTGGTCAATGTCGATTTGTCTGAAAGTTTGTCCATGATGCGGATAAACTCACGGGCTTCAAAATTGATGGTATCGTTCCCTTTTTTGAAGTTATCGAGTTCCTCGAGAACGGTGATGGGGATCGCCACATCATTATCCTCAAAACTATTGAAGGCATTGTGGTTATAAAGGATAACCGAGGTGTCCAGGACGAATATTTTTTTCTCGGTGGACTTAGTTTTTCCCATAGATTTCGGTTTGGTTTATCCAAATGTAACTGAAGAATACCCGTCCGGTACTCGATATCTCATCAAGATATAAACAGGTGAATGTTCACTAACCGGATTAACCGTCGGGGCCTCTCTCACGAAATTTTCGGAAGCATCAGACAATTCGTTTTATCTTTGTAACGAACTCAACCCCTCAGATGAAGAGTTGAACCAAATGCTCATGCCGGAAAAAAAACTCTTTCTTCTCGATGCCATGGCCCTTATCTACAGGGCCTTTTATGCCTTAAACAAGAACCCTCGTGTCAATTCCAAAGGATTGAATACCTCTGCCATCATGGGTTTTGCCAATACGCTTTTTGATGTGTTGAAAAATGAAAAGCCCACACACATCGGAGTTGCATTTGACACTCCTGCACCCACCCAGCGGCATGTCGATTTTGCTGCGTACAAAGCTCAACGGGAAGATGCCCCTGAAGACCTGATTGCCTCCCTACCTTATATCCATGAACTGATCGAAGCATTCAACATTCCCACGCTGATCCTTCCCGGCTATGAAGCCGATGACATTATCGGAACCCTGGCAAAGAAAGCAGAGGAGCATGGGTTTCTCACCTATATGATGACCTCCGACAAGGATTTCGGGCAGCTGGTGAGTGAAACGACGCTGATCTACAAGCCTGCGAAATTCGGGAATCCCGCTGAGATCTGGGGACCGAAAGAGGTGTGCGAAAAATTCGGGATTGAACGGCCGGAGCAGGTGAAAGATATCCTGGGCATCTGGGGTGATGTTTCGGATAACATTCCGGGGATCCATGGCATCGGGGAAGTAGGCGCCAAAAAGCTGATCGCTGAATTCGGCAGCGTGGAAAACCTGATTGCAAATATAAAAGAGATCAAAAACGATAAACTCCGCGAAAAGGTTGAAGCCAACAAGGACATGGCGCTGCTGTCGAAACAGCTGGCCAGCATCATCCTCGATGTACCACTGGAGTTTGAAGAAAAAAAACTGATCCTGGAACCGCCTGATAAAGACCGCCTGAAAAAACTTTTTGACGAACTTGAATTCAGGGCCTTTGCACAAAGGGTGTTTACCTGGCTCTCAACAAATTCCTATTCCGGTTCACCTGAACAGCCTGTCGAAGGATCTCTTTTAACATCAACCCCCGAAAAAGGCA
>Ga0208566_1002212_pt1 | contig 10577 bp, 6 predicted proteins | sample PL_2010_150m_FD_184159 | JGI IMG/M metagenome (GOLD analysis project Ga0208566, IMG submission 184159) | Freshwater microbial communities from Powell Lake, British Columbia, Canada to study Microbial Dark Matter (Phase II) - PL_2010_150m... | ecosystem: Environmental > Aquatic > Freshwater > Lake...
CTCCGACATAGCCGAACATCTCTGACAATGGAACTAGCGCCCTAACAACGCGGGCACCTGACCGCTCATCCATGGCCTGGATTTGGCCACGACGACTGTTGATGTCACCGATGACGTCACCCATGAAGTCTTCAGGGGTAACAACTTCGACGCGCATCACTGGCTCCAGAATCGCAGGATCGGCAAGCTTTGCCGCTTCCTTAAACGCTGCAAGTCCAGCAATCTTGAAGGCGAGCTCCGATGAGTCAACATCGTGATACGCACCATCAAGAAGAGTTACTCGTACATCTGTAAGTGGGTAGCCAGCAAGTGGTCCTGATGTCATACCCTCCTTACAACCAGCATCAACTGATGGGATGTACTCGCGAGGAACGCGGCCACCAGTGACTTTATTTACAAACTCATATCCACCTTCTACAACACCAGTTGGAAGCGGCTCGATAGCGATCTGAATCTTTGCGAACTGACCAGAGCCACCAGTCTGCTTCTTGTGTGTGTAGTCGTGGCGTGCAACTGGCTTACGAAGTGTTTCGCGGTAAGCAACCTGAGGCTTACCGACGTTAGCTTCAACTTTAAACTCACGGCGCATGCGATCTACAAGAATTTCTAAGTGGAGCTCGCCCATTCCAGCGATGATTGTCTGGCCAGTCTCTTCGTCAGTGTTGACGTGGAACGTTGGATCTTCTTCAGATAGACGCTGAATAGCAATACCAAGTTTTTCTTGGTCACCCTTTGTCTTTGGCTCAATAGCAACCGAGATAACCGGTGCTGGGAAGTCCATTGATTCAAGGATTACAGGTTTTGCTGGATCACAAAGAGTCTCACCTGTTGTTGTGTCCTTGAGACCCATAACGGCAACGATCATTCCAGCGCCAACATTGTCACGCTCTTCGCGCTTGTTAGCGTGCATCTGGTAAATCTTTCCGATGCGCTCTTTACGATCTTTTGTTGAGTTAAGAATTGTTGAACCGGTCTCTAAAATGCCTGAGTACACGCGGATAAATGTGAGCTTTCCTAGGTGTGGATCGGTCATGATCTTAAAAGCAAGGGCCGAGAAAGGCTCTTTGTTATCTGGGTGACGAACAACTTCAACTTCAGCGTTGTGCATATCTGTACCCACGATTGATTCAACATCGAGTGGGCTTGGTAAGTAGCGAACAACAGCGTCAAGCATTGGCTGAACACCCTTGTTCTTAAATGCTGAGCCCGTTACTACTGGGGTTAGCTTTGCTGCAAGAGTTGCACGACGGATACCTGCAATGATTTCAACTTCAGAAAGCTCTACGCCTTCTAGGAACTTCTCCATGCAGATATCGTCATTCTCTGAAAGTGTCTCAATCATGTCGTGACGAGCAACCTTTGCTTTTTCAAGTAAGTCAGCTGGAATCTCTTCGATTGTGTAATCTTCACCCTTTTGTGTTTCTCCGCGCCATGTAAGCGCCTTCATTGCAATCAGATCAACGACTCCGAGGAAATCTCCTTCGGCACCGATTGGAATCTGAAGAACAAGAGCAACTGCATTAAGGCGATCTTTAATCATGTCTACGCACTTATCGAATGATGCACCTGTGCGGTCTAGCTTGTTAACAAAACAGATACGTGGAACTGAGTAACGATCTGCTTGACGCCAAACAGTCTCAGATTGTGGCTCTACACCTGCAACGCCATCGAATACTGCAACGGCACCATCTAGAACACGAAGTGATCGCTCAACTTCAACAGTGAAGTCAACGTGGCCAGGTGTGTCGATAATGTTAATGAGGTGGTCATCCCACATACAGGTAGTTGCCGCGGAGGTAATAGTGATACCGCGCTCCTGCTCCTGCTCCATCCAGTCCATGGTTGCGGCGCCTTCGTGCACCTCACCGATTTTGTAGTTAATACCTGTATAGAAAAGGATGCGCTCAGTAGTCGTGGTTTTGCCCGCGTCGATGTGAGCCATGATTCCAATGTTGCGAACCGTAGCTAGATCGATCTTCTCTACTACTGACACGTATTGCCTCTTCTCGTCGTTCTTCGGTCGTTCCTGACGTTTTCTTTGCCTTAAGACGCTTAGCGAAATCTCTTTAGCTAACCGGCCGTAGGCGTTTTACCAGCGGTAGTGCGCGAAAGCCTTGTTAGCTTCAGCCATTTTGTGAGTATCTTCGCGACGCTTTACAGCGGCACCAAGACCATTACTGGCATCGATTAATTCATTCATAAGGCGCTCTGACATTGACTTTTCGCGACGTGAACGTGAATAATCAATTAACCAGCGAAGTGCCAACGTTGTTGAACGTCCTGCTTTTACTTCAACGGGAACTTGGTATGTAGCTCCACCAACGCGACGTGAACGTACTTCAACGGTTGGTTTGATGTTGTCGAGTGCGCGCTTCAAAGTGATAACTGGATCAACTTGATTCTTTGCACGGCAACCTTCAAGTGCGTTGTAAACAATTGCTTCAGCAGTTGAACGCTTGCCATGAAGAAGTACGCGGTTGATGAGTGCAGTTACAACTGGTGAGTTGTAAACAGGATCAGCAACAACGGCAGCTTTTACTACAGGACCTTTACGTGGCATTAGGAAGCCTTCTTCTCTCTCTTAGTACCGTAGCGAGAACGTGACTGCTTACGGTTCTTTACACCTTGTGTATCTAGTGATCCGCGAATGATCTTGTAACGAACACCTGGTAGATCTTTTACACGGCCTCCACGTACAAGAACAATGGAGTGCTCTTGCAAGTTGTGACCTTCACCAGGAATGTATGCAGTGATTTCCATGCCACTGGTAAGTCGAACACGTGCAACTTTGCGTAGCGCAGAGTTTGGTTTCTTAGGGGTCGTTGTGTAAACGCGTGTACAAACTCCGCGTCGCTGTGGTGAACCCTTAAGCGCAGGTGTGCTTGTCTTCGTAGTCTTTTCTGCACGACCACGACGAACTAGCTGTTGAATTGTTGGCACTTCATCTCCATTCGTATCTTCGTTACTGATCTTTATTCACGCTCAATTGCCGACCCACGCGGTCGGGTGTGTTGCACCAGATTCGCATAGGTGATGCAAATAGTTTTTCAACTTTTTACATGCACAAGCAAAGAAGCTCTAAAAGAGCAGACGTGAAGGGTAACTCAGGCCGACTCAAAGAGTCAAAACGGCCCTTGTACTCCTGCCCGACCCCCAAAGAGCCTAGAACGCCCACTTTGTCAGGCCCGGGCGTGTCGCCGGTGAGGGGAAATAGCCTGATTTGGAGTCAAAAATCGCCGATTTACCCCTGCCCTATGGTTGGCTGAGTTAATGAGCACACCACATATTTCAGCCAATAAGGGCGATATTGCCGAGCGAATCCTGCTACCTGGAGATCCCCTGAGGGCTAAGTGGATCGCCGATACCTATATGTCCGATGTGGTGCAGTACAACGCAGTCCGGAACATGTTTGGCTATACGGGAAGCTTTAAAGGTGAGCGCGTATCTGTACAAGGAACCGGGATGGGTCTGCCTTCACTATCAATCTATGTCAATGAACTCTTTGATCACTTTGGTGTCCAAACCGCGATACGGATCGGCACATGTGGCGGTTTGCTTGAAAAGACAAAGGTCGGCGATGTCATTCTTGCTATGACGGCATCTACGGATTCTAATATCAATCGCAGATTTACAAATGATTTAGATTTTGCGCCTCATGCAGATTTCCAATTATTACTTGCAGCCTACGAAGCTTCGAAGAACGTACCCAACGTTCACATCGGTGGGATAGCTTCAATGGATTATTTTTATGACGAGACCGATGCCGCGCAAAAGTTAATTCAACATGGCGTTCTTGGAATAGAGATGGAAGCTAATCAACTGTACTCAATTGCTGCGCGAAAAAATCGCCGTGCACTTACAGTCCTTACTGTTTCTGATCATGTCATCACGCATGAGTCAATGTCGTCAACAGATCGTGAAAAGTCACTTACAACAATGGCAGAAATCGCATTTGCTGCACTTCTAAACGGATAGGGAAAAAATGAAAACTTCAGGGTTGTTACTACTAGGCATTGTTGCTTTTGTACTTATAGATTTTACTATAGGAATGTTTATCAATTTTTTGAATGAACAATCAAAAAACCAACCGTTGAGCTCAGAAGCAGCCAAAATATATGGTGCAGCAGAGTATGAAAAATCTATGGCTTACGGTACGACAAAGTATCGCTTTGAGATGCTCACTACCGTTATCTCTACTGTTGTCATCCTGGCTGCAATCATGTTGGGTTGGTTCGCATGGCTAGATGGCCAGCTACGCGAGCGATTCAGCAATAACTTACTGATAACTATGCTTTTTATCGGCATTTTGGTAGTTATCTCTACTATTGCAAATATTCCCGCCAGTTTCTACTCAACTTTTACCATTGAAGAAAAGTTTGGCTTCAATAAGTCAACCAAAAAACTGTTCTTTCAAGATGCTGTAAAGCAGCTGCTAATTTCATTGGCCGTTGGATTGCCACTTCTTTATGCAGTGGCTTGGATTTATCAAGAACTACAAAGCCAGTTCTGGTTAATCGCTTGGCTCCTCTTTGCCGCTTTCTCACTCTTTATGTTCGTTTTCGGCACCAGAATCTTCCTCCCCATGTTTAATAAGTTAAAGCCTCTGCCTGACGGCGAGCTTCGATCTGCAGTTGAAGATTATTGCCACACACAGGGGTTCCCGCTATCCAAGCTCTATGAGATGGATGCATCTAAGCGTTCAACAAAGCTGAATGCATTCTTTTCTGGAATGGGCAAAGTAAAGATTATTGGTCTCTATGACACATTAATTGAAAAACTCACAATAGAGGAGACTGTTGCAGTCTTAGCTCACGAAGTCGGTCACTATAAGCGCAAGCACGTTTACACGATGTTTGCTTTTAGCAATATTCAAATGCTGATCGTCTTCTCGTTGATGGGATGGTTATTAGGTAATCCAAATCTTTCTAAAGCACTTGGCTCTGATACACCAAGTTTTCATCTCTCGATGTTGGCTTTCTTCTTACTCTTCACTCCAGTATCAACCCTGCTTGGACTGATAAATAACTCATTCTCGCGCCGCAATGAATATCAAGCAGATCAGTATTCAATTGATACGTATCCAAATGCTCGTGAGTACATGCATTCAGCGTTGAAGAAGTTGTCAGTAGAGTCACTGAGTAATTTGAATCCACATCCAATTTACGTTGCGGTGCATTATTCACATCCACCGATCTTGGATCGCTTAGCTAACTTAAAGAAGGTGTGATGGGACATCAATTCCAGCTGCATTAGTGGCGGTAATTGGCGCACCTAGCTTCGTTTCTACAGGTAGTAAGCCTGCCCAAATAGGTAAAGAAACATCCTCGTCGTCATCAGATGGCTCCCCCGTGCGAGCCTTAGCCGAGAGTTTGTCCAAGCTCAATTCAACGATCAACGTTGCTGCAGACTCTTTTTTAGTTAATGGACGTGCATAGCTCCACATGCCAGGAATTAACTTCTCCGTAATTCGCTCAAGGGCGATGGTTTTTTCATCATCGTTTAGAACTCGAGCTTGTCCAAAAATCATCACTGACTCATAGTTCATCGATGAGTTAAATGCCGAACGTGCAACGACAATGGCGTTCAACTGAGTAATGCTCACACAGAGATCAATCCCCGTTGCTAGAGACATCATGATGCGTGAGCCCGTAGAACCGTGAATGAGGATTCGATTGTTATCGCGAGCAAAGCCCATAGGAATGACAAATGGCGTCTTTGTATCAGGATCCATAAAACCAACGTGAGCAACATACTGAGAATCTAAAAGGCGCTCAATATCGTTGCGCTCATGTACTTCGCGTTTAGCGTGACGTTGCACGTGAAATTTCTCGTCGTTAGTCATCACATCATAATAATAGAAATGGCCTCCCGAAGGAGGCCATTTCTATGTGAGTGACTATTAACGAGGTACTTCAACCTCATCCAAGCGAACTGCTTCGCCTGAACCTTGTTGATCAAATGGTGTGAAGTCATACTCATCGTAGGCTGCATAGACCGCGGCCTTTGCCTCTTCCGTTGGCTCAACACGAATGTTGCGATAACGGGCAAGACCAGTTCCTGCTGGAATCAACTTACCGATTATGACGTTCTCCTTCAGACCAAGCAGTGGATCGCTCTTCTCTGAAAGTGCAGCATCTGTTAGTACACGAGTTGTCTCCTGGAATGATGCAGCTGATAACCATGACTCAGTTGCAAGGGAGGCCTTAGTAATACCCATAAGTTCTGGGCGACCTGAGGCGGCTTTTCCACCGGATGTAACTACGCGACGGTTTTCAGTCTCAAAGCGACCGCGCTCAACGAGCTCACCTGGAAGTAGATCGGCGTCCCCTGCTTCAAGCACAGTGATGCGCTTTAGCATTTGACGAACGATTACTTCGATGTGCTTATCGTGAATGCCTACGCCCTGTGAGCGATAAACAGATTGAATCTCATTTACCAAGTGAACTTGAGTTGCACGTGGTCCAAGGATACGAAGAACCTGCTTTGGATCGATTGCGCCGACGACCATCTTCTGGCCAACTTCAACGCGTGAACCTTCTTCTACAAGTAGCTTCTGACGACGTGTAATTGGGTAAGCAACTTCTTCGCCACCATCATCTGGTGTAACGACGATCTTCTTGCCCTTTACATCTTCGCGGAATGAAACAACGCCTGCAGTCTCTGCAATCGGTGCAACACCCTTTGGAGTACGAGCTTCGAAGAGCTCGACGATACGTGGAAGACCGTGAGTGATGTCATCACCAGCAACGCCACCAGTGTGGAAGGTACGCATTGTTAGCTGTGTACCAGGCTCACCGATTGACTGTGCTGCAATGATTCCAACTGCCTCACCAACTGCAACAAGTTGTCCCGCTGCAAGTGAACGTCCGTAACAAGCTGCACACTGTCCGACCTTGCTATCGCACGTTAGAACTGAGCGAATCTTGACTTCATCAACACCGGCTGCAACGAGTTCATCAATGTTGCGATCGCCTAAGTCGATGCCGGCCTTAGCAATAACCACACCATCAACTTCAACGTCATCGGCTAACGTACGACCAAAGACTGAGGTTTCAACGTGGTCAAACTTAACGAGGCCACCAGATTCTTGACGTACACCAATTTGTAGAACAAGACCGCGATCAGTTCCGCAATCCTCTTCACGAATAATTACATCCTGGGCAACATCGCACAGACGACGAGTTAAGTAACCCGAGTCAGCTGTACGAAGCGCTGTATCTGCAAGACCCTTACGTGCACCGTGAGTAGAAATGAAGTACTCAAGTACTGAAAGACCTTCGCGGAAGTTAGATTTAATTGGGCGAGGAATAATTTCACCCTTTGGATTTGCTACCAGACCACGCATACCTGCAATCTGACGGATCTGCATCATGTTTCCACGAGCACCAGAGAAGACCATCATCCATACTGGGTTTACGCGAGGGAAGTTTTCTTCCATCTCTTTACCCACTTCGGCTGTTGCCTTTGTCCAGATTTCGATCAACTCTTGACGACGCTCGTCGTCAGTGATGAGTCCCTTTTCATACTGCGATTGAACCTTATCGGCCTGAGTTTCATAGCTCTCAAGGATCTCTTTCTTGCGTGGAGGTGTAACAACATCTTCAATACCGATTGTGATACCGGCACGTGTTGCCCAGTGGAAGCCAAGTGACTTCAGAGCATCAAGAGTATGAGCTACAACAACCTTAGGGTAGAACTCAGCCAAACGATCGACGATTCCACCAAGTTGTTTCTTAGTGACATCAACATCTACGAATGGGAAGTCTGCAGGAAGTGCCTCATTAAACAATGCGCGACCAATTGTGGTTTCGATTGTCTGGCTTGAGCCTTCAAGACGGATCTTGATCTTTGCCTGCAATGACACTGAGTGCTGATCGTGAGCCATGATCGCTTCAGAGATCGAGCTAAATGCACGACCCTCGCCGAGCTCGCCTTCGCGGCTCATTGTTAAGTGATACAGACCCAGAACCATGTCCTGTGTAGGTGAAGTAATTGGACGACCGTTAGCAGGAGACAAGATGTTATTTGATGACAACATCAAGATACGTGCTTCAGCCTGTGCTTCAGCAGATAGCGGCAAGTGAACAGCCATCTGATCACCGTCGAAGTCAGCGTTAAATGCTGTACATACGAGAGGGTGAATCTGAATTGCTTTACCTTCAACGAGTTGTGGCTCGAAAGCTTGGATACCCAAACGGTGAAGAGTAGGAGCGCGGTTAAGAAGTACTGGATGCTCGGCGATAACTTCTTCCAAAACATCCCATACAACTGGACGTGCACGCTCAACCATACGCTTTGCAGATTTAATATTCTGTGCGTGGTTGAGATCGACAAGACGCTTCATTACGAATGGTTTGAAGAGTTCCAACGCCATCTGCTTTGGCAGACCGCACTGGTGCAGCTTCAACTGTGGACCGACAACGATTACTGAACGGCCTGAGTAGTCAACGCGCTTTCCGAGCAAGTTCTGACGGAAACGACCCTGCTTACCCTTGAGCATGTCAGAGAGTGATTTGAGTGCGCGGTTACCTGGACCTGTAACTGGGCGACCACGACGACCATTATCGAACAACGCATCTACAGCTTCCTGCAACATACGCTTTTCATTGTTAACGATGATCTCTGGTGCACCAAGATCGGCAAGACGCTTCAAACGGTTGTTGCGGTTGATAACGCGACGGTATAGATCGTTCAGATCAGAGGTTGCAAAGCGACCACCATCGAGTTGAACCATTGGACGTAGATCAGGTGGAATAACTGGAACACAATCAAGCACCATTGAAGCTGGCTTATTGCTTGTAGTAAGGAATGCGTTAACAACCTTCAAGCGCTTGATTGCACGAGTCTTCTTAGCACCCTTACCGTTTTCTGAAAGATCAGTAAGCATTGCGTGCTCTGTTGCAAGATCAAAAGTTTCTAGGCGGTGCTTAATTGCAGCAGCTCCCATGTCACCCTTGAAGTACATTCCATAGCGATCGCGCATTTCGCGGTAAAGGTTTTCGTCACCCTCAAGATCTTGAACCTTCAAGTTCTTAAAGCGAGTCCATACGCTTTCCAGACGATCAAGTTCACGCTCTGAGCGATCACGAATTGCCTTGAGCTCACGCTCAGCAGCCTCACGTACCTTGCGCTTAATATCTGATTTAGCATCTTCTGCTTCTAACTCAGCTGTATCTGATTCAAGCTTCTTGGTGCGCACATCTAGATCGTTATCACGACGAGTCTCAATCTTCTTGCGATCATTAGCCAACTTCTTTTCAAGTTGTGGCATATCCTCTTCGCGTGCTTCTGTATCAACTTCAGTAATCATGTAAGCCGCGAAGTAAATAACCTTTTCAAGATCCTTAGGAGCAAGGTCAAGTAGGTAGCCAAGGCGTGATGGAACACCCTTGAAGTACCAGATATGAGTTACAGGAGCGGCAAGCTCGATGTGACCCATGCGCTCACGGCGAACCTTGGCGCGTGTTACTTCAACACCGCAACGCTCGCAGATGATTCCCTTAAATCGAACGCGCTTGTACTTACCGCAATAACATTCCCAGTCGCGAGTTGGTCCGAAGATCTTCTCGTCGAAGAGCCCGTCCTTCTCAGGCTTGAGTGTGCGGTAGTTAATAGTCTCTGGCTTCTTTACTTCACCAAATGACCATTCGCGAATATTGTCAGCCGATGCAAGGCCGATACGTAATTCATCAAAGAAGTTCACATCTAACATAGTTATCTTCCCTCTCAGACTTCTTCAACGCTGCTTGGCTCAACTCGTGACAAGTTGATACCTAGCTCTTCGGCGGCACGGAATACTTCTTCATCGGTATCGCGAAGTTCAATTGCGACACCTTCTGATGAAAGCACTTCAACATTTAGACATAGTGATTGCATTTCCTTGATAAGCACCTTGAATGATTCAGGGATACCAGGCTCAGGAATGTTTTCACCCTTAACGATTGCTTCGTAGACCTTTACTCGGCCTAGAACATCGTCTGACTTAATAGTAAGAAGCTCTTGGAGTGTGTATGCAGCACCATAAGCTTCAAGTGCCCACACTTCCATTTCACCAAATCGCTGACCACCGAACTGAGCTTTTCCACCCAGTGGCTGTTGCGTGATCATTGAGTATGGACCGGTTGAACGTGCGTGAATCTTGTCGTCCACCAAGTGGTGAAGCTTCAAGATGTACATGTATCCAACTGAAATTGGTGTTGGGTATGGCTCACCGGAGCGGCCATCAAATAACTTAGCCTTTCCAGAGCGACCAATTAATTGATTGCCATCGCGGTTTGGAAGCGTGCTTGAGAGAAGACCTGAGATCTCATCTTCAAGTGCACCGTCGAATACCGGAGTTGCAAACTTAGTTCCAGGCTCTCCATGTTCGGCACCGATTGCGCGCATGTGCTTCTGCCACGCTTCATCGACACCAGATAGATCCCAGCCAGTCTTTGCTACCCAACCTAAGTGCATTTCAAGAACCTGACCGACGTTCATACGTCCAGGTACACCGAGTGGGTTAAGAACTACATCAACTGGAGTTCCATCTTCAAGGAACGGCATATCTTCAACTGGAAGAATCTTAGAAATAACAC
>Ga0208566_1002219_pt1 | contig 10562 bp, 13 predicted proteins | sample PL_2010_150m_FD_184159 | JGI IMG/M metagenome (GOLD analysis project Ga0208566, IMG submission 184159) | Freshwater microbial communities from Powell Lake, British Columbia, Canada to study Microbial Dark Matter (Phase II) - PL_2010_150m... | ecosystem: Environmental > Aquatic > Freshwater >...
GCGGTGCCGAGTACGACCCGCTCGATTCCCGACGAGAGGTACGACTCGATCGTCTCGATCGTCCGGATGCCGCCGCCGACCTGCACAGGAATGGTGACGGCCTTCAGGATCGCCGCGATCGCGGCGCGGTTGCGGGGCGAGCCCTCGACGGCCCCGTTCAAGTCCACCACGTGCAGAACCTGCGCGCCTTCGCTCGCCCAGCGGCGGGCGACGTCCGCGGGTTCCTGCGAATACACCGTCTCGTCCTGCATCCGCCCCTGGCGCAGCCGCACACAGCGCCCGTCCTTGAGGTCGATGGCGGGAATCACGATCACGGCGACGGGCTCATCTCTCCCTGCATCCGCTGGATCTGCCGGCCGAGGGGAAACTCACGCAGGACTTTATCAACGGCGGAATTGGCGAGCTGCTCCACCGTCAGGAACCGCACGCCGCGTTCGAGAAAACCGGACAGGTCCTCGGTCAGCGGGCGCTGCCGCTCGTAATATTCCCCGGTCCAGAGAGTCTTGCCGTCCTTGACACTGATCAGCCGGACCGAGAAGCCCACGGCGGCGGCATCCTCCGCCCGCTCCAAACCGATCGCGCTCCCTTTCCGCTCCTGATAGACCTCGACGACCCCTTCCAGCAGGGCGGCCACGTCCAGCCGTTCGCCAAGGTCCCGGAGCACGCTGCGGCTGGCCACCGACGCCGTGATGGAGGGCATCGCGTCGCGGACCATCTGGGGAGGCACGACGGCAAGCCCCTCGCGGGTGTTCAGTTTGAGATAAAATACGTCGGCCAGTTTGTCGCCGGCAACGGCGGGCGGCGCCGGCGCCGCGTACCCCCTTCGCTGGCCCGGCGTGGGCGGCGAGACCATGAACGGCAGCACGGCGATCCGCATGATACGGTACTGCTCGATCTGCGGCGCGGTGATCGTCTCCGTCGTGGTCGCCCCGCATCCAGTCATCGCGCCCGACAAAACGGCAGCCAGGAACAGCGCGCGTTTCTTCATTAAAGACTCCCGAAGTTGCGTATGATCTTCAACCCTTCGCCCTGGCTCTTCTCAGGATGGAACTGGCAGGCGAAAATGTTGTCGCGCGCGATGCTGGACACGAAGGGCTTGCCGTAGTCGGTCATCGTGCAGGCGACGGCCCGGTCGTCCGGAACCACGTAATACGAGTGGACGAAATACATGAAGGCGCCGTCGGGCACGCCCTCGAGCACAGGCGACCGTGTTCCGATCGCGATCGCGTTCCATCCCATGTGCGGCACCTTCAGGCGGGCCGGGGAGCCGTTCGACGGGAACCGCACGACTTTCCCGGGAATGACGCCGAGGCCGCAGTGCCGGCCGAATTCCTCGCTTTCGCTGAACAGCAATTGGAACCCGAGGCAGATGCCGAGGAACGGCTTACCCGCGGCAATCGCCCTCGTGACCGGCTCGACCAGCCCGTACTGCTCGAGATTGCGCATGCAGTCGCCGAACGCCCCCACGCCCGGCAGGACCACGTGGCTCGCGTCGGCGATCGCCTTCGGATCGCGCGTAATCGCCGCCCGGTGCCCGACGGCCTCGAAGGCCTTCTGCACCGATTTGAGGTTCCCCATGTCGTAATCCACGATCGCGATCACAGGCTGCCTTTTGTCGACAACACGCCCTTGACCCTGGCATCGACCGCCACCGCCTGATCCAGCGCTTTCGCCAGGGCCTTGAAGATGCTCTCCATGATGTGGTGCGGGTTCCGCCCGTACTGCACATTGATATGCAGGTTCATGGCCGCGTGCGTCGTCAGGGCCTGAAAGAAGTCCTCGAAGAGATACAGGTCGAAGCCCTTGATGCGCCGGTGCGGCAGCTTGACATTATAGACCAGATAGGGCCGCCCGCTCAGATCCACCGTCACCTGCGCCAGCGTCTCGTCGAGCGGGACCCACGCCGTCCCGAAACGGCGGATGCCCTCCTTCCTGCCGAGCGCCTTCTTCAGCGCCTCGCCAAGCACGATGCCAATGTCCTCCACCGTGTGGTGATCGTCGATGTGCGTGTCCCCCGTGGCCTTGATCGTGAGATCGAAGAAGCCGTGCTTGGCCAGCAGGTCCAGCATGTGGTCCAGGAAGGGAATGGACGTGCTGATCCGGCGCTTGCCGGTCCCGTCCAGGCTCAGCCCGGCCGTGATCCGGCTTTCGGTGGTGTTCCGCTCGATCGTGGCCCGCCGCGCGCGCTTCATCGCAGTCGGACTTCCACGGAATGGGCGTGCGCTTCCAATCCCTCCATGTGGGCCATGCGGACGATGTGGTCCCTGGCCTTGGAGAGATCCTCCTTGGTGTACGAGACGATATTGGATCTCCGCACGTAAGCCTCCAGGGAAAGAGCCGAGTGAAAGCGCGCCGAGCCCCCGGTTGGGAGAATGTGGTTCGGCCCGGCCACGTAATCGGCGACGGCCGGCGCCGTGTGCCGCCCGACGAACAGCGCCCCCGCATGGCGGACCTTCTCGATGTACTCAAAGGGATTGTCCACCGAAAGCGACAGGTGCTCCGGGGCGATTTCGTTCGCCAGGGCGATCGCCTCGCTCATCGTAGGCACAACGAACGCCATCGCGTGCTGGTCGATGGCGCGCGCGACGATTTTCCGGCGCACCAGGGACTTGAGCTGCTCCTTGACCTGCCCGGCGACTTCCTTCGCCAGCGACGCGGAGGTGGTCACAAGCCAGACGGCGGCCTGCTCGTCATGCTCCGCTTCGCAGAGCAGGTCCGCCGCCACGTGCGCGGGATTGGCCCCCTCGTCGGCGATGACCAGCAGTTCGCTGGGTCCGGCGATCATATCGATGTCCACGGTGCCGTACACCAACCGCTTGGCGGTCGCCACAAAGATATTGCCCGGCCCGATGATCTTGTCCACGCGGGGAATCGTCCTGGTGCCGTACGCCATCGCCGCGATGGCCTGCACGCCCCCGATGCGATAGATTTCGTCCACGCCGGCGATGTCCGCCGCCACCAGCAGGTACGGGCTCAGTTCCCCCTTGGGCGCCGGCACGCACATGACGATCCGCTTCACGCCGGCCACCTTGGCCGGGATCGCGCTCATCAGCACCGAGGACGGGTACCGAGCCTTCCCGCCGGGCACGTAGAGCCCGACGACGCCCAGGGGCAGGATCGTCTGCCCGAGGGTGATGGTGCCGTCCTGCCACATCCAGGTCTGCGTGCGCGGCTTCTCCTTTTCGTGAAAGACGGTGATGCGGTGGGCCGCGTACCGCAGCGTATCCCCTTCCTCCTTGCGGATCTTGTAGTAGGCCTCCTTGATCTGATCCGGGCTCACCCGGAACTGGTCCGGTTTCAAGGACACCTTGTCGAACTTGTGGGTGTAGCGGCTGACCGCGCTGTCGCCCCGCTGCTCCACGGCCTTGAGAATCGTCTTCACCGCGGCTTCGACCTTGCCGCCGCCCAGGTTCGAACGCGTGCTGATTTTCTTTACCGCCGCCTTGTAGGCGCGATCGGATGTCGTCAAGACCTTCATGCGCGTCCCCCTTGCAGCCCCGCCCGCAGCGCCTCGATCAAGCCGTTCACCCGCCTGTGCTTCAACCTGAGGCTGGCCCGGTTCACGATGAGGCGGGCGGTCGATTCCATGATCACATCCGTCATGACGAGGTTGTGAGCGCGCAGGGTTTTCCCGGAAGAGACCAGGTCCACGATACGGTCCGCCAAACCCACCAGCGGCGCAAGTTCGACCGACCCGTACAGTTTGATGATCTCGATGGGGATGCCCTGTTGCGTGAAGTAGCGTTCCGTCAGGTTCGGGTATTTGGTCGCCACGCGCAGCCTGGTCCCGTGCCGCCCGTTTTGCTTGACGGCCGACTCAGGCGCCGCGACGGCGAGACGGCAGGCCCCGAATTTCAGATCGAGCGGCTCGTAGACGTCGGTCGCCTGCTCCATCAGCACGTCCGCGCCGACGATCCCTGCGTCCACGGCCCCGTACTCGACGTAGGTCGGCACGTCGCTGGGCCTGATGATCATGAGCGTGGTCCCGCTGGCCGGGTGCTCGAAGATCAGCCGCCGGCTGTCGGGGGAGACGTCCTTCGGCGCAAGCCCCACGCGCTCGAACAGAGCGAGCGCGGGTTCCAGCAGCTTGCCTTTCGAGAGGGCAATCGCGAGGGTATCCGTCATACCCGCTCCGCCTCCCGGCGGACCTGCGCCCCCAACCCGGTCAGCTTGGCGTCAAGGCGCTCGTAGCCTCGATCCAGGTGATAGACGCGGGACACGCGGGTTTCGCCTCCGGCGGCCAGCCCGGCCAGGATGAGACAGGCACTGGCCCTGAGATCGGATGCCATGACCGGCGCCCCGCCCAGGCGCTCGACGCCGGTCACAACGGCATGATGTCCTTCGATCTTGATGTCCGCGCCCATGCGCTGAAGCTCCAGGGCGTGGATGAAGCGGCTTTCGAAAACGGTCTCGGTGATCACGCTGCTCCCGCGGGCGATCGCCATGAGGGCCATCATCTGGGCCTGCATGTCGGTGGGGAAGCCGGGATACGGCAGGGTCTTCACATCGACGGCCCGGAGCTTCCCGCCGGCCCGCACCTGGATCGCTTCCTTTTCCACCTTCAGCTCCGCGCCCGCCTCCCTGAGCTTGGCAAGCAGGGCCTTGCAGTGATCAGGACGGCAGCGAGCGACGCGGACTTCGCCGCCCGTGATGGCGCCGGCGGTCAGATACGTCCCCGCCTCAATGCGATCGGGGACGACCTCATGATCCGCCCCGCGCAGCTCCGGCACGCCTTCGATCGTAATGACGTCGGTGCCGGCTCCTTGAATCCGGGCCCCGCGCTTGCTCAGAAAATTCGCCAGGTCGGAGATCTCCGGCTCGCGGGCGGCGTTCTCGAGGACCGTGGTCCCCTCCGCCAGGCAGGCGGCCATCATGATGTTCTCCGTGCCGGTGACGGTCTGCAGATCGAAGTAAATCCTCGCGCCCTGCAACCGGCCGCGAACCCGGGCATGCACGTTCCCATGCTCGATCCTGATCTCGGCCCCCATCTTTTCGAGCGCGGCCAGGTGCAGGTTGATGGGCCGCGCCCCGATGGCGCACCCACCGGGAAGCGCGACGACCGCCTCGCCCCATCGCGCGACGAGCGGGCCCAGCACCATGACCGAGGCCCGCATCGTCTTGACCAGATCGTAGGGCGCCTCACAGGAGGTAATGGCTTCCAGGGACACCGTGTAGCGGTCCTGCGCCGTTTCCACGCGGGCGCCAAGGTGAGCCAGCACCTTCGACATGGTGACCACATCCCGCACGGCGGGCATGTTGGTCAGGGTGCAGGTTCCCTTGCCCAGGAGCGTCGCCGCGAGGATCGGCAGAGCCGCGTTCTTGGCCCCGCTGATGCGGACTTCGCCCGCCAGGCGACGGCCTCCCTGAATGACCATGCACTCCATCACAATCCTCTTTGAACCGCGCGCCGGGCGATGAGCACCCGTTCGATCCCGGCCGCGTCCTTGCGGCACTCAACCAAATCGAATGCGCCGCGCTGCCGCGCCAACTGCGTCACAGCTTCGGCCCGGCCCCATCCCAGTTCCATGATCAGGCGCCCGCCCGGCTTTAACAGCGGCGGCGCGTCCCGAATGATCCGGTGATAAAAAGCCAGTCCGGCCGGCCCGGCGGCCAGCGCCATGCGCGGCTCATAGCGGGCCACTTCCGGCTGAAGCTCTTCCAATTCTCGTTCCGGGATATAGGGCGGATTGGAGACGATGGCGTCAAAAGCCCCCGCGGACTCGACGCAAAACGCCTCCAGCAAATCAGCCTGGATGAACCGGATACGCTCGCGCATTCCGTGCCGGGTTGCATTGGATCGGGCCACCGCGATGGCGCCACCCGAGAGATCAAGCGCGTACACCGTCGCGCCGGGACATTCACAGGCAATCGCCACGGCGATACAGCCCGATCCGGTCCCCACATCGGCGATGGCCGGCCCCTTCACGCCTGCGACGGCTCGAAGCGTCTCCTCAACAAGAAGTTCCGTCTCCGGCCTGGGAATCAGCACATCCGGGGTCACCGCGATGGCCAGCCCGCAAAACTCCTGTGTGCCGAGAATGTACTGGAGCGGCTCGCGCGCGGTGCGACGCCTGAGAAGAGACCAGGCCTGTTCAGCCTGAAGCACGGAGACCGGCCACTCTCCTTCCAGGATCAGCGCGTGCGCCGGTACGCCCAAGGCGGACGCCAGCAGCCAGTCGGTTTCCCTGACCGCATTGACAATACCCGCGTCCCTCAGGAAATCCCACGCCTGCCGGCGCAGTTCGCCGATGGTCACGGTCTCCGCGACAACGCCCGCACTCATTTCTCCTCGGCCTCCACAACCTGGTCCGCGGCGATCAGCGCCTCAATGATCTCGTCCAGATCGCCCTCAAGAACCTGGTCCAGGCGGTGCAGCGTCAGCCCGATGCGGTGGTCGCTCACCCGGTTCTGGGGAAAATTGTAGGTCCGGATCTTCTCGCTCCGGTCGCCCGAACCGACCTGTGACTTCCGCTGCTGGGCGATCTCGTTTTCCTGCTTCTCCCGCTCGGCCTCCATGATGCGGGCCCGGAGATTGCGCATGGCCTTGTTGCGGTTCTTGAGCTGCGACCGCTCATCCTGGCACGTCACGACGACCCCCGTCGGGATGTGCGTGATCCGCACGGCCGAATAGGTCGTGTTCACGCTCTGCCCGCCGGCGCCGGACGAGCAGAACGTGTCGATCTTCAGATCGTTGGAATTGATCTGCACGTCCACTTCCTCGACTTCCGGCATCACCGCCACCGTGACGGTGGACGTGTGGATGCGCCCGCTGGCTTCCGTCGCCGGCACGCGCTGGACCCGGTGCACGCCGCTCTCGTGCTTGAACCGGCTGTAGGCGCCCTTACCCTCGATCAGCAGCACGGCCTCCTTCACACCGCCGATCTCGGTGACGTTCGAGTCCATCACCTCGACCCGCCAGCGGCACCGCTCGGCGTACCGGCTGTACATCCGGACAAGCTCGGCGGCGAAGAGCGCCGCTTCGTCGCCCCCGGTACCGGCGCGCACCTCCACGAACGTGTTCTTGTCGTCGCGGGGGTCCTTCGGGATCAGCAGCTCGCGGGCGCGCGCATCCAGTGCAGCCCGCCCGGCCTCCAGCTCCTTCAGCTCCTCGCGGGCCAGGTCCTTCACACCGGACTCGACGCGGGAATCTCCCAGCATCTCCTCGGCCTCGACGAGATGCTTGAGCAGGGCGCAATACTCGCAATAGAGGTCGGCCTGCGCGGCCAGATCTGCGCGTTCCTTGTTCAGCTTTTGGATCTGAGACGGCGGCGGCAGGACGGCGGCGCCCGACAGCGTGCGATCGATTTCATCCACCCGCTGCGCGGCCGCCTCGAGCTTGGCCAGAATGGGTGATTCTTTCACGGCAGGCATGACTGCGCCCCTCTCAAAAAACAACAACACCCGCCCCGCAACAGGAGGCAGGCGTTGCAGGGAATGCCATTGGTAGGACCGCCGCCGTCAGGTGGTCTTCTTCTTCGCCAATCTTTTCTTGTAACGCTCCACGCGCCCTTCGGAGTCCACGATCTTCTGCGTTCCGGTAAAGAAGGGATGGCAGTTGGAACAGCTGTCCACCTTGATGTCGCCCACCGTCGAGCGGGTCTTCAGTTTATACCCGCAGGCGCAACTGATCGTCGCTTCACTGTACTCCGGATGTATACCAGCTTTCATGGCACGCGCACTCCTCTATTTAACGGTTCATCGAGTCCAGAAAATCTTTGTTCGTCTTGGTGCCGCCGATTTTATCCTGCAGGAATTCCATGGCCTCCACCGTGCCCAGCGGGCTGAGCACCTTGCGGAGCACCCACATCTTGTTGAGCCGCTCCTTATCCACCAGCAGCTCTTCCTTGCGCGTGCCCGAGGCGCCGATTTCAATCGCCGGGAAGACCCGCTTGTCGGCCAGGCGGCGGTCCAGATGGACTTCCATGTTGCCGGTCCCCTTGAATTCTTCGAAGATCACGTCGTCCATGCGGCTGCCGGTATCGACCAGGGCTGTGGCCATGATCGTCAGGCTCCCGCCATCCTCGATGTTGCGCGCCGCGCCGAAGAACCGCTTCGGGCGCTGCAGGGCGTTGGAGTCCAGACCGCCGGACAGGACCTTGCCGCTGGGCGGCGCGATCGTGTTGTAGGCGCGGGCCAAGCGGGTGATGCTGTCGAGCAGGATCACCACATCGCGCTTGTGCTCCACCAACCGCTTGGCCTTCTCGATGACCATCTCGGCCACCTGGGCGTGGCGCTGGGCCGGTTCGTCGAAGGTCGAGCTGATGACCTCGGCCTTCACCTGCCGCTGCCAGTCAGTGACTTCCTCGGGTCGTTCGTCGATCAGCAGGACGATCAGGACGATCTCCGGGTGGTTCTTGATGATCGCCCGCGCGATCGCCTGCAGCATCATGGTCTTGCCGGTCCGGGGGGCCGCCACAATCAGCCCGCGCTGGCCCTTGCCGATCGGGGTGATGAGATCCATGACGCGGGTGCAGTACTCGCCCTGATCATGCTCCAGGTTGATCCGCTCCTCCGGGTAGAGCGGGGTCAGGTTATCGAAAAGAATCTTGTCCCGCGCGATTTCGGGATCCTCCAAATTGATCTTCTCGACCTTCAGGAGGGCAAAGTAGCGTTCGCTCTCCTTCGGGGGGCGGATCTGACCGGACACGGTGTCGCCGGTCCGGAGGTTGAAACGCCGGATCTGGGACGGCGAGATATAGATGTCGTCAGGTCCCGGGAGGTAATTGGAATCGGGAGCGCGGAGGAACCCGAAGCCGTCCGGGAGCGTCTCCAGCACCCCTTCCCCGTAAATGACCCCGTTCTTTTCAGTCTGGGCCTGAAGAATGGCGAAGATCAACTCCTGCTTGCGCAGGTTCGCGGCTCCGTCGATCTTCAGGTCCCTGGCAACCTCGTTCAGCTCGGTGATGTTGCGCTGTTTAAGCTTGGTCAGATACATGACCGCCTCTTTTGCTGGGGCCCCTTGGGACATATCACTCCCTTACCTCCCTATGAACAAGTTTTTGAAATGACTGGCTCGGAATCAAAACCATCTAACGGGTAAACCGCCTAGGTTTCATGAAGAACTGGCCTGGGGAAGAATCACAGAGGTGGTCGGCCTTGAACAGCCCGATTTAAAAACCAGCATAACCATCCGACACACCCTTTGTCAACCCTAATGTGAAGGACCTCCTGAAGCTCTGCCGGCGCCGCCTGCCTGGTTTGACGAGCATTACCCCCCCTTGCTATCATGAAACCGCTTATGGACGAACGAACTTTCACCCTGACCGAAGCCAAGCAACTGCTCCCCCAGCTTGAGGAGCAGTTGTTGGCCGTCAAGAAGGAGAAGGACGTCCTGGTCCGCTCCCATGGGGAGATCAAGAAGGCCAGCGCGAACGCCCAATCCAATGGGGGCAGCTTCGCCGGCCCCCGCTATATCCGGGCCCTCGAGCGGATCAGCGACAGCGTCGAGGCCATCCAGGAGATGGGGGTCCTGGTCAAGGACCTCGACATCGGCCTCTGCGATTTCCCCTGCCAGACGAACGGCCGCGTCGTCCACCTCTGCTGGAAGCTGGGCGAGCCCGAAATCCGGTTCTGGCATGAGGTCGAAGACGGCTATACGGGCCGCCAACCCCTCGAAACCCTGACCGAGAGCGAAGGGTGATCTTCGCCATCATCGGGTACGACGGGCCCGACGGTCAGGCCCGGCGCAAACTGCATCGCCAGGCTCACCTCGACCGGATGGATCCGCTCAACAAGGCCGGCAAAGTGATTCTGGCGGGCCCGCTTACCGACGGGGCGGGCAGCCTCATCGTCATCGAGGCCGGCTCTCTGGAAGAAGCCACGGCGTTCGCCGCGGGCGACCCCTACGTCACCCAGGGCGTCTTCGCCCGCTACGAAGTCCACCCCTTCATGCAGGTCTATCCTACCCCAGCAAGCTGAGCCACGGAGCCCCTTCAGTTTCCCTCGCCCCGCTTGCGGGGAGAGGGTCAGGGTGAGGGGTGAAATTCATCCGGCCATTCCATCGCGGCGTGTAGCACGCGGAGAATTTCCAGCGCGTCGTCACGAACCTGATACGCCATGATATACGGCGTGCCCTGAATCACCCACTCCCGCGTTCCCGCCACTCTCCCGGTCCGTCCCATTGAGGGATGTCTTGCGAGGGTTTGTGCCGCCTGCCAGATTCTGCCAGCGACACGCTTGGCCGCGCCAGGGTTGTCCGCCGCGATAAAGTCAACGGCGTGATCGAGGTCGTCAAGGGCAAGGGTCAACCACCTAACGCGCAACCTTGACTCCCCGCTTGGCAAACCGCTTGGCTACTTCGTCATCGCCGGCGAACTCGCCCCGTTCAGCCGCCGCCACCCCTTTCTTGATTGCGGCAACCTGCCACGCTTCACGTTTGAGATAGTCCTCCAACGCCTGCGAGGTCAAAAACGATTTCGAGCGACCTGTTGCCTCAGCAAGATGTTCGAGTTGTTCCCTCATTGCAGCCGGAACCCTGATACTAATCGTCGTTGAATCCTGTTCTCCGTGCGCCATGGTGCCCTCCGCCAAGAATTTGTACACTTAGTATACAACATATTACT
>Ga0208566_1002220_pt1 | contig 10561 bp, 7 predicted proteins | sample PL_2010_150m_FD_184159 | JGI IMG/M metagenome (GOLD analysis project Ga0208566, IMG submission 184159) | Freshwater microbial communities from Powell Lake, British Columbia, Canada to study Microbial Dark Matter (Phase II) - PL_2010_150m... | ecosystem: Environmental > Aquatic > Freshwater > Lake...
TATTATGATGTTTTTGGTGACATTTTACAAGGCAATGTTATTTCATTGAAGGTTCCTAAAAACCAGGCCTTGGTTTCACAAGATATATTAAATACAACGATGGTGATTAACACCGATCGTTCCAAAATCCTGCTTTTCTTTTTCATTTTTTCAAACTGAGACACTACCCAGGTTTTTGAAATTTGCTTTTTACAAAAACTAGAAATACATTTACAAAAAAATCATATGCGTAAACTTTCAATCCTTTTACTTCTTCTGGTTCTGTATGGATGCAAGAAGAATAATCCTTCCCCTCCAACAGAACCACGTGGCACCCTTCTGAGTTTTCAAAAAGCGGGAACTCTTACCCCGGCCGAACTGAACGCATTAAACACTGAACATAACATGAGCTCCCTGGTTCAGTATACGGTTGATTTTTATTCGGTTACATATTCGTCAATATACCAGGGATCACCGATCACGCTTTCGGGATTAGTTGTTGTTCCGAGGGTTTCAGACTCATTATCCCTTTTGCAGTATACACATGGTACTTTGATTCCCGACAAGGTGATCAAGAACGGTATACTGAATGCACCTTCAGAATTCAATGGCACGATACCATCCAACAATAAAACGTATTATGAAGTCAGGCTTTTTTGTTGCGTGGCTGCTGCCCATGGGTATATTGTAAGTGCACCTGATTATGCGGGTCTTGGAGTTTCAGCTTTCGTTGATCATCCATATACAATCAATCATGAACTGGCAGAAAGCTCGGTTGATATGTTACGTGCAACAAAGCAATTTATCCAGAAACAAAACTTATTATGGTCATCACGTATCTTTCTGACAGGCTGGAGTGAGGGTGGCGGAGCCTGTTTTGCAACCCATAAAGCAATTCAAACCGAATATCCCACCGAGTTTAATCTTGTTGCCAGCGCACCTTATGCCGGACCCTATGATGATAATATATTCATGGGTCTTATCTTTGATAACCCGAATACTTCTTACGAATACCTATCGGTATATAACTGGGCGATCAAAACGAGAAATGATTTTTTTCTTGGCTCCCGTCCCTGGGACCAGATCTGGCGGTACCCAGTGAAAAACCCAATGGATGCGATTTTGGTGCCTTCAACCCGCCCGGTTGATATTTTGCAGCCCTTTTTTCTTGACATGTTGCAGAATGGAACAGATGTTCAGCTTGTAAATGCCCTTGACAGCAATTCGATAGATAGTGGCTGGGTCCCCATGAAACCGGTATTCTTTTATGTCGGACTAAGCGACGAGCTCGTTCCGCATCAAATAACACTCAACACCTATCAAGAATACAAACTGCAAGGGGCCCCGGTCACTCTTTATACATACCCGGGTAATCATTTTACTGCCGTTTTTGATTATTTTTTCCAGATGATCAGTAACGTTGATAGTTTGAATCGATTCTAATACAAAACAAGGACATGATAAGAAATCTTAAAATGAAAACTGTATTGCTGCTTGCTGCACTAATATGGACAGGGGCAGTTGTTGGTCAGACCGAACCGGATTTTTCCTTATACAGGCAGGTTGGCGGATTTTACAATCCTGCACTTGTAAAAATGGATACATTCTCCTGCTATGTCGATATGCGTTTTTCACTTCAGAATGGGGGTGCTTATATAAAGCAGCCACAGGCATATGTTTCATGCGCAGGAAAATTCAAACGTTTAAGAGGAGTATTTGGACTTACCTATTTCTACGATTCATATTCATTTTACAATCAGAATTGGATTGGTATATCCTATACGCAGTCGATCGAAGTGAACAAGCATCAGGAACTAATTCTGGCAGGGAGGGTGAGTTTTGTTGCAACCTACCTTCAACTTGATAAGGTTCAGGCCATTTCGGCCAACCCAGGCTATTCAAGTGAAAGAATTAACAATATTAACCCGGATATTGATATCGGGTTCGCCTATAAAATTTACGATGGTGTCATTGGGGTTGGTGTGAAACATTTATTAAGTCCCACAGTTAATGCCATTGGGATGACTTTTGTTACTAATCCCTCAGCATTCTATTTCCTTGGTGCCTACGATGTACCAATCAAACATCTGATCATCTCCCCATCGGTATTTATTAAAAAGGAAACAACATGGTCCTACCAGGGAACACTTGCATTTGATTATAAGAAATTTTTCAGCATAGGAGCCACTCTTGTATATCCTACAATGAGGTACAAGGTCTTCGTTGGCACAAGAGCAATTAAAGGGTTATCTGTTTTCCTTGCATTCGATGGCGGATTCATCGATCAGATCATGAACGGTGAACCCTATGTGAGTTATAGCTTTGAATAAACTGTTTTACAGCCCCTGGATATAATTCATGATCCCTGGTGCACGCAAAGGCTTAACCAAGTTAAAGTGGTCAACCCATTGCTGAACCTGCAAAGGATTATTGACGCCTCCACCGACAAATAAACCTGATGAATCAGGAACCATCCCGTCATTTACAGCAATATGATATACTGTAACAAAGACATCATATCCGGTCATGTCAGTTGGATTATACCAGTTTTCCTGCCATTTCCACTGTGGTTTCTGCCCGGGCACGCTATCGAGATACTTTTTCATTTGCCCATCGATAGCATAATATTTACTTCTTTGCGCCAGGTCAAGCGGATTTACCAACAAATCGGTGATGAATTTTCCTTTTGGGCTCATATCTCTTGGGCCGACTGTATCCAGGGCACATAAATTTGAATTTAATCCTGCTGCACTTGATAGGAATCCAACGATGGCTGTCCCAAGATGGGGTGTCCCGAGTGTAACCAGTTTTGAAATAGTTCCTCCGCTTGCCACATAGGCACGGGAAACAAGGCCTCCCATGGAATGTGCAATGAGCAACGGTGGCTGGCTAAATCCCATTGAATCCACATAATGTTTCAATCTACGACCGTTAATCATGATCGAGTCCTTCCAGTTATACTGATAACGATAAACCTTATGCCGCTGGAAGAAGGAGGCATTGAGATTTTGCACGATAGTGTCCCAATTCGTTAAAGCCCCGGCCATGCCATGGACAAAAATAACCGGAGGGCCCGTAGGATTGGAGACCTGGAGCAGGCTGGGATCAAGCATGAAAACATACTTGTTGGTTGGCAAAGGTTCTTTATCATTGCAATGAGGACTGTAGAAAATCCTTGAAATTGTGACATACAAAGTGTCGGATGCTGCTTTTTTCTTGGAAGTAAAGATCAGTGTTCCGTAAATCCTTTGTGCGGTGGATGTGTTCTCAATCAGGGCTCCTGAAAAATTGTAGGAGAAACCCGGAACATTAAGGCTGGAAGTAAAAGTGACATTGTTTCCAGAGATGACACCTGCAACACTACCTTCGACATCAGTGGAATCGAGGAAAAAGACAGGTCCGGAAAATACGTTCCCGGTTTGAGTTAAAGTCATATAGAAAATAAGATCGGGGTTGTTTGCGGAAGTCAAAGATAAAACTGATTCCCAGCTTCCACTTAGATCTGGTGTTGTTGAAGTCTCATTGGAGTCGGATTTTTTCTTACAATTAATCAGGAATACCATTGCAAGGATGATAATTCCAGCCATTAAAAGGACTTTTTTCATACCAAGGGTTTTAAATAATAAGTAAGATATATTGGGCTCTTTGACAATCTAAGTGGGTAAATTTACATAAACTATATTAACGAACAACAATTATGGTGCAAAAAGATACAATTATTTTCAAAGTAGTCTTTGTAAAAAATGATTGTTCAGTGTTTCTGCTTTTCGCCCATAATGCATAAGATACGAAATGTTGTCCGAAAGTGAAACATTTTATTTCATGATTTTGAAAGCATTGCCAGATTGGTAATCGTTTTTTCAAAATCGCATATAGTCGGGTCACGCAGGGGAGTTTCACCCCTGCGTTCCCACAGAACCGTACGTGAACCTCTCGATTCATACGGCTCTTCCTGTTCAATCACAAATGTATAAGAACATTATGGATATACCAATTCCCAATGAGCAAAAAGACGCGGACTTTCCCTATACTTTTTGCGAAGCCATTTAAGGGCTGCTTTCTTGTTCAGCCCTTTTTCCCATTGTACCCATTTCAACAAGCGTTCATTCAACTGAAACCATAGGTAGTGGGTATGTCCTGCCCAAAACTTACAGTAATAGTTTTTGATTCCCCGTATGATTGGATTCAGTTCTGCCGCTAATACCTCAATGGATTTCCTCCATTTATGGATTTTCAGCCTGCCGAATTTATCCAATGCTTTAGTGACGGATTTTGCGCTGATGAAGGCAGTGATCATGACCCGGTATCCTTTACCGGTTTTACACCACAATGGATGCAATGAGAAACCAAGAAAATCGAGACTTCTGGGATATTTGTTCCGGGTAATACCAGCAAGGTTTACTATTCTGGTCTTTTGGGGATTTGTACTCAGTTTGCATTCGGCAAGACGTTTTTGTATCAATGATAATACGTACTGCGTCTGTTTCTCCGTTTTGCAATGAATTACGATGTCGTCAGCGTACCTGACAAATGGCTTTTCAGGATGATATTTTTCCATCCATTTGTCAAATACAACGTGCAGGAAGATATTTGCCAGCAATGGGCTGATTACGCCACCTTGCGGTGTGCCGGTTAACCGGTCAACATAATTCCCATCACTTTGAAATGTTCCTGCTTTTAACCATCGTTCGGTGTACAGTAGCACCCATTGGTCCTTGCAATAGTTCCTGATTGCTTTCATCAAAAGATCATGATCAATTTTGTCGAAGAAGCTTTTGATGTCCAGATCAATTGCCCAATCATGTCCAAACGTGTTGCGTTGCGCTTTTTCCACTGCCTGATGGCAATTTCTCCCCGGCCTGTAGCCGAAGGAGCTATCGCTGAACAATGGCTCTACGATTCGCTCAAGATTCGTTTTGACAACTTGTTGTGCGATACGATCCAGAATGGTAGGAATACCGAGTTTTCGTACCCCTCCGTCTTTCTTGTCAATTTTGGTTTCTTTTACGGGTTGTGGAAAGTAACTGCCAGATGTCAGCCTGTTCCATAGCGTGTAGAGATTGGGGATCAGGTTTTTGTCCAGTTCTTCCCAATTCATGCCATCTATGCCCGGGCCTCCTTTGTTGGCTCTGACTTTCTTATATGCCCGCAAAACCATTAATCTGGTAATCGGTTGTGATTTTGTCTCGTAATAATCAATCATCCCATTACTGGTTGTCGTTTATTTTGAAACTGAACAGGCTAAGCCCTTCGCTCCACCTCCATTACAGAGGTTTCATCACTACTACGACTTAGTCCGTCGCCGCTATCCCGTGGTATCCCTCCACGTCTGCTTCCTTGTTCAGTTAACAGACCGATAGCGACTTCCCTTGTTCCGTATAAAAGCCTGTATTGCCTTCCTGCCAACTTTACCCCGGATGTCGTGTAACCAGAAATCAGTTCACCTGTTACACTTTGTCCCGGGTACGAGCGTAACTACCCGGTTCTGACATCATCTATTTCCGCTTACGAGGCTTCAGTAGCTGGTTTACTTAATTCAGCTCGACAATACTTACCTGCGAGAGTCAAAGCCCTCGCTTTTCCTTATCGTTCACCACAAAGGCAGTTTCCGGCCGATGCAGCATAAGGTGGTTTGTAAACTACTCCTGACAGTCGTTTACAGAAGTCCATTCCCCATTTTCCATTCGAAAGGCCGGCCAGTCGGTTCGCTTGACCTCCGCACACTTACACAATTTTCAATGAGCCTTCCATCTTCTATACAGCATTTATTCCTTGTTTAGGGGAACAATTCAAGGCACACACGCTCCGCTTGCAGCCGCAGTGCGGGTTTTAGCAGATTTTATTTTTGTTTTTTGTTTTCATTTTATTAGCCACAACTACTTTCCTTACCGGCAAACCCCGCATTGAGGCTGCATGCTCGTTAGCGGGTGTTTTTTATCTAAATTGATTATACCTAAAAGCATTTGCACAACTTGTTTCATCGGATCGAATTGCACCTTATTTTTTAGCAACCACACTGTTTCTCATCAAACTGGCAGCGGATTTAGTAGAGCAATGGTTTTTCCAATGTTTATCAAATGCGTTAAATATTGTATCTATTTTGCAAAATCGACATTAATTTTAAAAATGCTTACTTCAAAACCTTTTATTTAGATTCCTAACATAATTAAAAATACCCGCTAACGCCTGGATAACCATAAGAGTGTGGTTATTTCGGCAATAGTAACAGTTCGTGATTATTGCTAATATGTTGAATATATGTGCTTTTCATAAATCGACTATGATTTTGGGTGATTTTTATCTCCTTAATAACATGAACCCCGTTATATACCTTTCTCAAATGTACTATTTTTTTCAATTCTAAAACATCTGTCAAATTTTCACTATTTTTTCACTATACTTATTTTGATTTTGCAGGTAACAACAAAAAGAGCCCTCACCACTCATCATTCACCATTATTGAAACCCCACCATCAATAGCAAAAAATTCTTATAACCTTACAATTGCTTACCTTTGTCTTCCGGGAAATCAACCTTCTTCCCGATTTATTATGATGGATCAAAAACAGCTCCAAAAATACTCCTCCGCATTCACGCTCTCCGATATGGAGATCTTTATCTTTCCGGAATTACTTTATGCCCTGGTGCTTGCCAATATCATGTCGCCGGAGATATGGAAATGGCGGGATGATAAGTGGTTTACGGGAATTGATAAGATGGGCCCGCTTAAAAAGATCCATCGGTTGAAGCAATACATCATGGATCATTACAGCTTCAACCTCGACCTGGAAACCTGGGGCCTCACCGACAAACAAACGGAGATCAGCCGCTTTGAAGATTTTATCGATCCGGAAACCCTACAAAGGTCCAATGCCCTTTTTGGCTATGAGGGGGATAAATATTATTTTAATATCGATATCCGGAAGCATTTTGGACTGGATAAATTCGATTCTGATATCATTCCTTACTGGAAAACGGAGACTGTGGAGGCGATGAATGCCTTCCGGTTCAAGCCGGGGTTTCCTTCCGGCGCAGGGGAATGCGTATCCCTGGCCTGTCTTTATTCTGCTGCTCTTTTTGTCGTTGCAAAAGTTCCTCTCGAAAAAATCTTCCTCCTCGGAACACCACTTCATTCCCAGAATTTTATTCTTGTGGATGAAGGTGTTCTCACCAACAACCGCCGGATAATAACAAAAGCGATGTGGTATAACGGAACGGAACTTTCTGTTTTGGCCAGGCGGGCGTTGGAAAATGAACAGGTTACTATGGTGGCCCATTCCACAGGATATATCCATTCTGTATACCCGGAAGCAACCATCGCAGAAGAAGCCTACACGCTTTTGAGGCATAAGCTTTATGGTTACCTTGAGATCCCTGTCAACTTTGAGATATTTACCAATTTCCTGCGATCCGTATCCCGTTACCAGAAGTTTTTCCAGCTGAGCTTTCAATGCCTGGGTCAGCCAAAATACATCCGGCTCGAAAAGGCCTTCGCCTATGAGCATGACAGTAAAAACAAACTCGGGGATAAAACGGCCAAAAAACTCTTCTGCGAGATCGATGAAGAAGATCTGTCAATAAATATTGAAAAAGAAAGGGCCGTGATCGCTGCAGATAATTTTATTTTCTCGCAGAAAACGAACAAGGATTTTTTTGTGCTTTTTCAACAGGAATTTTCTGCACTTGCCGCAAACAAGGAATTCATGGATGACCTCAGAAAATTCGTTCATACCATCCCACATATTCCGTCCACAAACAAACATTTTTCGCCTTCTTTCCCTGTCACGCTCTCAACAGCTCTTTCAAGGGATGAAATCATTGCAGTGTTATCAGACATCCGGAAACATTCCATTACGGTTGATCTTGCTTTCTATGCCGGCCGGCAAATGGATTCCTGCAACTGGAAACCTTTTCTGAAAGCGGCATTTGAACGAAACCCGGTTTCGGTTGATTATTTCAGTGAGATGGAGATGGATCAGGCTTATACAGTTTTGATGGCCTGGCCCGATGAATCCATCTATGAAGGGAACGGCGTGGCAATGCCCGATGAAGTGGTGAATTACCAGCGGGGGGAAGGGATCGAAAAGGCCATCACCTTCGCCAACATTGCAAAATCACGCCACATCGATATCATCCATGAACACCAGGACAAAAAAATCATCCTGAAAATACAACACCATCGATTTGAATTTCAGATGACGCACAAACCGGTGATCCCTTACGGATTGTTATAATATCCGGGATGGCTATAAATATCTTTCACCAGGCGATGGGTTAGACACTTTTCACTCTTCACTCTTCACTTTTCATTTATCTTTGCCGTATGTCAACAAACGAAGACCTTTTCAAAAAGATCATCTCACATTCCAAAGAATACGGTTTTGTATTTCCCTCCAGTGAGATTTACGATGGATTAAGCGCTGTTTACGATTACGGTCCCTTTGGTGTTGAACTGAAGAACAATATCAAAACATATTGGTGGAAATCGATGGTTCAGTTCCATGAGAATATCGTCGGACTCGATTCGGCAATCTTCATGCATCCTGCGATCTGGAAAGCTTCCGGGCATGTGGATGCCTTCAACGACCCGATGATCGATAACAAGGATTCCAAAAAACGTTACCGTGCCGATGTCCTGGTAGAAGATCATATCCAGAAGATCGAAGATAAGATCCGGAAAGAAGTCGACAAAGCCCGTCAGCGGTTTGGCGAAACCTTCGATGAACAGATGTACCGTACCACCAACCCGAGGGTGATGGAGAACCTGGCAAAGATCGAAACCATAAAAGCACGGTTTTATTCTTCCCTTGAAAAGAATGACCTTGCCGATGTCAAAGCGCTGATCGAAGAACTTGGGATCGTCTGTCCCGTATCGGGAACAAAAAACTGGACGGAAGTCCGCCAGTTCAACCTGATGTTCTCAACCCAGATGGGTTCTGTAAATGAAGATGCAAACGAGATCTTCCTTCGCCCGGAGACGGCTCAGGGGATCTTTGTGAATTTCTTAAATGTACAGAAATCGGCCCGGATGAAGATCCCCTTCGGGATCGCCCAGATCGGGAAAGCCTTCCGCAACGAGATCGTCGCCCGTCAGTTCCTATTCCGCATGCGCGAATTCGAGCAGATGGAAATGCAATATTTTGTAAAGCCCGGCGAAGAACTGGAATGGTTTGCCTATTGGAAGAAAGAACGGATGAGATGGCATACCTCACTGGGGATTCCCGCCGAAAAATACCGTTTTCACGATCATGATAAACTGGCGCATTATGCCAATGCGGCAACAGATATTGAATTTGAATTCCCTATTGGTTTCAAAGAACTGGAAGGGATTCATTCACGCACGGATTTCGATCTTGGCGCCCATCAGAAATTTTCGGGAAGGAAGATGCAGTATTTTGACCAGGAAAAGAATGAAGGATATATTCCATACGTAGTGGAAACCTCCGTTGGCCTCGATCGCACATTTCTTGCTGTATTGAGTCATGCATACCGGGAGGAAAAACTGGAGGATGGCACCGAACGGGTCGTCCTGAGCCTTCCGGCTATCCTCGCACCGGTGAAAGTCGCGGTCCTTCCCCTGATCAAGAAAGACGGACTGCCGGAAAAGGCAAGGGAGATCATGGATGTCCTGAAATACCGCTTCCGTTGTTATTACGAGGAGAAGGACACGATCGGGCGCCGCTACCGCAGGATGGATGCCATCGGAACACCGTATTGCATCACCATTGATCACCAGACCCTACAGGACAATACCGTCACTCTCCGCGACCGTGATACCATGTTGCAGGAACGGATACCGGTAAATGAAATTCCTGGTATTATGGATGCAAAACTTTCACAGTAATTAGCCTAACCCAACATCCCCCTCTCCTTTAGGAGAGGGGGTGAAGGGGGTGCGGTGTTTCGGTTGTTACTGTTACAACCGGCCGGCTATAGCATCCCAATCCAACAGGTTCCAGAAATCCGCAATGTAACCCGGGCGGAGGTTCTGTTTATCCAGGTAATAGGCATGTTCCCAGACATCACAGGTCAATATCGGATGATCACCGGTTTTCAATGGGTTGCCGGCATTGCTCTCCTGGGTGATCACTAAGGAACCATCGGATTTCTTTACCAGCCAGGCCCAACCCGAACCGAAAAGCGTTGCGGCTGCGGTTGAAAATTTTTCCTTGAATTCGGCAAAAGAACCAAAATTTTTCACCAGTATATCGGCCAGCTTTCCGGTAGGTTCTCCTCCTCCCTTTGGCTTCATGCAGTTCCAGTAAAATGTATGGTTCCATACCTGGGCACCATTGTTAAAAATCCCTCCGCCGGCTTTCCGGATGATATCTTCCAGCGAAGAATTTTCATATTCTGTCCCTGTGATCAGCTTGTTGAGGTTGGTCACATAAGCCTGGTGGTGTTTCCCGTAATGGAACTCCAGCGTCCGTTCTGAAATATAAGGCTCCAATGCATTCAATGCATAGGGTAGCTTTGGCAATTCATGGATCATATTCTCTCGTTTTTAAATTTATAATCGAAGTTACAACGTCAAGCAATAAAAGTCAACAAATAAAAAATCATTTCCTGTTTTATTTACCCC
>Ga0208566_1002221_pt1 | contig 10557 bp, 4 predicted proteins | sample PL_2010_150m_FD_184159 | JGI IMG/M metagenome (GOLD analysis project Ga0208566, IMG submission 184159) | Freshwater microbial communities from Powell Lake, British Columbia, Canada to study Microbial Dark Matter (Phase II) - PL_2010_150m... | ecosystem: Environmental > Aquatic > Freshwater > Lake...
ATTTTTCATTCTTCATTTTTCATTCTCTTCAGGACATACCTCTCCCTCACCGGTCCATAAGGCCGGTTTGCCCCACCAAGGTTTTCGCCTTTTGGAGCATGGTCTGCCGTGGATTCGGACATCTTGTGGTTGCTTGGTTATCCGGTAATAATATCTGATCACCAGGCTGCCCGTCTGCAGCATTGTTTCATCACGTGGCTTTCTTTGGGTCCCGTCACGTGGACGTCTTTCAGTCCCGTCACGCGGACGTCTTTCAGTCCCGTCACGTGGTCTTCTTTCAGTCCCGTCACGTGGTCTTCTTTCAGTCCCGTCACGTGGTCTTCTTTCAGTCCCGTCACGTGGACGTCTTTCAGTCCCGTCACGTGGACGTCTTTCAGTCCCGTCACGTGGTCTTCTTTCAGTCCCGTCACGTGGTCTTCTTTCAGTCCCGTCACGTGGTCTTCTTTCAGTCCCGTCACGTGGTCTTCTTTCAGTCCCGTCACGTGGTCTGCTTCCAGTCCCGTCACGTGGCTTTCCTTCAGTCCCGTCACGTGGCTTCCTTTCGGTTCCGTCACGCGGTCGTCCTGACATTAGAAACCCCACATCACAGTCGGGTCCGACTTTGTTATTTTTTCGATTCATTCATTGGGTGAATTTTTTAATATTCAATTGCATAGTGCTATACAACACAAAACTGGAAGCCATTTCATGGTCTTCCATAAACTACTGAGGTGGAATGCGACGCATCCCAACAACTTTTGTCTGTATTTACGATTGTATCTGCCTATGCCAGCTACATATTATGCTTCTCTTCACCTGCTGTTCCCCCCGGCCGGGTAATACCCGGCCGGTAAGAATGGCTGGTTGAAAAAGCAACAGTTAAGTGGTTAAACCTTTACGGTTTAGTCAGCAAGAAAGGAGTTGGGGTAACTGCATTGATAGCAGGTCTGGCTTTAAGAACTTGGGTAGCCAAATCATTATCGAATCCGTCTTCCAAACCGCATTCAGCAGGATTTCCAATTGTATTAGAAAAATGGATATCCCCCAATGGAGTTGCTAAAGCCAATTGAGTTTTACCATCAACTGCTACAGTAACAGTTTCATCCGTCAAACCCTCATACATGTTTGCTCCGTTGGTATGGTCAACAATAACCCGGATAACGATACATTCACCTGCAGAACCTACAGTTCCTGATGGATCAAGAACAGAAACCGGATTTGTCGAGGTATATATTCCGGCTGCCAGAGTCATAGCTTCAGGAGTTGAAAAAGTGGCATCAGTTGGACGGAACCATTCAACTGCAGTTATAGTTTCCAGGGGATCGATAGCAGTCGCCTTTAAACTAGGCTTCCATGAAGTGGAGAAATTTGCAGCTGTAACTACATAATACAATGTATCAGCACCAAAATCCATTTTCACCTTATCATCCAGTGGATCATAAGTAGATGACACTACTTTAGATAAACAACGGTCAATGGAGGTTTCATAAGGTGATACAGTAGTCCTGTTAGCGCCCACATTAGCAATATCGAGTGTAAAAGCGTTGATAGGCATAATTTTATATACCTTCAGGTTGTTTGCGGAAGTGCATCCTGTTATAGGCTTGACCTCAATTACCACAAATACGGGGTTTGCAGCGTCATAAACAAAAGATTTCCAGGTAATTGATAAAGTATTCGATGCTGGAGGATTATTGTATCCCACACCGGCTGCTGCAATATGCACACCAGGATTTGTTTCACGGTTAGCAGTCAGAACACCTGCGGCAATAAAGTTTATGTCCTGTGTTACAAACCAAGTATAAGCTTTGGTCCCAGGAGGTGTAGGGACGTCTACTGTATAGGTATACGGTGTACCCGCCATTGGATGCAAAGCGTCATTGGGAAGACACGTTACATTAATCGGACGAGGAACCGGGCATGTTACCTGCCCGTAAGCAGTTGTGAAGCTAATGGCGAAAAACGCCACGATCAGAATTAATAGTTGCTTTTTCATTTTGTTTTGTTTTTAAGTGTAAATTAATTAGTAATTAATAATCAAATTGAATTGAAAACTGTTAGTGATTGAATTGTAATCTAGGTGTAAGTAATTGTAAATAGTCCAATTTCGGAGTTGGACAGTAATTCTTTTTATTGTTTTTCCATAGGCAGTGGTTTGGTTTTACATATGTTTGGCATCCTGTAGGTTAAAAGTTTCGGATACAGTTTTTTATCATTATTGTTTAATTACATTGGGTCGTGGTTTAATGGTTATGTTTACGGTTATCGGCAATGAAACAATTCCGTTACAATCTACTATCTGATAGGTGATGGTATGTGCCACATCGCCTGTTACGGAGCCGGGAAGTTGGATGTCGGTGAGATAATTTGAAGGTTGGCCGGTATTGTAAAGTGACGGAAGCAACGGTAAAAAAGTCCCGTCAAAAAAGCTGATCCGCCAGCGTATTTCCACACCACAATTAAGCGGGCAGTTATCAGTGAAAGTGGACGGGTTAAGGTCCAATACAGTATCCCCGGCTTTAAAAAGATAATATTCAGGTCTGTCGGGCATAATATCCATGGTCGGATCCCAATATGCTGCAGTGTATAGTTCTTCCACACAAAAACTAAGGGGTGAAGGTGCTGTAAAGGTTGGTGGCTGATTATCCACAACAGTAATGGTTTGGGTACATTCATCAAACCCCGCAATATTCGTTGCTCTCCAGGTGATGGTGGTGACGCCAACATTAAATGTGTATGGATTAGGAATAATAGCCCCGCTACCCAAACCTGTGGTAGCGCCTGTCATTACCCATGTATAGCTAATAGGTGGTGTTCCGGAAACCAGGGTAGGGAAATCCGGATTTAAAGCAGCCGAACATAGCCCGGGATCAGCTGTTTGACTGATATTACCCGGGCAGGTGATATCAGGCAGATAATTGGGGTTAACAATAACGTCAAAAGAACAGGTTGAAAAATTTCCACATGCATCGGTGAAGGTATAAGTAACAGTGGTTGTGCCTATGTTGAACTGAAAGGGAACAGGAATAATACCACTACCTGATCCTGCCGTTGGGGCTGTCATCGTCCAGGTAACGGAAATATTGGCAAAGGCTGTGCAATTGTCGGAGTATACAGGCGCTGGAAGCGATATGGTAGCATAGGGTATTCCCGGATCGGCAAGCGTGTTTATGGTGGATGGGCAGCTGGTTATAACCGGTGGCGTTATATCATTAACGGTGATCGTCTGTACCTGGTTCGAAGCAGCGTTGCCGCAATTATCCACGAGGCTCCAGTTCCTGGTTATAATCTTTTTTCCCTGGCATGATCCATTGGTAACCGCATCAACGTAAGTGGCCTGTATGCCCGTTGAGCAGTTATCGTGAACATTGGTCACATCGCCGGTTACGGCAAGCGAAGCATTGTAATTGCAATTGAAATCGGCATAAATAGTGATATCGGGTGGGCGCGTAAATGTAGGTGGTATGTTATCATTCACAGTGATGATCTGTATCTGGTTTGCTGCTGCATTACCGCAATCATCTGCAAGATGCCAGGTACGGGTAATGATTCGGTAACCCTCGCAGGAGCCGCTGGAAACAACATCCGTAAATGTCGCCTCCAGTCCTGTGGAGCAATTGTCGTGCTCGTCAGTGACATCGCCGGTTACCGATACACTCGCATTATAATTGCAATTGGCATCGGTATATATCGTAATATTGGGAGGACGGGTGAAGGTTGGCGGCAGGATATCATGAACTATGATGGTCTGTACCTGGTCAGCCGCAGCATTTCCACAATTATCAACAAGATGCCAGGTACGGGTTATAATAATATTGCAGGGGTTGGAATTGGTTACTGCATCGGTGTATGTAGCCTGTAAACCTGTAGAGCAGTTGTCGTGCTCATTGGTGACATCTCCGGTTATGTTAACCGAAACATTGAAGGCACAGTTTACATTCGAATTGATGGCAATATCGGGCGGGCGGGTAAAGGTCGGCGGTATCGCATCAATTACAGTGATGGTCTGAACCTTTATCGTCGTATTATTGCAACCATCCGTCAAACTCCAGGTACGGGTTATAATTTTACTGCCCTGACAGGGTCCATTGGCAATAACATCCGAATAAACCGCATTCAAGCCTGATATAGTGCAATTATCAGTTTCATCGGAAACATCACCGGTGTATATCGGGTTTGCACTGTAACTACAATAAGCATCAGTATATAATGTAATATCATTAGGCCGGGTAAATGTAGGAGGTATACTATCATTAACTCTTATGGTTTGTGTAACAGTAATGGTAATGCATTTATCATGGAATACCCATGTTCGTGTAATGATCAAAGGATTACCGGGGCATCCTGACCCTCCGTTATTAGAATCAACACCTTGGGCCGTTAAAGTCCCCAGGCAGGCGTGGCTTGTAGTTAGTATTGGTGGAGGTGGTACCTGGCTAAGGCAGGTATAAACAATATTAGCCGGAGCAACCGGGGGAGTAATGCAATTACTATTAATGATCAAAACATTTACCGTGTACCACAATCCCCAACAGGTACCCACTTTTGCCCTGACATTAAATGTGACAACGGGACATGTTGTGGTTGTAGTGCTGGTGAGTTGAAGGGCAATTACCGGACCTGAGCATGGATTTGCCTGGGTGCACGATTCTTCACCGGTTACATTGCTATTTGGAGTGGCATACCATTGATAGGTAACCTTTGATGGATCAATATAAGTATTGTTGCAACTTTCCCTGCTTTGCAGCAATATATTTGTGGTAGAACCGGAACAAATTGTATCATTTATGGCCACCACAATTGGGATAGGGTTGATGATGAAATAAGCAGGTTCACGGCATAATCCGGTACCACATCCGGCATAGAATATATATGTACCAGGGCAGGCTGTACCTGATACCCCTGATCCAGGTGTCGTTAGCGGATTAAAGGGGCTACCAGTATAAATCGCTTCCGTACTGGTTGAAGTTAGATACCATTTCACTGGCTGAATATCTACCGCGGTCTGAATTTTTTGACCAGTAACAAATGCGATATTGGTGCATACGATCGTATAGGAATTGGGTGAATTCAGAATGATCTGGTAATCACTATTTATGTCAAGAGAATCCACTGTCGCACCTGTTCCACCCGGACAGCTATTTAGAATCTTTTCGACAAAGTTTGCTGATGGATTTTGAGGGTTAAATGGATATTTATATATGGAATATGTTCTTCCTGGTACATTAGGGCAGTCTTTTATGGTCATTACTCCGAATGGGGCCCAAATGGTTGCATATATTGCATATTGAACCAAAGGACCGGGTGAATAATGGTATTGCTGGGATGACATAACATAGGTATGTGATGGGTCGGTGCATACATTACCAACATGAGACTGTACATTGCCCCAGGTTATGCAGTAGGAAACTCCCACTAATCCTTCCCCGGGTGGTACAGTTCCATTCTGACAAACTGAATAATCAGTGGTTACAACTGTCAGTGCAAGGACATCACCGGTCAGCAGAGCAGTGCAGGATGTTGCAGGGTTGTTCCGCGCTTCAACGGTATAAGAACCTATCGACAGGTTTGAAAAAATGGGGTTGGTTTGCCATGGACTCCAGGATCCGGCAGGATTAAGCATAATTCTATATTGTATAAAAGAACCTGCTGGGTAGGTCACCACACCGGTCATGGTAATGAAACCATTCCCGGAGGTAGCGGCACAGGAGGGGGTAAGCGTAATGTCGGGGACATCGTAGATCTCGACGGTAACAGGGTTGGTTGTTGTGCAGGCGCCGGGATCCCCATTGGTTATTGTTACATTGAAATGCTGCTGGCCCACCGGCGGGAGCTCGGGCGGAGCAGGCGGGGTAATGGTGAATATCCCTGTTGTGTTGGTCTGAACGGGAGGCGGTGTGGTATATGTACCGCTGACATATTCAAGGGTAAAGATGGGTGTACTACCGCCGGTATTCCCGGCTGTTGCAGTAATCGTATAATTACTGCCCTGACAGGTTACAACCGGGGTAGATACCGTGAGCGTCGGCACCGGATAGACCCTGATGGCCACTATATTGCTGGGTGCAGAACAATCTTTTCCTTGAATCTTTACGTATACGACTCTTCTGTACCAAGTGCTTATTGTAATGACAGGCGGGTTGTAGTTTTGAGTGTTTACCAAGGGAATAATATCTGTAAAATCTGCCGGATTACCGGTCGTATTACGCTGCCATCTGTATTCCTGGAACTGAATATTAGGCGGTGGGGACGGAAGATTGAATGGTGTCCCGGAAATAATACCCGGGTCTTGTCCTACACAGAAAATAGTATCATTATCAAAAGGCGTGATGGTTCCCGGATTGAAAGAACCAATAAGGATGGCTACTGAGTTGCTGGAGCCGGAACACACAAAACCATTAAGGGTAGAAACAGCCATCCTCCGGTACCAGGTATTAACGGGTGGGGTTAGAGGTGCATAGGTCAGACCAGTAGCTCCCGGAATATCGCTGAATCCGGTGGTGGCATTGATGGTACTGCTTTGCCACTGGTAGGTGATCGTCCCATCACCGGCTGCCGGAGCGACACTTGTGAAAGGTACAGGATTCTGACCAATGCAAAGAACCTGGTCTTCAGCAATGGTCCCGGCAGAGCTGATATTGTTTACAGTTACTTTAATCGCATTGCTAAAAGCCTGGCATAGCACACTATTCTGGGTCGAGGTAACCATTCTCCTGAACCAGGTATCAACAGCAAAGGGGCCGGGATCATATGTAAGGCTGGTAGCACCGGCAATATCGGTAAATCCGGCGAATGCACTGGTTGTACTGGTTTGCCATTGGATTGCCAGTGGCGGATTTCCACCGGAAGGATCAGTAATACTTGTGAGAAGTGAAGGATCACCTCCCTCGCAGATCATCTGGTCGGCGCCGATAGTTCCGGGATTGACAATGGGCTGGATTGTGATGGTGACAATATTTGAGGCTGATGACTCACACACGTTTCCTCCAAGGGTCGATACCCTGAACCTCCGGTATTGTGTTGTAGCAATCAAAGTTAGAGGGTCATATGAAATGCTTGTTGCCCCTGCGATAGTAGTCCAAGGACCGCCACCGGTGAAGCTTTCCCATCGGTAGGTGATCGTCCCGCTGCCGCCGCTGCCCGCATCGCCTGTTAATATTGCAGGATCACCTCCATTGCATAGGGTTTGGTCAGCAGCAATGGTACCAGGTGTAATTTGAGTCTGAATGGTGATGGTAATACAATTCGAGGTTGCTGTACATGGAATACCATTTAAGGTAGATGTGACAACCCGATGGTAATAGGTGGTTTGAGTAAGGCCCGGCAGAGGGTCATATATGGCAGAAGTAGCTGTCGGTATATCTGTCCAGGGCCCTGTGCATGCCGTTGTACTGCTCTGCCATTGATAGGAGAGTGTTCCGCTACCTGATGCAGGAGTAGTTATAGTAAAGGCAGCTGGGTCCCCTCCGCTGCAGATAGTTTGATTCGCTGCGACAACACCAGGTATGACTTCAGCCTGGACGGTGATAACAACTATATTGCTTGATACAGCGGTACCACATGAAGGAATCCCGGCATCAGTCACAAGTATCCGATACCTGGTTGTGAAAGTTAATGCAAGAGGTGAGTAAGTAAGAGCCGTGGCCCCTGTAATATTATTCCAAGTTAATCCGTCAGGACTGCTTTGCCACTGGTAGGTGTAAGACCCGGTACCGCCTGTCGCTGCCGTAGCAGTAAGGGCTGCTGGTAGTGTGTTGTAACAGATCGTCTGGTTGGATGAGGCAACAGGCGCAAGAAAAGCAGCACGAATAACAACCGTTGTTGAAGAAGTAGCCGTACAACCATTTTCATCTGTAACGACAACCATATATAAACCGGAATTTACAGATGTAGCGTTTGCGATACTAGGGTTTTGTAAATTCGAGGAGAACCCGTTCGGACCTGTCCAACTGAATGTGTAATTGGGTATCCCTCCGGAAGCAGTCGAAGATAGGTTTAATGTTGACCCGTCGCAGCTTGGACTATTTGAACTTGCACTGATAGTTAGAAGGGGCGGCTGGGTGATGATCACCGAAAGGGTTTCAGTAGAAGACAGTTTATCTGTCACTTCCACGTCATAAGTCCCGGCTACAAGTCCCGTCAGGTCCTGATTGTTTTCCTGACCAACAGGTACAACCCCGCCACCACTGGCCGTCCATACATAACTGTAAGGTTCAATCCCGCCGGTGACTATCAGGTCAATGCTACCGATTGCAAAGCCATTGCACAGCAAGTTCACATGGGTCTCTGTCAGAACTATTGCAGATAGCTGTTTGGTGCCTTCTGCATAAACGGAATGATGCAGGCTCAGCAATAAAAGTGTACCTGCAACAATTGAGAAAATAAGCCTTCTTACTCCGTTTAGAAGGTATTTCATTGGAATCCGACTTTATTATTACACCTACCTATTAATTCCGTGGAGATTGCAAAGGACATGCCACTGAAAAAAATGAATTCTTTTCCAGATGGGTAATTGGCTGTAAATCAATCTAATACACCAATGGTTTATCAAACCAAGTGGTTTTCTACGCGGAAGGAATTGTAAAAAGCAATCTTGTATATAAAAAAATCGCACTAATGTGCGGAACGGGTATTGCGGTTTCCCGTAATTCACGGATAACTTTTCATCCCCTGCCTATGAAATTTATCTTTCCGTATTTACTGACCTTCACGCTGATCCTTGCTGCATAGGTCGCTCCTGCACAAATAATCCTGAAACCCAAAGAGGATTCCCTGTTTAATGTAAACGGGAAAATGATACTTCAAGGGCACTGATAGATTGCAGCTATGATCTGCATTGCTGATGAATATCCTTCCATACACCTCTTTTCCCTACCTTTGCACTTTGAAAACAGACTTATATGCCCTTACGCTGTGGAATCATAGGACTTGCCAGTTCAGGAAAAACAACTTTATTCAATTGCATTTCGAATACCCGTGCAGATGTGCATAAGGCCTCCTTTTCCGGTTCAAAATCGAACCTCGGGGTCATGAATGTTCCGGATCAGCGGTTATTTGAGATCGACAAGTTGATCCATTCCGCAAAGATCGTCCATACCACCATCGAGATGGTAGATATCCCGGGCCTTTCCAAAGGAGGAAGCCAGAATGAAGGCAATAAATTCCTTGCCGATATCCGCAATGTAGATGCACTGATCCATGTGCTTCGTTGTTTTGATGATCCAATGATGCCTCACATTGAAGGATCGGTTGATGCAGCGAGGGATAAAGAAATTGTTGGCCTTGAACTTCAGATCCGGGATCTTGAATCGGTGGATAAGAAGATCGTGAAGGTTGAGAAGATGGCAAAGACCGGGGATAAAGATGCCCGGCATGCACTGGAGGTCCTGAATATTTACAAAGATCATCTTGAGTCCTTCCAGTCTGCCAGAACAGCACCGGTTCATAAAGAGGATAAAAAACACATTGAAGACCTGTTCCTCTTATCCGATAAACCGGTGATGTATGTGTGCAACGTGGACGACCGCTCCGCCACTGCGGGGAACGAATTTTCACAAAAATTCCTGGATTCTGTTAAAAATGAAAATGCCGAAGTTTTAATTATTGCCGGCAAACTGGAGGCCGAAATCGCTGAACTGGAAACTGCCGAAGACCGGGAGATCTTTCTTGCCGATGCTGGTTTAAACGAACCCGGGGTGAACCGTCTGGTGCGTTCTGCATTTCACCTGCTCGACCTGCAGAACTTTTTTACCGCAGGCCCCAAGGAAGTCAGGGCATGGACCATTAAAAAAGGCATGACTGCCCCGCAGGCTGCCGGCGTGATTCACAGTGACCTGGAACGGGGATTCATCCGGGCCGAGGTCATGAAATATGAAGATTTTATCCGGCTGAAGACAGAACATGCCTGCCGGGAAGCTGGAAAACTTCTCATTGAAGGAAAAAATTATGTCGTGGATGACGGAGACATTATGCATATCAGGTTTAATGTTTGAACAAAGCTGGAAAGCTGGATGCTGGATGTGTGAGCAAGGGCATGGATATTGGTCACCGGAAACCGGGAATTGGATTTCAACGGAAAAAATCATGACCCCGTAGGGGTCACATATTTGTAGAATGACGGAATCCAGGGAAAATACCTCCCCTCCCCGCGATAATGTTCAAACCTTGTTCCCGGTCAGCACGGGGAGGGGCCGGGGGTGGGGTAGCTGAAATGCAGGAACTCAGAATATGGAATCCAGAATGCAGGAAGGAATAATGAATATTGAACATTGAACAACGAATGGTGAATAGAAAATAATGGATGAAATTGACGACATATTAGCTAAAGAAATATTTTCGAAAGACGACCTCGTCAGGCTGCTGAATGCCAATGAGGTTGAGAGCCAAAGGATTTTTGAGCGTTCAAAAGCAGTGAAAGCGGAACAGGTCGGAAACAAGGTTTATTTCCGGGGACTGATCGAGTATTCCAATTACTGTTCGAAGAACTGCCTTTATTGTGGAATCCGTGCCGGAAACAGCCGGTACATCCGGTACCAGATGCCCGATGAAGAAGTGCTTGAAGCCGCTAAATATGCCTTT
>Ga0208566_1002226_pt1 | contig 10543 bp, 7 predicted proteins | sample PL_2010_150m_FD_184159 | JGI IMG/M metagenome (GOLD analysis project Ga0208566, IMG submission 184159) | Freshwater microbial communities from Powell Lake, British Columbia, Canada to study Microbial Dark Matter (Phase II) - PL_2010_150m... | ecosystem: Environmental > Aquatic > Freshwater > Lake...
TTTCAATGATCATCCCCAATAAGAAAAAGTTGACATCTGAATAATAATAGCCACTGTCAGGGGCAAAATGAGCCTTCTTGTTGAGGTGGTAACGGTAATATTGGGACATCAGTTTTTCAGGTCCCCATGAGGTATTCTTGTAAAAAAGTTCTTTGATATAAAACCGGAACATGGCATCAGTAAACAGATCGGCCAGTCCGCTACGGTGTTCAAGCAGTTGACGGATGGTCAGTTGATCTCCGTATGCTTTGCCTTTATAATAATGAAGTTCATCCACCCTGGCGGGATGGTTTTGATCCAGATATTGCGCTAATTTGTCGCTGGTTTGGAGGCGTCCCTCTTCCTGGAGCTGAAGGATTACAACAGCCGTAAACATTTTAGTAATGCTGGCAGTCTTGAATCGGTTGTCGTTTCTTGCCGGTAATTTTTCCCCATCAGAATAACCAACAGCCTCATTAAAAAATTTATCCTCATTGGAGATGTGGACTTGGATACTGTGAACGGGATTCTTCCCGTCAGGTTTCAAGCGGTCTTCCATCAATTTCCGCACCGGGTCAGATGATTTTGCAGAAACTGCAAGAAACAACAGACATAAGATGATTGATAATTTGATCATGCTATTTTGATTATCTGTGCCCTTCCGTCCCAAACGAAGGTAATCTCTTTTTTGAACATCTGTTAGCGGACGGTGGTCATTTATCTCTTCCTTACCCGGGGTAACGCTCCTTCGTCGCTCACCCCGGGCTACTAATATGCCGCCACTACATGGCTGGATTTGTGAGGGTACAAGATTGTGGTCTGAAACCATCTTAATCCGGTTTTATTTCATTGCCGTCTGCTTTAGCTGACGGGCTATGAGCTGAGATGAGTAAGGGCTTTAGCCTAATTTTGCTGGTTTGGCTAAAGCCGGGACACGATCTGATCCTTTTCCCGTCAGCTAAAGCAGACGGCAATGCAAGAACCCCTACTAACTTATCGGACTCGTTCTATATTTAGAACTATTTAGACCCTACACCTTCGCCTTACTCGGGGACCGGGCATCTATGGTCACTATCAAATCAATCGTCCCCGTCATTCCAGTCATCCCAGTCGTCCCAGTCGGCTTCTCAAGTCTTTTGGAGTCGGGATCGCCCCCTCTCCCACTCGCCCTGTCTCCCCTTCGTTTCATCAAGTCTCCCTGTCTCCAAGTCAACTCACTTCCGCACCAAATCCAGGTACGAATAATGAAACCCGTTTTTCTCATCAAACAGATCTTCCCGGCCTGTTTCCTGCCATTCGTCGAAGTTGATATCCGGGAAAAAGGTATCTGCCTCCATATCTTTGTGCACAAGCGTCAGGTACAGCTTTCCTGCTAAGGGATAGAACTGCCTGTAAATCATGCCTCCACCAATGATAAATGCTTCCGGCTCTTCTTTTACCAGCGAAACAGCCTCTTCGACAGAATAGGCCGTCTCACAGCCAGGAAAGGTCTCGCCGGGAATATCCGTTACCACGATGTTCCGTCGGTTGGGAAGCGGCGCTTTCGGCAGGGAGTAAAAGGTGCGTTTCCCCATGATCAGCGCCTTCCCGGTAGTTATTTTTTTGAAACGTTTCAAGTCGTCGGGAAGGTGAAAAAGCAGATCATTGTTTAACCCGATGGCAAAATTCCTTGCGATGGCAACGATGATGGAGATATTTGGCTGAATCATCTGTAAAAGTTTGAAGGGTTTAAAATGTTTGAAGTGTCTGAAATGTTTAAAAAATTACCGGTCCCTGAGCGAAATCAAAGGGGAAGGGTTTGAATTGTTTGAAATGTTACCGGTCCCTGAGCGCAGTCGAAGGGGAAATGCTTGCAAAATTTGGAATGTTGCGGATAGCGGAACATTTCAAACTTTTAAAACGCCCGCCAGGGCAAACATTTCAAACCTATTATACCGAAACATCCCCTTTGATGTGCGGATGGGCCTGGTAATTGACCAGTTCAAAATCTTCATATTTGAAATCGAAGATATTTTTCACTTCCGGATTGATTTTCATCTGTGGCAGCGGAAAGGGTTTGCGGGTAAGCTGCAGCCTGGCTTGTTCCAGGTGGTTGTTGTAAATATGGGCATCACCAAAAGTATGGACAAAATCTCCCGGTTCCAGTTCTGTTGCCTGCGCCATCATCAAGGTGAGCAGCGCATAAGAGGCAATGTTGAAAGGAACGCCTAAAAAGACATCCGCACTACGCTGGTAAAGCTGACAGGAGAGTTTTCCATCGTTGACGTAGAACTGGAACAAAAGATGGCAGGGAGGAAGCTTCATCTTGTCCAGGTCCCCCACATTCCAGGCACTGACAATAAGCCGTCGCGAGGTGGGATTAGTTTTGATCTCGCTGATCACCTGACTTATCTGGTCAATCTCATTGCCATCCGGTGCAGACCAGGAACGCCATTGGTGGCCATAAACCGGCCCCAATTCACCATCATCTCCGGCCCATTCATTCCATATCTTCACCCCATGGTACTGAAGGTAGTTGACATTGGTATCTCCATTTAAAAACCATAATAGTTCATGGATGATTGATTTCAGGTGGAGTTTTTTGGTTGTTACAACTGGAAACCCGTCTGCAAGGTTGAAACGCATCTGGTAACCAAACCGGCTGATTGTTCCGGTGCCTGTCCTGTCTGAGCGGGGAGTGCCGGTTTCCAGTATGTGGGATAGCAGGTCGAGGTATTGTCGCATCTTAAAATTTATTCCCCGGTTGATGTTGAGATTGATCGCTTCTTTTGCTTAGTTCGTCCCGGATAATAGAAGCTTTTTCGTATTCTTCGTCCTGAATAGCCTGGTCGAGCATTGAATTCAGTTCATCGGTTGTAAATTCATCGTACATTGAATGTCCTTCCGTTTCATCCAGCGGTGCGGCTTCTTCCTCCTTATCATCGAAATCGATGATAATGCCTGTCTGCCCGATTACCTCCTCAGTTGTATAAATAGGGCTATCACAGCGAAGAGCGAGGGCGATGGCATCAGAAGTCCTGGAGTCGATGCTGAAATCTCCATTGATACCGGATACTTTCATCTGGGCATAGAAAATACCCTCTTCAAAAGCGTTGATAAAGACCTCGGTAAGCTGAATGTTGAAAGTTGAAAGCATGGTCGCAAACAGATCGTGCGTCAACGGACGAGGTGGTTTCAGCCCCTCCAGGTTGATTGCGATTGCCTGTGCTTCAACGGCCCCAATGATAATTGGAATACGTCTGTTTCCATCAGTTTCGGCGAGTACCAGCGCGTAGGCGCCCGACTGATCCTGACTGTAGGAAAGCCCAAGAATTTTCAACCTGATTTTTTTCATGTGACAAAACGGTCCGTTTCAAGTTCCGAAGTAATGCTGATTTGCACCTGCAAAGATAAATATTTTGATCTACTGTAGTCCCCGCTTCTTCAACAAAGGTGTGATATCCGGATCCTTTCCCCTGAATTTTGTGTAGATAGCCATCCCCTCGTCCGTTCCGCAATTGGTAAGCAGGTCACGGAATTTTGCAGCCAGTTCAGGGTTGAAAATATTTCCGGAAGATTTGAAAGCATCAAAAGCATCGGCATCCAAAACCGCGGCCCATATGTAAACGTAATAGCCTGCAGTATAACCGCCACTGAAAGAGTGTTGAAAGTAAGTACTTCTATATCTGGGAAGAATCTCATCAATCAGTCCGATCTTTTCCATTGATTTTTTCTCAAACGCCCTGACATCACCGATCACCGGATTGTCGGCAGTATTGTAATCCATATCGAGAATGGATGCAGCCAGCAACTCGGTAGTCACAAATCCCTGGTTGAACTGACTGCTTTTCTCCAGTTTGTCGATCAACGCGTCAGGAATGACTTTGCCGGTTTTGTAATGTTTGGCATAAGCTTTTAAAACCTCCGGTTCAGCAGCCCAGTTTTCATCCACCTGGGATGGCAGTTCAACGAAATCGCGCGGAACATCCCTGGAAGTACGATCATAAGGGCCGTCGGCAAAAACGCTGTGCAGGGCGTGGCCAAATTCATGGAAAGCAGTTGTGGTCTCCTCGAAACTCAGCAGGGCCGGGGCATTCCCGGTAGGGCGGGTGAAGTTCATCACCATGGAAATGATTGGGTCAGTCTTCTTGCCATTGCGGTACTGGCGGCTTTGGTAACCGGTACACCAGGCACCGACCCTTTTCCCGTCCCGGGGATGAAAGTCCATATACAGGATTGCCAGGTGGGATTTGTCTTTATCCTTTACTTCATAGGCGACAACTTCGGGATGGTAAACAGGCAGGTCACTCCTCTTTTCGAAGGTGATGCCATAAAGTTTGTTGGCAACATAAAACATCCCTTTCTGAACATTATCCAGTGAAAAATAGGGTTTTAGTTCTTCCTCATCAAGATTGTACCTTGCTTTTCTGACTTTTTCTGAATAATACCACCAGTCCCACGACTGCAGTTTGAATTTACCGCCTTCCTTGTCGATGATGGCCTGCAGGTCAGCCCGCTCCTTTTTTGCCCTTGCGAGAGCCGGTACCCATAACTTGTCCAGAAACTGGTAAACTACCTCGGGTGTTTTGGCCATATTCTCCGCAATAACATAGGATGCATTATTTTTGAAGCCTAATAATTTAGCTTTTCCATCCCGAAGCAGGACCATTTTTTTGATGAGTTCCTTGTTGTCGAACTGGTTGTCATAGTCCCCACGCATAAAATAGCCGTGATAGAGTTTTTCGCGCAGGTCGCGGTTATTGGCATAGGTTAAAAAAGGCAGCATACTTGGCTTGGCAAGGGTAAACACCCATTTGCCCGGAAGAGAATATTTTTTCGCTTCCATGGCAGCGGCTTCAATGACATCAGCAGAAAGCCCGGACAGATCCTCCAACTTGTCGACAACAAGTTTGAAGTTCATATTGGTCTCGGCCAGCAGGTTTTCGCCGAATTGAAGAACGGTTTTAGATAAATCCTGGTTGATCTGGCGCAGTTTGGCCTGATTTTCGGACGAAAGATTGGCTCCGCCGCGTTCGAAATCCTTGTAATATTTTTCAACGACGCGAATCTGCTGGGCGTTCAACCCCATGCCGTTCCTTTTTTCATAAACGGTTTTAATTCTTTTGAAAAGATCGGGATTGAGTGAAATATTGTCGCGGTGACCGGTCAGTTTCGGGGTAATTTCACGGGCCAGTTTCTGCATCGCAGGGTTGGTATTCGCACTGTTCAGATTCGAAAATATGCGTGAAGCGACTGAGAGTTGATCTCCTGCCCTATCGAAAGCCAGGATGGTGTTGTTGAAATCAGGAGCGGCAGGGTTCTTTACGATGGCATCAATCTCGGCGAGGTTGGCTTCTATTCCGGCATCAATTGCCGGGACGAAATGTTCCAGTTTGATTTCACCGAAAGGAGGCACAAGGAAAGGTGTTGTGAATGGTTTCATCAGAGGGTTTTCACCAACTGCCATTTTTGTCTCAGCAGGCCCGAAAGAGCCTAAAATAAAGGGCATAGCAAGGAAGAGGAGCATGATTTTTTTCATCTTAATATGGTTTGTTGTTCAGACTGAAAAGGTACAACTTATTTTTGATTTTTGATTTTTGATTTTCGATTTTGGAAGTACACTTCAATTAAAATATCAGCCAATTTTAATTTCACATAGAGGAACTGTATGAGAAGCACAGTGTCACTAACTCTTTAACTACAAGGTTGTCAAAGGCGTACTTCCAAAATCGAAAATCGAAAATCGAAACTTCCTTCGTGTTAGCTCAAAGTGTAAATTTCACTCGCTGCATACCGGTCAGTCAGCTTGACCAGAAACGTATCTTCGAGCGATTTGAATTCACTGTATGCCAGTTCCGGCCTGTTGTTTTCTGCCGAAAGGTGGCTTAGGAAAACACATTTCAAATCAGGATGGGCATTGTCGCGGAGTAATTCGAATGCTTGAATATTGGAGAGGTGTCCAACCACGGAGTCGATTCTTGTTTTTAAATAATAGGGGTAAGATCCTTCCATGAGCATTTGTTGGTCGTAATTTGTTTCGAGGAACAGGGCATGGCACTGCTTTAGATGGTATTTGACATTTTCGCACGGGGATCCGATATCGGTGAATACGCCAATGCTGAAACTTCCGAATTCGATCCTGAAAGAAGTAGGTTCTGCTGCATCGTGGTTTTTCAGGACCGGGAAAATCTTAAACGACCCGACCTCTATGGGTATATTGTTTTCGATCGGGATGTAAGAAATTGGTTTCCAGATTCGGAAGGCTGCAGAATAGGTTCCGGTGGTCATATAGACCGGAACATCAAGTTTTTTACCTGTAACCCGTGCACCTCTCACGTGGTCGCCATGCTCGTGGGTGATAAACAGGGCCTTGATTTTTTTCGGGTCAAGCGCTTTCTGCTCCAACCGTTTCAAAATTTGTTTGAACGACAGACCGGCATCGATCAGCACCGCATCCTCTTTATTTCCTATGTAATAGCAATTTCCGTTGCTGCCGGATGCCAAAGCGCAAATTTCGATCATTGATTTCTTTTATTGGCCGAAAATAGTGCTTTTTTAGGACAGTTGAGTGTGAAACTAGAAAGGTGCTCTAGTTAAAATGATGCATTCTCCCCCTCTCCCACTCACCCCTTCATTTTGAAGAGAGTAAAAATGCAATCTTACCGAAAAACTAAATGATCCTTCTTCACGTCCACGACAATCTCCCCCTCTTTTTTGATATTTCCGGCAAGAATCTCTTTGGAGAGGTCGTTGAGCAGGAATTTCTGCATCATCCGTTTGACCGGGCGTGCACCGAATTGTGGGTCAAAGCCGGCTTCGGCGATCCAGTCGATGGCAGCTTCGGTGATTGTTGCCTTGTATCCACTTTTTTCGAGCCGTGATTCCACCATCTCAAACTGCAGTTGGACGATCTGACGGATCTCTTCCCGGTTCAGCGGGGCGAAGACAATGATCTCATCGATCCGGTTAAGGAACTCAGGACGGATGGTCTGTTTCAACATTTCCATCAGTTCGCCCTGAAGATCCTCCAGGGCTTTGGCGCGATTGGCATCCGTCATCTTGTCGGTTCGTTCCCTGATCAGGTAAGATCCCAGGTTGGAGGTCATGATGATGATGGTGTTTTTGAAGTTGACGGTTCTTCCTTTGTTGTCGGTTAACCTGCCATCGTCCAACACCTGAAGCAGCACATTGAAAACATCGGGATGTGCCTTTTCAATTTCATCGAAAAGCAGCACAGAATAGGGTTTTCTGCGTACTGCCTCTGTCAGTTGGCCGCCTTCGTCGTAACCGACATATCCCGGAGGAGACCCGATCAGCCTTGTAACCGAAAATTTCTCCTGGTATTCAGACATATCGATGCGGGTAAGCATGTTTTCATCATCAAAGAGATATTCTGCCAGTGCCTTTGCGAGTTCCGTCTTGCCGACACCCGTCGAGCCAAGGAAAATGAATGAGCCAATCGGCCGTTTTTCATCCTGAAGTCCCGCCCTTGAACGCCGTACGGCATCCGAAACCGCACTAATAGCTTCCTCCTGACCGATCACCCTTTTGTGGAGTTCTGCCTCAAGGTGAATCAATTTTTCCCTTTCGCTCTGCAGCATCCTGGAAACAGGAATTCCTGTCCAGCGGGCTACAACAACGGCAATATCTTCGGCATCAACCTCTTCCTTTATAAGGGGTTGAGTTTTCTGTCTCTCCTTCAGCTTTTCCTGTAAGGCGGAAATGGCCGATTCGGTCTCTTTTATTTTGCCGTAACGGATCTCAGCCACTCGACCGTAATCGCCTTGCCGCTCAGCCTGTGAAGCCTGTAATTTAAGCTCTTCTATTTCCTGCTTTTTCGTTTGAATGCCCTCGATCAACTCTTTTTCGGCTTGCCAGGTGGCTTTGAATTTTTTCTGGTCCTCCTTCAGGTTGGCAATGTCTTCTTCGAGTCGGGAAAGCTTGGCCTTGTCGTTTTCGCGCTGAATGGCCGCCCGTTCGATCTCCAACTGTGTTAACCTGCGTTCAATCTCATCAAGTTCTTCGGGAAGGGAATTCATCTCCATTCTCAGCTTGGCGGCGGCTTCGTCCATCAGATCAATGGCCTTGTCCGGAAGAAACCGGTCGGTAATGTAACGTTGCGACAATTCGACACAGGCGATAATGGCATCGTCTTTGATCCTTACTTTGTGGTGGTTCTCATACCTTTCTTTGAGCCCGCGGAGGATGGATATGGCCGACTGGATATCCGGTTCATCCACCATCACCAGTTGAAAGCGCCGTTCAAGGGCCTTGTCTTTCTCGAAATATTTCTGGTATTCACCAAGGGTAGTAGCGCCGACAGCCCTCAGGTCGCCGCGTGCCAGCGCCGGTTTGAGGATGTTGGCAGCATCCATGGCACCTTCACTCTTGCCGGCGCCTACGAGGGTGTGGATCTCATCTATGAAAAGGATGACTTCACCTTCGGCCTGGACTACCTCCTGGATGACTGATTTCAGTCTTTCTTCGAATTCACCTTTGTATTTTGCTCCGGCAATCAATGCACCCATATCCAGAGAGAAGACCTGCTTGCTTTGGAGGTTCTCGGGCACATCACCGCGGACAATCCGCTGCGCCAGCCCTTCGGCGATGGCCGTCTTACCTGTACCGGGTTCTCCGACCAATATCGGATTGTTTTTGGTCCTTCTTGAAAGAATCTGTAAAACCCTGCGAATCTCTTCGTCGCGCCCAATGACCGGGTCCAGTTTGCCTGCCCGGGCTGCATCGTTGAGGTTGACGGCAAAACGGTTCAATGAATTAAAAGTGTCTTCTGCCGTCTGGCTTTCAACTTTTGAACCTTTTCTCAATTCGCGGATGGCCTCTTCCAGTCCTTTTTTGTCGACCCCCTGCTCTTTCATGAGTTTGCTCACGATATCGCCCGTTTCCAGGAGAGCCATGAGCAGATGCTCAACAGAGACAAATTTGTCACCCATCTTCTGTGATAGTGATATGGCTTTTTGGACTGTTGTATTGGACGTGGATGAAAGATACGGTTCTCCTCCGGTTACCTTGGGAAAGCCCGCGATGATACGATCCAGTTCCTTGGTGAAATGTCCGATATTGACACCGCTCTTCTGGAGCAAAAATGAGGTGACATTTTCAGCTTCTGACAATAAGCCCTTCATCAGGTGAGCAGTTTCAACAGACTGCTGATTGTTTCCGGAAGTGATCTGAATTGCCTGCTGAACGGCTTCCTGTGCTTTGATCGTAAAATTGTTGAAATTCATGTGTATATAATTTGTTTTTTAATTGCCACATGGAATACCCAGATATTCATTTTCGGTTGTTGTGAAAATATTCTCGTGGGTATTTCATAGCTTGCTTTTAAATGATTGTAGTGATAATAACTACTACAATCAAAACATTTGCCAAACTTTGAATACGACAAAATGGCATTAACATTCTGATAAAGAGGAAATAATGTCAGTAATGGATCTACTGGGCAACAAACCGGTAGGTGATGGTGCCGCGTTCTTTTTCCGGTGCTGAATTGTCGGGATTGAAAATTGTTTTTTCGGCTGCCTGTTTGGCATAAGCAAGAATGGTCGGATCGTTTAGCATGGCAACCTCCCTCGGAGCGGCGCTCAAAACCTCCCCATTGCGGTCGACAACAATGTCGACCACCACCTCACCGCCACCTTGTGCAAGATAGACAGGAATGGGCAACTGAAGATGATAACGATTTCCAAGCTGATAACGGATATTTGATTTCCCTTTGAAGGTTGAACGTTTGGCCTCCTCTGGGGTCATTCCTTCGGAGCTGGCTACCGGCATGGGTATATCTCCGATTTCCGGAATTTTCTGGGCCAGGTTCTTATTGACATCGCTGGCAAGTTGTTTGGCTGCTGCGACCTCTTTGGCGTAGGTTTTGTCAAAAAACGGATCACCCGACGTTTGCGCGTTGTGATCACCCAAATTGTATGCCCTGTTTGAGTAACGCTCTCCCGGTTGGGATCCGTAAAGCGCTGACGACTGTCCGTTCTGGCCTGCCTGCTCTTTTTCAGGTTCCGTTGGTTGAATAGTTTCAAGAGCCATGTCCACAAAGAGGGCCGATTCCGGCAACTCGTAGTTGTTTTTCAGCCGGGCAAAGAACAGCGTAGCCAAAACTGCCAGATGAACGAGCAACGTGGCAATGATCGCATTGATGTTATCGCGGTACAGTCTCTGAAGTTTTTCCATTTCGAGTTCTTCACTGTAAAATTACTTCAAAGAAATCAGATTTGCACATGGCAAAAGCAATTTTGAAATCAAATGAAATCCCCATGATAAAATCTTCACCCCAACCGAAAATGAATATCTGGGGATTCCATGCGACCAATAAATAACAAATTATATACGCATGAATTTGCCCTACTCAACAAAACAGGAGGGTTGAAGCAGAGGGAAAATGGATTTTTCGACGCTTTTACCGTAAAGGGTATTGATAGCCTCCCGACCATTAATTCCAAGATCTACCGAGAAATCGTTCACATAAAGCCTGATATGGTTTCGCATTACCTCTTCATCCATTGCCTGGGCATGTTTCCTGACAAATGGAAGAGAATCATCGGGATTTTGCATTGCATAT
>Ga0208566_1002227_pt1 | contig 10541 bp, 15 predicted proteins | sample PL_2010_150m_FD_184159 | JGI IMG/M metagenome (GOLD analysis project Ga0208566, IMG submission 184159) | Freshwater microbial communities from Powell Lake, British Columbia, Canada to study Microbial Dark Matter (Phase II) - PL_2010_150m... | ecosystem: Environmental > Aquatic > Freshwater >...
ATCGACGGCGTAGAGCAGCGGCATCGACAAGGCATCGAACTGCACCGCCAGCGGCACCACCGCCAGCGCCGCGCAACCCAGCAGGTTGAAGCCGACGATCACCGCGCGCTTGCTCCTGCGGTCCAGCCAGACGCCCGCAGGCAGCGAAAACAGCACGAAGGGCAGCGCCCCGCAGGCGAACAGCAGGCCCATCTGCCCAGCGCTGGCGTGCAAGATCTGCACCGCCGTGAGCGGCAGTGCCAGTTGCGACACGCTGCCGCCGAGCACGGCGACGGTGCTGGCGATCCACATCCGGAAAAAATTCCGGTTGCGCAACAGACTGTCGGCCGGCACCAGCAGCTTCAGCCGGGTCAGATCGGGCAGATTGGCGAAACTCATGCTGCAACTCCTGCGTCCTGCTCGTGACAGGCGCGTTGCCGGGACATCGGCCGATGCGGCCGGAGCCCGGTAAGACTCGAATACGACGGGACCAGAAACGGCAAAAACTGAAATCCCGCCTTCTGCATCGGCGGGCTGTCTCTGCCGATGCTATTGGCTCATGCCAACGTTAATGTCGACTCCCCATCGGTGCAGGCGAATCGGCGCGGATGCGGAATCGGGATGGTGCGAAATGATGGTTCTGCGGCACATGGCGACATTATGCTGAATGAGGCAGGGAGGCGTCAAGCCGAGTATCCCATGCGGGTATTCATGCGGATCGTTTCCGATCATCCGTCTACGCTATGCTGTATTGCATGAGATGAAGCTTGCCAAGACTCTGGTCAAGAAGTCTTGGTGCAACCGCTGATTGTGTCTGTTCCATTTTTTGGATGGACTAAAATTCACCGGTGAATTGAATACTATGACCTTTCGATCCAACTCAAAATTTGTCAATCTGATGACGCAACATTTTTCGTCAAATAGGATGGCTACTTTCGTTAGACCTCTCCACGCCATCGCTCCAAAGAGACTGCTATGACCAAACCAATGCTCACACCCGATCAGCATATTGCGGAAATGAACCGTCTCCTCCAGGTGCACAGCGAGTATCGAGACGGCATGGCATTTGTTGCGTACCCTAAAGGTGCGACGGGTCATTCAATGTCCGGCTATAGCGTTACAGGGCCATATGGGCTAATGGGCATTTACGCACAAGTAGCTCATGACGTTGCCGATCACTTCGATTTGGTTGTCTGAAGGAGAAACTCCTCATGAAGCGAATTTCAGCGTTGCTGTCACTCACTCTTTTCACGGTAACCGTTTTGGCCCAGCAAACAATTCGCCCTGATGGCATGGGTGGGTGGGTAGTAGACGATACAGGAGGTTGTGGTGGCTTATTCGGTGTTGCCCGAGGGGTATGTATCGCCGATCAGCAACGGGCGCAACCGCAGCAAGGTCGACAGCAGCAGATAATTCAACAGCAGCAGATTGAGAACCAGAGACTACAAAACGAGCTTCTGCGGCGACAGTTGGAGCAGCAGTCGTCCGCGGGACAGGTTGATTACTCCTCAACGCCAGAATTCCGCAGCTGGCAGGCAGCCAATCCGTGGTTTGGTAGTGACCGCCCCAAGACCGAATTTGCCTTGCTCTACGCAAAACAGCTTAGACAAGAACACCCAGAACTGATTGGCCGCGCATTCTTTGACGTTGTATCAGCCAAGGTGGCCGAGGTATTTAATGCCAAGAAATAACGAGTACCCTCACAACCGAGGTCTAACGAATAGCGTTTATCCGCCGCAGCGGAAGTGGTGAATGAGAGCGCGGAGTCATGGCGGCGGATAAACGCTATTCGTTGCACGGTAACAAAGCGCCGTGCAGAACAATAGGGGAAATCCATGCCAGGTCAGATAACAGGTCGTATGCTTAGTCGCAAGTGGGGCATCAACGTACAGCACCCGCTGTACCGTGACGATGGCCGGTGGTACCACATCCTTAAGCGCTTCCCCGGTGCACTATTTGATGCTCACGGGTACATCGTGTTCCAAACAGAGCGTGAGTTTAAAAATTGTTCCTACCTTTCCATTGGTGTTGACGTGAACGTCAGCCATCCCCAAGGTATCTCTGCTATTCCGGGTTATGTTCGTGTCAAATAGCGAGGTAGTTTCCGCCCAACTCGGCGCTCCAGAGGGACGCTACGCCGGCAAGCCGGCTTCGCGCCCCTGATCTATACGTTTCCATCCCTCCCTGGTTCATTGACGCGGAAGACAGTTGTGCATACACTAAGAGAATGAAGATCGATTGGGATCCAGCCAAGGCAAAGGCTAACCTGATTGAGCACGGCATCAGTTTCGGAGAAGCCGCGACGGTAATGACTGACGATTACGCCTTAAGCCGCGAAGACCCCGATGTTGTGGGTGAGCAACGATTCGTCACCTTGGGCATGAGCGCGACCGGAAGCTTGCTCGTCGTGGTCTTCACGCATAGAGAGCCAAACATCTATCGAATCATTTCTGCTTGGAAGGCACATAAACATCAAAGGATTCAATATGAAAAAAATCGCCGCTGAACCATATCGTGATATTGATTTCTCCAAGGCCAAACAGGGCGCTGTCATCAAGCCTGGGCCGGGAAAAATGAAGATATCCATTCGTCTTGACAAAAATGTCATCGAATATTTTCGTGGTCTGGTTGAAGCCAATGGTGAAGGTAATTACCAGACTTCGATCAATGACGCATTGGTCGCTTTTATCCAGCAACGTTCACTGCTCGATGCTGTGCGCCAAGTTGTTCGAGAGGAAATTTCTCCGGCAAAAACCAAGCCCCGTGCCATGCGCGGCAGTGCTCTTCCTGCATAACCGGGCTGGCCATTCCATCAACACGGACGCGGGCGATAAGGCCGCTTGCGCCGGTTATGTCCGTTTGGTGGCACGTACACAGGAGACCCCCGATGAGCAAAGTCAGTGTCCTTGAGATTCAAACGCCTCTCCGTGCACAATACAAGTCTTCCCCCGCAGCGGCATTGGTTACCGATCATGCGCGAACGACAAGCACCGATCCAAGCGACCCTTTCCACTCAACCGTCGAACCGATGACTGGGTGCGGTGTGATGGTGCCGGTCGGCGTTCACGGCGCCTTTGGGGGGCCGCACGACGCACCGACCCCTGGTGACATCCTCTGTGCCGCCCTCGCGGCTTGTCAAGACTCCGCGGTTCGTATGGTCGCCAATCTCCTTGGCGTGGAGTTGGAGTTTCTTTCAGTGGAGGTCACGGCGGATTGCGATGTCCGCGGCTCAATGGCCATGGACAGACAAGTGCCGGTTGGATTTCAGGCTATGCGCTGCGATGTGCGGCTAAGAGCGAAGGAAGGCACCAGTCCTGAGGTCCTGGAAAAGCTTCGAGTAGCCGCCGAGCGTTGCTGTGTCGTGCAGCAAACGTTGCGTAATCCTCCCCCCGTGCAGACTACATTCCACATGTGACGGCATGAAGGATAACTCGGCTGCGGATAAACGCTATTCGTTAGACCTTACAACCCTGCACCTCAAATTCACCTGACATGTCAACAAATCTCGATCGGTTCAAAAAGGATCTTGAAGTTCTTCTGGAACTCGGCACACACCTCGAAATGGCTATGCAATACGAGGCAGCTCCTAACGAGTTCAAGGCGGCAGTATTCAAGGCGGCAACAAGTAAAGAGCTGAAAACAACGGCAGATGAGTTTCTAAAGAAGCTGCCGTCATTTAAGGAGGAATATCAACGTTGGTACTCAGAAGCGATTGCCCTACTTCGCCAACTTCTTCCAGATCGCGTTGCTGACTTCGTGCGTCATTACGAAAAACCGAAGGGGCGAAAGGACGTCACCTACGAAAATTATCGAATTGAAGATTATTTACAAGGCTTGAGGATCACCCGCGGCTACGACAAGGAAGTCGTGGTGGACTCAAGCGCGGCCATTCCTCAGTTCAGGCAGCAGCTGGCTATGGTTAAAGCCGCAAAAGCTAGGTTCGAAAGCTCACTATTCGAGATTCGCCAACTTGTACAGGTCGACCTCCTAGATTCCGAACTCGAAGCCGCAGAGGTGTTAGCAAAACATAAATTTACTAGGGCCGCAGGTGCATTAGCTGGAGTTGTATTGGAACGGCACCTGTCGCAGGTTTGTGCTGATCGCCAGCTACCTACTAGGAAGAAAAATCCAACCATAGCCGACTTCAATGAAACGCTAAAGGCTGGCGGCGCAATCGATCTTCCTCAATGGCGATTCATACAGCATCTAGCTGACATCCGCAATTTATGTGATCACAGCCGCTCGCCGGAACCAACTACTGATCAGGTCGTTGACCTTCTCGCTGGAGCAAAGAAGGTCATAAAGACTGTCTATTGATGGCCAGTCAACCTGCAAGGTCTAACCCATCATTCCACCGAACCTGCGCGAAAAGCCGCGCAGGCCAGTGAATTCAAACGGTCGAGGGTCACATCATGCGTCATCAACCAAAATACTTCCATAGGTTCCTATTGCTGCTGTTTTTATGTACGGCTTCGTTTCGTGCTTCGGCAAATGATGAGGCAGCAGTCTCCCCAGGGAAAGCTCGTCTCACAATAACGCGTTCCTCAGCCTTCCTATACGTCGCGCTATCGGCTCGTCTGGACGTCAATGGAGTACGCATTGCTGATCTCGGAAGAGGCGATACATACTCGGGTATTTTTGATGCAGGAAAACTTTCGATCACGACTGACCACTGGTCTTCCCCAGGGAAATTTACGGTCGTTCTCAACGCGGAATCAGGAGCAAAGTACAAATTGGAGTTATCACCGCGCGAGGACAGTTTTTTGCCCGGTGCTCTATTCGGAGTAGTGGGGCTCTCGGTCGATGCTGCCTTAGAAAATAACTCTGGTTTGTTCAAACTTGTCATTCAAGACGTTCAAAAATCCTTGAAAGCTGGAAACATTCGAAGCCCTGAGGTTTCTTCTACAACTATCCCCGTCCTGCCGAACGGAGCATCACCCGCGCAACCTACTAAGCCGCCAACTGTGGAGGAGAAGCTTGCCGAATTGAAACAACTCTATGATAAGGGACTGCTTTCTTATGAAATATACATTGAAAGGCAACGAGAAATATTGGGTGCTAGTCGGTAATCCAGTGTATCGACTATGCGCATTTAACATTTGAGGGCTACTTACTTATGGAACCGCCGGTTATCGCTGCAACAATCGCCGCAGTTACTGCACTTGTCGCGGTGATGGCCGGCCCGTTCTTCACCTTTCGAGCGTCCAAGAATTCGATGCTTGGCCCTATGCGGCAGGCCTGGATTAACAGCCTCCGAGACACAGTCGCTGAGTTCATTGCTAGCATCTACATCAGCCCAACGCAGCTCACTGGCGCAGTCTCTAACAACGACGACATTAGGCACGCAATAGAGGTCAGCAAGCGGAGCCAACTTGAAACGACCTACCGCTTGAAGGAGAGGATTTGTCTTCTGATCAATCCGAAGGAACCAGATCATCAAGACCTCGTCCGCTTGGTCGAAAGCGCCTATAGCGCACATGTTGAAGGGCGCGACACTACTGTTGCCTTACTGGCAATACGCAAACATACTCAAGTCATCCTCAAGGCTGAATGGAATGTTGTCAAAAAGTAGACTGCCCTCTAACACTACCCAACCGGACCTGCGCGAAAAGCCGCGCAGGCCGGTGAATTCAGAAGTTATGCCGCGTACCATGGCTGAATGGAGGTGTCCGTGGACTTGAATCCAGATCCGAAGACGTCGCTACGCAGCCCTGGGCTGCCCGGAAACCGCGCTGAACGATTCCTGGCCATCCGCCAAGTGACGAGCGCCCTTGCCGCGCCCCTTTCGGCTGAGGATTGCGCGATCCAGTCGATGCCGGATGCCAGCCCGGTAAAGTGGCATCTGGCGCACACCACGTGGTTTTTCGAGACCTTCGTGCTGACGCCGCATCGACCCGGCTACCGGCCTCTTGAGCCGTCCTATCGCGTGCTCTTCAATTCGTACTATCACGCGGTCGGGGACCGACACCCTCGACCGGAGCGGGGAATGCTCTCACGTCCAGGATTGGAACAAGTGCTCGCGTATCGCGATCATGTCGACCAGGCCATACTCGAACTGGTCTCCGGGGAGCGATCGCTCCCCGAGGTCGACGCTTTGATCGAGCTCGGGCTGCACCATGAACAGCAGCATCAGGAGCTCATCCTGACCGACCTAAAACACCTGCTCTCGCGCAATCCCCTGAAGCCCGCATACCAGAAGCAATGGCCGCTCACCCCGGTTCACGCACGCGCCCGGCGCTGGATTTCTTTCGCGGCGGGTTTGCACGAAGTCGGGTACTCCGGCCCCGATTTCTGCTTCGACAACGAGACGCCGCGCCACCGCGTCTGGCTCGACGCGTTCCAGATCGCTTCGCACCCGGTGACCCACGGCGATTTCATGGAGTTCATCCAGGACGGCGGCTACCGGCGGCCGGAACTCTGGCTCTCGGCCGGGTGGGACGCGGTGACAACCCGTGGCTGGCAGGCGCCCCTGTATTGGGAGAGTAGAGACGGGCGTTGGTACTCGTTCACGCTGCATGGGGAAGCGTCCGTAGACCCGCATACGCCCATCTGCCACGTGAGCTTTTACGAGGCCGATGCCTACGCGCGCTGGGCCAACCAACGGCTGCCGACCGAGGCCGAGTGGGAAGTGGCTGCGCGCGGCGCGGCGCTCGTCGGAAATTTCCTCGAGAGCGGCGCGCTGCACCCCCTCGCGCTGCGCGAGGCGCCGGCCAACGGGACGCTGGCACAAGCCTTCGGCGACGTCTGGGAATGGACACGCAGCGACTACGGACCGTACCCCGGCTTCCGCTGTGCCGCCGGTGAGGTCGGTGAATACAATGGAAAGTTCATGAGCGGCCAGTACGTGCTGCGCGGCGGGTCGTGCGCAACACCGTCCAGCCACATCCGCGCAAGCTATCGAAACTTCTTTCCGCCCGATGCGCGCTGGCAGTTCTCCGGCCTGCGCCTCGCGCGCGATGCCGAATGATGCTCGGCTGGTCCAGCGCACTGAGCACGCGCAATCACGGCATAACACTACCTTGCTGCGGACGCGCTGAAGCGCGCCGGTGAAGCGAAACCTTGGGCCGGCGTTATGGGACCGCCGCCGGCCTTGTTGGTGTGTGAGGCCCCGTTAACCTGAAGGAGAACCGTCATGGCTACATACATCGCACTTTCCAGCTTTACCGATCAAGGGATTCGCGACGTCAAGGACAGCACCAAACGCGCCGACGCGGTGAAGAAGGCGGCAAAGAAGTTCGGGGTCAATATGACGCAAATCTACTGGACGCTGGGGCACTATGATCTGGTTGCGATCATCGAAGCACCGGACGACAAGGCGGCAACCGCCTTCGCCTTGGCGGTGGGTGCCGCGGGCAATGTCCGCACGCAGACTCTGCGCGCCTTCTCGAGGGAAGAAATGGACGGAATACTGGGCAAGATGGCATAGCGGCCCGCCTGCCTGACCCCCAAACGCTCGGTGACACCTACACTGGAGAACCACGATGAGCAAAGTCAGTGTCCTTGAGATTCAAACGCCTCTCCGCGCACGGTACAAGTCTTCGCCCACGGCGGCCTTGGTCACCGACCATGCGCGAACGACAGGCGCGGATCCACGCGACCCTTTCCACTCAACCGTCGAACCAATGACCGGTTGCGGTGTGACGGTGCCAGTCGGTGTTCACCGCGCCTTTGGAGGGCCGCACGACGCGCCAACCCCCGGTGACATCCTGTGTGCCGCCCTCGCGGCTTGCCAGGACTCCGCGGTTCGTATGGTCGCCAATTTGCTTGGCGTGGAATTGGAATTTCTCGAAGTCGAGGTTACCGCGGATGCCGATGTCCGCGGCTCCATGGGCATGGACAAACAAGTGCCGGTTGGATTTCAGGCGATGCGCTGCGACGTGCGCCTACGCGCCAAGGCCGGCACCAGCCCTGACGTTCTGGATAAACTTCGAGTGGCGGCCGAGCGTTGCTGCGTGGTGCAGCAAACCTTGCGAAACCCGCCCCCGGTGCAGACTACATTCCACATGTGACGGTATGAAGGACAACAATGGCCTTTGGCCGAACCCGTCGTTCGAGCGGACCTCGCGCATACTGCCGCACAGGACCCGTTCAGCTTTGACGTCGTCAATCACAGGAAACCGCTCAATGATCAAGCAAGTCGGCGCTACGACAATCAAACCGAAACACCTCGCCACCTGCCACTGTGGTTCGGTCGTCCTGGAATTGGACCTGCCGGATGGCATCGTCGATCCGCGCCGCTGCAATTGCTCGATTTGTCGCCGTAAAGGGGCTGTAGCCGCCTCGGTTCCGTTGTCCGGCCTGAAGGTCGTCAAGGGACAGGATGTACTGCAGCTCTATCAATTCAACACCAACACCGCGAAACATTACTTCTGCTCGATTTGCGGCATCTACACGCATCACCAGCGCCGCTCGAACCCCGAGGAGTATGGCTACAACGTCGGCTGCCTGGAAGGGGTCAATCCGTTTCTGATCGGAGACGTGCCCACCAATGACGGCGTGAACCACCGCTCGGATCAGCCATCGCCGCGCGATCGCTGATCGTCAGCTCACCAGCCGCCGGTCGATGGTGACGCAGTAGCTGCGCACACCGACCCGGCGCGCCTCCTGCAATGCGCGGTGGGTGTCCCCGATGCCGTAGTGTCCGCGGACAGACCACGACTTCCACCGCTCTGCCAGCGCCGGTTTTCGGCGCAACAGGTCCGCAGGATACGATTTGACCTTTCGTAATCGTTCGATTACTATTTGTTCATATTCTCGATCAAGCGCACCGACGAATTCAACGCATGGTTGTCTGGCCTCAGGGACGGCATGACGCATCGCCGCCTGCTGGGTCGGTTGCGCAAGGCCACGCTGGGTAATCTGGGCGACGTGAAGCCGGTCGGCTAGGGCGTGTTTGAGATGCGGGAGCATTTCGATCCGGGCTGGCGCATGTACTACGTGCAACGCGGCGCGGTGCTGATTGTGATGCTGGGCGGCGGCGACCATTGAGGAACGATCAATGAACAAGAAAATTCGCATTGCCGATCTACCCGATTTCGATTTCTCCGAACATCTCGATGGCGAACAGGCAATGGCCGAATACCTGACCGTGATACTTGAGGAAAACGATCCCGCCCTGCTGGCTGCGGCGCTGGGCGATATCGCCCGCGCGCGCGGCATGAGCGAAATTGCCAAGGCATCAGGCATCACCCGCGAGGCGCTCTACAAGGCGCTGCGCCCCAATGCGCAACCGCGCTTCGATACCATCAGCCGTGTGTGCGCGGCGCTGGGTGTCAAGCTGGTGGTGCAGGCCGTGCAAGCCTAAGCGCGTATGAACCGAACCTGCGCGAACACCTGTGCAGGCCGGTAGTCTCGAACATTGGACATCGAATGACCCCAGCCATGACACTGAGGCAGGTTCGCGGCTATCCGTCACATTGGCAAACCCTGAGAGGAGAACATTTTGTTCACCAACCCATCTGACATCGTGATAACGGAACCCATTTTGCCCATCGTACCCGACGCCGCGTGGGAGGCGGAGGTGAAGCGGGTCATGGGTATGGTGCCGCTTTATATGCGCCGCATCGCGCCTAGCCCATGGCTTCGCGGCGTTTGCATGGACTGGACGACCTATCAGTTCGATGCGTTGCCAAGGCGCCTGGCGGATATTGGATTCCTGGTCACGTCGCAGGAGAATTCCTGCCGCTACTGCTACGGGGTGGCGCGGGCCAGTATGCGACTGCTCGGCTACAGCGAGCAGCTCATCACGCGAATCGAGCGCGAAGCGCAACTCGCCGAGCTTGATCCCGGTGAGCGGGCATTCATTGCCTTCTGTCGGAACCTGGCACGCTCCAACCCCCGCCCCAGTCGCGCCGCGCGCGAGGAACTGATGGCGCTTGGATTCTCGCCTCTGGAGGTGGCCGAGATGGCGTTCATGATCGCCAGCTACTGCTTTGGCAATCGCATCACCACGCTGCTGGCGTGCCCGCCGGAAGCGGCGCTGGAGGGGTTGGCGAAAGGCTGGCTGGGCAAGCTGTTGCGGCCACTGATCGCTAATCAGCTTCGCAGGCGGCCCCTGCCCAGGAAGGAATCGGGTCGCAGCGCTGCAACGCTCTCGCCGATCGCCCGCGCGCTGGAGGGACTGCCGGCGGCGGCGCTGCTGCAGGACACGCTGGACGCAGCGTTTGCATCGCCGCTGATCTCGGCCCGGGCCAAGGCGCTGATGTTCGGGGTAATCGCCCGGACGCTGGACTGTCGATTCTGCGAGAACGACATGATCGAGCGGCTCGCGCAGTCCGGCATGTCGAACGCAGCGGTTCAGGCGAGCCTGGCTTCGCTTTCCGATCCGGATTTAGGTCCGGCGGAGGCGCCCCTGCTGGCTTGGGCTCGCGACACCGTGCGTTACCATACGCTGGACATTCAACAGCGGACGCACGCCTTGCTGCACCAGATCGGGGCGGAGCGGACGCTGGAGGCGGTGGGCGTCGCGGCCCTGGCCAATGCCACCGTGCGCCTGGCCATGCTGCTGGAATGACCACCGCGCTATCGATTGCGCTGGCTCTGCTTGCGGCCGGGCTGGCCGT
>Ga0208566_1002230_pt1 | contig 10537 bp, 6 predicted proteins | sample PL_2010_150m_FD_184159 | JGI IMG/M metagenome (GOLD analysis project Ga0208566, IMG submission 184159) | Freshwater microbial communities from Powell Lake, British Columbia, Canada to study Microbial Dark Matter (Phase II) - PL_2010_150m... | ecosystem: Environmental > Aquatic > Freshwater > Lake...
GGCGCCGCCCTGCGCGCCGCATCGACCCGCGCCACGGCGGCGCGCAGGGCGGCGCCCGAGGCCATCACTTGATCGCCGGCCGAGAGCGCACTGTCGCGGCTGGCGCGCAACTGGGCCAGCGAGGCGCGGGCGGCGGCTTCGGCGGAATCCACTGCCTGCGGCGAGACCATCTTCTGCGCCACCAGCGCCCGGACCCGCTCCAGGTCCTTCTGCGCCTTGTCGGCATTGGCCAGCGCCTGCTCGATCACCGAACGCGCTGCGGCAGCATTGGCGCGCGCGGCAGATACTTGCGCCGCCGCTTGGCCGCGCAGCGGCCCGCTTTCGCCCTCTTTGCCGGCATTGGCCAAGGCCAGTTGCAGCTCGGCCTCGGCCTGCGCCAGCTTGGCGCGGTAATCGCGGTCATCGATCTGCGCGAGCAGGTCGCCGGCCTTGACCGTTTGATGTTCGCTCACTTGGACCGCCGTGACGAATCCACCCACCTTGGGCATCACCGGCACGATATGCCCTTCAATCTGGGCATTGTCGGTGCTGACATGCGACAACCCCCACCAGACCTTCCAGCCGAGCCAGCCCGCCACGGCAAGGAAACCGATGAGGAAAATCAGGCGCGGCAGGTTGCTACTGCGAGATGCGGGGAGGCTGGTTGCGTCGTTCATGAAGGGTTCAATTTTTTGGGAAGGGCTGGATTGTCGCCGATTCCATCTTAGGGCGTGCTCTCAATTGATCGGCGTGATGCGTTCAATTGAGAACACGCCCTCGGGGTCAATACAGAATTTCGACGATCTCGATCTCGCGCAACCCGAGCGGGCTCTGGAAGCGCACCAGCTCGCCCAGCCGCGCTTTCATCAGCGCGCGCGCCAGTGGCGAGATCCAGCTAATGCGGCCGGCGGAGGCATCGGCCTCGTCGACGCCGACGATTTGATAACTGGCTTCGTTACCGTCGGCATCGACAATCGAAACCCTGGCCCCGAAGAACACCTGATCGAGATTTTCCTGGCGTCCCGGATCCACCACGACGGCATTCTCCAGGCGCTTGGTGAGATAGCGCAGGCGCTTGTCGATCTCCCGCAGCCGTTTCTTGCCGTAGATATAGTCGCCGTTTTCGGATCGGTCGCCATTGCCCGCAGCCCAGGAAACCACTTGGACCAAGGCCGGCCGCTCGACCTTGAGCAGTTGCTCGAATTCAGACCGCAGCCTGGCATGACCTTCGATGGTCATGTAATTCTTGCTGCCGGGCGGGAGCGCAGGAATGCCGACGGGTTCGGATCCGTCTTCGTCCTCCTCGCTCTCTTTGACGAAGGCCTTGTTCATCGCTGTAGTTTCTAACGTACAGACGCCGCAAAGTCGACATTGTATGATGACTTATGGCGACACCCCACCTCCCCCTGCCGCCCCGCCTTGCTTTCGTCGCCGGCGCCAATGCCAGTCTGCCGCTGTTGATGGCCATTATCCCCTTCGGTGTCGTCTGCGGCGCCAGCGCCGCCAGCATCGGCCTGAGCTTCGGCCAGGCCTGGGCTCTGTCGTGGCTGGTGTTCGCCGGCTCCTCCCAGATCGTCGCGACGCAACTCATGGCCAGCGGCGCACCTGCCTGGGTCACGGTGCTGACCGGCTGGGTGGTCAACCTGCGCTTCATGATGTACAGCGCCACCCTGGCGCCGCATTTTCGCCAACGCTCGCGACCCGGGCGCTGGCTCGCGGCCTACCTGCTGACCGACCAGGCGTTCGCGGTAACGCTAGCCCGAATTGTCGAAGGCCGCGAAGCGCGCGAGACTGCCTGGTTTTACCTCGGCCTGGCCTTGTCCACCTGGCTGTTCTGGCAGGTCGCCAGCATCGCCGGAATCATGCTCGGCAGCTTCATACCGGCGCGCTGGTCGATGGATTTCATCGTCGCCCTGACCTTCATCGCACTGCTGGTGCCCCTCCTGAACAACCGCCCGATGCGTGGCGCCGCACTGGTCGGCGGCATGGTGGCGCTGGCGCCGCAGTTGCCTTTCAGGCTCAACCTGATCTCCGCGGCGCTGGCGGGCGCGGCCATCGCCATGCTGCTGGAGAAGATATGGACCCGACCCTCGTCTGGCTGACCATCCTCGCCCTGGCGGCGACTACTTTCATCACGCGCCTGTCCTTCATGGGACTGCTGGCCCATGTCGAGTTGCCGCCGTTGTTGCAGCGAGCCCTGGCCTACGTGCCGCCCGCCATCCTCGCCGCGATCATCGCGCCGCAGGTGTTTCCCGTCGTGCAGGAGCTTCCCACCCTGGACTGGCCGCGCCTGATCGCCGCACTGATCGCCTTCGCCGTCGCCTTTCGTACCCGCAGCACCCTCGCCACGGTGTGCGTCGGCATGCTGGTGCTATGGGGCCTGCAGGCTGTGTAGGCTAAGCGCCGGGAAAGCCTCTTCCCATGCCGTCTGTTTGATCGCCGGCGGGGCCGCGCCGACGCAGGTCAGCCAGGCAAGAGTCCGATGGACCGGATTTGCTAACCTGTAATACCGTGAGCGAGCATTACCGCCGGCGGCCGGAGCACCAGTTCCGCGGTCACCCCCTCAGGGCCGGAAGTTATCGCAACTCTGGTGCGCTCTTTACTCAACATCGACTTCACGAGCCCCAAACCAGTGGCCGTGCCCACGCCCGATTCAAAATCAAAGCCGGGCGGCAGCACCGCTCCGGCCGTCACGACGCGAACCGTCGCCGATTCCCCATCGCTGGTCAAGAATACCTTAACCGCCGCCTCCGGCCTGCCGTGCTTGATGGCGTTGAATACGAGCTCATTGATGATCAGTGCAACCGGCACGGTTTCATTATCCGCAATCCGCACCTGCCGGACCAAATCAGCGTCGATGACCGGCTCGATCGAGCATTCCATCGCTTTCGCCAGCGTTCGGCAGATCTCCGGGACCAGCTTGCAGAGAAGAACGTGTTGCTCTCCTTCTGACGCCTGCAAACCGAATACTGTCGCCATCGCGTAAAGCCGCGCAATAGCCGAATCTGTCGCGGCCGCGAGTTCCGGCTGAACCTTTCTGGAAGTCTCCATCAGCAAGATCGCTCCTTGCAGCGCGTTCTTGACGCGGTGATGGACTTCGCGAACCAAGGTATTGCGAAGCGCTTTCTCGGTTTCCAGTTCGCGGTCGTGTGCCTCCTTTCGATCGGTAAAGTCGGTGGCAATTGCATAGAACCCGTTGACCGTGCCATCCAACGCAACGTCCGGAATCAGATTGACGAAAACGTAACGGCGCCCGACGCCCGGAATACTGAAGTAATCTTCGACAGCGGTGGCACGACCCAACAGGGCAGCCTCGATATAAGGCTGGCGTTGCTGGTAGAACTCTTCGCCCCGCACTTCGCGCAATGTTTTCCCGAGTGTTTCTGCTCTGGATAGGTTGTTCCATTTCTCATAGGCGAGATTGACAAAGCGATAGCGCTGCTCAAGGTCAAAGCAGGCCACTTGAGCCGGGACGGCGTCCAAGATCAAACCCAATTGTCGCTCCCGAGCCTGCAGCACCTCGTGCGCCTGCCGCCTTTGCGATTCCCACGCAAGCTGACGCTTCAGAGTCCGGCGATAGACGGCGAATCCGCCTGCCATCAGTACCAGCAGCAGCAGGTATGAAGTTCGGGTTTGTTGCCACCAATGAGCCTGGATATTGGATAGCGGTGTCACGACGGTAAATGTGAGCGGGTAGTGGGATAAACGGCGGAATACGAAAAGCCGATCGGGTCGCCCGAGACTGCCAGGTCCCTCGATAACCCCGCTCACGGGATATCCTTCCTGCCGGAGGTGTCGACTGAGGACGTCCGTGAATGGTTTCCCGTAGATGTCGTTCAGGTCCACGTTATCGGGAATGGGGTATCTGCTCACCACGTAGCCATCATCCCGCCTGAGGCCGGCTGCTGTGCCTTCAGCCAGCGGCGCATTTTTCCAGAAAGCCTGTGGCGTGGCAAGAAACATCCCCGCGGTAATGATAAATGCCAAATCGCCCCGTTTATCCCGGATGCCATAGCGCAGGGGCACGACCCAGTCATTGACCACGAGTCCGATCAGCGGCCGCCCAATACTGAGAGTCTGCCCTTGCAGCAGTTCTTCACGCGACTGGATGAACGAGGGCTGTTCGGCCACGGACGGCAGCACTGCGCCCGGGGCCGACGTCGCGGTGATTAGTATCTGACCGTCTGGCCGAACCAGAGCGATATCGGGCAGTTCAGCGTGCACTTCGATGAAGCGCTTAAGCAGCAATTGCGCGCGTTGCGCATCGATCTGGCCATTCTTATCGCGTAAATCCCGGCCGAGCAAAGCGAGCGCGCGTTCAAATTGGGAAAAATACGAATCGAGAGCCTTTTCGCCCATCCCGGCAAGGGCGAACAAGTGTTGTATTTCCTCGGCTTTCTCGGCCCGCCAGGAGTGCCAGGAAAAAGCCAAGCCAAAGCCGAGAAACAGCAGCAAAAACAGGGTACCCACCCACCTCAAGTCCCGGGCGCCACGAAAATGATTACGGTTGCTGGTCAATGTGCGTCTCCATTGATGCTTCCGAAACCGGCTGACAAGCCGGCAACGTCGAGCTCTTGGAAGTGCACTATAATATGAACGCAGAGCCCAATCCCCGCTCTCTCCTTCGAGGGCGCATGTCGTCCCGCCGTCGCCGGCGCAATTGCAGTAGGACGAAACTTCACCCGCGTTTTTTTCGACGCCTGCGCCTATTGCGCTGGCAGTTTGTCGCAAGGCGAAGCCGACACGCGATACATTTCGGCTTTATCCGCCATACATTGCTTCCGGAAACCCATGACGAGCATTCTGATTGTCGATGATGACCGGCTGATCCTGAGCGGTTTTGCGATCGCCCTCGAAGAACGCGGTTACGTGGTTCACAAGGCCGCGAGCGGCGAGGAAGCCGTGGCGCTGGCCGACACCACTCAGCCGGACCTGGTACTGATGGATATCTATCTTCCCGCCATCTCGGGCATCGAGGCGGCGCGCACGATTCAGAAGAAGACAAAGGTACCGGTCATCTTCCTGTCCGCGACTGACAGTGAGGAGCTGATGCGCATGGCGATTTCGCTGGGGAGCATCAGCTACTTGGTGAAGCCGATCACGATCAAACAACTGGTGCCGGCGATTGAAAACGCACTTGCGCGATCGCACGACATTCGCAATTTGCGCAGCAGCGAAGAGCGTCTCGGTACAGCGCTGAAGCAAAGCCGCGATGTCGGCGTCGCTATCGGCATGCTGATGGAGCGCACCGACACCAGCGCTGAAGAAGCGTTTGAAATGCTGCGCGGGCACGCCCGCAGCACCCGCAGCAAGACCGCGGACGTCGCGAAGGAGGTGATCGCAGGGAAACTGCAGCTCACTCAGAAAGCAAGCGGCTGAGGCGTCATGGCAAGGGCCGCAAGTCCGTGGCAATCTCGTGGTTGGTGCAACGAGCAACCTATCATGCACCAAGCACCGGTTATTAATCCTGGTCAATGTCAATTGCAGTTGGAGCCCGAATTACTTATGATGTGATAGTTGGCGACCGAAACCCCGTCGCCTCGAACGACGAGATCGAGGTTCGGGATGGTTTATAGGGGTTTCCGCCAGCATTTCCCGCCGCATGCGGCAATAATTCATGCAACGCCCGGCTGCATGTCTGATCGCCTGCCATGAGCCCGGTACGCCTCTTCGTCACCGATCGCGGTACCCCCGGGAAGCTCATCGCCCTCTTGGGCATGGTCATGCTCGCGGTGGCGTCCGTAGTGGCGTACCTGATCTGGGCAGGTCGTCAGGAGGCAATCGACCACGCCGAAGCCACCACGCGCGACTACACGGCTATCCTCGAAACACGGCTGGAAACGACGCTGCGCCGCGCCGACGCCGCGTTGTGGGAACTCTCGCGCGAGATTCCCGTGGCGGCGCTGAGCCGGCAGGCGGTACCGCGTTATGCCGACAAGCTGAATGCCAATATGGATTTCCTGCTGTTCAACTTCAAGGAGATCGCCGGTTTGCGTGTTGCCGATAGCGGCGGCAATACGCTGTATAGCTCGGCCAGCGCCAGCACACCCTATGTAAATATTTCCGACCGCGGCTATTTCCGCCAGTTGCGCGACAACCCTCAGGCCGGTCTGGTATTTTCCGAGGTCATCACCGGCCGCAGCACCAACCGACAAGTCCTTGTTATGGCCAGAGCACTCACGGACGGGCGCGGAAGTTTCATGGGCGTGGTGTATACGCTGCTCGAACTTGAACACTTCCAGATACTCTTCCAGTCGCTGACCATCGCCCCCCAGAGCGTGACCGCGTTTCGCCGCAGTGACGACCAGCGGCTGATCCTGCGCTGGCCTCACTTGGCCAGCGAGGTCAACCAGCCGCTAAATCCGCAGCATCCGATCACCAGGGCGATGGCCGCCGGTACCAAGGCAGGTACTGTCGAACTTAGCGCCCAGACCGACGGCATTTTGCGCATCTTCAGTTATCAGACGCTGGAGCGCTACCCGTTCTATGTCCTCTTCGGCGTCAGCCGCGACAGCGTATTGGCCGAGTGGCGCGCGCGTTCGCTGGCGATTGGTGCATCGAGCCTGTTGTTGCTGAGCTTGCTGGGCTGGATGATGATACGTCTGTGGCGCGCCCTTGCCGAGATCACCCGCGTCCGGGATCAACTCCAGCTTGCGCTGGATGCATCAAAAATCTCCTTGTGGGATTGGGATGCCACCGGCAATTCCATCTATCTCGATGCGGCGTGTGCGCGGATGCTCGGAGAAGCGCCGCGCGAACGCTATTCAACGCGCGAAGAATTGGCGGCGATAGTCCATCCAGACGATATTGCAACTACGATCAAAATGCAGAGCGACTGTCTGCGTGGCGTAATCGAGGAATATCTTATAGAGCACCGCGTGCGCACCGCCGACGGTTCCTGGAAATGGATCGAGAGCCGCGGCAAGGTGGTGGCGCGTGATACGCAGGGGCGCGCGCTGCGCGTGAGCGGCACCAACCTTGACATCACCGAGCGCAAACAGGCGGAGAACGCTCTGCGGCGGCTCAACGAAAACCTCGACGCGACCTTGCAGGCGATTCCCGACCTGCTCTTCGAGTTGGACGAAAGTGGTTGCTATCATGAGGTGTGGGCCCACGATCAAACGCTGCTTGCGGCGCAACGAGAACACCTGCTCGGGCATACGGTCGGCGAGATGCTCCCGCCCGAAGCGGCCGAGGCGGTACTCGATGCGCTCCGGGAAGCCGCCGAGACGGGCACATCGCGGGGACATAATATCTCGCTGCGCCTTCCGCATGGGGAATTCTGGTTCGAACTTTCGACCGCGCGCAAGGAAAGTAGGCCCGGCGAGCCCCGGCGCTTCATCATGCTGTCACGCGACATCACCGCGCGCAAGCAGGCGGAGGAGGCACTGCGGCTGATCAATCAAGGGCTGGAAATCAGGGTCGCGGCGCGCACCGCCGAGCTGGAACAGGCCAACACGGCCTTGGCCATTAAGGAAGAAGAAACCCGCTCGGTGGTCTACCACATGGTGGATTGCGTCATCACCATCGACGAAAAGGGCATTATCTATTCCGCCAACCCGGTGGTGGAAAAGATTTTTGGCTACACGCGCGATGAGGTTCTCGGACAAAACGTTTCCATGCTCATGCCCGAACCCCAACGTAGCGCCCATGACGGCTACCTCGAGAACTATCGCCGCACCGGACAGGCGCGCATTATCGGCATCGGCCGTGAAGTCGAAGGCTTGCACAAGAACGGCGAGCGCATCGCGCTGGATCTGGCGATCAGCGAATACTACGTTCACGGACAGCGCTTTTTCACCGGCATTGTGCGCGACATCGGCGAGAGGGTGCGCAACCTGGAGGATCTGGAACAAGCACGGCTGGACGCCGAACAGGCCAACGTTGCCAAGTCGGCTTTCCTCGCGGCCATGAGCCATGAGATCCGCACCCCCATGAACGGCGTAATCGGCATGGTCGACGTGCTGCACCAGACCAGCCTCAAAGGCTACCAGGCGGAGATCGTCGATACCATCCGGGATTCGGCGTATTCCCTGCTGGGCATCATCGAGGACATACTCGACTTCTCCAAGATCGAGGCAGGTCGGCTGGAGATCGAACGCGCGCCCACGCCGGTGGTCGCCGTGATTGAGCAGGCCTGCAATATGCTGGACCACCTGGCCGCAAAGAAAGGAGTGGAACTCACCCTGTTCACCGATCCGGCGATTCCCGCGGAAGTCCTGAGCGATGCCCTGCGCCTGCGTCAGGTACTGGTCAACCTCATCAACAACGCCATCAAGTTTTCCTGCGGGGATCAGCGGTCGGGCAAGGTGTCGCTGCGCGCGCGCATGGCCGAGCACAGCCCGGAACGCGTGACGGTGGAGTTTCAGGTGGCCGACAACGGTATCGGCATGGATGAAGAGATCCAGGCGCGCTTGTTCACCTCCTTCAGCCAGGCCGACGTGTCGACCACCCGGCGTTTCGGCGGCACCGGGCTGGGGCTGGCCATCTCCAACAATCTGGTGAAACTCATGGGCGGGGAGATCACGGTGCACAGCGCGCCGGGCAAGGGCTCCAGGTTCACCGTGCGCCTGCCGTTCGTGCCGCTGCCGGCTCGCTCCGATGCGGGCCAGATGACAGCAGATGTGGCAGGGCTTTCCTGCCTGGTGGTGGGCAGCACAGAGGGGCTGGCCGATGATCTCGCCGCCTATCTCAGGCATGGCGGCGCGGCCGTCGAGCGGGCGCCGGACCTGGCGATCGCCCGGGAACGGGCCGGCGCGCGGGAATGCGCCAGCGCGGCCGGCCTGTCGGTGTGGGTCATCGACGCCGGTGACGAACTACCGTCCGCGGATGAACTGCAGGTCGCCGCCGGGGTTCGGCGCGATCTGGAGGTCCGCTTTCTGGTCGTCGGACGCGGGCAGCGGCGCAATCCGCGAGCCGCGGCTTCCGACCTGATCGTGGTGGACGGCAATGTGCTCGGCCGCCAGACCTTTCTCAGGGCGGTGGCCATCGCCGCCGGGCGGGCGCGGCCGGAAACAGAAACGCCTTCCGACGAAACCGAGGGGCCGCTCAGTCCGCCATCGCACGCGGAGGCACGGCGGCAGGGCAGGCTGATCCTGGTGGCGGAGGACAATGAAACCAACCAGAAAGTGATCCTGCGGCAGCTCGGTTTGCTCGGTTACGCGGCAGATATCAGCGCTAACGGCCGCGAGGCACTGGAATGCTGGCGCAGCGGCGATTACGCGCTGCTGATCACCGACTTGCACATGCCACAGATGGACGGCTATGCGCTGGCCGCGGCCATCCGCGCCGAAGAAAAGGGCTCCCGGCACGTGCCGATCCTCGCCCTGACCGCCAATGCCCTCAGGGGGGAAGCGGAACGCTGCCGGTTGGCCGGGATGGACGATTACCTGGCCAAACCTGCGCCGCTGGAGAAACTCAAAGCCATGTTGCACAAATGGCTGCCGATTGCCTCGGAATTTGTGCCAGAGCATGCGGCACCAGTCGCACCGCTCACACCACTCGCGCCGCAAGCTGCCGCACCATCAGCAGTGGACATCAATGTGCTCAAGGCGCTGGTGGGTGACGATGCGGCGGTCATCCGCGAGTTTCTGCACGACTTTCGCATCAGCACCGCCACGATAGCGGCGGAACTGCGTGCCGCCTGCCAACTTGGCCAAGCCACCGCGGCTGGCGCGGCGGCCCACAAGCTCAAATCCTCGGCCCGCTCCGTGGGTGCGCTGGCGCTGGGCGAACCGTGCGCCGAAATGGAACAGGCCGGCAAGAGCGGCGATAACGCAACCCTGGCGGCGTTATTACCCGGATTCGAGCAGGCACTGGCCGCCGTGGGCGAGTGTCTGGATGCATTGTTGCAAGAGCGGCAGCAGGCGGCGAAAAGCTAGAGAGAAATGATCCTATTGGAAAAATCCGCAGTCAGTATTCTGGTGCTCGACGACGAGCCGTTCATGCTCAAGCTGCTTGGTCACTTATTGGCCGCGCAGGGATATACACAGGTGACGCTCTGCGACAGCGGCCAGCGCGCGCTCGACCTGCTCGACAGGCCGAATTACGCCGCGGACCTGGTTCTATCCGACCTGAACATGCCGGAGATGGACGGGCTCGAATTCGTCCGCAAGCTGGTTGAGCGCGGCTATACCGGCAGTCTGATCCTGGTGAGCGGCGAAGACGAACGCGTGCTTCAGACCGCCGAGAAACTGGTGCAGGCGCACCACATCACGGTGCTGGGTCGCCTGCACAAGCCGCCGACACCGGAAGGATTGGCCACGCTGCTGGAAAAGTGGTCACCCCCGTCACGCGCCAAGTCACGGGCGGCGAAGAAGAGTTACGGCGCAGACGAGGTGCGTGCCGCCATCAACACGGGCGCACTCGTCAATTACTACCAACCGAAGGTGGCGGTTGCGACGGGTGAGGTAGTGGGCGTGGAGACTTTGGTGCGCTGGCGCCATCCCGTGGATGGCATGGTGTTCCCCGACCAGTTCATCGGTGTGGCGGAAGCGCACGGCCTGATCGACGAGCTGACCCGGGTGGTACTCACTGACGCATTGGCACAGGTCAAGAC
>Ga0208566_1002231_pt1 | contig 10536 bp, 8 predicted proteins | sample PL_2010_150m_FD_184159 | JGI IMG/M metagenome (GOLD analysis project Ga0208566, IMG submission 184159) | Freshwater microbial communities from Powell Lake, British Columbia, Canada to study Microbial Dark Matter (Phase II) - PL_2010_150m... | ecosystem: Environmental > Aquatic > Freshwater > Lake...
GCCACTTCCCTTTGCTGCAAAGGCTTGGCAGGATCCTGGTCCACGATGATCATGTATTCCAGCCAGGGCATCTTATCCATGATCTTACGCACCTTGGGTGCATGTTTTTTCTGGGTGATGAGGACGCGGGTCCGGGCATTCTCCAGCCGGATAAAGAGAGATTCGTCTCCAAAAGCGGAGAAAAGTGGCTGTGCAATGGCGCCGGTTTTCAGGATACCGAGAAACCCGAGGTACAGCTCAGGAATTTTATCCATGAACAAACAAACACGGTCCTCCGGCTTGATCCTGAGATCACGAAGGAATTGGCCGATCGTATTGGAGGCAAGGCGGATGTCGTTGTAGGTGTATCTCTTTTCAACGCCTCCAAACCCCTCCCATATCAGTGCCGGTTTATCTGCTTTACCCATCTGGCATATCCGGTCGGAACAGTACCAGCCAATGTTGATGACATTCCCGGGTTTATAATCCAGTTCCTGTTCTGCAATGTTCCAGTTGAAATTTTTTACTCTTTCGTCATAAGATCCGATGTTCGGCATAGTGAAATTTGTTGTAGGTTAATACTAGTAGTTCTAGGTTTTTTGGTTCCTTTGGCTGTTCGCTATTCGCCATTCGCTGTTCGCTATTCGCTATTCTCCACCCTCCATTCTCCATTCTCCATCCTCCATCCTCCATTCTCCATCCTCCATTCTCCATCCTCAGTCTTCTGACCTCAGATTTCAGATCTCGGATTTCAGTCCTCCTTCTCCACGATCACCACTGCTGTAGCGATCTCTTTTACATGTGATAAAGATACATGAATTTTTGAAATTCCTTCGATCTTTCCCAGTTCTTCTGCTTTCCCGTAAAGACGAATCAGGGGTTTGCCGAATTCATCATGGTACACCTCGATATCTGCAAACCTGATCCCGAATCTCCACCCGGTGCCGATGGCTTTCATAAAAGCTTCCTTAGCGGAAAACCGGGCAGCATAATTTTCATATTTATGCCTTTTCGTTTCGCAATAGGTGATTTCCCCCGAAGTGAAAATCTTATCCCGGAAACCAATATCTTTTTCCATCACTGCGTGGATCCTGGATACCTCAATAATATCAGTGCCTATTCCGTAGATCATAAGGTTGAGTTAAAGGTCGTGACGCGTCACGCGTTACGCGTTACGCGTTACGATTTTCTATATAGCTCCTAATTGTTTTCCGACCTTTATAAACTTCTCAATGGCAAATTCGATCTGCTCGGTTGAGTGTGCTGCACTGATCTGTACCCTGATCCTTGATTTTCCTTTGGGGACAACCGGGTAATAAAACCCGATCACATAGATGCCTTCATCGAGCAGGGCATTGGCGAAGTTCTGAGAAAGTTGGGCGTCATTGGGAAGATGGCCGAATAATACAGGTACGATGGGATGGATCCCCGGAACGATCCTGAAACCGGCGGCTTCCATTCCTTTGCGGAAGAAGCTTGTGTTTTCGAACAGCTTATCCCTGAGCATGGTGGTTTCAGAAAGCAGGTTCAGAACTTCGAGGGTGGCACCGGCGATTGCAGGCGCCAGGGTATTTGAGAATAAATAAGGCCTCGAACGCTGGCGAAGGATTTCCACGATCTCTTTCCGCCCCGAAATGCAACCGCCGGATGCACCGCCAAGGGCCTTTCCGAAGGTTGTGGAGATGATATCCACCCTTCCCTGGGCATTGCAATGCTCAACCGTTCCTCTTCCCGTCTTTCCTACAAATCCGGTTGCATGTGAATCGTCCACCATCACCAGGGCATTGTATTTTTCGGCCAGGTCGCAGATCTTGTCAACATGCGCAATGATTCCGTCCATGGAAAAAACGCCATCCGTGACGATCAGCTTGAAACGAGCTTCACTGGCATCCTGCAACACCTCCTCCAGGTCTTCCATGTCGTTGTTCTTATACCGGAAACGTTGGGCTTTGCTCAGCCTGACACCATCAATGATGGAGGCATGGTTCAGTTCATCGGAAATAATGGCGTCCTTTTCACTCAACAGCGGTTCAAAAACCCCTCCGTTGGCATCAAATGCAGAGGAATAGAGAATGGTGTCTTCTGTCCCGAGAAACTCACTCAGCTTTGCTTCAAGATCTTTGTGGATCTTCTGGGTTCCGCAGATAAACCTGACCGACGACATCCCGAAGCCATAGCGGAAAAATGTCATATTTGCACCCGCCATCGTTCTCGGATCATTGCACAAACCGAGATAATTATTGGCACAGAAATTCAGAACTTTTTGCCCTTTGTCCGTCTTGATTTCAACACCCTGGGGCGTGGTCAGGATACGTTCATTCTTGTAAAGACCCTCCGAGATGATGTTATCGAGTTGTTTTTGCAGATGATCTTTGAATTTGCCGTACATAGTGAAGAGGAACAGGATTGTTAATCAGGTAACAAAGGTAAATATTTAACGTTTACCAAGGAACAATTCTGAAGGACAACCGGCAAATTCTTTGGGTTTTCTTTTTACGGTCCACTAAAACATCATTTCATATTAAGAGGAAAGAATTCTATGTATTTTTGATGCAAAATTGATAACACATGAAAAAAATGTCCTTTGTGATGTCATTGCTGTTGATGCTTGTTTTAACAAACTTCACCCTTTCCTCCTGCAAGAAAAAAACGACTCCCATCCCTGATTTTCCGCAACTGATCGGGAACTGGAGCGGGCAAACATCTCAGGGAACTGCTATTTCCTTTGGTGTTGAGAACGTTCAGGGGAATCTCGATATAACACGATATGACCTGATGGTTTATACCGCCGGAGGATACCGGCAATACAAGGCAGGAAATTCAAATGGTATTGTCGTTGTCACGAACAAACAATTCAGAATCCATCTTGGAACCGGGAATTCCGGAGAATCTTACATCGATGGAACCTTCAATGTGAATGATCTGACCTTGTACGGGAATTTTGCGGTTTATGAACCGGGAAATACAATCGATATCATTACCGGCACATACTCCTGTTCAATGGGAACAAAATAGATAACTATGGAAAATTTTGTTTTCTGCAACCCCACTACCCTTCATTTTGGGAAGAACGCCCTCGATGGGTTGAACAATGTGCTTCAACATTATGGCAGGAAGGTCCTGTTGGTATATGGCAAGGGATCGATCAAAAAAACCGGGCTTTATGACAAGGTGATGGGCTGTTTGAAGGAGGTGCAGGCTGAAGTTTTTGAATATGAAGGGATCCGGCCAAATCCGGTGATTGAGGATGTAGATACTGCTGCTGCCCTCGGACGTAAGCACAAGGTTGATGTTATTCTCGCAGTTGGAGGAGGCAGTGTGATTGATTCGGCAAAGTTTATTTCCATTACGATTCCTGTTCAGCATCCCGCCTGGGATTTCATCATCAGGAAAGCAAAACCCGAAAAAGCAATACCGTTGATTTGCATATTGACTCTTGCTGCAACCGGAACCGAGATGAATCCTTTTGCCGTGATCTCAAAACATGATGCTAATTTTAAAGACGGGTATAGTTCTCCGCTCTTATATCCTGCTCATTCTTTCCTCGACCCGCAATTGACGGTTACGGTTCCCCGTAATTATACGGCTTACGGGATCGTTGATCTGATCGCACATTGTTTCGAGGCCTGGTTCGGCGCCGGAGAAGCATCACTCAGCGACCGGTTCATTATTTCGATAATTCAGGAAGCAATAAAATATGGACCCGCCTTACTGAAGGATCTGAATAACTATGACCTCCGGGAAAAGATCATGTATGCAGCTACCATGGCGTTGAACGGACTTACTATGCAGGGAAAAAAATCGGGCGACTGGGGCGTTCATGGCATCGGCCATATCCTTTCCCTGCTCTATGACATTCCGCATGGCGCCTCACTGACGATTGTTTACCCTGCCTGGATGAAGCACCTTCAGGAAAGGGCCGCCGACCGGATCGCATTGCTCGGTTCGGGTATCTTCAATGAACCCCTCACTGCTCCTGAGTCCATTAAGCGTATCGAAGACCTGTTCCGTTCCCTGGAATGTCCTGTACGTTTGTCGGAAACCGGTATCGCAACCGATCAACAAAAGATCTGTGAAACGCTGGTGATCAACAAGGTAAGCGGGGCAAATTATAAATTGAAAGAAAAGGATTTGGAGGAGATTGTCGAGTTGTTTTTTATGAGATCGCCATCACGTGTATGAACCCCTGGGCATCCCGATAGCTATCGGGACTGGACCTAATTTCTTCTCGTTCTTTTCTTTTTTCCAAAAGAAAAAGACAGCTTTGGGTTTTCAGCGACCCACTATCAATGAAATTTATTTATGCCCTCAGGCCGGGCGGCCTCGTCGCCGCAACGCAACTGCGCCTGGCGCTATCTCACTTCGTTCGATTCACGCCTCCGGCGTGACCGCACCAGTCAAGGTTGCTTATGCGGCGACTGGTATATTTTTTCTTTTATCAAACAATCTCACAATTCACCCCTCACAATTCTTTGTTACTTTCTTTTGGTGGAGCAAAAGAAAGTAAATACTGTCCCACCCGGCCTGAGGGCAAAAGAAAGAAGTAATTCCTAACTTTGACCGCTCAATATTAACCAAAAATGAAAAAAGTCTTTTGCGGCAATGAAATTGATAAAATGCCAAACTGGGCATTCCGGATGATGTCGTTCATGTTTAATGTCGCTGATCTAGTTAAATCCAGGGATAAGAAACTTGATCCTTTTAACCTTCAGAAAGGTCAGGTCGTTGTGGATTATGGCTCAGGAACCGGCAGGTACCTGCCACAGGCGTCAGAACTGGTCGGAGATGGCGGATTGGTTTATGCTGTTGACATTCATGAACTCGCTGTCAAATCGGCCTTTCGCACGATCAAAAAATACAACCTGAAAAATGTCAGGCCGGTCCTTACCGATGGTAAAACTGTAAACATTCCATCGCAAACTGCGGATATCATTTATGCGTTGGATATGTTTCATATGGTTAAGAACACGCAGCCATTTTTACAGGAATTGAACAGAATAATAAAACCAGGCGGTACCCTTTTTCTTGAGGACGGGCACCAGGCAAGATCATTGACCAGGGAAAAAGTGCTGAATTCAGGATGCTGGGAAATCCTCGAAGAAACAAAAACATTTATCAAATGTTCTCCGATAGTCCTCTGAAAAACAATCACGCGAATGAAATTGGTTTATCTGTACTTTCCTTTTGCTTGTTCCAAAAGAAATAGAAGGCCTTGGATTTCCATCGACCCACTATCGATTTACTTTATTCTTGCCCTCAGGCCGGGCGGCCTCGTCACCGCAACGCAGCTGCGCCTGGGTTAATCTCACTTCATTCGATTCCCCCAGCCAAGGCTGCTTATGCGGCGACTGGTATCATTTTTTCTTATCTGATTTTAATCCGGATCAGATGGATCCCATATTTAATCAATCCACAACGTTCAATAACTTTTTTTTCCGCCTCATGAAAATTGTGTTAAGTAAATCGAGGCCCCTCCCCTTACTCCCCTCCCCAATTGGGGAGGGGAAGGGGGTGGGGCTAGGAGCGAAGCGACGAGTTTCCGTGGTTTCGACAAGCTCAACCACCGGCCCGCTCCCTGCGCTCCCTGAGCCTGTCGAAGGGAGCAGCGGTGACTTTTCTTTGTTACTTTCTTTTGGTGGAGCAAAAGAAAGTAAATACTGTCCCGCCAGGCCTGAGGGCAAAAGAATAGTGAAAGGTGGTTTCGACAAGCTCAACCACCATTATGTTCCCTGAGCTTGTCGAAGGGAACATTTGAAATTTTCTTCAAGTTCAGATTCCTGAGCTTAGGCGCCCATTTTGCAGTGACGCCAACAATCATGAGTGTCATAATTCCTCCAAAAATAACCGAAGGGATCAATCCAATCAGTTTTGCCGCCACCCCTGATTCGAAGGAACCGATTTCATTGGAAGATCCGATAAAAATGCTATTCACGGAAGCAACCCTTCCCCGCATTTCATCAGGCGTGACCAGCTGCATCGTCGCCGAGCGTATCACTACGCTGATGTTGTCGAACATCCCACTCAGCGCCAATAATCCCATGGAGAGAAAAAAGTTTGTTGAGAGGGCAAAACAAATGATGCTCAATCCGAACCCGGCTACCCCGATCATAAGTAATCGCCCGGCTCTTACAACGGGAGGACGATAAGCCAGAACAACCGACATCAGAACAGCCCCCACCATGGGTGCTGCGCGTAAGAGCCCCAATCCCTCGGGTCCCACTTTCAAAACCTCAGCAGCAAATACCGGTAAAATGGCGACCGCACCTCCAAACAGCACCGCAAACATATCGAGTGCCATGGCGCCCAGCAACAACTGGTTGCTGAACACAAACCGGATCCCATTGGAGAGCCTTTGCGTCAAGGTTTCTTTCTCGTCAATGGCGGGAACGGGCCGACTGCGAATGTTCGTCAATAACATAAAAGAGACCAGCATGGAAACAATCACGGTCATATAGGCGATCTTGACTCCGAAAAAACCATACACCAACCCGCCGATAGCAGGGCCGGTGATCGCAGCAACATGCCAGGTGGTGCTGTTCCAGGTAGAGGAATTTGTATACAACGACCGGGGAACGACCTGTGCCATCAGTGCAATCGTGGCAGGATAAAGAAAAGCCCTCGCGATGCCTGAAATGGCAACACAAAGGTAGATGGGTAAAACTCCAAACTTCCCGATAATACCTGTCTTGTGATACGTAATCAGCAAAAGCAACCCGCTTGCGAAAAGGAAGAGAAAGTCAAACCACAAAATGATCTTTTTCCGGTTAAACCGGTCGGCAATATGGCCCGCATAAAGCGCGACGGAGATGAAGGGAAGGGCTTCAGCCAACCCGATCAGCCCGAGCGAGAGCGGGTCGTGTGTCAGTTCATATACCTGCCAGCCAACGATGATGCTTTGCATCTGAGCAGCAATGGTCATGAAAAACCGGAAGGAAAGGAACAACCGGAAGTCTTTCAGCTTTAAAACTGCTAACGCATCATGTTTTCCTGTAAGCTCTTCCGTTTTCATTGTTCCCCGATGCTGTTATCCGGTTCAGATGGGATAAAAAAACCCGGTCAAATTGCCGGGTTTGACATTGTCAACAAAGTAAAGATTATTCTTCGTCTTTCTCCTGTTCTTCGTAAGTTTTAAGCAGCTTATCCTGAATGTCACCCGGTACCTGGGTATATTCGCCGAATTTCATGTTGTAGGTCGCACGCCCGCTGGTAAGCGAACTCAAAGCGGTAGAATAACGGTTCAATTCGGCCAGCGGTACCTTGGCCAGGATCTTCTGGTAAGTTCCTTCACTGTCCATCCCCATGATGATGGCACGGCGGCCCTGGAGGTCGGTCATGACATCACCCATTTTTTCTTCCGGCACAATGACTTCAATATCGTAGATGGGTTCGAGGATCTTTGGCCCGGCATTTTTGAAAGCTTCCTTAAATGCAGCACGGCCGGCAAGTTTAAAAGAGATTTCATTGGAGTCGACCGGGTGCATCTTACCGTCGTAAACGCTGACAACGATATCGCGTGCATACGAACCCGTAAGAGGTCCTTCCTCGATCTTTTCCATAATCCCTTTCAGGATGGCCGGGATAAAACGTGCATCAATGGCGCCACCTACGATACAGTTCTGCATCACCAGCTTTCCGCCCCAATCCAGTTCAATCACATCTTTCCCGCGAATCGGGAATTCATGTTGGTCTTTCATCCCTTCCCGGAAAGGTTCGATCATCATATAGACTTCCCCGAACTGCCCCGCGCCGCCTGATTGTTTCTTGTGGCGGTACATGGATTTAGCCGGTTTGGTGATGGTTTCACGATAGGGGATCTTCGGCGCCATGAATTCGATGCCGATCTTTTCAAGGTTCTCCAACTGCCATTTTGCAATGTTGAGATGAAGTTCTCCCTGTCCCATCAGGATCACCTGTTTGAGTTCTTTCGAATACAACAACACCAGGGTTGGATCCATCTTGCTCAATTCGCTTAGAAAACTGCCCAGTTTCTCATCATCACCCTGGTTTTTTGCTTTTACCGCTGCCCTGAATTTGGGTTCGGGATAAACCATGGGTTCAATGATAAGATCCGCATTCTTGGGAGAATTCAGGGTATTGTTCGTGTAGGTGTTTTTCAGCCTGATGGTAGCGCCGATGTCACCGGCAACAAGTTTTTCCACTTTGTCACGGTTTTTCCCGCTGATGACAAACAGCTGCGAAAGCCGTTCCTTTGAACTGTGCCGGCTGGGGTTGATCATGTCCATCGCTTCGGTGATCTCACCGGCATAAACCTTGAAGAAAGAAACTTCCCCGAGATGCTGTTCAATGGTGGTTTTGAAAACAAAGGCAGAAGCAGGCTCCGATGGATTGCATTTCAGCTCTTTCCCATCTTTTGTCTTGATGGCCGGCATGGCTTCGGGAGAAGGTACACTGTTTACGATGAATTCCAGAAGCCGGCCTATGCCCATATCATGCTTTGAACAAACACACATCACCGGGAAAATCGTACGGTGCATAATGCCTGTCCGGAGTGCTTTTGCAATTTCTTCTTCGGTCAATGTCCCTTTTTCAAAGAAGACCTCCATCAGGGATTCATCCTTGGAGGCGAGTTCTTCGATCAGTGCATTGTGCATCTCTTCCGTCTTTGCTTTTTCTCCGTCAGGCACATCCGTGATCTCGGGTTTTCCTCCACCCTGTGGATATTTGTACATCTTTTTTTTCAGGAGGTCGATGATGCTGTTGAATCCGGTACCTGCATTGACCGGGTATTGCATCAGCATAACATTTTTCCCGAACTGTTGGTGCAACTGGCGAATGGTCTCGTCAAAGTTGGCATGTTCCTGGTCGAGGTGGTTAACCACGAAAATAACCGGTGTCTGATTTTTAGTGGTATACCTCCAGGTGATTTCTGTTCCTACCTCCACGCCGTTCTGGGCATTGACAACCATCAGTGCCGTGTCGGCAACTTTAAGTGCAGCTACAACTTCCCCGATGAAATCGTCGAATCCCGGGGTATCAATGATATTAATTTTCCTGTTATCATACAATGTGCAAAGAACCGATGCAACAACCGAATTCTGGCGTTCGAGTTCAATCGGACGGTAGTCGGAAACCGTGTTTTTATCTTCCACACTGCCCCTGCGGTTGATCATGCCACCTTCAAAGAGCATCGCTTCGCCCAACGTGGTTTTTCCTGACTTTGATCCCCCGATGAGGGCAATGTTCCTGATCTCACTCGTTTGGAATACTTTCATTTTCTAAAGTTTCTTATTATGATTGGAAGTAGGATTGTTTGAAAAGGGCTGCAAAGTTAAATAATGCCAGTTAATTATCAAAACTTTTAGGGGTTAGGGGTCACAATCTCACTTTGCCATCTTCTTCGTGATTTCCATCCACTTCTCTGCTCCCATTTTCGACCCGATCACCTCTATAACATGTCCTGCCAGCAGCGCACCCATCTCTCCACATTTTTGGAGAGAAAGGTCCAGGGATTGCCCGTAAAGGAATCCGGAGGCATAAAGATCGCCGGCGCCAGTGGTATCAACCGGGGTTACGGTAATAATACCTATTTCAACAACTTCTTGTCCGCTTTTTATCAACGACCCTTTTGAACCGGTTTTCACCACGGCGATCCGGGCCATCCCGGCGATCTCATCCAGCGCTTCCCTGGGCTCTTTACCGGTAAAGGCTTTGGCCTCTTCTTCATTGGCAAAAACAATATCCACATACTTCGCCACAATCTCCCTGAGGAAATCCAGATTGGCTTCCACGACATTGTAACTCGCCAGGTCAAGTGAAACTGTCAATCCGTTTTCTTTTGCCAGGGATACTGCAGATCTTACGAGATCATGATTCTGGACCAGGTATCCTTCGATGTGAAGGTAATCGTATTGTTTAAAATTAAATGCCGTCAGGTGATCTGCTGCGAGTTCGATGGCAGCCCCAAGAAATGTGGCGAAGGTGCGTTCCGAGTCGGGCGTCACCAGTGCAATGGCACGGCCGGTTTCCTGCAGGCTGTGGATCATATGCGGTTCCACCCCGGCATTGATCATATCCTTGACAAACGACCCGCCCAGCTCATCCTCCCCGATCACACCAATGTACCCGGTAGGAACACCAAGCATGGCCAATCCATGGATTGTATTGGCGGCGGAACCTCCGGCAGAAAAACTTTTCGGATGTTTTTCAAACTTCTCCAGAACGGCCTGGCTCCTCAGCGCATCTACCAACTGCATGCTGCCTTTGGGAAGCTCAAGATGGTTAAGAAATTGATCGTCTTCAAGCCGGATCATGATATCTACAAGGGCATTGCCCATTCCAAGGATCTTTTTCATACTTGTCTTTATCTAAAGGAAGGCAAAGGTATTAAAATATTTCAGGAGGTCCGGATACAGAAAATTGAGACAATTGTCTTGACAACATGGACAAATTTCCGTATCTTTGTGAAAAATTCTTGAAAAATGACTGTTAAAACAAAACCGAAATCTGTTCTCCGGGCCTATGAAAAACACCTGGACGACCGGTTCTGGATGGTGGAAGAAGCTGCATCCGGAATCCCGGCTTCCGCAGTATTTGACC
>Ga0208566_1002232_pt1 | contig 10527 bp, 10 predicted proteins | sample PL_2010_150m_FD_184159 | JGI IMG/M metagenome (GOLD analysis project Ga0208566, IMG submission 184159) | Freshwater microbial communities from Powell Lake, British Columbia, Canada to study Microbial Dark Matter (Phase II) - PL_2010_150m... | ecosystem: Environmental > Aquatic > Freshwater >...
GCCGATGCCGGCCTGGCATCCTGGATCCGGCTGACGCTGGTCCCGGGGGTCGGCGGCGAAACCCGGCGCCTGCTGCTCAAGACATTCGGCCTCCCCGGGGCGATTTTCAGCGCCAGCATGGGCGCCTTGCGCGGCGTCATCGACCCGGCGCTGGCGGAGCGCCTGCTGCTGCAAGATGCCGCCATTGCCGCCGAAATCGACGCTACGCTGCAATGGGCCGCGGAACCCGGCAACAGCATCCTGACGCTGGCTGACAGTGCCTATCCCCAGGCCTTGCTGACCAGCGCCGACCCGCCGGTGCTGTTGTATGTGAAGGGTCGCATCGATCTGCTCAACCGGCCGGGAGTGGCCATCGTCGGCAGCCGCAATGCCACTCCGCAGGGAATCGCCAATGCCGAGGCCTTTGCGGCGTCACTCGCCGGCGTCGGGCTGACCATCGTCAGCGGGCTGGCACTGGGCATCGATGCGGCGGCACACCGCGGCGCCCTGAGCGCTGCGGGAGATGACACGGGGTCGACCATCGCCGTCATCGGCACCGGCGCCAACCGGATTTATCCGGCCCGCAACCGTGAACTGGCGCGCAGCATCGCCACGCGCGGGGCGATCGTCAGCGAATTCTCGCTGAACACCCTGGCCCTCGCCGCCAACTTCCCGCGCCGCAACCGTCTCATCGCCGGCCTGGCGCAAGGCTGCCTGGTGGTAGAGGCGGCGGCGCGCAGCGGCTCGCTGATCACAGCGCGGCTGGCCGCGGAAGCGGGCCGCGAGGTATTCGCCATTCCCGGGTCGATCCACTCGCCGCTCGCCAAGGGGTGCCACCAGCTCATCAAGCAGGGCGCCAAACTGGTCGAGTCGGCGCAGGACGTCCTCGAAGAACTTGGCTGGCACCGGTCGGTCGCCGCGCCAACTGCCGGTATCGCCGCCGCGACCGTAGATGCGGCGGCGGCCGGCCTGCTGACGTCGCTGGGCCATGACCCCTGCGATATCGACACGCTCGCCGCGCGTTCCGGCTTGACGCCGGAGGCGCTTCTTGCCATGCTGCTGCAACTTGAACTTGATGGTCATGTCGCCAACCTGCCGGGGGGACGCTATCAGCGCATCCAGCGTATATGAAGCATAATCCCTGACAGTCGCAAAGTCGTGCCATACAATTCTTGACAAAATCATGTTCGATATCCTGGTCTATCTGTTCGAAACCTACGCCCAGCCCGGCGCCTGCCCCGAGTCCTCAGTGCTCGCCCGCAAGCTGTCCGCGATCGGCTTCGAGCAGGAGGATATTTCGGCCGCGCTCGATTGGCTCTCCGGACTCGAGGCGCTTGCCGAGGAAGATCATCCCAACCACCATCGGCTCACCTCGGGGTCGCGTTCGGTGCGGCTCTATTGCGGCGCCGAGTTCGCCAAGTTGCCAGCCCAATGCCGCGGCTTTCTGTGTTTCCTGGAAAGTGCCGATGCCATCGATCCGGTATTGCGCGAGATGATCATTGAGCGTGCCATGGTGCTGAGGGAAGCGGTGGTATCCCTGGACAAACTGAAGATCATTGTGCTGATGGTCTTGTGGCGGCGACATCGTTCGCTCGACACGCTGATGATGGAAGAACTGCTCACCGCCGGCGACGATGTGCCTTTCGTGCACTGATCAGCTTGTCCATTTCGCCGCCGAAGAAAACAGCCCCGCCTTGCCAGTTGCCCCTCGACGCGCTTATGATGCGGCGCTTCGCACTCCCAAGCAGCGTTAACCTATATGAGTAGTAAGCAACTGATCATCGCCGAAAAGCCCTCGGTCGCCCAGGACATCGCCCGGGCGCTCGGCGGTTTCAGCAAGCAGGGCGAGTACTTCGAGAGCGACGACTATGTCCTCTCGTCGGCCATCGGCCACCTGCTGGAACTGACGGTGCCCGAGGAATACGAGGTGAAGCGCGGCAAGTGGTCGTTCGCCCACCTGCCCGTGATTCCGCCGCACTTCGCCCTCAACCCGATCGAAAAAACCGCGGAACGGCTCAAGCTGCTGACGCGCCTGATCAAGCGCAAGGATGTGGGCGGCCTGGTCAATGCCTGCGACGCCGGGCGCGAAGGCGAACTGATCTTTCGCTATGTGGCGCAGCATGCCAGGACCGACAAGCCGGTGCGCCGCCTTTGGCTGCAGTCGATGACCCAGGGGGCGATCCGCGACGGCTTCGCCCACCTGCGTACGGACGAGGAAATGCGTCCGCTGGCGGATGCCGCCCGTTGCCGTTCCGAGGCCGACTGGCTGATCGGCATCAACGGCACCCGCGCCATGACCGCCTTCAACTCGAAAAGCGGCGGCTTCCACAAGACGCCCGTCGGCCGGGTGCAAACCCCGACCCTGGCGGTGCTGGTGGAGCGCGAGGAGAGGATACGAAAGTTCGTTTCGCGCGATTACTGGGAAGTCGAGGCCGAATTTGGCGCCGTCGCCGGCACTTATCGCGGGCGCTGGTTCGACGAGAAATTCAAGAAGCCCGCGGGCGCCGAGAGCGACGAACATGCCCGCGCCGAACGCCTTTGGGATGTCGCCCGGGCCGAGGCGCTGCGCCAGAAATGCCTGGGCAAGCCCGGCAACGTCAGCGAAGAGAGCAAGCCCACCACCCAACTCCCGCCCCAGTTGTTCGACCTGACCTCGCTCCAGCGTGAAGCCAACGGGCGCTTCGGCTTCTCGGCCAAGTCGACGCTGGGACTGGCTCAGGCGCTTTACGAAAAGCACAAAGTGCTGACCTATCCGCGCACCGATTCGCGCTGCCTGCCGGAAGATTACATCGCCAACGTCAAGGAGACGCTGCAAGTCCTCGGCGAAACCCCTTATGCGGTGCACGCCGGGCAGATCCTCAAGAGCGGCTGGGTGCACCCCAACAAGCGCATCTTCAACAACGCCAAGATCACCGACCACTTCGCCATCATCCCGACGGCACAGGTGCCGAAACATCTGTCGGAACCCGAACAGAAGCTCTACGATCTGGTCACCAAACGCTTCCTGGCGATCTTCTATCCAGCCGCCGAATACAACGTCACCACCCGCATCACCCGCGTCGAAAACGAGCCCTTCAAGACCGAGGGCAAGGTGCTGGTGGCGGCGGGCTGGCTGGCCGTGTATGGCAAGGAGGTGCTGAGCGAGGGCGAGGGAGAAGGCGCCGGCGCACAACTGGTGCCGGTGGAGAAGAACGAGCGGGTCTGGGCCAACGATGTCGAGGTCAAGCCGAATCAGACCAAGCCGCCACCGCGCTTCAACGAGGCCACGCTGCTTTCCGCCATGGAGGGCGCCGGCAAGCTGGTCGAGGACGAGGAGTTGCGCGAGGCCATGGCGGCGCGCGGCCTGGGCACCCCGGCGACCCGCGCGGCCACCATCGAAGGCTTGATCTACGAGGAATACGTACATCGCAACGGCCGGGAACTGCAACCGACGGCGAAGGCCTTCTCGCTGCTGTTCGCACTCTCCAAGCTCGGCGTGGATGAGTTGCGCTCCCCGGAACTCACCGGCAACTGGGAGTATCGGTTGCGCCAGATGGAACATGGGGATCTGGGGCGCAATGAATTCATGGACCACATCGTCACCCAGACCCAGGAGATGGTCGAGCGCATCAAGCACGGCGAAATTCCCGACGAAGCGTTCAGCACGCTGAAGAAACCCTGTCCCAAATGCGGCGGCGTAATCCAGGAAAACTACAAGAAGTTCCAGTGCAAGTCCTGCGACTTTTCCTTGTGGAAGGTCGTCGCCAGCCGCCAGTACGAACCGGAGGAAGTCGAGGAACTGCTGGAGAAGCGCGTCGTCGGCCCCTTGCAAGGCTTTCGCAGCAAGATGGGCCGCCCCTTCGCGGCGATCATCAAGCTCAATGCCGAACTGCAGCCGGAGTTCGACTTCGGCCAGAGCAGCGAAGGCGAGGGAGAAGAAGTCGATTTCAGCGCACAGGAGCCGCTCGGTGTCTGTCCCAAGTGCGGCGCCGGCGTCTTCGAGCACGGCATGGCCTATCTCTGCGAGAAGTCGGTCGGCCCGGCCAAAGCCTGCGATTTCCGCTCCGGCAAAATCATCCTGCAACAGCCGGTCGAGCGAACCCAGATGCACAAGCTGCTCGCCACCGGCAAGACGGACCTGTTGAAGGATTTCGTCTCATCGCGCACCAAGCGCAAGTTTTCCGCCTATCTGGTGCGCGGTGGCGACGGCAAGGTCGGTTTCGAATTCGAGCCGCGTGCGCCGAAGGTAGCCAAGGCGGGTGCGGTCGCCAAGCCGGAGAAGGCGGCGCCTGTCGCAAAGGCGAAGAAGCCGGCAGCGCTTAAAGCAGCCGCACCGGCCAAGCCGGCGGCCAAGAAGCGCTTGGCAAAAAAATAGGGGTGTTCAAGCTTTGTAGCTGAAATCCACCCGAAGAATGGTTCGGGTGCGCCACAACATCGGATGACTGTCGCGACGGTCTGATCTTCGGCCTCAAGAGCCGGCGACCATCTTTCGAAACGCCCACCAGAACACCGCGGACATCAGAAAGGCGATTGCAAGTCCCATGGCAGTGAACAATTCGTGCCAAGAAGAATGTGACTCAAGAGTAGTATCGTTGCGGTTTTCCGGCGAATAGAAGACATCAAATTCGCGTCCGACAGGGTATCGTGCGATTGTTTCAAGGACGCTGGATCGCGTTTGGTCGCCGACGTGCAAGCCGAGTCGAACGCGCCTGATGCAGAACGCGTCGTTGGTATCCTTATGGCGGCCGCATATTTCAGCCCGCCTATCCCTACGGGACTCAAGCCTAGCCAAGTACGGTGTGGCCGAAGCCAAGCCAACAGGTATGATTCCGAGTGGTCATCGTGCCGTTATTCTCCTGAACTTCGCCATCCCCCAAGATGCTCTTTCTTTCATCGATCATCATTTTGCTCATAGGCTATCAACTTTGGCAATGGAGATACACACGGTCGGATTACCAGCTTTCGGGCGGCGAGCCCTTTCCAAAGATATCCGTTGCGTTCTATTCGATGCTTCTCGGACTATTGGTATGGGCGCAGGTGCAGCACCATAGACTTGAAAACCGGCTTGGGAAAGTCGCCACCGAATTGGCGGGGCGTCCGACGCAGGTAAATTGCGAGACTTTTCTGGAATCATGGATACCCAAGTACATTTGGGCAGAAGGATATGTGTTTCATGGCTCGCCAACGCTTTTTCTGCGTCACGGGGTTTGTCGTCGCTTGACGGAGGTCATGGACGCCCCAGAGCCGCAGAACCGCTTTCATTCCACCGCGGTTGTTACTCTTGCGCACGAGGCGATGCATGTCCGCGGCACCATCAACGAAGCCCAAACCGAGTGTGCCGCCATCCAGCGCGCTGCGCGGACGGCGATGCTGCTTGGTGTGCCGGAAGCACTCGCCCACGAACTCGCCCGAGCCTATTGGGAGGTGCAATACCTTCAAATTCGCCAGGCGTCGGCCATTAGCCCTTATTACTCAATCGAGTGCCGCTCGAAGGGGGTCCTCGATGAAGGGCTGCCGTTCCCCCCATGGAATCAGGAACTACCCAGCGACTGACCTTCTTGTTAGGCGACATGAAAGCCAAAACACGGGAGCGTCTGGTGTACCACACCTGTGATAACCTGATGAATCGAGACGATAAGCTCCTTTTGCATCGGCCTGCTCTAGACGAAGCATTCACCGGGACTGCGAAACAGCATGAGCGTTCGTGATGATTTTGATCCCAACACCAATAAGCCATTCCACTTGTTCCTGTTGGGCATCGTGGCATTTGGGCTGTGGTTCTCATCCGGCGTATCTTTTCTGCTGAGCGCATTCCTGGTCGGTTGGGTTTTCTCCCGCTGGATTGTGGAAGGCTTCGGTTTTCTCGCCAGTAAGGGTGAGGCCGCAGCCGTCGCTGAATGGAACGGACGCTATTTTGCTTACTATGAAAATCAGGTCCGCATCGTGTGGGATCGGACGCATATATGGGTAAATGCGGCGGACGTTTTCCTGGTCCTCGGACTTTCCCCGGATGCCGTCACCCGAAAGAAGATTTCTGCCCGTTTGGGTCTGAATGGCTATGGAATCCCGTCCAAGAAGGCTGGAGAGTGTTTTTCGGAACAAGGGATCGCGGCTTACCTAAACGGATTCAATGACCTCAAGACCGCTCAATTTCGTCGCTGGTTGGAGCGCGATGTTCTTGCGGTACTGAATAAGCAGAGAGAGTGTGGAACACCGGAGTTTGAACACCACAAGATAGACTGAATGTTTCGTTGGTCCTATCAGCGCGGCGGGCCCACTACACGTGCTGTGGAAATTGCTGTCCTCGCGCTGATTTTCAAATCCTCGATTCTCGTCGGGAACCAAAGACTGTTAGCCGCAACGATCCGTTGCCGCCGCCAAGTAGTCGCTAATCAGGTAGTCAGCAGCAGCCTGTGCAGAGTATGCTCCGCGTATTTCAGTCGCGGAGGTATCCCCGATGGCCATGGATGATATTGACTACTTCTTGCATGGCGACGACATGCAGTTCGTCGAGATCGAGCTTGACTCCGGGGAGGCTGCGATCGGCGAGGCTGGTAGCATGATGTATATGGAAGACGGGATACAGATGGACACCATCTTCGGCGATGGTTCGGACCAACAGAATGGCGTCTTCGGGAAGTTGCTCGGCGCCGGCAAGCGTCTGATTACCGGCGAATCGCTGTTCACCACGGTGTATACCAACAAGGGCCCGGGCAAACGGAAAGTGGCCTTCGCAGCGCCTTACACGGGCAAGATCATCCCCTTCGACCTGAAGAAATTCGGTGGCACGATGATCTGCCAGAAGGATGCTTTCGTTCTTGGCCGTGCTGCGCGGGCCGGGAACCGTCTGGTTGCAGTCGCTGCCGTTCGCTCGACTTGCCTCGCGCATCTTCGCCGCGGCGCCGATGCGCAAAGGCGGGGGCGGTGCCGGCGGCGAACAGGGCGGCTTGCTCGGCAATTTGCTCAACGGGAATGATTGATCCGATCAAAGTTCGAGGTTCGTCCCCTGCAAAAATGCGGCTACCATGGGGCCACGCGTGTATCCCGTTTCCGTAAAAAGCGTACTCTTGTTTCCAACAGGCCAAGTGGTTCTGATGCCCAACGATCGCGAGGCGTAGGAACTGCCGGGCGGACGAACAGCTTGTTCTATACCCTGACTCGCCGCTCCAGCGGGACACCATGACGGAAAGCCGGCTACGCCCCACTGAGCAAACACGTTAGAAGCCAGTCTTCAAAGGAGGAGTTATGTCTGTCGTTGCGAACCTTGTCGTCGGTCTCATAGCCTTGCTGCACATCTACTTCCTGGTGCTGGAAATGTTTCTCTGGGACAAGCCACAAGGCCTGCGCGCCTTTGGCCAAACCCTTGAGCAGGCCAAGGCGTCAAAGGTTCTCGCTGCAAACCAGGGGCTGTACAACGGGTTTCTGGCCGCCGGTCTGTTGTGGGGGCTCAGCCTGGGAGGCAGCGGCACGAGCATCAAGGTATTCTTTCTCTTGTGCGTGCTGGTGGCCGGCGTATACGGTGCGGCGACGGCCAGTCGCAAGATTCTCTTCATTCAGGCGGTCCCTGCTGCGCTCGGCTTGGTCTTGATCGCGCTGGCGTAGTGGTGTCACCAATTACAGCCATGCCGGCATCTGTGTCGCCAGCGCCTGCTTGTCCTTGACCGAATCGCCGACCAGCGCGAAACCCAGGGGATTCCCTGCGGCATCCTCGAACATGGCACGCACCCCGGTCGGGTCGGCCTCCTCGCGCCACGCGCCTGCCGCGCCTGCCGGGGGCGGGCAGACCACCGTCGGGGAGGCGGGCGTCTTCACCACTACCGGCATCGCCGGGTAGCTCACGGGCGCGGGTGTGCCGGCCAGCGTCTTGGCCAGCGCTCGCGCCTGCTGCATGATGGGCAGGACGAAAGGCAACACCAGTCCCTGCACCTCGGCACAGTCGCCCACCGCAAAGACATCCGGCTCGGAAGTCGCCAGCAGCTTATCCGCGACAATGCCGCGATTGGTCTTCAGCCCGGCGGCACGGGCCAGCTCGGTTTCCGGTTTCAAGCCCACTGCGGATAAGACGAGGTCCGCACTGAAGTCCTTGCCCTGGCTGTCCTTCAGGATGACGCCACCCTCGCTTCGATCGACGCGGGCGATGCTGGTATTGAAGTGGAAGGCGACTCCGGCCGCTTCCAGCCGGGCGCGGAAGAATTCCGCGGCACCCGTCGGCAACAGGCGGCCCAGCGCCTGCGGTGCCAGGTCGAAGACATCCACGGCGATGCCGGCCAGGCGCAGGTCGTTGGCGAATTCGCAGCCGATCAACCCGCCGCCGAGGATCGCCACCCGCTTGACGTCAACCAGGCGTTCGCGAAACGCAGCATAGTCCGCAAGACTATTGACCGCCAGGATGTCCGCTGCGCCGCTACCCTCGATCGGCAGCCTGATCGGCTGGGCACCGAGGGCCAGCACCAGCCGGCTGTATTCGACGCGGCCACTGTCCATCTCGATGGCATGCTGGCCCGGCAACAGGCGCACCACCCGGCTACCGGCGCGAATATCCACGTTGAGCTGTGCCGCCAACGTTTCCCGGGCAGTAAGCACCAACTGGGGTGCCGTCTTGCCGGCGGCCAGCGCGTTCGACAGGCTGGGCTTGGAGTAGAAGCCGCCGTCGTCGGCCGTGATCATGATCAGCGGGACTTCCTTGTCCAGCTTGCGCAGTTCGCGGGCGACGCTGATGCCGGCGAGTCCGCTGCCGAGGATGACGATGGGCGGATTCATGACTTAGGGCGTGCTCTCAATCGCGATCATCTCGAAATCGGCCTTGGCCACGCCGCAATCGGGGCAGCACCAGTCGACCGGCACATCCTCCCAGCGGGTGCCGGGTGCGATGCCGTGTTCGGGTTCGCCGAGGGATTCGTCGTAGATGTAGCCGCAAACGATGCATTGGTACTGTTTCATGTTCGGTTCCTCAATTGAGCAGATGGTTAGGCGGAGATTTTATCGAGCTGGGCGCGATAGTGGTTGGCGTGGCGCTCCTCGACGCGGGCCAGGGCGGCGAATCGCTTGGCCGCCTTGGCGAGGGTTTCGGCAAATCGTGCGGCGTGCTCCTTCGACTCGGCGATCTGCTCGTCGATCTCCTTGACCGCCGCGCTATGTCCCTCGGCCTCCGCCGCGTGGCGGAAGGACGGATACATCTCGGTGTATTCGTAGGTCTCGCCCTCGATTGCCATTTGCAGGCACTTGGCAGGCGTCATCGTCGCAGCGGGATAGAGCAGGTCGAGGTGGCCCCAGGCATGCTGCACTTCCTGGTCGGCGGTTTCCTCAAAAGTCTTGGCAGTCGCCTCGTCGCCGGCGGCGCGGCAGATCCGGGCGAAATAGCGGTATTTGATATGCGCCATCGATTCGCCGGCAAAGGCCGATTCGAGGTTTTTGATGGTTACGGATGCTTCCGGGTTAGTCATTTCAGGTCTCCTTAAACTCGGTTGAATGAACCGCAACGGCGGTTGACGCTGCGCAGTCTAGGGAAACCCGATCGATTGATCCAATGAATTGTCAATATCGAATGAATAGCCAATCGCTATCGTGTCTTGACCGGCCGGGTTCCGGGAAGGTGGCAATCGAGCAAAGCCACTCTTAGCAGATCGACTGCCTGATGGCGCGGGAAGCTGGAGCGCCAGACCAAGCCGACGCGGCGCGTCGGTGTCGGCTCGACGAAGGGCCGCACGCGCAGCAGCCGGTCGCTCTTCGGGATCGAGTCGGCGCAGGACGAGGGCATGACGCTCACGCCGATGCCGGAAGCGACCATGTAGCGGATGGTTTCCAGCGAACTGCCCTCAAGGATTTGCGGCGTGCCGGGGACGCTGGTCTGGGCGCAGAGGTCCAGCACCTGGTCGCGGAAGCAGTTCCCTGCGCCGAGCATCAGCAAGGGTTCGTCGAGCAGCCAGGCCGGTTCGACGCCCTTCAGCTTCGCCCAGGGATGCTGTGCCGGCACCAGTGCGCGAAACGCTTCGTCATACACCGGCTGGGCCACCAGGCCGGCCTCGGCCAGGGGCAGGGCGATGACGACCACATCGAGTTCCCCCGCCTTGACCTCATCGACCAACCCTTCGGTAAAGCCTTCCTTGATGATCAGCGGCATGCGCGGCGCACGCTGGCGCAGCAGCGGCACCAGGGTCGGCAACAGATAGGGTGCGATGGTGTAGATGACGCCGATGCGCAGCGTGCCGGACAGCGGATCCTTGCCCTGGGCGGCAACCTCGGCCACCCGCGCGGCTTCGGCGAGGACCCGCTCGGCCTGGGCGACGATCTGCGCACCGATGGGGGTGACGCTGACTTCCGCGCCGCGCTCGAACAGCACCACGCCGAGTTCGTCCTCCAGCTTCTTCACCGCCACCGACAGCGTCGGCTGGGCCACGAAGCACTTTTCCGCGGCGCGGCCGAAATGGCGTTCGCGGGCCAGCGTGACGATATAGCGCAGATCGGTGAGCGTCATGGTCGCTTAGAGTGAAACACGGTTACGCAGCGCCCCGTACCCTAACCCCAAAGTCGGGCACCAGTAACCCACGAGCGCAGCGAACAATTTGTAGC
>Ga0208566_1002233_pt1 | contig 10523 bp, 14 predicted proteins | sample PL_2010_150m_FD_184159 | JGI IMG/M metagenome (GOLD analysis project Ga0208566, IMG submission 184159) | Freshwater microbial communities from Powell Lake, British Columbia, Canada to study Microbial Dark Matter (Phase II) - PL_2010_150m... | ecosystem: Environmental > Aquatic > Freshwater >...
CATTTGGAGATACCCGCAAAGTTCTGGTCGAAAATACTGGTGAATACCCCGGCGATGTTGTGGATATGCTGCCTGCAATCACTGGCCTTAATCTCCATGCGCGCCAATCATTGAAGAAAATCCTGGAAAAAACCGAGAAGACCAACGATGTGCTTAACTTGATCAACAAGGTCGTCTCAGATTCGAAAACCGAGGAGTGAGTCGATGAAAACTATTTTGAAATATATTGGCAAAGAAATCTGGTCGCCTTACGTGGCAGGCATCCTGTTGGGGCTGGTAGGCATTGTGGCGGTGTGGGTGAGCAACAGCCTGCTGGGCGCCTCAGGGGCATTTGAAAACCTGGCCGGGTTGATCGGCAAGGCGGTCGCGCCGGCCGCTTTCGACAATATGTACTTCAACTTCATCATGCCTCCTGGGATCACCTGGGGAGTCATCCTGCTGGTGGGTGTTTTCTTCGGCGGTTTGATCGGAGCCGCGACCAGCAAGACACTCAAATGGGGCAAGAAGGATTCCGCCAATAGCGACGCACAATGGAAGCGGATTTTCGGGCCACAGACCTGGAAGCGCTGGGTGCTGGGCTTTTTTGGCGCCATCCTGCTGGAGTACGCAGCCGGCATCGCCGGGGGCTGCACCAGCGGCCTGGCCATCTCAGGCGGCATGCTGCTGGTCCCAGCGGCTTTCCTGTTCATTGCCGGGATGTTCGGCTCGGGCATCCTCACGGCGCTGATCATTTACCGCAAACAATACTAGACCAAGGAGAGCATTCATGAATTATGTCATTGCGTTGATCCTCGGATCGTTCTTTGGTTTTGCCTTGAACAAGGCAGGTCTGACCAAATACAACAAGATCGTCAACCAGTTCCGCTTCACGGATATGGCAGTGCTGAAGTTCATGATGACAGCCCTGGTCGTGGCCATGATCGGTCTCTATGGAATGCGCGGCCTCGGGCTGGTCACATTCCCGACAGTACCGGCCACGTATATCGTCGGGAACCTGGCTGGCGGGCTGATATTTGGGGTCGGTATGGCCCTCACCGGGTACTGACCAGGCACCTGTGTCGCCGGGTCCGGCGAAGGAAAACTTGACTATTTGATCCCTGGTTTGCTTGGCTTTTTAGCCGGTGCAGTACTCTTTGGTTTGACCTATCAGCAAGTGTTCCCGCAGATCTCCAAAATTGCCAACCTGGGCAATGTGGTCATTCCGGGTTTGTGGAATCTCAATCCATACCTGTCCGTACTGGTCTTCTCCTTGATGGCGCTGATCCTATTCTATTTAATTGATCGGGCCGGGTTGCAACGCAAAGAGAAGTACGAGGACGAGGACAAGGAAAATAAAGATTAATCCTCTTTTAGCATGTCCCTGAGAGGGATCATCCTGCCCCGCACAGGGACCGATCGATTGGAGAACGTTATGCCGACTACACTATCGCGCCGCGACTTTCTAAAAGTTGGAGGGGCTGCCCTCGGAGCCGCCGTGCTGGGCCAGTTCATTCCTCCGAGGGTGGCGGAAGCTGCGCGTGCAAACGGGCTACTGGATGCAACCAACAGCGGATACATCCCAAGCATGTGCGAGATGTGCGTGTGGCGCTGCGGGGTGCTGGCCAAGGTTCAGGAGGGACGGGTGGTCAAGTTGGAAGGCAACCCGGAACACCCACATTCCAATGGGAAGTTGTGCCCGCGCGGGCAATCCGGCATTATGAACACCTATGACCCTGACCGGGTGCTGACCCCCCTCATCCGGGTCGGCGAGCGCGGGAAAGGGGAGTTCCGCAAGGCCTCCTGGAATGAAGCCCTGGACCTCGTTGCCCAGAACATGCTCGACATCAAACAGAAGCATGGCCCGGAAGCGATGATCTTCTCATCCACGCACAACCTGTCACAAGTCCAGTTCGAGAACCTGCTGAACGCATTCGGTTCCCCCAATTATGGGACCCAGCGCAGCCTGTGCTTCAACGCCATGATCGTCTCGAACCTGATGACCTACGGCATGGAAGAACCTGACCGGGATTACAGCAAACTCAAGTACATTATCCTGACCGGCCGGAACCTGATGGAAGCGATCTCGACCTCAGAGACGTCCGCCCTGAGCAAAGCCATTGCCCGGGGCGCAAAGGTTGTCAGTCTGGACCCGCGCTATACCAAGACGGCAATGAAGTCGTCGGAATGGCTTGCGATCCGCCCTGGCACCGACCTGGCCTTTCACCTGGCAATGCTCAATGTCATTATCAGCGAGAGGCTTTATAAAGCCTATTTTGTCACCAACCACACGATAGGTTTCGACAAACTGGCCAACTCGATCAGCACGTACACGCCCGAATGGGCCGCGACCGTCACCGACATCCCTGCAGACACCATCCGCCGGATCGCCCGTGAGTTTGCCGCGGCCGGACCGTATGCCCTGGCGCATAACGGCTGGCGCACTTCCAATTTCGTCAACTCCTTCCAGACCGAGCGCGCCATTGCCATTCTGAATGCCCTGGCAGGTAACTGGGGGGTGGCGATGTTCCCGGCGTCGGGGGAGGAGAGTGGTGTCCTGGGCGCGCCTCCGCAGCCGCCGTACCCACGCGCTTCCGCCCAGCGACTGGACGGTGTTCCCTGGAAGTACCCCTTTGTCCCACTGAAAATTGGCGTCTTCCAGGAAATGCGTGAGGCGGTCATCAGTGGAAGTCCGTACCAAGCGCACGGCTGGTTCATCTCCCGCCAGAACCCGGCCATGTCCCTCCCGGACCGCGGGCGCACGTTGCAGGCGCTGGGGAAGATGGATTTCATTGCCACGATCGACATCCTGATGAACGATACTTCCTGGTTCTCGGATGTCATCCTTCCGGAAGCCTCCTACCTCGAACGATACGATCCGCTCAACATTGTCGGAGACAAGGCCTTCCTGCGGCAGCCGGTCATCGAACCCCAGGGGGAAGGCAAATCCGCCCTGTGGATCTACAAGGAACTTGGCACCCGCCTGGGCCTGGCGGATTATTTCCAGTATAGCGACGAAGAGGATTACTTAAAGCAACAGCTGGCGCCGTTGGGCGTCTCGCTTGACGAGGTTCGACAGAAAGGGTACGCGGAACTCCCCGGGGAAAACAGTGAGTTCCCTGAGATGGCTTGGAGCACGCCCTCCGGAAAGATCGAGATCTTCTCGAGCACACTCGACGCAGGCGGTTTTGCCGGCGTGCCACAGTGGGAGGAGCCGCCGGTGCCCAAGCCGGATCAGTTCTACTTATTGACCGGCAAAGTGGCACAGTCCACCCAGTTTGGGTCGCAAAACAACCAGCTCTTGCACAAGTATTCGGATGAACCGCGTTTGTGGATGAATGCCACGACCGCCAAGAACCTGGGGTTGGAGGACTACGACCTGGTCGAGGTGGCCAGCGAGGCAGGCAGGATCCAGGTCAAGCTGGAGGCCACCCAGGCGATCCGCCAGGACTGCGTCTACATGACACCGGGTTACGGTCACCTTTCGAAAGGCCTGAAGACCGCCTACGGCTGGGGATCGAGCGACTCGGACCTGCATGTGACTTACAGCGACCCAATCAGCGGCGGCCAGGCTTTGAGCCAGACCTTTGTAACGGTAAAGAAAATTTAATGGGAGCTGAACATGACTGATATCAAACACAAAGCCTTCCTGTTCGACGCCACCCGCTGCATTGACTGCCGGGCCTGCATGGTGGCCTGCAGCGTGGAAAACCAGATCCCGATGAACAAGACCCGCATCTGGGTGGCGGGGATCGGGCTCAAAGGGGAATTCCCGAACCTGACACACGCCAGCATGGTCTATCACTGCATGCACTGCAACGAGCCGGACTGCCTGTCCGCCTGCCCGGTGGGTGCGTACAGCAAGCGCCCGGACGGGCCGGTGGAATACGATCCGAGCAAGTGCATCGGTTGTCGCTATTGCATGAACGCCTGTCCTTTTGGGGTGCCGCATTTCGATTACGATAAAGGCCTGATCCCCGGGGCGTTCATCGACAAGTGCAACCTGTGCCCGCAGCGGATCGACTTCGGCCAGGGACCTGCCTGCGTGGCGACCTGTCCGACCGAGGCGCTGGCGTATGGGGAGCGGGCGGACCTGGTGAAGGAAGCCCATGCTCGAATCCAGGCTCATCCCGATCGCTATGTCGATCATGTCTACGGCGAGTTCGAGAACGGCGGGACTTCCTATCTCATCCTCTCCCATGTTCCGTTCCAGGAACTTGGGCTGCCAGACCTGCCCGAGAAGCCAATCAAGGATGTCAGCGAAGAGGTGATGGGCTTCACTATTCCGTTCGCCCTGGGCTGGGGGGCGGTAATAACCGCGGTGGCGGCAGGTGTAGCCATCTATAACAAGCAGGCAGAAACGCGTGAAAAACAGGCGGAGACCACTGCAGAAGACGCCGAGGAGCCAAAATGAAAATGAAGCTGAATGTTGACATGGAGGTCGTCGTCCAGGAGCGTTTGCGGGTGAGACCGCTGGTCATCGTACTGCTGGCCTTAATGGGAATTGCATTCGTGATCGCCATGATCCGGTTTGTCAATGGCATTGGCGCGGTCAGCAATCTCAGCTCCTCCTACCCCTGGGGCTTATGGATCAGCTTTGACCTGTTCACCGGAGTCGCCATCAGCAGTGGTGGTTTCCTGATGGCCGGGACCGTGTACATCCTGCAACTAAAACAGTTCAAGCCGCTGCTGCGCCCGTCCGTGCTGACCGCATTCCTGGGATACATCATGGTTGTTGTGGCGCTACTGGTCGACCTGGGCCATCCCGAGCGCATCTTGTACATGATGATCCATTGGAACCATACTTCCGTATTGCTGGAGATCGGTATCTGCGTCATGACCTATTTGGCCGTGCTGGCGATAGAGTTCGCGCCGGTGGTGTTCGAAGGCCTAAAGTGGCAGAAGTTCGCCCATTTCATCCACCGCTTCATCATGCCATTCGTGATTCTGGGCGTGGTGTTATCCACGCTGCATCAATCCTCGTTGGGTTCACTGCTACTGATCCAGCCGGCCAAGCTCTATCCGCTGTGGTGGACGCCGATCCTGCCGGTGCTGTTCTTCATCTCGGCCCTCTCCATCGGTCTGGCCATGATCATCCTCGAATCTTCGCTCAGTGCGCGGTATTTCCGTCGCGGCCTGGAGAGCCACCTGCTGGAGAAGCTGGCGAGAGCCATCCCGGTCGTGCTGGCAGTCTACATTCTGGTGAAATTTAGTCAATTGGTCATTTCCGGGGATACAAAGTATCTCTTCACCAGCGGAATGATGAGCATTCTTTTCTGGGCTGAGATCATCATCGGCGCGGTCGTCCCGATGATCCTGTTTTCGATTAAGCGCATCCGCTCGAATGCGAACGGCCTGCTGGCCGGGGCGGTGATCCTGCTGGCCGGGATGATCCTGAACCGTTTCAACGTAAGCTGGTTAGCCGTCAAACATCCGGATCCATTGACCTATATGCCTACGTTCATGAGCAATGTGCATTACATCCCATCCCTGCCAGAGGTGCTCGTTTCGGTTGGAATCTTCTCGTTTGGAATCCTAGCCTTCGGCCTGGCTGCCAGGTACTTGCCGGTATTCGAGAACGAACAGCACGAGACGCATAGCGCCAGCGGAGATTGATCCCTTTCTGCACCCCTCCCGAACCTGAAAGCCGGAGGTTGTGTCCAGAACAAAGCAAGTTGATTGGAGGTGGACCATGGAACAGGAATTCCCGATCTTTGAAATGCAGGCCCAGTTGTGCCAGGTGTTGGGTAATTCCATACGGCTACGAATCGTCAGTGCCTTGAAGGGCGGTCCCAAGTGCGTGAACGAGTTGGTAGCCATACTCAAAAACGTCCCCCAGCCATCTGTTTCGCGCCATCTGTCAGTTCTGCGTTCCGCCGGCGTTCTGTCCACCCGACGCAGCGGTATTGAAGCGGTCTACGAGATCACCAATCCCAAGATCGTCGGAGTATGTGACATGATGCGGACCATCCTGGCGGAGCGGGAGTCGCATCAGGTTGAGCTACTACACCAATTCCAGATGTGAGGAAAGAGGATTCATGTCCCAGAGAAAAAATCCCGGAAAAATTAACCCGGAAGAGCATTTCGTTATGAAGTCCGCAAGCGAAGCCCAAAACACCTGCTTTGGATGTGAGACTCTCATCTGGGAACGCGTGCGGACACTGCGCCATGAGCGGAGCTTGAGCATCCGTTCCCTGGCCGAGAAATGCGGTATCAGCATAAACACTCTCAGCTTGATCGAAAACAACCGCACTTCCCCCAGCGTGCACACACTCACTCTCCTGGCTGGCGGGCTTGGGGTCCCGGTGGCGGCACTTTTTGAAGAGGAAAAACACAAACAGGAGCTGGTCTATCAACAGGACGGGCAGCGAGTGTTGATCCGCTTTCCCCATGGGACGCTGGAAAGACTGGGGGAAGGTCTGCCACCACTGGGGGCAGAACCGATCCTGGTTACCCTGGAAGATGACCAGGACAACGAAGTCAGTCATAACGGCCGGGAATTTATTTATTGCCTGGAAGGAAAGGTGACCTGCCTGATCGCAGGCCAGACCTATCCACTGTTGCCGGGGGATAGCCTGCTTTTCGATGCGGGGACGCCTCACCGTTGGACCAATTCGCATCCTCACCCATCCAAAATCCTGGTGCTCTTCTGCCCAATGGAAGCCCGGGACCAGCCAGCCGAGCATCACCTTGAACATTAACCATATCAGGAGATAAATATGAAAATAGCAGTCATTACAGACGATTTCAAAACCATTTCAGCCCATTTTGGCCGGGCTCAACATTATGTGGTATTCACCGTGGAAGGTGGAAAGATCACAGGCCAGGAAACGCGTTCCAAAGCCAACCACAACCAGTTTGGCGACCATGAAGGTTCCATGCATCAATCCGGGGAAGGCCACGGTTCCGGCCCAGCAGCGGAGCAGCGGCACGCGAGCATGATGGATCCGATCATGGATTGCGAAGCCCTGCTGGCGGGCGGCATGGGCATGGGCGCGCACAATGCCCTGACTGCCCGCGGCATCCACCCGATCCTGACCGACATCCAGGAGATCCAACCAGCAGTTGATGCGTACCTGGCTGGGAAGATCGTCGATCACATGGAATGGTTGCATTAACCAGTTTGAAAAGGTGCCTGGCTGCAAGCAAAAAGTGTTCGAGGTGACTTTTAAGCGAACCTGTAGCGCCTCAAGGCCTTTTAATTTGCTTCTCTTGGATATCTTCGCCTCTGTTTTGAGGCAACCCATATCCCCATCCTGAACGCACGAGGAGGTGCGCAATGTCAACAAAATGGTTCGTCCCAGGTTTAATCATCGTTGCATTCGTCGCCGGGATTCTCCTTTTGACTGTGGGAGCCGTGCCGGTCCGGGCGCAATGCGGCGAACCGCAGGATCTTTTCTGCGTCAACTGTCACCCAGAGCAAGCCCAGTACAAAGCAAGCGATGGGTGGCACAGCAGCCATTATTCGATTGCCTCCTGTACCAACTGCCATGGAGGCAACGCAACCGCGGCGGAGAAGGATCCGGCGCATGAAGACTTAGTTGCCAATCCCCTGAGCGACATCTATACCAGCTGCCATCAATGCCATCCCAAGGATTACCAGACTGTTGCCTCAGGATACGCGGCCACGTTGAATGTCGCGCCGGGCAGTTGCACGACTCCCACGCCCTTTCCCCAGGGGAACCTTCCCGGCGGGTTCAGCGGTGGAAATGGCATCCTGCCGTCCAATCACGAGACAATAATTATTCTAGGTCAGTCAATCGGCTGGATTGCTGGAAGCCTGGCAGTTCTGGCTGTCTTTTTCGGTGGCCTGAGTTGGCTGGAAAAGCACCGCCTGAGTCAATAACCCATCCGTGCACGTATGATGAAAGGGTTATACTAACTATTAAAGGATAGATAAAAACCAGGAAGAACTGCTGCAGAAAGAACTTTCCGACAGGAGATGCTCGCTCGCTGGGAAACTAATCTGGCGCATGTTCAGCATTCATTCAGGGCAGGGTAGGGCAATGCCACAAAAACACAACAGAATGAAAACCTCCGACCATCAACTACACAAGAAGAGAAGCGGACGAAGGCTAACCTGGCTGTGGGTCACCTTGGGGGTTTTGGTGCTTTCCGGAGTTGGCATAGCGCTACTCAGTTCCAAGGTTGTGCCATCTGTTGAAATCAGCCCCGCCCAAGCATATGTCAAGTTCCAGCAGGGGGCGTACTTCCTCGATGTACGCAGTCAGGAGGAATGGAATCAGTTTCACATCGTTGGAAGCACGCTGATCCCGTTGGATGAGCTATCGAACAGATTGTCTGAACTTCCACAGGATCGAGACATCGTGGTTGTGTGCCTTTCAGGCCATCGTAGCCAGAGCGGGACGGTCATTCTTCAACAAGCCGGGTTTAAACACATCTTTTGCCTGAGCGGCGGATTAAATGCCTGGAAAACTGCCGGGTATGCGCTGGAAGGGCAAAACCCGTAAGGGAGGATTAGAAGGCTGGTGGGAGATCCCCAGAGACAAGAAGGAGGACAGGGGCGGGCGAGGACCGAGAACTGGTGCTCTTTAGGGGAAGGCGACAATACCAAAAACTTCACCCAAAATTGATGATAAATATCATATTCAAGATTTTGAATATGAAGTTATAATACATTCGGAGTTACGAATATGACAATCCCAAAGCAACCATCCAGCCTTGTGAAAGTAAGTGATCTATTGCAAGTCATCAGCCCTGAACCGTGCCTGGAAATTCTGCAGGCAATTGGTGAGGGCGAGGCCTGTGTCTGCCACCTGGAAGCGGTTCTTGGTTACCGGCAGGCGTATATTTCCCAGCAATTGATGGCATTGCGAGAGGCTGGCTTGCTGGGCACCCGTCGGGATGGCAAATATATCTTTTACCACCTGGCAAATCCAGAAATTTTGGAATTGTTCCATAACGCTGCAAAAATTGCCGGAGTGGATCTGGTCAAGCTGGAACCGGCCAGGCGTGAAAAACAATGTGCCTGCCCTCATTGTGCACCAGCGATTCTCAACTCGTTTCTCAACGAACACGCCCACTAACCTTTTCTATTCCACATTCTCTACTCACGGAGGTCTCCATGCTTACTGTCAAAATTCTCGGTTCCGGTTGCGCCAACTGCAAGAATGTTGAATCTGTGGCCCGCAAGGCCATTGCTGATTTGGCAATTGAGGCCGAAGTGATCAAAGTAACCGCCTATCAAGAAATCATGGCTTACAACATCCTATCCACGCCGGGGCTGGTCATTAATGAGAAACTTGTCTGTGCTGGACGCGTTCCTTCGCAGGCTGAGGTGACGACCTTCCTAACCAACGCACTGGTGGCAGAATGAAAATCGACCTGTTGTACTTCGATGGTTGCCCCTCCTGGCAAGGTGGGCTGGAGAACCTAAAGACCGCGCTGGCGGCTGAAGGGCTGGAAGCAGACATTCGCTTGGTGAAGGTGACAGACAACGCTGAAGCTTCTCGGTTGAAGTTCCTGGGTTCACCTTCCTTTCGAAGGGACGGTGTCGATTGGTGGCCCGAGGAGCGAAAACGCTATAACTTGAGCTGCCGTGTGTACACGACCCCCACTGGCATGAAAGGTGCGCCCACTGTCGAAATGCTGCAAGAGCAATTACGTGCCCACAAATAGCGATTTTCCATTCCAATTCGCTTAAATGTCTTTGAGCGCCTGCGATGGCAGAAATCGGTTCAACCCTCCCCGCCTGAAGGCGGGGAATAAAAAAGGCAAAACCTATTCAATTTTACGAATGTGTTCCCGGTTTCACAACTCACTTGGTAAGGTAAAAGATGACCCAAATATTCTCTCCACAAACACCGCAACTCGCCCATAAGAACCAGGGTATCAAAGCCTTCGCAATTGTCGGTGTGGCGGTGGTGGCCTGGCTAGTTCTCTATAATTTCATCCAGCCATTCGCGAACTGGCTTTCCTACGGCTTATTGGCCCTGCCACAAGATTCACACCTGGGCGAGTCGCTGGCCTTCTTCTTTTACGATGTTCCCAAGATCATCCTGCTTCTGGGCGGAATGATCTTCATGATCACGCTGCTGCGCTCATTTTTCAGCGCCGAACAGACGCGGGCATGGCTGGGCGGCAAGCGCGAGGGCGTAGGCAATGTGCTGGCCGCAACGCTGGGTATCATCACACCATTCTGCTCCTGCTCGGCAGTGCCGCTCTTTATAGGATTCGTGGAATCGGGCATTCCTCTGGGCGTGACGTTCTCGTTCCTGATCTCTGCGCCGGTGGTCAATGAGGTGGCGCTGGTGATGTTGTTCGGCATATTCGGCTGGAAGGTGGCCGGGCTGTACCTACTCTCCGGTCTGACGATCGCCATCATTGCCGGGGTGGTGATTGGCCGCTTGAAGCTGGAACGCTACGTGGAAGCCTTCGTCTGGCAGATCAAAGTCGGCAAGGACGGCATTATGCCCGACAAGCCCACCTGGGCGCAGCGTTTTGAAATCGCCTGGGCAAGCACCAGGGAAATCGTTAGCAAGGTCTGGCTTTACGTCATTGTCGGTATCGCCATCGGGGCGGGGATT
>Ga0208566_1002234_pt1 | contig 10522 bp, 13 predicted proteins | sample PL_2010_150m_FD_184159 | JGI IMG/M metagenome (GOLD analysis project Ga0208566, IMG submission 184159) | Freshwater microbial communities from Powell Lake, British Columbia, Canada to study Microbial Dark Matter (Phase II) - PL_2010_150m... | ecosystem: Environmental > Aquatic > Freshwater >...
GGATTATCAGGAACTGCAGAATTTCTGGGAAATCTGCAAGAACAAATAGGAATAGCAACATTCACCAACAACACTATAGAAAGAGAGGAACAATTTATGGCCAAAGTTAATCCGTTTACGATTGCACAGAGGCAGCTCGACCAGTGCGCAAAGATACTCCATCTGGATCCCGGCGTTCAGGCGATCCTGAGGGTGCCCTCGCGCGAACTCCACGTTTCGATCCCGGTCCGCATGGACGACGGCTCTATCAAGGTATTCCAGGGGTTCCGCGTCCAGTACAACGACGCCAAGGGACCCTGCAAGGGGGGAATCCGTTTCCATCCCGATGAGACCATCGACACCGTCCGCGCGCTGGCCGCCTGGATGACCTGGAAGTGTTCTCTCCTCGACCTGCCCCTGGGCGGCGGAAAGGGCGGCGTGATCTGCAACCCCAAGGAGATGTCCCAGGGTGAGCAGGAGAGGCTGTGCCGGGCCTACATCGGCCAGGTCGGAAGGATCATCGGCCCGGAGAAGGACGTGCCGGCGCCGGATGTCTACACCACCCCGCAGATGATGGCCTGGATGATGGACGAGTATTCGAAGATCTCCGGCAAGAACCAGTTCGGCACCATCACCGGGAAGCCCCTCGCCCTCGGCGGATCCGCCGGCCGCGGCGACGCGACCGCCCGCGGCGGGCTCTTCACGGTCCGCGAGGCGGCCAAGGAACTGGGGATCAACCTTTCAAAGGCCACCGTCGCCATACAGGGTTACGGAAACGCGGGCTACTATGCGGCCTGCCTCGCGCAGACGATGTTCGGCTGCAAGGTCGTCGCCGTCAGCGACTCGAAGGGTTGCGTCCTGTGCGACGCCGGGCTCGATGGGGAGGCCGTCGCAAAGCACAAGGCGAAGACCTCCACGGTCTGTAACTTCCCGGGCGCCAAGGCGATCAGCGATGCGGAGCTCCTCGAAATGGACGTGGATATCCTCTTCCCGTCGGCCCTGGAAAACGTGATCACCGAGGAAAACGCCCCGCGGATCCGGGCGAAGATCGTCGCCGAGCTCGCCAACGGTCCCACGACCCCCGAGGCCGATGAGATCCTCCACAAGAACGGCGTCCACGTCATCCCCGACTTCCTCTGCAACGCGGGCGGCGTGACCGTCTCCTACTTTGAGATGGTCCAGAATTTTTACATGTACTACTGGGAGGCGGAGGATGTTTACAAGCGGCTGGACAAAAAAATGACCACCGCCTACCACGCGGTCCTCAACACCTCGAAAAAGTACAACATCAACATGCGCCAGGCCGCCTACGTCGTGGCGGTGGAGCGCGTCGTCGAGGCGATGAAACTCCGCGGCTGGGCATAAACAACGTGAGATCAATAAAAAAGGGGGACTTCACGTCCCCCTTTTTTATTGATCTCATTTCAGCAATAAATCTTTACACAACCCTTTACAACCCTTTTCCACCGCCCCCAACTCCGGCTCGCTCACACTCTTCGTAATACGCAATGGCCTCAAGGAATTCCGTCTCGGCTTCTGGATGAAAGTCAAATATCATTTTGCGAAACGCTCTCTGATCCTTGCGAAAACATGATCTCCCGAAACGGGCCTGACACGTCCAGAACGGAGTTCAGCAAGCCGCCGCTTGGTAACGGCTACCCATTCCTTGTCAATGTCCGGGTTCGGGGGGTTCAGGGTGCGAAGAATGGAGTCTACCACGATGACGCGCTCTTCCACTGGGAGTGCGGTGGCCTCTTGAATGATGTCCTTTGCGCCGTGCATAAAATACCTCCTCCAACCTTAACTTAATAGTAACACATGGCTTCTTTTTTCGCAATTTTCAATAGCAGAACGTTCAGGGTGTGGGTTTCGACGGTCGCGCAGCGGGCGGCGAATACCCACCACCCGGTTGTTAGCCAGCCGCTTTGAACCCTTCGTGGAACTCAACGATTCCCTGGGGTATGTGTCCATCGAATGACATGGCAAAGAAGACATCTTCCGGAACTCCCTCGTGGACAAGTCCCCGAGTGTTCTGGAATCCGAAACGCTTGTAGTACTCCGGATGCCCCACAAGGCAGCATCCCCGGGCACCAAGCCCTTTCAGCCGTGACAGTCCCTCTTGTATCAACGCCCCGCCAATCCCCTGCCGCTGGTATTCGGGCAGAACCGATACAGGCCCCAGTCCGTACCAACCCGGAGAGCCGTCGGACATCGCCACTGGAGAAAATGCGATATGTCCAACTGCGCGCCCATCCATCTCAGCCACGAGCGAAACAGTTAGGGCGTTGGAGGCGCGGAGCGCGGCAATGATGAACTGCTCCGTGTGATTGCTGATCGGCAGAGTACTGAATGCAGCGATTGTGACGTCAGCAATGGTACCGACATCGGCATCGGTCTCACTCCTGATAACTATCCCGGTCCTCATGCGATTCCTCTCTTTATTGGCTAACGGAAAGCTCACCGGGAGCCCGATTTTCGGGCGATCCGGTGGCGCCGCTTGTTAGGGCCTTCTTTGCGTACGTATAGTAGCTCCAAGTTATTCCTGGCAAATTCATATTCCGAAGGTGCCAGACTGACCGACTTCTTGAGTATGTTTTCTGCCTCCTCCAAGATGCCTGCTTCCAGGAGAGAATACCCGAGATCATTGAGATGAAGGTAGTTGTCTGGTTCCAATTCAACAGCTCTTCGCTCTTTGCGAATAGCCTCCTCAATATTCCCGAGTTTGTAAAAGCAGTATCCTGATCCGTTATAATAGAGAGCTTGGGTTGGATACGCTCTCTCGGCCGATAAGTAAAGCTCAAGTGCATTCTTGTAGTCGTCATGGTCCAGTAGAAAATTGCCGGCTTTGTCTATGATCTTCGCAAGATCTTCTTCATTGTTTGGTACCTTGATGAGCGTGAGAAATAGCTCCATTGCTTCTTTGACAAAGCCATACTGGTATTCTGAAGAGCCTACAGTCAGAAGTGCGGGAGCAAAGAGTGGGTCGATGGCCAACGCGAGGAATCCGGGAGGCCATTTGGGTTTCTCCAGCACCTCGCTTTTTGACATGAGGAGGGCCATATTGAAGAGGTCGGACGCTATGGATGAATCGTACTCCCACTGCGCTGCCATTCTTCGTTTCTGCGCAGTGACATCAACATACTCCAACCGCACCGACTTTATGTCTGAATCCCGAGTTATTGACACATAGAAGGATATGTAGTTGTTGGGTTTCTTCATAATGATTTCCGCCCTAACGGTGCCGCGGCTGAGCGGCGAACCGACGAAAATTTATTTTCGGAGGGCCGACCGCTCAAGCCGCGTGTTCGTCCGCCGCAGGCGGCGACACGCGGCGACAGACGCGGCACCGTTTATCCCGATCGCTTGCGGTCGGGATAAACGGAAAGCTAAGCCGCTCGGTCGCCAAGCTTCCCGGTCATCGCCGAGGGCTGTCGGTCGGCTTTAGCGACTTGTTGGCCCTTTCCTTCTTCCCCAACTCGTAAGCCTTGATCTTTCGATTGAACTCGTAAAGATCGCTGAGCTTTTTGATTACCCTATCGATTTTTTTCATCTTCAAGCTTCTCTATATCAGCTTGGTCCTGCTTCGAGTCCCTCGATCTCTTAAGCCAGACCAGATCTTTCTTATTCGCAAGCCGTACCCTTCCTTCTTCAGACTCCGCTTGCACAGCATCCTGGATTATTCTCCTGACATTTTCATCTTTGGCAACGAGAATATCAATCATCATTTCATCTTCTGGGGTTACCTTCAAAAATCTGTGCAGCTCAATAGCCACGTTCCGGAATGTCCAGGGCGATGCCGATTCGAAATATCCATCCTTTTCTAGGATGGCTTTGGCCCTCTGGTAATCTTCGGAATCAACAAGGATGTCAATGTCCTTGGTAAATCGCGGCTCGGCGTAGAATGCCATGGCGACCCCTCCCACAAGGGCATACCTTACCTCGTATTTTTCCAACTCCATTACCAGCTGTCTAAATTCTTCAAATACATTCATGCTGTTTTCCTCGGGGCCACCGCGAAGCTCACCTGCGCCGCGCGGATATCGGCGAAAGCTCAGCAGTTTGTCGGCGTCAGGTGAAGCACCTGGTTCGGCATAGGTATTGAGCGTCCGGACCCTTCTCAGGCGCATGCGGCTTGATAGATAACCGGTCGGTACTTTGGAGGAGGAATCGGTTTTTTCTCAGCCCGGGCAGCCTGCAACCAAAGCTCTTTGGCTTTTTGAACCTCTTGAAGAGCCCTGTCAGGAGTCTGGCCAAACGCAGAACATGCCTCCAAATCGGGTATGTCGGCAATGTAACCCTCGTCATCTTCAGAGTAGAAAATGTTTATATGGTAATCTCTCATTTGTCCTCCTCCAGTCTTAAGCTGTGGCGTTCGATCAACTTTAGAAATTGGCGCATCTGGTATGGTTTCGCTTGCCCTTTCACCTAAAGAACATTTTGATAACGATTCCGAAAAAGCGGCTGATTTCAGGCATAAATGGGCTCGCAGCGTATTGTGGGAAAAACGTCTTCCGGTTTCTTTCCCGTTACTTTGAGATACAAGGAGTCAGGGCAGAGATCAATTTTGTCGAGCCAGACAAGCTCGCCGAATGAACCGATTTGAACCTGTTCGAAAATATGTGGGTCACGCCACAAGGTGAAAACACCTTTGCCGACCAAATCAGAGAGGTCAACCACCCCACACACACCGTCATCAAAAGCCACTTCAAGGCGATAATTTTTCATTACGGACACCTTGGTGATTTTAACCATTGTTTCGCACCTCCTTTTTGCCTTTTATAGCATGTAACGGAGTATAATGAAAGAGAGTGACGACGCAACCTGAAAGCCAATCATTGCGGTTGAGCGGCACCCAACCAAGCGGCCTATGAGCTGCAGGTAACACCACCACATGAGTGCCGCGTGGTTGGGTGTCCGACTCCACCCGCTCGTTAGCTGGTTACAGCTTATGAACAGCCAAACATATTCACTTCATTCTCTTCTTGAGTTTCCATAGGAAATAAAACTGATCATTCCTAACAACCCTTTCCTTGTCGCCGACAGCCATAGTATCTTTAACGACATCTGCCGCAAATTTTATTAGTCCAATAGTCTTGGCAAGAGGAGCAATGTCTGGAGGTACCAGTCCCGTAAGCATACCGAATGATATGACTCCTACGACTCCTGCCAGCGATCTGAACGGCTTACTTATCAAATCCTTTTTGGCTTCTTTCACACTCCGATCCAAGTTGGCGAGGCTTGGCGCAATAACGTCAGCATGCAAAGCCTGTGCATCATGGACTGTAAAGTCATTGCCGGAAGACCTAAAAGTATCTATGGCCTGGTTTAAAGCTTGCCTATAGGAGATAAACGACTCCTCTTCTCGCTTACGTAATTTCATGATGTCGACTAAAGCGACATCTTCGGCAAAAGGAACAATAGATGACAGATACTTTGAAGCAATTCGGTTGTTTTCACGCGTTCTAGTGGCTGCGTTTAACGAGTTGAGAAAAGAAACATGTAAGTCATGTTCGGTAAGAAAAGACGTTTTTAAGCATGCCGATGTAGTCAGGCCATGTATCGCGTTTGTCGCTACATCGTGGGCCATATTGATATGTAGCCCAAGTTCTTTGATCATTGATTTTGATAATTGAACAATCTTCCCCTTTTCGATGGAACCCATTATTCTGGACTTGCTCATTAGTGCAGGATGAACATTCTCGCTCGATAAAGCGCTGATCGACTCATGATCAAAGTAAGGAAATGGTCCGTCACAGGTAAAAAGATATGTATCGCCGTCTTTTTCAACCTCGACCGACATTCTGTCAAGGTATTCTCTTTGTAGTTTATCATACTCAACTGGAAACCTCTTGCCAGCGGCATCACCAAGGAATTCTCTGGCTTGGCAAGAAAAGCATGTATCCATATTCGGTGGGAATACGTCTATGTAGCCATGTTCCAGAAGGGGTCGTACCTGATCGATTACAAGGAGGTCCTCATAAAATTGCCTCTGGATGAATTCTGTGTTGTCTGAGTCATCAATATCCTTATACGCAGAGAAAAAGCTGCTTATGTAGACCTTGTCGCTATACATGAGCGCAAACCTGGCCAAACGATTGATCCTAGATATTCGGCAGTCCAGATTCATGCACTCACTAGAATCTCCTCCGAGTCCAAGTGAGGCTGAATGGCAGAAAATCGAGTTTTGCTCACGCTGGCGGCTGAACGTGATTGCATGATCCAATTCTACGGCGATATCAGCTATCTTGGTTAGAGATAATGAACGAATAGTGGAGACTTTAGGGCCTTTTCTTCCTATCAGACCGTGCTGTTTTAGTACACCAAGAAAGTCATGCATCACAGACTCCTGGTTAAAAAAGGGGGCGTGGGCTCTCACAGCTAACATTTGACATGAGCGGCAGACACCGGCTTGCCGGTGGCCGTCCGATCAATGGAAAGGTTAGCCGGCATCGTTCGTCAGGCGACCATTCTTTGTGAGGAACCAGCGCGGTTGTCCACTCTTGCCGATCGTCTCACCGATGAGATCCTTGGCAAGTAGTGACGTAATAGCAGCGCTTACTGCAGATCTTTCCAGTCCGCCGTCCTTGGCGATCCCTGTCATTGAACGCAACGCGAAAGAGCTGTCTTTCATTACCTTGAGTATCGCGCGTTCGTCTGCCGACAATTGCTCGTTCTCAGTGGCGGCGCGTAAAGGTTGCGACCCACTCACTGAATCTTCGGGCCCGTCGTCCTCAACAAACGGTGCAACCGCCTGCCGTGCTTCTGTTGCGTCAACTGTGGCAGCAGTAGCCTGTTCTTTTGCGGTTTCGGCCTCAACTACGGCCTGATCAGCCTTTTTACTTGCGGCTTCCGCCTTCTTGTTGGCAGTGCGTACCTCCCGAAGAACCCGTTCAGAGAGCGTTCGAATGAATGCTCTAGATGACACAGCCGCCACAAGGCAGAACCCCGCGAGTACAAAGAGCTTCGAGTAGTCACCTGGTTTTCCGTCAATCCCTCGAATCTTGTCGATTAGGTCTCCAGAGATCATATTGAGAAATAGCGGTACCATGAATGCGGCTACTACCCCTACGACAACATGTTGCCACCAGGGCAAGGGCTTTTCTTGCTCAGGGTCGGCAATGAAGTAGTTGACCAAGCCCCCTAGTGACCCGGCCGCAAGCATAACGAGCGCGATATCTATGAGTGACTGCATAAAACCTCCTTAGCTGCTAACGTAGAAGCCAGCGGCGCGCGGAGGCTGACCGTTGCATGACGCGGCGCTTCCCGCGCGTCTGCTGCGCTGCCAGGTTCGGCAGCTCGCGGCTCCACAATGCGCAACACGCTGCCACATCGTTTTTTGCCTTGGCCAGATGCGCGCAAAGATTTATGCCGCCGACGCGTCTTGCCTCAACGGGAGTATCATTACAACGCTCGAAGACCAGTCCCTCCAGGGTGAACGAATATCGAGCCACCCGCCATGTAGTTCGGCGGTGCGCGAGGCAAGAAGCAGCCCCATTCCGGTACCACCCCGCTTGGTAGTGAATCCACCTCGCGTGAAGCTGCGCAATACTTGTTCTGGGAAACCTGTTCCACGATCAGACACGCGAATTTCGATGAATTGTCTCTCGCGCAGCAGGTCCGCAGCCGTTATGGCAATCTCGGGTGTCCCACGCTCCGCGCTGGCGGCCGTGTCACCGAGAGCTTCAGTAGCATTCTGAATGATGGCGGCCAGGGCGGCGCGCACAGAAGGTCCGTGACATTCGAGCTCTAGTGTCCCGGGGACTTCGATCGTCACTTCGGCGCGTCTGGCACGCCCCACGACGGAAGTCTTCAGCGCCTCACGGACGATCTTCTCGACCCTCTCGACAACGAAGCGGCGATCTCTGTCATCCCCGAGCAGCTGAAGGAACTCAGTTCTTATATTGCTTACCGAATACTGTAAACCGTCAAGCAACTCTCGAAGACGATCAGCAGCCCGGCGCAGATAGTCGTCGCCGACTGTCTTCTCGAGAATGAGTTCCATATTCAGCCGAACGCCGGCCATAATATTTGCGACGTAGTGAGCATGGTGTGCCACGAGCTGCTCTGCCGATCGCAGTTGGGCGGATCTTTGTACATACTGGGTCGGGGCGGCCATTGTATCGCCAACTATTGTTCTCAAGCGTTGGGCGTCGGTGTCGAATTTGGACAGCACCACGGCATTCTCGGCGAGGGCTCGCTCGATCACGGCGCGGGTGCTGATGTAACCGGAATGATATACAATTCGGGTGTCTGGGTTGCGCCTCCGTATCAATTCCGCAACGGCAAAGCCACCCTCATCCACCGGCTTGTCGGAGCTGAGGCGAATATCGAGGATAGCAACATCAAAGGGCTGTAGATCAACAAGCCGACGAGCTTCCTCAATAGAGTGTGCGATAGAGACGGAATGCCCGACGGCCGACAGGATCGCAGCCACTGCCTGAGTGACCTCCTCCATGTCGTCTACGACGAGGACCCGTTTCTCGAGGGTATGAGCAAAGTAATGCTGCAAGAGATCACCGTGCTTGAGGAGCCTCGATGTTAGGGGGGCGTTGTCCCACACGTTGGCTAAGTGACTGGGGGGGCCTCCCAGTGTGATGGAACGTATCTCCGCAAATGTCTTGTTCGTTACCCGTCCGTTAGTGATCAGCAAATACCCATCAGCTCTGAATCTCGCGAGAAGATTAAGTATGTTGCCGAGCTCAGCCGGCTTCACTGTTTGGGATGGGGTGGACTTGTACTTCACCTGGACTCCCCAAAGGAGCCGTTTCGCGTACCCCTCGTGGACGAGGAGATGTTGTTCTGCGGTGATGTCGATTCCGCCGTCAGTGCCAACGCCTTGATCGTGCACGTCGAATCCCTCTCGGCGAAGTAAATCACCGCAGAGGGCTTGAAAAGAATGCCCGTCGAGAAGTGACCAATCAACGACAGCCGATACTTTCATTGATCGCTCCGTGGAGAACGGCATCAGCAACATCCCCAGATGTTCCGTATTCCATCGCAGACCGGGTCAAGTTGCCGCCGACAATAATTAGATTGATCCGTATAACACACGGAAATTTGGTTTCCTGTCCGCATAATACGCATTTAGAGCGATTACCAAAGATGCGATAAGCTCTTTATATTCATCTTGTTACGCCCTATATTGCGGTTTATCACGGCATCTTATGCGGATCGGCATAATACAACCTCCTCGATTGGCTCAAAGCCCGTCCATTGGACTGCGAACACCCGCCGGTCCACGATTGAGGACATGGGTATAGATCATCGTGAGTGGGTACGATTTTCAGTGGCGCTCTTGTCCCCGTCATTCCTCCACCCCAAAGCATTAAGCCTGCGGGAAGATACCTGAGTACATGCAACGCGCGGATTCAGACAATCATCAAAAATTTCCGCATACTTAAACACATCAAAGCTCCGCTGTCAATCATTATATGAATCATCTCGGCAGGTGTCCTTTCACACCCCATCGGGGCCCGGATGCGTGACGGAGCCGCGCCACGAACCGCCGGAATGGACTCCGGCCGGACCAATGGCAACGAATTGGTCTCGGCGCCATTTGACTTTTACGCGCAATCCCGGTATGAATCTCCTGTCCGTCATCCAAGAGACGACACCGGAAAGGAAAGATCATGCAGGTTAAGAATGTCTGTCCGCCCCCGACGTTTGCAGCCGGGGACAAGAGAGATGGCTTCCACATTCTCCGGGTGGAGCAGATCCCGGAGATCCACGTCACCGCCTATGAGATCGAACATGAAAAGACGGGGGCGAAGATTCTTCACCTCCACTGCGACGACCGGGAAAACCTCTTCTCCATCGGCTTCCGGACACCGCCCAAGGATTCGACCGGCGTCCCCCATATCCTCGAACATTCCGTCCTCGCCGGCTCCGAACGGTACCCGCTCAAGGACGTTTTCAACGAGCTCCTCCGGGGGACGCTCCAGACCTTCATCAACGCATTCACCTACCCCGACAAGACGATCTACCCCGTCGCCAGCCAGGAGAAACGCGATTTCTTCAACCTCGCCCGGGTCTATGCCGATCTCGTCCTCCGGCCGCGCCTGCTCAAAGAGACCTTTCTCCAGGAAGGCCACCATCTGGAGTTCGCCGAGAACGGCGATCTGACCATCTCCGGGATTGTCTACAACGAGATGAAGGGTGCCTACTCCTCCCCGGAGACGCTGATGTACAAGGCCATCCAGGAAAACCTCTATCCGGAAACCCCTTACGCCTGCGACTCGGGGGGCGATCCCGAAAGGATTCCCAACCTCACATACGAGGAGTTCCGGAAATTTCACCGAACCTTCTACTCGCCGACGAACGCCCGGTTTTTCCTCACCGGGAACATCCCGACGGAGGAGCACCTGGCCTTTCTCGCGGAGATCCTCGCCGGTTTCGATCGCGTCGCACTGGACTCCTACATTCCCATCCAGCCCCGCTGGAAAGATCCCCGGGCCATCCACGGCTGCTTTCCGATCGATCGGGAGGAAAAACCGGAGGGGAAAACGACGGTAAACCTGGCCTGGATGACGGCGGAAAACACCGC
>Ga0208566_1002235_pt1 | contig 10520 bp, 10 predicted proteins | sample PL_2010_150m_FD_184159 | JGI IMG/M metagenome (GOLD analysis project Ga0208566, IMG submission 184159) | Freshwater microbial communities from Powell Lake, British Columbia, Canada to study Microbial Dark Matter (Phase II) - PL_2010_150m... | ecosystem: Environmental > Aquatic > Freshwater >...
CGGCGTACACCCCGTGCTTCCGGGCGGAGGCCGGGTCCTACGGCAAGGACACGCGGGGGATGATCCGGCAGCACCAGTTCAACAAGGTGGAGATGGTAAAGATATGCCGCCCGGAGGAGTCCGCGCAGGAGCTGGAGAAGCTCACCGACGACGCCGAGGAGATCCTCCGGCGCCTCGACCTGCCGTATCGCGTGGTGTCGCTGTGCACGGGGGACCTCGGCTTCTCCTCCGCGAAGACGTACGACATCGAGGTGTGGGTTCCTTCCCAGGGCCGCTACCGGGAGATCTCCTCCTGCAGCACCTTCACCGATTTCCAGGCGCGCCGCGCGAAGATCCGCTTCCGGGAAGGGGCGTCGGGAAAGACCCGGCTGGCCCACACCCTGAACGGGTCGGGGCTGGCGGTCGGGCGGACGGTCGTCGCGATCCTCGAAAATTATCAGCGGGAGGACGGCACCGTCGATGTCCCCGAAGCGCTGCGCCCCTACATGGGCGGACTGGCGCGTATCGCGAAACGCTGATAATATCGCCCTATGGAAGCTCCCAAGATACGGCAGATCCACCCGATGTTCGTCGCTTTTCCCGCGGCCCTGTTCCCGACGGCCTTCGCGGCGCTCTGCGTGTACGCAGTTACCGGGGTGCGGGAGTTCGAGGCGGGGGCGTTCGTCTGCGCGCTTTTCGGACTGCTGGCCACGCCCGCGACGGCCGCGACGGGGCTCCTCGATTGGTGGACGCATTACAAGGCGTACATGACGAGCGTCTTCCGGATCAAGATCGTGGGGGCGGTCGTCCTGCTGCTGCTGGCAGCTCCGGCGGTGCTGCTCCGCGCGTTCGACCCCGACCTTGCGCTCCTGCCGCTGGGGGGGCTCGGTTGGTTATATTTCGGTCTCCTCGCCGCCTGCACCGCCATGTGCGTGGTCCTCGGGTATTATGGAGGAAAGCTCGTTTTCCATTGAGTGCGTCGTAAGCGAATGCCCGGACCGAATATCGAAAAGGGGGAATCATCATGGGTTCGCCGGAAATGGTTGCCATCGTGCACCGCGCCATCGACCGGGAAAGAGACGCGATCAACGTCTACCTCGGCCTGGCGAAGATCGTTGCGGATGTAAAGGCGAAGAACGTCCTCATCCACCTCGCCTCGGACGAGGTTGGCCACATGACGAAGCTCGAGAAGCACCTGATCTCCGTCCTGCGCGGAAAAGACTGGGTGATCGAGCGGGCGAATCTGGTCGAGGCGATGTCCGAGCAGATCTCCCAGCCTTCGATCCTGGAAAAGTTCGATGCGAAGGCGCTGGCCAAGGCCGACACGATACAGATCCTCAAGGTCGCGATCGACCGGGAAAACGAGGCGAACCGGTTCTACCTCGAGATGGCCGAACGCTCGAAGAAGGATTCGGCGAAGGAGATGTTCCTCTCCCTGGCGAAGGAAGAGGAGCTGCACGAGAAGATCCTGCGGGCCGAGGTGGACTCGATCGGGCAGAACGGGTTCTGGTGCGACATGCAGGAATTCACGATGGAACAGTAGGGAAGGGATCGAATTGCTTCGCGAGGTGAAACAGAAGCTCGAGGATGAGATGCAGCGGATCGAACACGAGCTGCGGGTGACCCTTCCCAAGGAGATCCAGACGGCGCTGGGCCAGGGCGACCTCTCCGAGAACGCGGAGTACGAGTCGGCCAAGAACCGCCAGTCGACGATCCAGGCGCGCTTCGCCCAGATCCAGAAGCGCCTGGCCGATCTTTCCCGCATCGACGTGTCGGGCGTGCCGAAGGACCGCGCCGGGCTCGGGAGCGAGGTCACGGTGGAAAACCTCGAGAACGGGGAAGAGATCCTCTACACCCTCGTGATCCCCGAACTGGCCGACGGGAACAAGTCGTTCGTCTCCATGGCGTCGCCGGTGGGAAAGGCGCTCATGAACCGCCGCGTGGGGGACGCGGTCACGATCACGATCCCCCGCGGGACGCTGGAGTACGAGGTCCGGCGGATCGTCACCCTGACCGGGGAAGTTCTCGAATAGACGTCGGAGGAGGTCAGGCCAGCGCGGGGAACCGCCGCCGGACCTCCTCCAGCACACCTTTCACTTCCTCCGAGCGGGCGCGAGGGCAGACCAGCACGGCGTCCCCGCTCCGCACCACCACCACGTCGTCCATCCCCAGCACCGCCGCCACGCCGCAGTCCGTGCGCACGATGACGGACCGGCAGTCGGAGAGGATGACGTCGCCGAACGCGACGTTTTTCCCCGTCCCCGAGAGGAACTCGTGCAGCGAGCTCCACGTCCCGAGGTCGCTCCACCCGACGTTCGCCGGGAGGACGAGGGTCCCCGTCTCCTTCTCCAGGATGCCGTAGTCGACCGAGATCGACGGCATCCGCCGGTATGCCCGGGCAAGCCGCTTCGGGAAACCGGCGCGGCCTCCCGCGAAGGCGCGACGGATCTCGCGATCGACTTCGGGGAGGAATTTCTCCAGCCGGTCGGCGAACGTCGCGATGCTGAAAAGGAACAGCCCGCTGTTCCAGTCGAACCGGCCCGAACGGAGGAACCGCTTCGCCGTGGGAAGGTCGGGTTTCTCGGCGAACCGGGCGACCTCGAAGGCGCCCCGGACCTTTCCCGGAAACGGTTTCCCCCGCTCGATGTACCCGTACCCCGTGGAGGGTTGGGTCGGCGGCACGCCGAGGGTCACGAAACGCCCGGTTTCCCGCGCCAGGCGAAGCCCCTTCCGGAGCACGGCCTGGAACGCCCGGACGTGGCCGATGGCGTGGTCGGCCGGGGTGGCAAGGACCACGGCGTCGGGGTCCTCCCGGGCGACGGCCGCCGCCGCGTACGCCATCGCGGGGGCGGTGTTCTTCCCTTCCGGCTCGAGGAGGATGTGCCGTTTCGGTATGCCGAGGTCGCGGGGGGACAGGTGTGGCGCGTCCTTCACGCCGGCGACGATCCAGACGCGTTCCGGGGGGACGACGGGGAAGAGGCGCAGGAGGGTCTCCCGGATCATCGGTCCCCCGCCGGTGAGGTCCAGGAACTGTTTCGACCGCCGCGCTCGGCTCTCCGGCCAGAACCGCGTTCCAGACCCGCCCGCCATCACCACCGCGTGATCCATGGGATCGCCCCCCGGGAAAGCATATACGATAGAATCAAAGATCATAGGCACTAAATCAAGGATTTAGATAGGTTGCGGCCGACAGGAAATGCCTGTGAAGGACACGACCGGACCGCAGGACGCGACTATCCGCAACCGACCACCAGCTTCTCCAGTTGGAGCCGATTCCGTATGTCGGCCCTTTGCCTCTCAAAGCGCACGATGTCCTCGTTTTCCAGCTCCTTTGCCATCCGATAGAAGGTTTCATGCGTCATGCCTAGCAGGGTAGCGATGGATTTTCGGTGCGCCGGCAAGGTAATCGATGTGCTGTTTTGCATTTCGGCCAGAAGCAGAAGGTAGCTTGCGATCCGCGCTTTGGGGGACTTGATGGAAAGTTCTTCGATGCGCTGCCGGAGGCGGATGACTTCCAGGGACAAGACATTGATCCACGCCGCGGCAAACCGGATGTCCCCCTGGATCATCCCCAGGAAAGCATCCTTTCGTATCAGGCAGACCTTGCTATCCTTCAACGCAACACAAAAGCAGTGGTATATGTCGGAAAACAGGCTCGCCTCGGCAAAGGTGCCTCCCGGCCCGACGATTTCAAGGGTCACCTCTCTTCCGCCGGGAGAAATCCTGTAGATGCGGACGGAACCGTCCACTACCGCATAGAAGCCCTCCGTTCTGTCCCCCGAGGAAAAAAGAATGGATCCCTTTCCAACCGGAATTTCCCTCGTAACTGCTTCCAGGCGGGCGAGATGCTTTTTTGTAAGACCGGAAAACATTCCGAGCTTTTCCAGCACGGGGCTCCTCCAAGTCGACCATCACAAGAGAAGAATTATCGGCCAAACCTCAATCCGTATGATCCGGATCATACGTCCCGCGTGGGCTTTGCGCCATACTTGCGATGCGATGGTTTGTAATACCGATAAGGAGGTTCGTCTCATGAAACAACCGAAAGCCGTTTTCCGGGGCGTGATCATCCTGTACTTCGTCATCGGTCTCGAAATCCTCATCATGATCAGCCCCGCCGCCGGGTTCTTCTATGCGGCGTTCAATCCGGCCCTTCTTTCGTTGGCACAAAGTCCGGTGACCCGTTGGCTGACTGCGTTCTTTCTGCCCCACATGATCTCTCCTCCCGACGTGTTCCTCAAAATCGTCCGGGTTGCGGGCTCGGTCTTATTCGTGGTCGGGGGGGCCGGATTCCTCCTTTGCGCGGGCCAGGTGTACTACCACAAGTTCGCCGGGAAGGGGGTCGCCCTCGGGGGTCTGTACTCCCGGATCCGGCATCCGCAGTACCTCGGGTTGGGCCTGGCGGGAATCGGCCTCTCAATCCTGTGGCCCCGGTTCCTTGTGGTCGCGCTGTGGGCCGTCATGGCGACTCTGTATTATCTCCTTGCGAAAGACGAGGAGCGGCGAATGCTGGGACAGTTCGGAGAAGAGTACCGACGGTACATGGACCGCACCGGGATGTTTCTGACAAGAGGGGCGGAAGCTGCCGTCGGATCGCTGCTACCGATTTGCAATACGGCGATCCGTGCCGTGCTGTTGCTCCTGTTCCTGTTCGCGGGCACTGTGGGCGGCGCGTTCGCCCTTCGAGCCTATACCGTGAGCCACCTTCCCCTCTGGTCCGACGGGGCCGTCTCCGCGCTGGCGATCCTGCCGGACGACCTGACGATTCTCGACCACAGGATGGGGTCCATCCTGGAGATGCCGGAGATCAAGGCGCACATGGGAGGGACACCGGGAGAGATCCTCGTATACTTCATGCCGAAGGACTACGTCATGCAGGGGATGATCGCGGACACCGGTGGAGAGTGGCAGCTCTATAAACGCCACCACACCTTCGCTATGATCGGAGACTGGATCTTTCATCCCTTTCGGCACCTGGAAGGCGGACACTCCGCGATGCACCACGGAACCGACGATGGAATGGAGAACCACGGGGACGGCAACGGCATGGTCAGAAGGATGATCTTCCTTCGCGTGGAAACACCGAGCGGTCGGGCGAACCGGACCGACATCTTCGGCATCAATGTCCGGCGCAGCCCGGTTTTCGTGGCCGATGTGGACATCCACAACCTCGTCCTGCGAGACGTCCGCGATCTTCCTCCCGAAACGGGATGGGGGCGCGTCCCTACGCCGATATTCTGATCGGGACTGTCGCAAAAAGTATGGAACGATACCAAGACGATCCTCCGACTACGGATGGAGCTGCGAATCGGAAATTCTCTATTGGAGCATCGTGTAAAGATTTTTCTGTCGAACCTTCCGGAGAGAATACGTAGATGAGCGATCAGAAAATCGCCGAGGGGTTTTCATCACACGGATCCTCGCCGAGTCCGAGCGCTGTCGCCATCTTCGGTTCCTTCCTGCGCCTCGGGATCACCGCCTTCGGCGGGCCGGCCATGATTGCGCATATCAAGGAAATGTCGGTAAAACGCAACAAATGGCTGACCGAGGAAACCTTCAAGGATGGCATCGTGATCTGCCAGTCGGTACCGGGGGCGACGGCGATGCAGATGGCGGCCTATGTCGGGTTGCGGGCGGGAGGAGTGCGGGGCGCGATCGCGTCGTATGCCGGATTCGGGCTTCCGGCATTCCTCCTGATGCTGGCGTTGGCCGTATTTTATTCCGGTTCAAGGGAGTTGCCCCTGGTGGTTTCCCTTTTCCGGGGGCTTCAGGTCATCGTCGTCGCCATCCTGGCGAACGCGACGTTCCTGTTCGGGCGGGACATTGCGAAAAAACGGGGGGATCTGGTTCTGGCCCCCGTCTCCGCCGCTTTTTTCTGGATCGGCGTTAGTCCTTTTTTGGTCATCATCGGCGCGTCGATCGCCGGGGCCTTTTTCTTCAAGGATCCGATGCTCCTCCCTTCTACCGATAAAAGGGAAGGGGATGCCGGGAAGGTGCCCAGGTCGATCGTTCTCTTCCTGATCCTGGCATGTGCTGTGGTCGCCGGGCTCTACTTTGCGGACAGGAAACTGTATGACCTGGGCGTGCTGATGCTCCGGATCGACCTCTTTGCCTTCGGGGGAGGGTTCGCTTCCCTGCCGCTTATGTTCCACGAAGTCGTGAATGCGATGGGATGGATGAACGGCAAGACGTTCATGGACGGGATCGCCCTCGGCCAGGTCACGCCGGGTCCGATCATCATCACCGCCACCTTTGTCGGATACCTGGTCCGAGGGTTTCCCGGTGCCTTGGTGGCCACTGCGGCGATCTTCACCCCGTCCTTCGTCGTTCTGGTGACCGTTACGCCCTTTTTCGACCGTCTAAAGAGCGCGAAATATTTCACCGGGGCGACCCGGGGAATCCTGGCATCGTTCGTCGGGCTCCTTTTCTACATGACGATCCGATTTGCGGCGGCGGTCCCCTGGGAACCGAGCAAGGTCTTATTCGGGATTGCCATCGTCTTCGGATTGGCAAGGAAGATGAACATCCTCCATATCGTCCTGATCGGTTCGGTCCTATCCGTCGTCATTTTTTGATGATGAAGAACTGACCTGCCCGCCGGTATTAGACCAACTGGGCGCGGTAGATTGGGAAGTAACTTGTATCCGCAACCCGGGAAATGTGAGGTCTGAAATAACCGGCGGAATCGAGTAGTTCTGTAGTTTGTTCGATTTACGATAGAATACCCCCGTGCGCAGCAACGTGAAAAAAAGTTTCCTCACCGGGGTCTTCGTCCTCGTCCCCCTCGTGCTGTCGGTGACGCTCCTTCTCTGGTTCTTCCAGAAGGTCGAGAGTCTCTTTTCGCCGGTGCTCGACGGGATCGTCCGGGCGCTGTTGCCCGGCACGGATCACATCCCGGGCACGGGAATCCTGGCCGGGCTCGTCATCATCCTTCTGCTGGGAACGCTGGCCCGGAACGTGGCGGGGAAGCGGTTCCTTGACGCTCTCGACCGGCTGATCCGGCGGATTCCCGGCTACCGGACGGTATACACTACGATCAAGCAGCTCACGGACGCGTTCTCCCCCGAGAATACGCAATCGTTCAAGGAGGTCCTCCTGGTGGAGTATCCGAAGGAGGACTCGTACGCCCTCGGGTTCCGCACGATGACGGTGGAGGAGGGGGACCGCCGACTGGTCGTCGTGTACGTGCCGACGAACAATCTTTATCTGGGCGAAGTGCTCTTCATTCCCGAGGAGAAGGCGGTTCGGCTCGATATGTCGATCGAGCAGGCGGTCCGCGTGCTCATGTCGGGGGGGATCGCGGCGCCGCGGGAGCTGCGGAAGATGCGGGTCGGGGGTTGACAAGAAGGTCCCCATGCCCGTAGTCTGGGACAATGATGAATTGCGCGAACGGGTATCGACAGGAAGTCGGGTTGCTCGGGCTCGCTCTACTCCGCCCCCGGAGGGGCCGGACCGGAGCCTGAGCGCGTAGCGCACCATTTACGTCGATTCGGGCCGCGGGGCCGGTAGGTTCCCGCGGTTTTTGATTTCAAGCCCCCGGGGAACCAACCCACGGGGGGTTTTTATTTTTGGGGGAGATGACCGAATAAGGTGCAGGCGCATTAACTGGGGGAGGACACTCTATCCCTCTCACCCGGGGGTAAACCAAGAGTGTCCCCCAAGAGGAGGATGTGATGGCGGACAAGGTTTTCATCTTCGACACGACGTTGCGGGACGGGGAGCAGGTTCCGGGGGCGAAACTCGCCAGGGACCAGAAGGTCGAGATCGCGCGGCAGCTGGCGGTGCTGAACGTGGACATCATCGAGGCGGGGTTCCCCGCCTCCTCGCCCGGCGACTTCGAGTCGGTCCAGGCGGTGGCGAAAACCGTCAAGGGGCCGGTCATCACCGGCCTCGCGCGCGCGGTGAAAAAGGACATCGACACGCTGTGGGACGCGGTGAAGGTGGCGAAGCGCCCCCGGATCCACACGTTCCTCGGAACCTCGGACATCCACATCCAGAAGAAGTTCCGCGCCGACCGGGAGAAGATCCTGCAGTGGTGCGTGGACACCGTGAAGTACGCCCGCTCCCTCTGCCGGGACGTCGAGTTTTCGACCGAGGACGCCTCGCGGACCGACTTCGAGTATCTCTGCCGTACCGTCGACGCGGTCGTGAAGGCGGGCGCGACGACGATCAACATCCCCGACACCGTCGGGTACGCCACGCCGATGGAGATGGCGGACCGGGTGCGACGCCTCAAGGAGAAGGTCCCGGGACTGGACCACGCGATCCTCTCGATGCATTGCCACGACGACCTCGGGATGTCCACGGCGAACACGCTCGCGGGGATCCTCGCCGGCGCCCGCCAGGCCGAGGTGACGGTGAACGGGATCGGCGAGCGGGCGGGGAACGCGTCGCTCGAAGAGGTGGTGATGGCGCTCAAGACGCGCAAGGACGTCTTCGGGGGGTTGACCACCGGCGTGAACACGAAGGAGATCGCGAAAACGAGCCGGATGGTGTCCAAGCTGATGGGGCTGCCGATCCAGCGGAACAAGGCGATCGTGGGGACGAACGCATTCGCCCATTCCTCGGGGATCCACCAGGACGGGATCATCAAGGACCGCTCCACGTACGAGATCATCCGGCCGGAGGACGTGGGAGTGACGGCCCACACGTTCGCGCTCACCGCCCGCTCGGGCCGCGCGGCGCTCAAGCACCACATCTCCGGGATGGGACACCGCCTGACCGACACCCAGTTGGCGGAGATCTACGATACGTTCCTCGTCCTGGCCGACAAGAAGAAGGAGGTCATGGTAGAGGATCTCGAGATCCTGGTGCAGGATACGCTGTTCAAGGTTCCGGAGACGTACAAGCTGGTCAACCTCCAGATCCTGTCGGGGACGAGCGCGACGCCGATGGCGGCGTTGAAGGTGCAGCGGGGGAACGAGGTGATCGAGGAGGCGGCGACGGGGAACGGGCCGATCGATGCCGCGTACAAGTGCATCGAACGGATCGTCGGGGCGAACTTCAAGCTGATCGATTTCGGGCTGAACGCGGTCACGTCGGGGAAGGACGCGATCGGGGAGGCGCGGGTGCGGATCCGCTCCAACGGGACGATCTTCTCCGGCGGCGCGAGCTCGACCGACATCATCGAGGCTGCGATCAAGGCGTACCTGTCCGCGATCAACCGGTGGGTGGCCTCGGAGGCGACGGCGAAGGCCGGGAAAAAGGGCGCCTCCAAGAAGGCGCCCTCCCCCCCAGCTCCCATCGCAGCACCTTGAGCTGGCCGGTCAGGGGGACACTCCTTGTTTTATCGACGAGAAAACCAGGAGTGTCCCCCCCCAGCTAGCGGTACTCCTCCCGGGGGGGCGTGAAGGCGTCCAGCGCGATCGCTCCCCCGGGACCCCCCTTCGCCGAGTGCGGAACCCCTCCCGGGACGAAGTACATCTCGTTTCCCGAAAACACCCGCGTCTCGCCCGCGATCGTGAACTCCATCGTCCCCGACACCATCAATCCCATCTGCTCGTGCGGGTGGGAGTGCGTCGGAACGACCGCGCCCGGCGCGAGGGTGACGAGGGAGAGCATCATCTTCTCCCCCGTGGCGATCTTCGCGGTCACGCCCTTCGCCAGCACTCTGGGTATGATTTCCTCAAGGTTCCAGAAGGCATGCATGTTTGACCTCCATTATGGTGCTGGCGTTCACCCACGGTAATCTCGACAGGGGGGGACATTCCTGGTTCAGGCCCGGGACGAAGGGAAGGAGTGTCCTCCCACTGCGGGGTAGAGTATTCATGCTACATGGTTACCCCGCAGGGTCGGGAAGAACGTACCCCGCATCCGGGATGACGAGGGGGACAGGCAGCTCCCCGAGGATCGCCTTCGCCGCCCGGATCGCTTCCGTGAGCGACGTCGCCGGCGTCATCCCCATCGCCTCCACGTCTTCCGGCGGAAGGGAGGATACGAGGATCACGCGGCACGCGCGGGTCTTGGTAAGGACGGCGTGCGCGGTCTGTCCGTAGATCTGGTAGTTCACCCGCAGTTCCCGCTCCAGCGCGTCGGGGTCCTTGTGCCGGAACCAGGGGAAGAAGTTCGGGCTTCCGAAGCCGTCCGGGCACTCGGCGAGCAGGATCAGCACCCCGCCGGGCTGCGTCGCGAGGAACGCGTTGTCCAGCGCCTTGTGGGACTGGATCAGGTTGATGTCCTTCGGGAACCCTCCCGCGGAGGCGATTACCAATGGGTACCGCTTCGCGATCCGCACCCGGAAATGCTTCGCGTACAGCGCGCACCCCTCCTCGTGGGCCTTCTGCCAGTGCCCGGCCACCAGGTCGAAGATCCGCTTGCCCGGGGTGAGCAGCGTGTTCACCAGGAAGGTCGGGGAGGCCAGCGAAACCGCTTCGACGATGTCCTCGTGGACCGGGTTTCCCGCGAGGATCCCCGCGCGTGCCATCGGGTGCTTCCCGGGGCCGTCGGTCCGGAAGATGCGGAAGTGCGTCTGGTGGGCCGTCTCCCTCCCCGCGCATCCGGGCACCAGGGCCTTCCGGCCGCCCCCGAACCCCGCGAAGTAG
>Ga0208566_1002236_pt1 | contig 10519 bp, 7 predicted proteins | sample PL_2010_150m_FD_184159 | JGI IMG/M metagenome (GOLD analysis project Ga0208566, IMG submission 184159) | Freshwater microbial communities from Powell Lake, British Columbia, Canada to study Microbial Dark Matter (Phase II) - PL_2010_150m... | ecosystem: Environmental > Aquatic > Freshwater > Lake...
GTGCGACACGAGTCGCAAGGTTTACGGTTTCCCTGTCAGGCGCTTCATTCTGACGATCAAACCGCCTCCATCCGCCCTCCTGGGCGGGTACCCTTGCCGGCGAAAGCTGTGCAAGTAATTGTTCTGCTATCTTTTTGTAGGTAGTAAGGAAATAGGCAGAACCAGGGGTTCAGCCCCCTGTAGCCTAGGAGCAGTGCGTCACTGGTAACGGTGAGGTACTAAGCGCTCTGACAATGTAGCCACCTTACGGGGTACGTCATTCCCCGCGAGGGGTTTTGGCGTGATTTCGGGAGTTGCACCCGGATGAGGCGCTAGGCTGGGTTGGATGGTTAACGTAAGTGAACCGCTATTAAACGTCGTCAAGCTTGATGAGCCAAACGCAACTTGTAGTATCGGGCTCAGCCAAAAGGCATGTGATCGGATGTTCGCTTGCTTGGTGCGAACACGCTGACACGGTATCACCGGCGAAAAGGCGGAACCTTCCCAACTCTGTTACTTGTACGGAACGTGGTAAGTCCAATGCGGTGTCCGGCCAGTCTGGAGGACAAGGATGATCGTAAGATCATCTGGGACCGTAGTGGATATAGGATGGTGGAAAAAGCGAATGCCTTGCTGTAATGGCAGGGATAGAGGATGAAACGATTGCCTCGACGCGAAAGCGTGCTGACTTCCATCGGGTGATCTGTCGCAAGATAGGTCTGTCAGTCGCACCCAGCGGGAAGATGTTAGTATTCCCGTCTGGGAGTATTGCGTCTTTCCTTTGGGGAAAGGGCGGGTGTAGTTCAATGGTAGAACTTCTGCTTCCCAAGCAGATAGCGTGGGTTCGATTCCCATCACCCGCTCCATTCAACTGGAGGTTGATATGGACGCAATGCAGTTCGATTGTGATGTCGCCTCCACAGCATGGCAATCTTGGCACGATGTTGAATGGGTCAAGATATACCAAGTTGTCGCGAGGCTACAGACACGTATTGCGAAGGCAGCAAAGGCAGGGAAGTTGCGGAAGGTTCGCGCCCTGCAGAGACTCCTTACCAATTCCACCAGCGCGAAAGCATTGGCTGTGAGGCGCGTAACGGAGAATCAAGGCCGGAAAACTCCAGGGGTGGATAAGCAAACCTGGGGCACGCCGGACGAGAAGTGGAAAGCGGTGGTTGATCTTGACAACAGGAGATACAGGCCGTTACCACTACGTCGTATCTACATACCGAAAGCAAATGGTGAAAAACGCCCTCTGGGTATACCCACCATGCGTGATCGGGCAATGCAAGCGCTGCATTTACTGGCGCTGGACCCTGTTGCTGAAACAACCGCAGATCCTCATTCCTACGGTTTTAGACGTGAGCGCTCGACAGCGGATGCTATCGAACAAGTACGTAACGTGCTTGGACGAAAAACTTCGCCAAAATGGGTGCTGGAAGGAGATATCAAAGGTTGTTTCGACAATATCAGCCACGACTGGCTGGTCGCCAATGTCTGCATGGACAAAGGCGTCCTTCGGAAATGGTTGAAAGCAGGATTCATCGAAATGGGAAGGCTTTTCCCAACGCACGCAGGAACGCCGCAGGGAGGCATCATTTCCCCGGTTTTGGCTAACCTCGCGCTGGATGGCTTGCAGCACGAACTGACCACACTGTTCAGAACAGTGCGGGAGGCGCGTGCAGCGAAGATCAATCTGGTTCGATACGCGGATGACTTTGTCATCACCGGCAGCTCGAAGGAGTTTCTGGAAGACAAGGTCAAACCTCTGGTGGAGAAATTCCTTGCCGCCCGAGGCCTCATCCTCTCGGAGAAGAAAACCAAACTCACGCATGTGACAGAGGGATTCGACTTCTTAGGATGGAATGTCAGGTATTTCAATCGAATGCTGATAACTCAGCCGTCGAAGAAAAATATCAAAGCTTTCCTGGAGAAAATCCGCGACCTGTTACGTAATAGAAAAGCTGCCAGGCAGATTGAGGTGATCGAGAAGCTGACCCCGGTAATCAGGGGGTGGGCCAATTACCACCGAAGTCAAATGGCATCCCAGACGTTTGCAAGATGCGACCATCAAATCTGGCAAGCGTTGTGGCGTTGGGCGTGCCGCCGTCACCCTAACAAGGGGAAACGGTGGATCAAACAGCGTTATTACAGGTGCATCAAGGGGCGCAATTGGTTATTTGCGGATCAGGACAAGTTGTTGCCTGTCTTGGCGGGGTACCGGAAACGGCCTCACACCAAGCTAATGGCAGCAGCGAATCCGTACGATCCATCGTTCGACGAGTATTTTTCCAAACGGCTGGCTAAGCGGATGGACAAGACGCTTGAAGGACGACGCAAGCTTCGGTGGTTGTGGTGGTGGCAGGAAGGTGAATGCCCCGTCTGCACCCAGAAGATCACGCGAGAAACTGGGTGGCATCTTCACCACATAATCAAGCGATCGGAACGAGGTTCGGACAAGTTGACCAATCTGGTTCTAACACATCCGAATTGCCATATGCAGCACCACGTTTTGGAGAAGTATGGCCCTGCCGGTATTACTATGTTCAAATAGTGATGCTTATGGGTTGCTTGAGCCGTATGCGGGGAAACTTGCACGTACGGTTCTTAGGGGAGGGGGTGGCCGCGAGGCTACCTCCTTACCCGCCTCAGAGTTATCCGCCTGCTTGCCTGTTCCACGTATTTCCATGAGCGTTCTCAATCCCTGTGAAAGAAGGCATTGGCATGGTGGCTGCGTGCTTCCATCCGGCCAAACAGGGGACGCACGCTTTCGTTCCAGTTGAGGTCGAGCGCGCGGCAGGCGGCGCTGGAAATCGAGGTCACGCGGTTCTCCTCGCGGGCGGTGAGATCCAGTGCGTTGGAGAGCACCTCGGCGACATGCACCAGCGGCACCAGCGGCTCAGTCAGCGCCGCATCGGGGGCGTGGTGGCGGCGGATTGCGGCAACAATGTTCACCGGCAGCGACCAGTGCTCGGCCAGCCAGGCGCCGATGTTCGAGTGGTCCACCCCGAAGCGTTCGCGCTCGGCTTCCTCGATGCCGATACTGTGGGTAAGCGCATTGCTCCAGGCAGCGCGATAGGCTTCCGCGTCAAAATGGAACAGCCAGAGCTGACCGACATCATGCAACAGCCCGGCGACCAGCGCTGCCGAGGATGAGGCCGGCGTGGCGGTATGGAGCGCCAGTTCCTCGCAGCACACGCCGACAGCAACGCTGTGCTGCCAGAAGCTGGTCGCCATGCCGGCGGGGGCAATGCCCTCGAAAAAGCCGGCAACACTGCTGACGATCGCCATCTCGCGGACGCGGTTGGTGCCAATCAGCGAAGTGGCGGTGGAAATATTGCTGATCGCCGACCTGCGCTGTGTTTGCTTTGCCGCCGCGTTGGCGAGCGAGATCACGCGCGCTGCGATCACCGGATCGCGCACGATGTGAGCAACCAGCATTTCTGTGGTGGATTCCGGATCGTCGAGCGTGGCAAGAATGCGGGTGATGACGGCGGGAAAACCGGGCAGTTCGGCGCTGTGCTTGATGACCTCGCCGTGGGTAACCTTGTAGTTTTTCATCATGCGCTCCGGTAGGTCAGCACCTGGTCGAACAAGGCGGCCATGGTGGGATCCGACAGCCCGGCACCGGAGAAGATTTCCATCACGCGGTGCGCCGCCTGGGCGGCATCGATAGCCACCTGCTCAGCGGGGCGTGTATCGGGTTCGGCGACAAAAATGCATTCCGCATGATGCGCGGCGAGCTGGTGCAGGTTGTCTTCGGTCAGGGTATGCCCGGCCGGCAGCGAAAAACGCATCACACCGTGGTTGATCACGTTGACCTGCGCACCAAGCACCATGCCGGCTTCGACCTCGATCAGGGAAATGTAGCGGGGGCGGGTTCTCATTCGTGGTCTCCTGGGTTGCGCTGCCTGGGCTGGGATGATCCCTGCGACCAGGCAGCGGGTGGCCTGCTGGTGTCGAGCTGCTCATTGATGAGGTTGGTCATCAATTCTACTTGTTCCAGCAAAGTGGCTGTCAGGTCGTGGCGGATGTCGTCGGCGTAGTTCTGTGTCAGCAGCAGCTCGGCGAAGCCGTAAATGCTTGTCAGCGGCTCGCGCAGGATCTCGGCAAGACCAGCCAGCCACTGGTTTTGCCGGGTTAGCGCCGTAGCGCTGCGCAGGTAGTGGATGGCGCGCAGGCTGCTGCCGCCGGTCTCGACGCGGGTGTGCTCGAGCGGCAAGACGGCGAGGTGTGCGACAAAAGCCGCCTCGCTCATCCCGACCAGTGTCGCACCGGACATGCCGGTGCACCGTTCCAGTGCGGGATTGAAGTCACGCAGGTTGCCGGCGACGTCGATCGTCGCCATGCCCCAGGGGCAATGCGACCAGGTCATGTCAAATTCCCGGGGTGTCGGTGGGGTACTCAAGGCGTTCATGCGTCTCGCTTCTCCAGTGCGTCGGTCAAATGGCGCGCCAGTGCCAGCGGGCTGAAGGGTTTGACAAAATAGGCGTCGGCGCCGAGCGCTCGGCCGAATTCCTGGTCAGCCACCTGGCCACGGGCGGTGACCAGCACGACATAAATCCCGGCCAGCGCGCTGTCGCGCTTGATGCGCTCGCAGAGCTGGAAGCCGTTCATGCTGCCGGGCATCATCACATCGAGGACTATCGCGTCGGGGCGTTCGGCCAGGATACTTTCAAAGGCGGCATCGGCGCTGCCCGCCTCCTTGAGAGAAAGACTGTTGCCCACGGCCAGACGGATCATCTGGCGGATGTGGGGCTGGTCATCAACAATCAGAAGTTTTTTCATGGGGCCGTTGCGGGGCTGGGGATGGTTTGGGCTGCGGCGCTGCGATCGTGGAAGCGCGCAGCAATTTCCTGGAATTCGTGGTGGATGGCCAGGAAGGCGTCGACGATGTCGGGATCGAAGTGGCTGCCGCGTCCTTCCACAATGATTGCGCTGGCCTGCGCGTGGGTCATCGGCGACTTGTAGGCGCGCGCGCTGATCAGGGCGTCATAAACGTCCGCCAGCGCCATCAGCCGCGCCGCAACCGGAATGCGCTCCCCGGCCAGCCCTTGCGGATAGCCGCTGCCGTCCCACTTCTCCTGGTGGCTGAGGGCGATCTCCTTGGCCAGGCTGAGGAAGGGCGCGCTGCGTCCCATCTGTAATTCGGCATTCTCGATGGCTTCCCGGCCGAGCGTGGTATGCGTCTTCATCACCGTGAATTCCTCGGCGGTCAGGCGGCCGGGCTTGAGCAGGATCTGGTCGGGGATGCCGACCTTGCCAATGTCATGGAGCGGCGCCGATTTGACGATGAGTTCGATGTTGGTGCGCGTCAGTACCAGAGAGAAATGTGGGTGCCGCTGCAAATGCCCGGCCAGCGCGCGCACATAGTGCTGGGTGCGGCGCAGATGGTTGCCGGTTTCGTTGTCGCGGGTTTCGGCCAGCGAAGCCAGGGCGAGGATGGTGACATCCTGGATGAACTCCAGTTCCTTGGCCCGCTTGGAAACTTCACCGACCAGAAAAACGTTTTTGTCCTTGATGTAGTCGGCGGCGAGTTTCATGCTCAGGTGCGTCTTCACCCGCGCGCGCAGGATCGGGCCGCTGATCGGCTTGGCAATGTAGTCGACCGCGCCGAGCGCAAAGCCGGCCTCCTCGTCGAGCTCGTTGTTCATCGCCGTCAGGAAAATCACGGGAATGTCGCGCGTCGCCCGGTCGGCCTTGAGCTGGCGGCAGACCTCGTGACCGTTCATGTCCGGCATCATGATGTCGAGCAGGATCAGATCGGGGCGCGGCTCCACAGCCGCCAGGCGCAGACCCTTCTCGCCGCCGTTGGCGGCCTTGATGCGGTAGTCGCTTTTTAGCAGTTCGTTGACGATGCCGAGGATTTCCGGGCTGTCGTCGATCACCAGCACGCTGTCGCGCGCTGCCGCGGTATCGTTTGCGGTACTCATGCGCTTCTTTCTTCAGCAAGAGACTCGCGCAGCAGGCGTAGCGCGTCGTCCAGATCGCAGTTGCGCACCGCCGCCTCAATTTCCGTGAAGCGCGCCGCGGGTAGGATGGCACGAAGCGTGCAGGCGTCGCGTTCCAGTGCAGTCATCGCCTCAGGATTACTCTCAGCCAACAGCTGCTCAAGCACCGCCAGCGCTGCCGCACCCGCCGCCGCGTCGGGTATGGAAGCGCTGGCCGGCGGCGGCAGCTTCTCGCGTAACGCGCCGATCAGGTCGCGCAACTGGTCCGCCAGGGCATCCAGGTGCAAGAGCAAGTCGGCGCGCGGCAGACGCGCAGCGCAGAAACCCTCCAGCGCGGCGGCCGCTTGAGACAGCCGGCCGGCGCCGATGCTGGCGGCCACGCCCTTGAGCGTGTGTGCCTGGCGCACGGCCGTTTCCCAATCCTCGGCCTCCATGGCCGCGCGCGTCAGTTCCGGCATGTTTTCATGCAAGGTGCAGAATTTGCGCAGGGTGGCGAAGTACAGTTCGGTCTTGCCCAGCATGCGCCGCAACGCCGGGCCCGGCTCGAGCGCCGCAATGCCGAGATCCAGGACTTCCGCTGGCGGAAGTTGGCTGACAACCGCTGCCGCAATCGGCGCAGAAACCATTTCACGGCGAGCCGGAATCCATTTGAGCAGCACCTGCCAGAGCAGATCCGGCTCGATCGGTTTGGCGAGAAAGTCGTTCATGCCCGCATCGACGCAGCGCTGGCGATCTGCGGTCATCACGTTGGCGGTCATCGCCACCACCGGCAGTTCGGCGCAGCGGGGCAGGCAGCGCAGCTTGCGCGTGGCGGTGATGCCATCCATCACCGGCATCTGCATGTCCATCAGCACCAGGTCGTAGTCGAAGCCCTGCAGCTTTTCCAGCGCAACGCTGCCGTTCTCGGCCAGAGCGACGGCGAAGTGCGCATGACGCAAGAGTTCCAGAGCTACCTCCTGGTTGAATTCGTTGTCTTCGACCAGCAGGATGAGGGCACCGGCGATCGTCGCCAGGTTGGCGGGCGTGCTGGAGGGCGACAGGGCGGCGAGTTCCTCGCTGCCGGCGCCGTGCAGCACGCGCATCGTGGCGTCGAACAGCAGCGAGGCATTCAGCGGCTTGACCAGGACATCGCGAATGCCGGCCTCCTTGGCCTGGTTGAAGACTTCCTCGCGGCCGTAAGCGGTGACCAGCACCAGGTGCGGCGGCTCCGCCAGCGCCAGGGATTGGATCTTGCGGCAGGCATCTACGCCGTTCATGATCGGCATGTGCCAGTCCATGAACACCACCTCATACGGCTGATTCTTGCTGTCGGCCTGCGCCACCGCCGTGACCGCCTCGCGCCCGGAGGCGACGACATCGACGGCGAAGCTCATGCTGCCGAGCATTTCGTTCATGACCTGGCGCGCGTTGTCGTTGTCGTCTACCACCAGGACGTGCCGGCCGCGCAGGTCGGGAGCGGGCAGCAAGACGCGCTTGACGACATGACCGATGCCGAGCCGGGCGGTGAACCAGAAGGTGCTGCCCTCGTCCGGCTCGCTGTCGACGCCAGCTTCGCCGCCCATCAGCTCGGCGAGTTGCTTGGAAATCGCCAGCCCCAGCCCGGTGCCGCCATACTGGCGCGAAGTGCTGGTATCGGCCTGGGTGAAGGCCGTGAACAGGTGGCTGATCTGTTCTGCGCTGAGGCCGATGCCGGTGTCGCGCACCGCGAACCACAGCAGCACGTTATCCGCGGTCTGCTCGCGCAGGCGCACCAGGATGTCGATCTCGCCGCGCTCGGTGAACTTGAGGGCGTTGTTGGCGTAATTGATGAGTACCTGGCCGAGCCGCAGCGAGTCGCCGATGACGTCGACGGGCACGTCGCTGGCCACATCGAGCACCAGTTCCAGGCCCTTTTCGGTGGCCTTGTCGCCGATCAGGTTGATGACGTTGGCAAGCACCGTCTCGAGCTCGAATTCGCTGCGCTCGACGCTGAGCCGGCCGGCTTCGATCTTGGAGATATCGAGGATGTCGTTGATGATCGCCAAGAGATGCTTGCCGGAGAGCTGGATCTTCTTCAGGTAGTCGCGCTGGCGCGGCGTCAGCTCGGTATTCAGCGCCAGGTGCGCCATGCCGATGATGGCGTTCATCGGCGTGCGGATCTCGTGGCTCATGTTGGCGAGGAAATCGGATTTCAGGCGCGAGGTGTCCTCGGCCAACGCGCGTGCCTGAGCCATCTCCTCTTCCAGCGCGCGACGCAGGGTAATGTCCTGGACGATGCCGAGGTAACCGGTGGTGGCGCCATCCGCCCCATGAATCGGGGTGGTCAGCAGTTGGGCCGCGAACTGGGTGCCGTCTTTGCGTACAAAAATCAATTCACGGCTCTCGCGCCCATTGGCATTGGCGCCCGCGACGATCTCCTGGAAGCCGTTCGTGCCCAGCCGGGCGGCTTCGGTCTCAAGCGCTTCGGCAAGATAGAAACGTGCCGCAGTCTCGCGCCCGACGACTTCGGCCGAATTCCAGCCGAGCATGCGCTCGGCGCCGCTGTTGAACAGGGTGATGAGCCCATCCAGATCGGTGCCGATAATGCCGACCTCGGTCGCGGCGGCGAGGATTTCATTCATCATGGTGACGTTCTGCCGCAGCGAAGCGTCGCTCCTCAGCAATTCCTGCTTCTGGGCTTCGAGTTCTTCGGCCTGCACCTGGATTTCTCCGGCCAGTTGCACGGTGCGCAAATTGCGCCGGAGTACTTCGAGCAGGGGCGCAACAGCTTCGGGCAACGCGTCGAGCAGCAAGCGCTGGCGCAAATCGGGTACCGCCAGCAGCGCCAGTTCGATCACCCCAATCGCCGAATGACGCTGTAGCAGCGGCAGCAGCAGCAGTTGACGCGGCGCGGCATCGATCAGTCCGGAACTGAGGCGCAGCACGCTGCCGCTCGGGTCGTCGAGCAGCAGTGGCTGCAGGTTGCGCGCGCACTGGCCGACCGCGCCCTCGCCGAGGGCGTAGGCGGGACCGTCCGCGGCGCGGCCGTAGCCGCCCACCGGCCGCTGCACATCGACGCTGTCGATGTCGACGTAAGCCAGGCCTTGCGCGGCGCCGAGCAGCGGGCACAGCCGGGCCAGCAGGGTTTCGCCGAACTCCTGCAGCGACTCGACCCGTTGCACGCCATCAAGTATTTCCGTGAGGTGCGTCTTGGCCCAGCGCTGGTTGGCGAGATCGAGGCTGACCTGCTGCAGCGTCACCAGCGCACCAGCCATCTGCCCGAAGGCGCCGGGGGCGTCGGTGGCGATGCTTTGCGTCAGGTCGCCCGCGGCGATGGCATCGGCCATGCGCGTCGAATCGGCGAGGCCGGTTTCTGTGACCTGGGAGAGCTCATTCAGCAATTCGGACAACTCCCTGATGAAGCCGGTTTTGCCCTGCAAGTTCAGCCTGATGCCGAAATCGCCTCTCACCGCCGCTGCCTCGACCATCAGGCGGATCTCGCTGACGATCTGCGACAAACTGTTCTGCATGGCTTGCAGGGACTCGAGCATGGCCACGGTTTCGTCGTCGCCTTTCACGGTGATGACCGAGGAAAGATCGCCCCCGGCAATCCGGTTGGCCACCCCGGTGCCTTGGACCATCGCGCGCGACAGGCCGCGGGTGATCAGGAAGGCCAGAAGGAATACGGTCAGAAGCAGCGCGCCTCCCAAAGTGATTAAAGTCCAGATGGCATTGGTTTTCGTTGTCGCGCCTGCGGCGGCGCTATGTTTCCCCAGCGCCATGTTGTAATCCATGTGCGCGTCCAGTGCTTCATTGACTTTCTCGGCAGAGGGCAAGGCATGGTTGATCAGCGCCAAGGCCTCCTTGTCCTTGTTGCCGCGGGAAGTGGCCAGGATTTCAGCGATGTGACCCGAATACTCGGTCAGCGCGGCATTGTCAGCCGCCAGCAGCTGCTGGTCCTTTTCATCCGCCACCAGCGGCGCATAGTCCTTGAGAGACTTTTCCAGCGCGCTTCCCGCTTCCTTGATCGTGCTCTCGATTTCCCGCCTGTGGGCCGGATCACCACTCAGCAAATGCCGATAGATGCGCACCCGCATCCGCCCGAAATTTCGGGTGGCGTCATCCAGGGTCAGCAGGGAAGGCACGATGTTGACGTTGGCGAAATTGGCCGCGTCATACACCCGGCCCATCTCGAAAATGAACAGCGTCGCCAGGCACAGCAAACCGATGGCGAGCGCCAGCAGCAATGAATTGAAACGTTGGGAGATGGTCATGATGCTTGCCTTGGGAGGGAAAGAGGTTTCATTTGCCAGAGATCTTTCTGGCGTGCGGCTGCGCTGGAACCGGCTGCGGCGTCGAAGAAGCAATCCGTTTCTCGCGTTGCGCCAGCCAGGGCAGGAATTCCGCTGCCGGCATCGGCTTGGCGATATGGAAACCCTGCCCCATGTCGCAGCCCAATTCGAGCAGGCACTGCTGGATTTCCGCTGACTCGATGCCCTCGGCCACCGTCTTCATGCCGATGTTGTGGGCCAGCTGGATCACGGTGCGGACGATGTCGTGCGATACCGGATCGGTGAGTATCGGCCGCACGAAGGACTGGTCGATCTTGAGGGTGGTGACGGGCAACCGCTGCA
>Ga0208566_1002237_pt1 | contig 10519 bp, 11 predicted proteins | sample PL_2010_150m_FD_184159 | JGI IMG/M metagenome (GOLD analysis project Ga0208566, IMG submission 184159) | Freshwater microbial communities from Powell Lake, British Columbia, Canada to study Microbial Dark Matter (Phase II) - PL_2010_150m... | ecosystem: Environmental > Aquatic > Freshwater >...
GCCTTTTTAAGCGCATCGCGTGCCGCCGGCAGGTCGCCGACCGTGGTGTACATGAAAGCAAGGACGGCATTGGCAACGACTTGGCCACCGCCGAGTTCGCCGGTTTCGGTGTGCGCTTCCCGCAGCCTGACGGCGTTCAGCAGATTCCCTCCCTGCAGCTCGGCCGAGGCAAGCTCCGATTCAATTGCGCGAACTTCCTTGGGGTCGATTCCCTTCTCGTACTCCGCGGCACGCCGCAAATCCTCGATATGCTGGCTCACGCGCCCGATTTTCGCCGCGGCACGCCCCCGCGCGGCGTAAAAATCCGCGAGGTCTTTCCTGTCCTGTGTGTTGGGCGGCTGCGCATCAGCCGCCGCCCGCGCCTGCTCGGCGATCTTGGGATCGGGCTTGTAGTGATCGAGCACCTTAAGCAGATCGTCGATCGAGCGCGGCGGCGCCGACTGGGCGCGTGCCTGCAGGCACGACACGGCCATCAGCAGCGCCAGCATGGAAATCAGAGCAAAGCGAAACGCCGGTTGCCGGCGGCCTGCAAAACCACGAACCATCGTTCCTCCCCCTGAAACTGCGGCGCATGTGCGCCAGCCACACCGCCGCCCTCTACGGCCGTGTCCCAACCCGTCCGCGCTGAGGCGTCATTGTACGCCCACCGTGCAACCGCGGGGCGGGCGCATGCCAGTAACGGGCAACTCCAATCCGCGGTTGACCATCCAAGCGGCAACCGCCGTACCTGCACGAGGCGGTGCGATCAGCCCAAACTGCGCGAGCAGCCGCGAGATAGCGACCGCAAACGGCGCCGCCATTACATCAGGTTGGGGGAGCGCCGTACTTGAAGCGATCGATGGCGTCTTTGGGCGATTTGACCGGTTTTTTGCGGTTGGGACAGAAATAGTCCGCAAACAGCACGCCGTGCTGGCGGTTGATGTCTTTGTACTCGATGTAGCGCCACTCGCTTGAGCGCGCTTTGGACCAGGTGCCGTCGCGCCGGCCGAACGCGTAGAATTTCTGTTCGCGCGTCTCGCAGCGGATACCTTCGTAAGAGATGTTCTCCCCCCCGCCTGAGCTCTTGATGACCAGCGTATAACTTACAACCCCATCCCTGCCGATGGCAATTGACTGCGTGTCGATGTAGAAACGGTTGCTGCTCGCCCCGCTGACGTCAAACGCAATCAGGTTTTCGGTTTTGGGAAACGGCGGCAATTTTACTTCGAGCTCGGCCCAGGTCTTTGTCCCCTCCTCTTCCTCCGGGTCGGGGCGCGGCTGGGCACCCGCCGCAGCCGGCAGCAGCATGCAGCATGCGAACAGCAGCAGCGCTGCTGCTCTAGCCACAATACACGTGCTCGCGCGTGAGCGGTGTCGATAGCGATCCATCCCGCAACGGCCGGCCGGCCAGCACCTGGTTGACCGAAACCCAGCCGCGCTGGAACGCGAGCGCGTAACCGGCCATGTAGATGCGCCAGGTCCGGTATTTCTTTTCACCGACCAGCGCGCGCGCCTCGTCCCTGTGCGCGTCGAGCCGCTCGACCCAGTGCCACAGCGTCTTCGCATAATGCGGGCGCAGGCATTCGACGTCGAGGCATTCGAGGTTCTCTTGCGCCATCAATTCGATTTCCTTCGACAGGTGCGGGATTTCGCCGCCGGGAAACACATAGTGCTCGATAAAATCGGCAACGTCGGGACTCAGACCGCCCGAATGCAGACCGGCCGAAGTCAGTCCGTGGTTCATCACCAGGCCGCCCGGTTTCAGCAGGCGGTAGATCTTGGCAAAATAGCCCGCAAGCTTTTTCTTGCCGACGTGCTCGAACATGCCAACGCTCGTGATTTTATCAAAAGGCAGGTCCTCGGGCACGTCGCGGTAATCGAGCAGGCGCACTTCGCAACGGTCGGCGAGGTTGCGCGCCCTGATTTCCTCCTGCACGTGGGCAAATTGCTGCTCGCTCAACGTAATCCCGGTCGCATGCGCACCGTATTGTTCCGCGGCGCGGAAGATCAATGCCCCCCAACCGCAGCCGATGTCGAGCAAACGCTCGCCGCGCTGCAGGTTGAGCTTGCGGCAGATATGGTCCATTTTCTGCTGCTGCGCGAGCTCGAGGCTGTCGTCGGGCTTGCGGAAATAAGCGCACGAGTAAACGCGCTGCCGGTCGAGCCAAAGCGCGAAGAACTCGTTGGACACGTCGTAATGGTAGTTGATTGCGCGCCGGTCAAACAGACGTGTGTGCCACCACCACTTCCAGTCGTCGCTATCGCGTTTCTTGAGATCAACCTGCTGCGGGCCGCACAGCGACGCGGCAAACTCGACCAGGTCGTGGATGTCGCAATCGATGTCGATATCGCCCTCGACGTAAGCGCGGCCAATCTTGCCCAAGCCGGGTTTGACCAGCGCCTTGAGCGCGGCCGGCCGGCGCAGCACCAGCTTCACCTTGGGAAAGTCACCCAGGCTCACACGCTTGCCGGTCCAAAACTCGACGTTGACCGGCAAGCCCATCCCACGCAGGCGTTGTTCGAACAGGTTGAACAGCTGAGCTTGAAGCATTTATCCCTCCGCGCCGTTTGCGCCGATGCAGACACGCCGCCCGCATACCTAGCCCCCGGGCAAAGCCCGATCCGACAGCTGCGTTACGATGCCGGATTTCGCAGCAGTCTACGTCCGCAAATCCTCCACCAAAGATGTTCTTACCTCAGGGCTTACGCTGTCAATAGCCGCGGTATAAAGCGGGTGATCGACGCCGATGGCAAGCGCCGCCCCCGCGACGAGAGCGCCTGTCATCGGCGGCGTGAGTTCGAAGCGAAGAAAGTGCACCGCAGAGGTTTTTTCCTCGTTTTCACGCTCGAGGTCTTCGTCGGCGTTCGCATAGACCCGCTCGCAGCCCTCAACCCGCACCCAGACCCGGTCCTCGATGCCTTTCAACACCCCCAGCATGCGGTGCCGCTCGTCGACGTCGGGATATTCGATCAGCATCGTCGCCTTCCAGTTACTGCCGTCCGGAATCAGCGGGTTGTAGGTGTCGAGCTCGTCGCGGATGCTCTCCGCTTCGAAAATGCGCTCGATACGCAGCATTTCCTGGATCTGGTAGCGGACGGTGAGTTCGTCCTCGAAAATCAGCGTCACGTGATCGCCGAGCGGCACGGTGCGGTGCTTCTTGTGCGCGATGACCCTGGCGCGGAAATCGCCGCGCGCCTTGGCGTATGCCTCGAGCGTCAGCAGGCTGTCGGGGGTGATGTGCGGCACAGGTATCCTTGCGAAAAATGTGGAACAGGTAAACTACAGCCCGTCATTCATCGTTCACCGTTCACAAGCCATAAGCGATGCGGACGAGCGTCAGCGGATGCTCTTTCCTGGCGCGGGTCGCGCCCATGCCCTGCACGATGTGGCGCCCGGCGATCGGGCAATCCGAGCTGATGAAATCCGGATCGCTCGCCGCCATCTGCTTGAACACCGGGCGGCCGATTTTCATCGATTGCTCGAAGAACTCGGTCTTTACCCCCCAGGTGCCGTCATGACCCGAGCAGCGCTCGACGGTGTTGATCTGGGTGCCGGGCACCAGCTGCAGCAGCTCGCGTGTCTTCTGCCCTACATTCTGCACCCGCGAGTGACACGGAATATGGTACGAGACCTTGCCGAGCGGGCGCTTGAAATCGGTCTTCAGCAAACCATCCCTGGCGCGCAGCATCAGGTATTCAAACGGATCGAACATCGCCTCCTGCGCCGCTTTCACGTCGGGGTCGCGTGGGAACATCAGCGGCAATTCCTGCTTGTACATCAGCGTGCATGACGGAATCGCCGACAGGATCGCATAGCCCTCGCGCGCGAGTTTTGCCAGCGGCGGAATATTGATTTCTTTCAGCCGCGCCACCGCGTCGAGATCGCCGAGTTCGAGCTTCGGCATGCCGCAACACGCCTCCTTTTCGACCATCACCGCCGGAATCTCGTTGTGCTCGAGCACGCGCAGCAGGTCGTGGCCGATTCCCGGCTCGTTGTAATTCACATAACAGGTCGAAAAAATCGCGACCTTGCCCGGCGTATTCTTGCCGTCGTTGACCGTGAACGACGCATTCGGCTGCGCCGTCGCGCGGAACTTCGCGCTCGCGTAATCGGGCAGCACGCGGTCCCTGTGCACGCCCAGCACCTTGTCCATCACGCCGCGCGCAACCGGCGCCTTGTTGGCCGCGTTGACGAACTGCACCACGACCGGAATCGTCGCCAGTTTGCCGATCGCGTCCGTCGACGACAGCAGCTTGTCGCGGAACGTGGTGCCTCCCCGCTTGAACTTGACCGCCTTGGCGCGCAGCATCAGGTGCGGAAAGTCCACGTTCCATGAATGCGGCGGCACGTACGGGCACTTGGTCATGTAGCAGAGGTCGCACAAGTAGCAGCGGTCGACCACTTCCCCGAAGCTCGCTCGATCGACGCCATCGAGCTCACCAGTCCCGCCCTCGTCGATCAGGTCGAACAGGCGCGGGAAAGCCGTGCACAGACTGACGCAGCGCCGGCAGCCGTGACAGATGTCGAACACGCGATGCAGTTCGGCGAATACTTTTTCTTCGTCGTAGAAGTCCGGCGCCTGCCAGTCGAGCGCATGCCGGGTCGGGGCTTCGAGGCTGCCTTCGCGAATGGTCATGATTCCGAGGATGAAGGATGAAAAAAGGCGAAAGACCCTTCAGCCTTCCGCCTTCCGCCTTCATCCTTCCGCCTTGCTCTCTTAGTCCGTCAGCGCGTCGAGCGACTTCTGGAAGCGATTGGCGTGCGAACGCTCGGCTTTTGCCAGCGTTTCAAACCAGTCGGCGATTTCCTCGAAACCTTCCTGGCGCGCGGCCTTCGCCATTCCCGGGTACATGTCGGTGTACTCGTGGGTTTCGCCTGCGATTGCCGCCTTCAGGTTGTCGCGCGATTTGCCGATCGGCAGCCCGGTGGCCGGATCGCCGACCGCCTCGAGATACTCGAGATGGCCGTGGGCATGGCCGGTTTCGCCTTCTGCAGTCGAGCGGAATACCGCAGCGACGTCGTTCTGGCCTTCGACATCGGCTTTCGCTGCGAAATACAGATAGCGGCGATTGGCTTGCGATTCGCCGGCAAACGCCGCTTTCAGATTACCTTCCGTTTTCGATCCTTTGAGTTGCATGGTTTTCTCCTATCATTCAATAGTCAAGACTGAATCTGCGAAAACCAGCCCGGCGGCAACCTGAACGGCATTACCTGCCGGACCGGGACAGAAATTAGACCAAATCTAATCTGTGAACTAAGTATAATCACCCGTTTTCCGGATGTCAAACCAGGCAATCTAGGAAAGCAATATATTCTCCAGACCACAGACGCGTATTGATTTGCGTCAATCCGGGGCGCCGCGCGCCGCTTCAGCGTGCAAGCTGCGCTTCGATCTCTGAAAACGTGCGCGCGATTTCGCTGGTTTGAATCGCGACACCGAGCTGGCGCGCGATCTGGGTTGCCGAAAACAGGCCGCGTACGGTCTGTTTGCCGTCGTGCTCGACCTCAACCACGACTGCGTGCTGGCGGCCGGACTTTTTCAGCGTGGCCACGATGTGCCCGACCCTGGCGCTGCGCACGTCACTCAGGTGCAGCACCTCGAGCCGGTGCGACGGCGTCATGATATCGCGCACGAGGATATCCTCGTGCCGGCAGCCGCGCTCGGCGATCAACTGCAGCGGCTTTTCGCCGAGAACTTCGTCTGCCGTAATGATGCCGACCACCTTGCGGTTTTCCCCGACCACCAGCAACAGGCGCACACCGCGCTGGATCATGCGCTGGTGGGCCTCGTCCACCCCGTCGCCGGGACGGATCAACACCGCGCTCACCTGCTTCAAATCCGTCATCACGCTCGCGGCAGGATCGTCCAAACCTACGCGCTGCGGCAGGCTCTGCGACGGCTGGCAAAAACCGCTTCCGGGCTGCAACAGTGACGAATTGAGCACCGCGTAATTCCTGAGCATGGTTTTCTCCGTTAGTTTCCGGCGGGCCCGGCCATTGATCACGCTGACGGCTAAACGCTACAGGTATGGGTACGACCGTACCGGCGCGATCGGGTTCTCAGTTGGGGTTCCGCGGCAGGCCATGAGGCACGTTCACACACGTGCGAGGAAACTTCAGCGTGCAACAGCGACGCCGGTGCGGCGTTCCTGCGGATGGCGATGCAGATACTTGGCGAGCTCGTTCAACGCCTGCTGATAGACCTCGCGCTTGAATTCGATCACCGACTCGAGCGGCACCCAGTAGTCGTTCCAGCGCCACGCGTCAAACTCGGGCTTCTCGGACGCCCGCAGGTGAACGTCGCAATCCCGGCCTACCAGGCGCAACAAATACCAGATCTGCTTCTGGCCTTTGTAGTTGCCGCGCCAGTCGCGGCGCACCCACTGTTCGGGAACATCGTAACGCAGCCAGTCGCGCGTGCGGCCGAGAACCTTGACATGCTGCCGGCTCAGGCCCACCTCTTCCTGCAACTCGCGATACATTGCGCTCTCCGGGGTCTCGCCCGGCTTGAGGCCGCCCTGCGGAAACTGCCACGAGTGCTCTCCGATGCGCTTGCCCCAGAAGACCTCGTTCTTCCCGTTGCAGATGATGATGCCAACGTTGGGGCGATAGCCGTCACGGTCAATCATGTCAATCACCCCTGATTTGGTCTAACCGATTATATTCTTTCACAAATTTGCAAAGATTGAAAGCTGCCGCCGCACTAGAGCAACAGCCGCTCGGGGTCGTGCGGGTTCATCGCCGCGAGTCCCTGCACGAAGCGCGAGAATTCGAGTCCATGTGTCGTTTCAAGCGCTTGCGCGCGGTCCCGCAAATCGTTCCAGCCCGGCTGGCCGGGGCTGCGCTTGAAGGCGAACACGGCGATATTGCCGGGCTTCGCGGCAGGCAGACACGCGACGAGGCCGTCGAACGCCTTTGAAATACGTTCCATGGAGGTGGTGTAGGCGCGGTCGCCACTCCACAGGTTGACGACCAACATGCCCGCGTCGCCGAGCACGCGCGCGCAATCGCGGTAAAACGCCAGCGTCGACATGGTTTCGACCAATGAATCGGCGTCGTAGCCGTCGACCAGAATCACGTCGGCGCGCAACTTGTCGTTGCCCAGATAGGTGGCGCCGTCGCCGACCACCACCTGCAACCGCTCGTCGTCCGGCGGCACCTGAAAGAACTGGCGTGCGATGGCGACCACGCGCGGGTTGATTTCGACTGCGACCGTGCGTGTCCGCGGCAGGCGGCGGTAGATGAATTTCGCCAGCGAGCCGCCGCCCAGCCCTATCATCAGCACCTCGCGCGGGTCGGGATTGAACAGCAGGAAAGCCATCATGCTGCGCGTGTACGAGATTTCGAGTTCGTCCGGACGCGCAATGCGCATCGCGCTCTGGATCGTGTCGCTGCCGATGTGCAGCTCGCGCACGCCGAATTTCTCGCTGACGTAGACCGACTCGATGTCCGCCCCGGTTTTAGAGGTGCGCCAGTTGCGAAAGAATTTCATGCGTGAGAGAGTTTTTGGAAATACCCGATGGTTCGGTAGAATAAGCACTTTTGCGGAATTCGGGTAGCCATGCGCGTATCGAAATTCTTTCTGCCCACGCTCAAGGAAGCGCCGGTCGAAGCCGAGCTGATCAGCCACCAGCTGATGCTGCGCGCCGGGCTGATCCGGCAGCTCGGCAGCGGCCTTTACACTTGGCTGCCGCTGGGGTTGCGCGTGCTGCGCAAGGTCGAAAACATCGTGCGTGAGGAAATGGACGCCGCCGGAGCGATCGAATTGCTGATGCCGGCAATCCAGCCGGCCGAGCTGTGGCAGGAGTCCGGACGCTGGGAGCTTTTCGGCCCGCAGATGCTCAAGATCAAGGACCGCCACCAGCGCGATTTTTGTTTCGGTCCGACGCACGAGGAGGTGATCACCGACATCGTGCGGCGCGAGATGAAAAGCAAGAGCTACCGTCGGCTGCCGCTCAATTTCTACCAGATCCAGACCAAATTCCGCGACGAAATCCGGCCGCGCTTCGGCGTGATGCGCGCGCGCGAATTCGTGATGAAGGACGCCTACTCGTTCGACGTCGACAAAGCGGGGCTTGAACAATCGTATCGCACCATGTACGGCGCCTATGAGCGAATCTTCACGCGGCTCGGTCTCAAGTACCGCACGGTCGCCGCCGACACCGGCGCGATCGGCGGCACCGGCTCGCACGAATTTCACGTGCTCGCCGACTCCGGGGAGGACGCGATAGCGTTCTGCCCGAATTCGGACTATGCCGCCAACATCGAGTTGGCCGAAGCGGTCGCGCCGGCCGCGCCGCGCGCGAATCCGGCCGCGAAAATGGAAAAAAAATCCACGCCGGGCAAGACGACCTGCGACGAGGTCGCCGCGTTGCTGGAAATACCGTTGCAAAATACCGTCAAGGCGATCGCGGTGATTCGCGAAGAGGTTTCCCAAGGCACGCCAGGTCGTCTGGTCCTGATTCTGCTGCGCGGCGATCACGAACTGAACGAAGTCAAGACCCAAAAGCTCATCGGCCGCTTTCGCTTTGCGCGCGGAGATGAAATTGAATCCGCGCTCGGATGCCGCCCCGGATATATCGGCCCCGTGAGCGACCGCGTCTTGTCCGTTTACGCGGACCGGACGGTCGCTGTCATGAGCGACTTCACGTGCGGCGCGAACGAAGATGGATACCACCTGACCGGCGTGAATTGGGTCCGCGACCTGCCGGAGCCCGCCCGCGTGGAAGACTTCCGCAACGTGGTCTGCGGCGACGCGAGCCCCGACGGCCAAGGCGCCCTCGAGATTTGCCGCGGGATCGAGGTCGGCCACGTGTTTCAGCTCGGCACCAAGTATTCGGAAGCGATGAAAGCGAACTTCCTCGACCAGGCAGGCCAGACCCAGTTGATGGAAATGGGCTGTTACGGTATCGGGGTGTCGCGCATCGTCGCCGCCGCGATCGAGCAGAACCATGACGAGCGCGGCATCATCTGGCCGTTGCCGCTCGCGCCGTTTGCCCTCGCCATCGTGCCGATCGGACTGAACAAGAGCGCTGCGGTGCGTGCGGCGGCAGAGCAGCTCTACGCCGAACTCACGGCCGCCGGCATCGACGTGCTGCTGGATGACCGCGACGAGCGGCCGGGTGTGATGTTCGCCGACATCGAGCTGATCGGCATCCCGCACCGCATCGTGGTCGGGGAGCGCAGCCTGAAGCAAGGCCAGATCGAATACCAGGGCCGGCGCGATCAGGCGGCGCAGCCGATTGCGCTCGCCGACGCCGTCGTGGCGGTTAAATCCCGCATATGCGCAGATTGACGGCGCTGCTGCTCGCGGCGATCGCGCCGCTCGCCTTCGCAGGCAACCAGAAATACGAGCCGCTCGCCGCGAGCGTGCAAAGCCAGATGCATTCGACGGTCAGCGATCAGGCGACACCGTTTCTTGCGTTCGACACGCTGGAAGAGGCGCGCGCCTGGCTCGATGCCATGTCGAAAAAGCTCGAGCGCCGCATCCCGGACCGCAGGACACGTGAGGAATTGCTGGTAACGGTGCATTATGAAGCCAAGCGCGCCGCGCTCGACCCGCAGCTGGTGCTCGGGCTGATCCAGATCGAAAGCAATTTCCACAAATACGCGGTTTCCAGCACCGGCGCGCGCGGCTACATGCAGGTGATGCCGTTCTGGGTCAAGCAGATCGGCCGGCCCGAGCACAACCTGTTCCACCTGCGCACCAACCTGCGCTACGGCTGCGTCATCCTGAAACACTATCTTGAAATCGAGAACGGCGATTTGTTCCGCGCACTCGGCCGCTACAACGGCAGCCTCGGTCAGGCCGATTACCCGAACATGGTGGAACGCGCATGGGCCACCACCTGGAAATATCCCGCGCGCGGCGCCGGCCCCAGCTGAACACCGCCGTCGCCACGCAGCCAGTGCGTGACCGCGGTATCGGCAACGCCATCCCGCTCCGACCGGCGGAAAAACTGCTCAAGTGATATCTTGCGATTGCCCGGCGCGCTCGCGCCATTCGGGCAATACCGCGACCAGCACCGCGCCACCGATGATGATCAGCCACGACAGGTAAATCCACAGCAGGAAGATCGGCACGGCGGCGAATGCGCCGTACACCACCGTGTAAGTCGGGAAATGGGTGACGTAAAAACCGAAACCATGTTTCATCACCTCAAAACCCGCGCCGGCGGTAATACCGCCGGTCAGCGCGTCGCGTTTCAGGACCGGGCACTTCGGCAGGGTGAAATAAAGCAGCGAGAACGCCGCCGACGTCAGCACCAGCGGCACGAACCTGAGCAGCACCGACCGCATGCCCGGCACTTCCTCGACCAGGCCAAGCGAGAGCGTGATCAGGTAGGAAGTCACCGACAGGCTCGCGCCGATGAATAACGGCCCGATCGTCAGTACCGTCGAGTACACCAGCATGCGCCGCAGGAACGGTCGCGGGCGCGACACGCGCCAGATGACGTTGAACTCGCCCTCTATCGTGAACATCAGCAGCAGTGCCGTCGCGCCGAGAAAAACGACACCGACCGCAGTCAGGTGCGCCGC
>Ga0208566_1002239_pt1 | contig 10515 bp, 11 predicted proteins | sample PL_2010_150m_FD_184159 | JGI IMG/M metagenome (GOLD analysis project Ga0208566, IMG submission 184159) | Freshwater microbial communities from Powell Lake, British Columbia, Canada to study Microbial Dark Matter (Phase II) - PL_2010_150m... | ecosystem: Environmental > Aquatic > Freshwater >...
TGGAGGGGGTGCGGGGGACGGCAGGGGTGAGGCTGATTGCGAACAATCAGTGCTTTCCGGCGGCGTCGGAGGCCTGGTGGCGCGGCTTTCTGCCGGGAGCCATCGCGCGTTAGCGGATCACCGTGTCGCCAGTACCGACTCCCAGGGAATCCGATTCGAGCTTGCCATACGGTAAGCTGCAGTTGCGAATCCACAAGGAGATGGGCATGAAAATACTGGTACTTGGCGCCGGTGGCGTCGGCGGCTATTTCGGCGCCAAACTCATGCGCGCCGGAGCGGACGTGACCTTCCTGCTGCGCGACAAGCGCCGGCAGTTGATCCAGGAGCACGGCTTGCGCATCGAGACGCCGCAGGACAGCTTTACCGTGTTCCCGCCCTGCGTTGTCAGCGACGAACTGGCGCCCGACTATGACCTGATCATGCTGGCGCCGAAGTCCTACGACCTCGACGATGCGCTGGCCTCGATTGCCGGCGCCAGCAGCCGGGGGGCGATCCTGCCCTTCCTCAACGGGCTGAATCACATCGGGGTACTCGACCTGCGTTTCGGCAGGCAGCGGGTCCTGGGTGGCGTCGCGCACATTGCCGCGACCCTCACCGAGACAGGCGCCGTCAAACGCCTTTCGCCCCTGCACTCGCTCACCGTCGGCCATCGTCACGCCGAGCACGAACCGCTGGCCAGGGAGTTCATCGCACAATGCGCGGGTGCGGATTTCGACAGCCACTATGCGGACAACATCGAGCAGGTGCTGTGGGACAAGTGGGTATTCCTGGCGACGCTGGCGGCGATGACGACGCTTTGCCAGGGCACGGTGGGGGAGATCGTCGCCACTCCCTACGGCGCCGACCTGGCCCGCAAGACCTATGCGGAATGTTGTGCCATTGCCGACCGCTGTGGCTTTCCGGTAAATGAGTCGTCGCGCGACAAGGCGCTGGCCATGCTGACCCAGCCCGGTTCTGCGTTCACCGCATCCATGCTGCGCGACGTGAAGGCCGGGTTGCGCACCGAGCACGAACACATCCTCGGCGCAATGGTCCGGCGCGGGATCGAGCATGGCGTGGCCTGCGACCTCGTCGCGATGGCCTACACGAGTTTGGCGGTGCGTTCCCCGAATTCGCGTTAGCGCCAGAGCATGAGCGCCGCCGTACCGCCGGCGCCGACTTTCGGGCAAACCTGTGTGCGGCCGGCGGCTGCGGTTATCCTTTTGCGGCCAGGGCCGCGCGCAGACGGGGCCACAGCAGGTTGAGCGCCAGGCCCGCCATCACCAGCGCGGCGGCGGCCAGCTTCCAGGCCGGCAGCGATTCGTCCAGCCACAGCGCCGATGCGCTCATGCCGAACACCGGTACCAGCAGGGCCATCGGCGTGATCGTCGCCGCCGGGTGCCGCGCCAGCAACCAACCCCAGGCCGCGTAGCCGAAGAGGGAATTTCCCCAGGATTGCCAGCCCACCGCCGCCCATGTCGCCGCATCGGCCGCGCCCAGCGCCGCCGAGATTGCGTCCCAGCCTTCGAAGAACAGCGACAGCGCAATCAGCGGCGGCACGGCGAAGGCGCCGGACCAGACCACGTAGCCCAGGATGTTGGCCGGGGCGCCCTGTTTTGCGGCGATGTTGCCGCCGGCCCACGCAAGCGCGGCCAGCAGCACCAGCAGCAGGCCGAGCGGCGTGGTGCTGCCGTCGGTATGCAGGATGATGATTGCGATTCCTGCGGCGGCAAGCAGCAGGGCGAACCACTGGTAGCGGCGCACCCGTTCGCCGGCGAGGCGCATCGACAGGCCGATGGTGAAGAACACCTGGACCTGGATGACCAGGGACGCCAGGCCCGGCGAGATATGGCCGTTCATGGCGACATAGAGCACGCCGAACTGGCCGACCCCGATCAGCACGCCATAAAGCGCAAGGTTGCCCGAAGCTACCGCCGGGCGCGCAAGGAAGAACAGGCCGGGAATCAGCACCAGGCCGAAGCGCAGGGCCGCAAACAGGAGCGGCGGCAGGTGCCCGAGCGCCAGCTTGATGACTACGAAGTTGCTGCCCCAGACGGCGACGACGGCGAGCGCGAGCAGGAAGTGTCGCAGGGGAAGGGCGGCGGGCATGCTGCAATTGTCGCATGCCAAAATTCAAGTCGGGTCAGGCCGCTTGATCCTGGACCGGCGTCCCGCCAGCGCATAAGGCGCCCGGAACAGCGGATGGGCGCAGGCGAAGAACGAAGCCTTCAGTGATTTGTTACGGGATGTTTGTTTCGACGGGCAAAGCTCAGGACCCGAAAAACGTAGGATTGGGTTTCATAGTAGGGCGGGATGCCGCCATGACGGTCTACCGCGCCTTCGCCTGCGTTGTAAGCGGCGACCACCTTGCTCAGGTCCCCCGCAAAGCGACGGTGAAGCCAGCGTAAATAGGCCAGGCCGCCACGGATGTTGTCTTCCGGATTCCAGACGTTGCGCACATTAAAACGCGCCGCAGTGGCAGGAATCAGTTGCATGACCCCCTGAGCATTCTCGGGTGACAATGCACGCGGGTCGAAGTTGGATTCGACTGCGGCGACGGCCATCGCCAGTTCAGGGGTAATGCCATACTCTGGAGCGAGGCGCAGGATAAGGGTGGCAACCTTTCTCCGGGTCAAGGGGAGTTGCCGGACATAGCGCCCAAAATCGAAGGCGGCGACCCGCCGGTAGGCTTCTGTCTGAGTCAGGCAGACGGGTTGCCGAATGGGCTGTTCCTGCAGTTCGGGTAACAGGGAAACCGCCTGTTCATGTCCCAGTTCCGTCGCATAGGTCAGGAAGGACTTGGCGGCGACCAGATCGCGTACATCGCCTGGTCCCCTGAGGTAGATCAGCCCTGCCCGGTAATGCGCTTCCGGACTTCCATAACGGGCCGCTTCGCAGTAGATGGCCGCAGCCAGTGCCTGATCCTCGCTGCCCACGGCCTCTTGCTCCAATGACCAGGCCTCCTCCAGCAATGCCTTGATACGAGGCGGGGCAAGGTCCGTCCGGGGAGCCTGCAAAGCGACTGCGGCCTGTCCATGCGCCGCAAACAGCATGATCAGCAAGATTAAACGAGAAGAATTCATGCCGTTAACATATTTTCGGCCGCGTTATCGCAGGTGGCGTTTGCCACGGGAGCCGACAGCCGGCAGCATAGTTGCTTTGTTCATTGAGGACCCCTGCCGACCGGCGCCTGAGTCCAATTCTACCCCCGGGGCGGCAGGTCCGCCCCCGGCCCTGTGCCGACGTATCGGCGGGTCCTCGAGATACCCCAAGGGAGAGGCGACCCGATGACTTCGCTCATGCCTTCTCAAGCATGATTGTAGGGATGCGGAATTTCATCCGGGAGCTATACTCAAAGTGCAATGTTGCAGGTTTGCATGAAAGGAGATCATCATGAAAACCAGAAGAATGCTCTTGGCCACGGTTGTGTTGGGTGCGTTGCTGGCCTACGGTGAGGCCGTGGCGCAAGGCCCCGTCCGTCAGACGGTGTCGATAGATGATCGCGTGCCCACCTCCCAGGAGGTCGAGGCCGCGTTGTTCCCCAAGAACATTCAAGCGATCAAGGCTGAATGTGCGCGGGTCGAGCTCGCGGGCATGCGTTGCCAGAGTGTGATCCCGAAATCGGCAATGGGTTCCGTCCTGGTGACGTTTTCGCGCGGCTCGGCGGAATTGTCCGGGGAGGCTTTGGCTTTCCTGTCCACGGTAGGCGATGCGTTGCAACGCAGGGCGTCGTCCTGGACGTCGGTCCTCATCGAGGGGCATACCGATGCCACGGGTTCCCGGGAAGTCAATGAGCGGTTGTCGCTGGCACGCGCTGAGGCCGTGAAGAGCTACCTGCAGGCCAACTACGGACTGAAGAATATTGAAGCGGTCGGTCGCGCCAGTGACCAGCTGAAGGATACCGCTGATCCGGGCGCAGCCGTGAACCGCCGGATCGAGTTCATTCCTGAGTGGTGAAGGGAGGAAATGAGTTCTTCGGCGGGACGGGTTGTTGAGCACGCGGGATCGGTGGCCGATGGTGTGTGGTCGGGAGGTGCCCAATAATCAGTGCCACCGGCAACCAAGCTATGAACGGCAGGTCTGGACTAGCGGCAGACCTCCCGGGCGGTACTCCTGAAGGCTCTACCTACACCTGATTGGCTACGCCGCTAGCCACATGCCCCGTCGGCACCAGCCGTGATGCGGGTTCGCAGTGCCGGGTCTGGTCGTCGAAGAAGAAGTCGGGTTTGAATTCGCTGAGGAAGCGTGACTTCTCCAGACCGCCGAGGAACATCGCCTCGTCGACCTCGACCTTCCACTCCATCAGGGTGCGGATCGCGCGTTCGTGCGCGGGGGCGCTGCGCGCGGTGACCAGCGCGGTGCGGACTTTCATTTTTCCGCCGGCGCTGTCGGCGCGCAGGCGGTGCAGGGCTTCGAGCAGGGGCAGGAAGGGGCCGGGCGGCAGCGGCTTGAGCGCCTGGCGCTCCTCGTGGTCCTGGAAGGCGGCGAGGCCCTGTTCCTGGAACACGCGCTCGGCCTCGTCCGAGAAAAGCACGGCATCGCCGTCGAAGGCGATGCGCACTTCCTGCGGGTGCTGCTCGGCATCGGTCAGCGATGTCGAATACACGCGTGCCGCCGGGAAGCCGCCTTCCAGCGCGGCGCGCACGTCGGCCTCGTTGGCGGAAAGGAAGAGGTTGGCGCCCAGCGGCTTGAGGTAGTGGAAGGGCGGCCGTCCGCGCGTGAAGACGCCGCGCTCCAGTTGCATGCCGGCGGCGCTGGCGGAACGGAAAATGCGCAGGCCCGAGACCGGGTCGTTGCGCGACAGGATCACCACGGCGACGCGCTGGCGTTCCGGCGTGTTGAAGGCGAGGAGTTTTTGCACCAGCGGAAAGGCTACGCCGGGACGCGCCGGCTGGTCCATGCGTTCGAGCTGCACGGCCATGTAGGCGGAGTCGTTCTGGTCCTCGAAGACCCGGTTTTCCTCCTCGAAGTCGAACAGCGCACGCGACGAGAGTGCGACGACGAGCTGGCTTTCGAGGCTGGCCGGCATCAGGTGCTGCCTTTCTTCGATGGCTTGGGGGAAGCCGCATACATCTGCGTCATGCGCGCGGCTTCGGCGGCGACACGCTGGCGCAGATCGGGCGGGGCCAGCACTTCGACATCGGCGCCGAACTTGAGGATGTCCATGATCAGTTCGCGGTGGTCGGCGTAGGGAAATTCGAGCAGCCATGACCCGTCTGCCCTGAATTGGCCTTTCTGCTTCGGGTGCCAGGTTTCCTGCGCGACCCAGCGCGCGCGCTCGGCGGTAAAGCGGAGTTTTGCGTGCTGCAGGGAGCGCCCTGAAAAGATACCGTAGCCGGGGCCCAGCGCTTCGTCCATGGTGCGCCGGGAGACTTCGCGGGCTTTCCTTTCGATGACGTTTGCCTGCCGGATCGAATCGAGGGCAAAGTTGCGCAGGCTTCCGCGCAAGTGGCACCATGCGTCGAGATACCAGTTCTCGCGGTAGTAAACCAGGCGCTGCGGCGAGACTTCGCGTTCGGTAGTTTCCCCGCTGCCGCGGGCGAAATAGGTGATGGCCAGGCGCTTGCGGCGCAGCAGTGCGGCGCCGACCTTCTCGAAATGGGCGAGCTTGAGCTCGCGTTTGCCGAGGCCGACGATCAGCACGCGGCGGCGGATTTCGTCGGCGGTGTTTTCGGCGCTGCCGAGCAGGCTGTTGAGGCGAGCGATCAGCGGCTGGATGTGGGGCGTGAGTATGCCGCCGGGATCGAGGTCGGTCAGCAGGTGCTGCATGGTCAGGAGCGCATGCACTTCGCCGGAGTTGAACCAGAGGCCGGGCAGTTCGTACTGCGCGCCGCCGTCGGGATGTGGCGTGTCGAAGCGATAGCCGCCTGCATCTCGATCCCAGATGATGGGCGCGTTGAGACGGTTGCGCATGTATTCGAGGTCGCGCTTGAGCGTTGCGCGGGAAACCTCCAGCGCCGCCATGAGATCGACGAAGGGCACCAGGTGCCGGTCGTGGATCATCTGGTCGATCTTGTAGAAGCGCTCAGTGCGATCCATGGCGGCTTTCCGAAATGAATTGGCGGAAGTGTTCGAGACGACGCGGATGGATGGTACCAGCGGCCATGGCTTCCTTGATCGCGCAGCCGGGTTCGGCATCGTGCTGGCAGTCGCGGAAGCGGCACTGGCCGAGGAGGGGGCGGAACTCGGCGAAGCCGAATTCGATCTGCTGCGGCGTCAGATGCTTGAGACCGAACTCCTGCAGGCCGGGGCTGTCGATCAGGGTGCCTCCCGGGCATGTCTCATCGGGGAGTTTGTAGCGGCGGGCGTAGGTGGTGGTGTGCTTGCCGCTGTCGAGCGCGGTCGACAGTTCGCGCGTCGGCGCGGCGGCGCCCGGCACCAGGGCATTGGTCAGCGTCGACTTGCCCATGCCGGATTGACCGACCATGACAGAGCTTTCGCCGGCGAGCAGCGGCAGCAGCGGAGACGGATCGAATTTCGCCGAGAGTTCGACGACGCGGCAGCCCAGCGCGATGTAAGGCGCCAGCAGCTTTCTCGCATTTGACAAAACTGAGGGCAGCGCGGCGGCGAGGTCGCATTTGTTGAGAACAATGGTGGTGGTAAGGCCTTCATGCTCGGCGGCGACCAGCGCGCGACTCAGCAGCATGTCGGAGAATGAGGGATCGGTGGCGACGACCAGCAGCAACTGCGTGGCGTTGGCGGCGATCAGCTTCTGGCGATAGGCGTCGCTGCGGTAGAGCAGGCTGCGCCGCGGCGCATGGCCGGTGATCTGGCCGTCGGCAGTGAGGTCGACCTCGTCGCCGACCGCGAAGGGGCTTTTCTTGCCGCGCGGGTAGCCGGTGGCCAGCTTGCCGTCGGCCAGTTCGATCTCATAGTGCCGGCCGAAGGCGGCGACGATGGTGCCGCGTCTGAGCAATGTGTTGTTCAACGAAAGCTACAGTGCGAGCAGAACATCGATCTTGGCCGCGCAGATGAAGTCGTTTTCGGAAAGGCCGCCGATCGCGTGCGTGGTGTAGCTGACGGTGCACTGGCCCCAGCCGACCGCGAGGTCGGGGTGGTGGTCCTCGCGGTGCGAGATCCAGGCCGTGGCATTCACGAAGGCCATGGTCTCGTGGTAGTTCTTGAAGCTGTATGTCTTGCTGATGATGTTGCCCTCGCGCTGCCAGCCGTCGAGCGTGGCGAGCAATTCGGCAGCTTCGTCATCGGAAAGTGGCGGTACGCCGCCTTCGCAGGGCTTGCACTTGCCCTTGGATAGATCGCATACCATGGTCATGGCATTTCCTTATGCGTGACGCAGCCGCGCGATGCGCTGGCTGGCGGGTGGGTGGGAGTCGTGGAACAGCGAGTGTAGCGGGTCGGGAGTCAGGGTTGCGGCGTTGTCGCGATAGAGCTTGACCAGCGCGGCGATCAGGTTGGTGGCGGCGGTTTGTTTCGCGGCGTAGGCGTCGGCCTGGTATTCGTGGCGACGTGAGAGCGCGGAGGTCAAAGGCGCCAGTGGAAAGAGGAATACCGGCAGCACCATCGAGAACAGCAGGAGGCCCATCGCCGTACCGCCAGCGCCGACTCCTAGTCCGGCGAAGAACCATTGCTGATCGATCAATTGCCCGAGCAGCCAGAGAAAGGCCAGGCTCAAGACGCTGCTGAGGGCTATGCGCTTGATCACGTGGCGGTGGTGGAAATGTCCCAGTTCATGCGCCAGCACGGCCTCGATTTCTTCGGGGGCCAGTTTTTCCAGCAGGGTGTCGAAGAACACGATGCGCTTGGCGTGGCCGAAGCCGGTGAAATAGGCGTTGCCGTGCGCCGAGCGCTTCGAGCCATCCATGACGAAAAGTCCGGAGGAGGCAAAGCCGCAGCGTGTGAGCAGGGCCTCGATGCGTGCTTTTAGCGAGGCATCTGCCAGCGGCGTGAATTTGTTGAACAGCGGTGCGATCACCGTCGGGTAGAGGAACAACACCAGCAGGTTGAAGCCGAGCCAGACCAGCCAGACATAGAGCCACCAGTACTTGCCCATGGCATCCATCAGCCACAGCACGGCGAACAGCAACGGTCCGCCGATCAGCACGGTGAGCGCGACGCCCTTGGCAAGATCGGCCAGCCAGAGCGGCCAGGTCAGCTTGTTGAAGCCGAAGCGCGCTTCGATGCGGAAGGTGCGGTAAACACTCGCCGGCAGGCCGATGACAAATCCGATCAGGCCGACGCAGGCGAATAGGGCGAGGCCATGCGCATAACCGGTACCCAGCCATGCGTTCAGTGTCCGGTCGATCAGGCTGAGCGCGCCGCCGAACGTCAGGGCCAGCAGGACGAAGGCGTCGACCACGATTTCGATCAGGCCGATGCGTACCTTGGCCGCCGTGTAGTCCGCGGCCTTGCGATGATCGGCCAGGTCGATGCGGCCGGCAAAGCCTGTCGGCACCTGGTCGCGGTGGAGGACGACATGGCGCAGGTGCCTGAGGTCGAGCCAGAGGCGCAGCGCCGTGGATGAGGCGAGGACGGCGAGAAACAGCAAGGTGAATTGGTGTGGGGTCATGGACAGGGGCCCGCTGTGCGAAAATACCACGACACAGGAACGGGCTATCGAAAATTATGGCACAAAATAACATGGCTGATCCAGGGGTGTCCAGGGAGTTCCGCTGTTTGTAAATAAATATAATATAAACAGTGCATTATGTTCCATCGTTGTTCTGTAGCGGCTATTGGCATCCGGATAAAATGTGTGTATCGTTGTGTGTATTCTGGCACTGATACACACTCCCATGCCTCTTTCGGATACAGCAGTAAGAAACGCCAAACCTGCCGGTAGTACCTACACATTATCAGACAGCGGTGCGCTGTACCTCTATGTGATGCCGAACGGCTCAAAGCTCTGGCGGTATCGCTTCCGGTGGTTCGATAAACAGCAGACCTACAGTATCGGCATGTATCCCGCAGTCGGGTTGGCGGCAGCCAGGCAGAAGCGAGATCAGGCAAAGAAGATACTCGCTGACGGCCAGCATCCGACCCAGCAGAGGAAATTGCAGTTATTGGCTCGTCGTGCGGCCAACTCCAATAGCTTCAAGGTGGTTTGCCTCGAATACATCAAGTCGCAGTCCAAGACTTGGGATGCGCGTTATGCCGAGCGCGTGAAGCGCTTCATGGACGTCGACGTGTTCCCAAAAATTGGCCATCTCCCGATTACTGGTGTTTCCTCGCCGGAGGTACTCGCAATCCTGCGCGCGGTAGAGAAGAGAGGATCGCTGACAGTTGCGGAGAAGTTACGCATCTGGATAGGAGGTGTGTTCCGCTATGCCGTTGCGACAGGGCGTGCTGAAAATGACCCGACGTTTTCCTTGCGCAACGCTTTGCATTTGCCGCCGACAAGTCATGCTCCGCCTTTGGATAAACGTCGAATACCGAGTCTGGTTAAGGCGCTCAGCGCGTTCGAGAAGAACGAGCCAAGCCTGGCGGTCGGATTAAGGTTACTTCTGCTGACTTTTGTGCGCGGTTCGGAGTTGCGCCTGGCCAAGTGGACAGAAATTGATTGGAAGCATGGAGAATGGCGGATACCGGCCGAACGGATGAAATCGCGGCAGGAGCATATTGTTCCAATGAGCAAGCAAGTTGTGGCTCTGTTTAAGACGTTGAAAGGTCTTTCCGGCGAAAGCGAACTTCTGTTTCCTTCCGCAAGTGGCGTTGCGAAGGCGATTTCTGATCCGATGTGGAACAAAGCACTTTCTCGGATTGGTTTTTCCGGCGAAATTACTCCGCACAGTTTTCGGGCGACCGCAAGTACGCTGCTGAATGAGCTTGGCTATGAGCCTGACTGGATTGAGCGCCAGCTGGCACATGTGCCGCGCAACCGCACGCGCGCCAGCTACAACCACGCTCAACACCTTCCCGAGCGCCGGCGCATGATGCAGGAATGGGCGAGCTACATCGACCAACTTTGCGTTGGTGTACCGGTGTAGAAATTTCGTCGGCCGACTGCGTGACAGGCTTGAAGTCAATCCCAAAAAGTCAAATGGAGGGCATGCCATTCCCGTTTCGCTGGCTGCCTGTTCAGTATTTTGGTCAGATTCGGTTTCTGTTCGTCGCCAGTAACGCCGACTACCTGACTCTCGATGCCCGCTATGAACGAGTCCGCGAGGCTGGAGTGATCGCCCATCAGGCCGTCCTGATCGCAATCGGCATCAACTGGGAAGGCCAGCGGCAGGTCCTGGCCGTTGAGATGGCCAACCGCGAGAGCCAAAGCAGCTGGAAGGAATTCCTTCTGCGCTTGAAAGAGCGCGGCCTGTCGGGTGTCGAATTCGTGGTTTCTGATGACCACGCCGGACTCAAGAAGGCGATCTTTGAGGTACTGAAGGGCGGGTGTCGGGCAGTGGAATTTTAACGGCCGCTTTTCGGCGGCGAATCCCGATAGGCGACGGTCTCTTGAGTGCCCTTAGCCGACGGTGGCGGAAATCGGGAGCGGCCATTCGCCAAGAGCGTGGAGATTGGGGAAGCGGCCATTCGCTATGCGTTGGTGCTATTCTTCCCTGAATTTCGGCTATGCAGAGGGAA